>Ga0247844_1000015_pt1 | contig 305444 bp, 284 predicted proteins | sample LaCtaG_FD_192421 | JGI IMG/M metagenome (GOLD analysis project Ga0247844, IMG submission 192421) | Freshwater microbial communities from meromictic Lake La Cruz, Castile-La Mancha, Spain - LaCruzMarch201714.5m_1 | ecosystem: Environmental > Aquatic > Freshwater > Lake | place: Spain... | reverse complement strand
GTGGTTGGCTTGTGGGAGGGGGAGCTTCACTTTGTCGCAGCCGTAGATCAGGGCACTGGCCAACCGCAGACGCTCCTGAGCAGCAAGGGGATCACTGCGATTGCTGTCGATAGTCAAGACGACCGTCCGAACGATGCGACAGGTTCATGAAAGAGACAAGTTTGACTTGGCTAATGCCCACCACAGCGCGTTCATTGGTGGGTCTCAACCAACAGGAATTTCAATGACGACTGACATCAAAACCCAAGGCAGCGTGAGTGCCCAAATCGCCGCACTGCATGACATGCCCATGGACAATTTGTGGAACCTATGGGATGCCCATTTCTCACGGCGACCGGGCACTTGGAGTCGTGATTACGTGGCATCCCGACTGGCCTACAAAATTCAGGAAAAGGCTTATGGTGCCATCGACCCGGACATCAAGCGCCGCTTGTTGCGCATGGGTGAAAGCCAATCCAAATTGGGACAGCGCCGCAAACTCGATGATCAACTTTTGCCGGGTACCGTTCTGGTGCGTGAATGGGAAGAGGGAACCCACCGCGTCACGGTCATGCCGGACGGTCGTTTTGAACTGGACAGCAAGGTGTTCAAAAGCCTGTCTGCCGCTGCCCGCCACATCACCGGAACCCAATGGTCAGGGCCGAAATTCTTTGGATTGCTTGATGTGCCACGAGGTGTCAAATGAATGATCGGATTTTGGTCGCACCCAAACGCTGTGCGGTGTACTGCCGCGTGTCGTCCGATGAGGGGCTGGATCAGGCCTTCAATTCCATCGATGCCCAGAAAGAAGCGGGGCATGCGTTCATTGCCAGTCAACGTGCCGAAGGCTGGATACCCGTTGCAGACGACTATGACGATCCGGCGTACTCCGGCGGAAACATGGATCGACCAGCGTTGCGACGTTTGCTGGCAGATATTGAGTCCCACCGCGTTGACATCATTGTGGTTTACAAGATTGATCGGCTATCACGGTCTCTGGCAGACTTTGCCAAGATGGTCGAATTGTTCGAACGCCACAACGTCAGTTTCAGCGCCGTGACCCAACAAATCAATTCGGCCACCTCCATGGGGCGATTGATGTTGAACGTGCTCTTGTCCTTTGCGCAGTTTGAGCGTGAGGTGACCAGCGAGCGGATTCGGGACAAGTTTGCTGCCAGCAAGGCCAAGGGCATGTGGATGGGCGGGGTGGTGCCTTTGGGCTACCGAGTGCAAGATCGCAAACTGCTGGTGGTGCCGCACGAGGCAGAGATCGTGCGCCGGATATTTCGCGATTTTGCTGACACCCATTGCACCACCGACATGGTGCGTGCCTTTATGGCGGAGGGTATCGTGTCCAAACGGGGCAAACCCTTTTCCAAACAGGCTCTGTACAAAGTCCTGCACAACCGGGCCTACATCGGTGAAATGGTTCACAAGGACAAAAGCTACCCCGGGCAGCATGACGCGATTCTGGATAAGGCGGTTTGGGACGCTGTCCATGCGGTGTTGGGGCAGGATGCCAATGAGAAGAAAAGTCGCACCTTGACGCGCAACAGCCCGCCTGCGTTGCTGCGTGGTCTGCTGTTCTCGCCCAGTGGAAGTCGCATGACACCCAGCGCCGCCACCAAACGCACGGGTGGTGGCAAACACTACCTTTACTACATCGATAGCAACCGAGTCAGCTACGGCAAAGGGCCCGATACCTTTCGTTCCATCAGTGCAGACCAAATTGAAGGGCTGGTAATTGAGCAGCTCTTATCTGCTTTGCAAACGCCCGCCATGATTCAAGGTGTGTGGGATGCTGTGCGCAAGGAGGTCACAGATATCGATGAGCCCACGGTGGTGCTGGCCATGCGCAATTTGGCGGCGGTTTGGAAATCGCTTTTTCCCATTGAGCAGACACGTATTGTCAATCTGCTCATTGAGCGGATTCAACTCACGCCCGACAGCGTGGAAATCGAATGGCACGCAACAGGATGGTCGGCGTTGGCCAATGAGTTCACGCCCGGAACCATAGGGTCCGAAATGGCAGAAATGGAGAATCAATGAGAAGAGTCACTCGCGTTTTGAAGACAACTGGTCGCCCACAAGTTCTGAAGCGTTCAGAGGCGGATGGCATCAAGCTCACCACGGTGATTCCCATGCGGGTGGTCCGCCATCGATCCAGCAGGGTCATCATTCGGCCCGGTTTTGAGGGCCAACCGGCAGGTGAGCGTCAATGGCAGGCGGAAGTGGATGCCAACCTGATCAAGGCGCTGGCTCGGGCGGTCTACTGGCAAGACCTGCTCGATACCGGTCGGGTGGTCAATATCACGGAGCTGGCCAAGTCGGAAGGCCTTGAGAAAATGCGGATTCAGAAGACGCTCAAGATGGCTCTGTTGCATCCCCAGATCGCAGAGCAGATTGCCAGTGGCAAGGCACCGACGGGCCTGTCATTCGAGTTTTTTGTGCGCAGGCCGCTGCCCTTTGATTGGGCAGACCAAGAGCGCGTGGTCACTGAACTTTGTAGGTGAGTTTTTTACCGGAGCCCCCTGATGGCCACCTGAAACTCCTCCACTTGTGGCCACCAAAATTCCCCCAGGCGGAAAAGCCGAAATATCTACTTTTAGCCCCTGCGTATGCATCCCCTTTTTGGATAGCGGTCCCCTCTCTAGCGAGTGCAAGCGCAGGGGATTACAAGCCGTGACTTGATTCGCCGGAGGGCCATGGCGGGGTGGGGGAATTTGGGGTGGCCACAGGTGGGGGAATTTGGGTGGCCATCAGGGCCGGAGCCATCTGCTACCCATCGTTTAACTCAAACCGCTGTGGCGTTCTCCCTCTGAAAAGGCGTGAATTCAAGGGAGAACGACCCTCGCATAAACAGAGAACAGAGACAGAAACCGGGGTGAGTTGGGTGGTATTTGGCGTGGTTTGTGGGGCAGTTGAATTCGCACCCGGCCCGAACCCCCGCGAACACTGGCGGCAAACGGGCAAAGAAAAAGGCCCGAGCAATTCGGGCCTTTAAATTGGTGCCGGAGAGATGAATCGAACACCCGACCTTCTCATTACGAATGAGCTGCTCTACCGACTGAGCTACACCGGCAACCTGCTTAAATTATAGACTGCGAGGCCAGTCAGTCACGGGCTGATCAGTCGGCGCGCTAGCCCATCCACGCTGCGCGAATCGCGCCAGCCATTGGTGGCAGCAACACGGCCGGTCTTAGCGTTGATGCCCACCCGTTGGCTGGAGTGCCCGAAAAACCAGGTATTGCCGTCAGCGCCCACATGCAGTCCCAGGCCAAACTGGGGTGCTGCGTCCCAGTAGCCCTTGGCGACCAGCGGTTGGGCAGCTTCCTTGATAAAGGTGTTCATGCAAGCATCCGGGCTGCTGCCGGTCAGGCGTTCCAGCACGTACACACCAACGCGGGCAAAGTCCCGGGTGGTGGCAAACATCAGAATTTCGGCAATACCGTTGCCGTCACGGTCCAGGAACCAGCCGGCCGGGTGTTCTGCGCCGGCTTTCTGCCACACCGTGGCTTCGAACCACTTGGGCAGTGACATGCCAGTGGCCGCGCGCAGCACGAGGCTTAGCGTTTCAGAGTCGAGCCCGTTGTAGATGAATTTTTCACCGGCTTTGAAGCGGCTGGGTTCACCATGTTTGCGAGCCAGGTCCAGCAGGGATATTTGGTGCTGAGCCACGGCGTAAAAGTCACGCCCATTGTGAATGCCGGCGTACCCGTCCCCACCTGGCTCTTTGGCGCCGCTGGTGTAGCGCAGCAGGTTGCGTAAGCTGGCAGCGCCGTAGGCGGTGCCGTCCAGTGCAGGCGCATAGCTGGACGCCAGGTCGTCCAGGCTTTTGATCTTGCCGGCGCACAAGGCTTCGCCAACCGCCAGTGCCGTCAGGCTCTTGGCCATGGAGTAAGAATTCAGGGGCAGGTCGGCCCGGGCGCCATTGCCATAGGCTTCGGCGATGAGCGTGCCTTTGTCGATCACCACCACCGAGAAGCTCTCGCGCATCAGCGCCCGCACGTCCGCACTGATCTGGTTGTTGGCCGCTTCGTCCTGACTGGCAGGCAGCGCCCTGAGGGTGGCGGCCGGCTGCAACACATGCAGGCGCGGCGCCATCACCCGGAACTGATTCAAGATGGTATCGGCCGATTCGTGGTTGGCGTGGGCTGGCAGCGCCAGGGCCGCGGTGACCAGCAAGGCGAGGAGGGTGCGGGGCATGTGACGATCCTTCGGTCCGAGTTCAGGCCACGCCCGCGGCCTCAGCGTGGTAGCCGGTGACGCGCTCCACCTCGTTTTTGGAGCCCAGGATGACGCTGACGCGTTCGTGCAGCTTGGCCGGCGCGATGTCCAGGATGCGTTGCTGCCCGTTGGTGGCTGCGCCACCGGCCTGTTCGATCAGCCAGCTCATGGGGTTGGCCTCATACATCAGGCGCAGCTTGCCGGGTTTTTCGGGCTCGCGCTGGTCCCAGGGGTACATGAACACGCCGCCGCGGGTCAGGATGCGGTGCACGTCGGCCACCATGCTGGCGATCCAGCGCATGTTGAAGTCTTTGCCGCGCGGGCCTTCTTTGCCCTGCAGGCATTCGTCAATATAGCGGCGTACCGGCGGCGCCCAGTGGCGCATATTGCTCATGTTGATGGCAAATTCTTTGGTGTCTTCCGGGATGCGCACGTGCTCTTGCGTCAGGGTGAACGAGCCCTGTTCGCGGTCCAGGGTGAACATGGCCACGCCGGCGCCCACGGTCAGAACCAGCGTGGTTTGGGGGCCGTACACGCAGTAGCCGGCCGCCACCTGGCGCGCGCCCGGCTGCAGAAAGTCGGCTTCCGACACGCCCTGGCCCTCGGGTTTGACCAGCACGCTGAAGATGGTGCCGATGCTCACATTCACGTCGATGTTGCTGGAGCCGTCCAGCGGGTCAAACAGCAGCAGGTATTCGCCCTGTGGGTAACGGTTGGGCACGATGTAGATGCTGTCCATCTCTTCGCTGGCCATGGCGGCTAGGTGGCCACCCCATTCATTGGCCTCGATCAGCACCTCGTTGGCGATGATGTCGAGTTTTTTCTGCACCTCGCCCTGCACGTTTTCGCTATCAGCGCTGCCGAGTACGCCGCCCAGCGCACCCTTGTTGACGGCCTGGCTGATGCTTTTGCAGGAGCGGGCCACCACTTCGAGCAGTAGGCGCAGCTGCGACGGGATGAGGCCGCCCACGCGCTGCTGTTCAACTAGGTAGCGGGTGAGGGAGATCTTGGCTGCCATGTCAGTCCTCCAGCGCGCGGCTGACCACCTCGCGCACGTCGTTGCTCAATTCGGTCTTGGCGGCGACGCGGGCGAGGGCCTCGCGGGCCGCGCTGCGGTAGGGTTCGGCCAGCTTTTTCCAGCGGTCCATGGCCCGCGCCAGGCGCGCCGCCACCTGCGGGTTGGTGCTGTCAAGCTCCAGCACGCGTTCGCTCCAAAACACATAGCCTGCGGCATCCTGCCGGTGAAAGGCGCCGGGGTTGGCGCTGCAGTAGCTGAAGATCAGGCTGCGCGCGCGGTTGGGGTTGCGCAGGTTGAAGTCTGGGTGGTTCATGAGCTGGCGCACCGCCGGCAGCACCTGGCCGCCTCGGTCGCAAGTGCCGCCCTGCAGGGCAAACCATTTGTCCAGCACCAGGTCCTCGCCCTTGAACAGGGCATGAAAGCGCGCCAGCGCGGCAGCAGCCAGCTCGTGCCCGCTGTTGACCAGGGCTGACAGCGCATTGAAGCGGTCGGTCATGTTGTCAGCATCCTTGAAGCGCTGGTAGGCCTTGCCGGGCCAGACGGCGTCGCCGCTGTCTCGGGCGGCCAGGCAGAGCTGGGCCAGTGCCATGCCGGCCAGGGCGCGTCGGCCGGCCGAGACCGGTTCGGGCCGGTAGCCGCCGTTGTCCTTGTGCGCTTCAAACGCCCAGGCCCAGTCGGCTTGCAGCGCGGTAGCCAATTGCAGGCGCATGGCCTCGCGCACGGCATGAATGCGTTGCGGGTCCACCACCTGCAGCTGCTCGGCGATATAGGTTTCAGACGGCAGTGTCAGAGCCAGTTCCTTGAAGGCGGCGTCCAGTTGGTCTGATCGCAGCAGCTGGCGCAGGGCGGCAATATAGGCATCAGAAAGCACGCTAGCCCTTGTCGCACCTTGTTCTTCTGCTATTGATTGAATAGCACTGCGCAACGCCAGCCGCTGGCCGGCTTCCCAGCGGTTGAAAGGGTCAGGGTCTGAGGCCAGCAGGGTCAGCAACTGAGCGTCGCTGTAGTCGATGTCCAGTACCACCGGTGCGCTGAAGCCGCGCAAGATCGAGGGCACGGGCTCTTCGGTCACTTCAAAAAAAGTGACGGATTGTGCGGCCTCGGTCAGCACCAGCAGGTGGCTGTCGGTGGCCGCGGCACCCGGCGCGGTGCGCAAGGGCAGGGCGCTGCCACTGTGGCCGACCAACCCTAGACTGACCGGGATCACAAACGGTGCCTTGTCGGCCTGCCCTGGCGTGGCCGGGCAGCTTTGGCTCAGGCTCAGGGTGTAGGTCTGCGCCTGGGCGTCGTAGTGGCCACTGGCCTGCACCCGGGGCGTGCCGGCTTGGCTGTACCAGAGTTTGAACTGCGGCAACAGGCGGGCCAGGTCAGAGTCGGGGTTGGCGTCGGCTACTGATTGGGCGAAGTCGTCGCAGGTTACGGCCTGGCCGTCGTGGCGGGCAAAGTACAGCGTCATGCCCCGGGCAAAGCCAGCGCGGCCGACCAGGGTTTGCATCATGCGCACCACTTCGGCGCCTTTTTCGTAGATGGTGACGGTGTAAAAGTTGTTGATTTCGATGTAGCTGTCGGGCCGCACCGGGTGGGCCATCGGGCCTGCGTCTTCAGGAAACTGGGCGGTGCGCAAAACGCGCACGTCTTCAATGCGTTTGACGGCGCGGGCCGAGGCCTCGGCGCACAGGTCTTGCGAGAACTCCTGGTCGCGGAAGACCGTCAAGCCCTCTTTCAGGCTGAGTTGAAACCAGTCTTGGCAGGTGATGCGGTTGCCGGTCCAGTTGTGAAAATACTCGTGCCCCACCACGCTCTCGATGTTGGCGTAGTCGGCATCCGTCGCGGTGGCCGGGTTGGCCAGCACGTACTTGGTGTTAAAGATATTCAGGCCCTTGTTCTCCATGGCGCCCATGTTGAAGTCGCTGGTGGCCACAATCATGAAGCGCTCTAGGTCCAGCGGTAGGCCAAAGCGGGCCTCGTCCCAGACCACAGACGCCACCAGGGCGTTCATGGCGTGTTCGGTTTTGTCCATGTCGCCAGGGCGCACATACACCTGCAGCAGATGCTCACGCCCGGCGCGCGACAGGATGCGCTGCTCGCGGCACACCAGTTGTCCTGCCACCAGCGCGAACAGGTAGCAGGGTTTCTTGTGCGGGTCGACCCAGGTGGCAAAATGCCGCCCCTCATTACCCGGGCCTTCCAGCGGGCCCTGTGCCACCAGGTTGCCGTTGGACAGCAGCACCGGGTACTTTTGTCGGTCGGCGCGCAGCGTCACGGTGTAGCTGGCCATCACGTCGGGACGGTCCAAAAAGTAGGTGATACGGCGAAAGCCCTGGGCCTCGCACTGGGTAAAAAATGAGCCATTGCTCACGTACAAGCCCATCAGCTCGGTATTTTTGGCTGGCGCACAGGTGGTGAAGATTTCCAGCTCGAAGCTGCCTTCTTCTGGCAGGCTGTCCAGCACCAGTTGTTGGTTTTCGATCTTGAAGGCGGTGCCCTGGCCATTGACCAGCACGCGGGCCAGGTTGAGCTCTTCGCCGTCCAACCGCAGAGGCTTGGCCTCCACGGCCGGGTTGCGGCGCAGCGTCATTTTGTTCAGCACCCGGGTTTTAGCCGGGTCCAGGTCAAAACTCAGGTGCACCGTGTCCACCCAGTAGGGCGGGGCCGTGTAATCGGCGCGGCGAATCACCGTAGCGGGGCTGGTGCCATCACGAAATTGCAACATGCAGGGTCTCCAAAAAGCCTGAATTCATCAGGTCAAAGTAATTATTCACACTGGCGATCACGTGCGGCCCGGTCAATTCTTCGGCCCGGTGCGAGGTGCACAGGGCCACCGCACGCATGCCAGCGCGGCGCGCGGCCTCGATGCCAAAAGGCGCGTCTTCAAACACAATACAGCACTCAGGCCTTATGCCCATTCGCTGTGCTGCTTCCAAAAATATAGCGGGCTCGGGTTTGCCTGGCAGCCCCTCGTCGCCGCCCACCACCGAGTGCGGTGCCTGAGGCAGTTGCAGGTGGTCAAAGGCAAAGGCAATGTTGTGCCGATCGCCCGCTGTACCCACCCCGACTTTAAGGCCAAGCGCTCGGGCACGGCCAGAAAACTCGGTAAAGCCCGCCACCTCGCGAAATACTGGGCCAAAGGCCTCCCGGTATAAGGACTCTTTGTGCTGGGCGAGCTCACGGGTACGCTCAGGCGCGAGTTGGGTCTGGAACAGCTCGTTCATGCATTCCACCACGGTGCGGCCGGTGGTGCGGCGCATCAGCTCACCCACCTCGATGTCAATCCCATGGTGTGCGGCAAAGGCCACCCAGCTTTGCCTGTGGTGGCCCATGGAGTCGATCATGGTGCCGTCCATATCAAAGATCAGCGCCTGCACCGGGTCGGCAGGGCTTTGCCAGCGGCTCATCAGACGCCCTGCTTGAGAGAGGCTTGGATGAAGGGGTCGAGGTCGCCGTCCAGCACTTTTTGTGTGGCGGAGGTCTCGTAGTTGGTGCGCAGGTCCTTGATGCGGCTTTGGTCCAGCACATAAGAGCGGATCTGGTGGCCCCAGCCCACGTCGGTCTTGGTGTCCTCGAGCTTTTGTTGCTCTTCCATGCGTTTGCGCATCTCAAAGTCGTAGAGGCGGCTGCGAAGGCGCTTCCAGGCCACGTCGCGGTTGCTGTGCTGGCTGCGGCCGTCTTGGCACTGCACCACGATGCCGGTGGGAATGTGCGTCAGACGCACCGCCGAGTCGGTTTTGTTGATGTGCTGGCCGCCGGCGCCGCTGGCGCGAAAGGTGTCGGTGCGCACATCGGCCGGGTTGATGTCGATCTCGATCGAGTCATCCACCTCGGGGTAGACAAACACCGAGGCGAACGAGGTGTGCCGTCCGCCCGACGAGTCAAACGGCGACTTGCGGACCAGCCGGTGCACGCCGGTTTCTGTGCGCAGCAGGCCAAAGGCGTACTCGCCCTCGACCTTGATGGTGGCACCTTTGATGCCGGCTGTGTCGCCTGCGGATTCGTCTTCAATGGTGGCCTTGAAGCCCTTGCGCTCGGCGTATTTCAGGTACTGACGCAGCAGCATGCTGGCCCAGTCACAGGCCTCGGTGCCACCTGCGCCAGCCTGGATGTCCAAAAAGGCATTGAGCGGGTCGGCCGGGTTGTTGAACATGCGGCGGAACTCAAGCCCCTCGATGGTTAGCGCCAATTTGGCGGTTTCTTCTTCGATGGTGAGCAGGCCGGCCTCGTCGCCGTCCTCCTTGGACATGTCGTAGAGCTCGCTGTTGTCGCCCAACTCGCGTGTCAGGTCATTGAGCGTGAGCACAATGCCGTCGAGCGATTTTTTCTCGCGGCCCAGCTCTTGGGCACGCTTGGGGTCATTCCAGACGGTGGGGTCTTCCAGCGAGGCGTTGACCGTCCTCAGGCGTTCGGCTTTGGCATCGTAGTCAAAGATACCCCCTGAGCGCGGCAGTGCGTGCGCTCAGATCTGCCAATTGGGTGCCAATGATGTTGATGTGTTCTGCTTCCATGATGGGTATCCTGATCGTTGCGGTGGGTAGTGAGGCGGATTTTCTCATGCCGCCCGGCCTCAGGCGATAAAGTCTTCGATCAGTGAAGCCAACTGCTCGGGCTGGTCATGGTGCATCATGTGGCCGGCGTCCTCGATGCGGACGATGCGCAGTTGGGGTACGACGCGTAAGCGCTCGTGGTGTTCGGCCAGGGTGAAGCGGCCTTTCCACCAGTCCTCGAGTTTGTGGTTGGCGGCTTCGACCATCAGCGCCGGCATGGAGATGCGGGCATAGACGGCCAGTACCTCGTCCACCCGGTACAGGTAGGGATTGGGCAATTTGTGGCCGGGCTCGCCCAATATTTGCCACTCGCCCGCCTCGTTTTTCTGGGCCCAGTTCAGGGCCAGCCAATCGGCCTTGTCTTGGTTCAGACGGGGGTTGGTTTTCATGAGGCGGCGCGCCACGCCAGCCGACTCGGCGTAAGCGCGCAGCGCCAGCTCGCCCAGATTTAGTTGCTTGAGCTCGTCCATCCAGCGGCCCAGGCGCTCGGCGGCCTGATCGGGCTGGGTGGCGGGCATGCCAAAACCCTCCAGGTTAACCAGGCGGCGCACCCGTTCGGGGCGAACGCCAGCGTATTGCATGGCCACCCCGCCACCCATGCTGTGGCCGACCAGGTTCACCGCCTGGTCAGGGGCGTAGTGGTCCAACAAAAAATCCAGGTCTGCCAGGTAATCGGGGTGCCAGTAACAGTCTGCGCCACCACCGCCAGTCAGGCCGAAACCGCGCCAGTCGGGTGCAATCACATAGTGGCCCTGGCTGAAGGCGTCCACCATAAACTGGTAGCTGGCCGCCACGTCCATCCAGCCGTGTAGCAGCACCAGCGGAATCTTGTTCGGTGAGGGCTCACCCCACACTCGTACGTGGTACTGCAACTGGCGGATCGGGATAAATTCACTGCGGGAGGGGCGTTTGACTTGGTACATTTGTCAGATCTTACGGAGGGCGAGTGTCGGTGTCAGTCAAAACAGGGACAACATGGAAGCGCGTGATCCAGAATGTTGACAAGCGTGACTTCGGTACATATCATGAGACATATCACTCGGACCGGAATACACCATGCACCAGACTGCCAAAATATTTACCACAGGACGCAGCCAGGCGGTTCGTTTGCCAATGGCATTTCGATTTGATGCGGCCGAGGTTTTCATTCGCCACGACCCGGCAACAGGCGATGTCGTTCTTTCGCGCAAGCCGACCGATTGGCAGGGTTTGCTCGACGCGGTGGCGCAAAACAGGGATCACGACCTGCTTATTGAACGGCGTCAAGGCCACGCCCGGCGGGACCCTTTTGAAGGTTTGGCTGAATGAGCCGACGGTACCTGTTGGATACCAATGTGGTCAGCCACATCATGCAGGGGCGTGATGCTGATCTGCTGGCGCGTTTGACGCAACTGCCTGTGGGGCGGGCGGTGTTGTCCAGTATTACCCTGGCCGAGTTGGAGTACGGCCTGCATCGCAAGGGGCAGCCGCAACGTCTCCGAAATGCTTTGACCCAGATACTCCTGCGCATGGACGTTCTTTCTTGGGGTGAAAGTGTGGCCGTCTGTTACGGAGAATTTTGCAGCACGCTTGAATCCCAGGGCATCAACTTGAGCGACTTTGACATGATGATTGCAGCCCATGCCGTCGCGGCCAATGCCATTCTTGTCAGCCGAGACAAGGCTTTTGCACAAGTGCCGGCCGAGCGGCTGAGCCTGGAAATATGGTAACAACCCCGCCTTCTTCGATGGTTGGTGATGACGCGTATACGACGCTGCATAAGGGCTTCGGCTGGCAGGTGCCTGAGTACTTCAACATGGCGCAGGTCTGCTGCGCGCGCTGGGCTGCTACGCCTGATGCTACTGAAAGAATAGCTATACAAGCCCTGAATACGGGGGGTTTAGCTACTTTTTATACTTATGCCGAGCTGCAGGCGCAGGCCAACCGGTTGTCCCATGTGCTCACGTGGCTGGGTGTGGCGCGGGGTGACCGGGTGGCGATTGTGATGCCGCAGCGCTTTGAGACGGCGGTGGCCTACATGGCCGTGCTGCAGATGGGGGCGGTGGCTATGCCCTTGTCCATGCTGTTCGGCCCCGACGCGCTCGACTTTCGGCTGCAGGACAGCGAGGCGGTGCTGGCCATCTGCGACGAGAGTTCTATTGACAACCTGCTGTCGGTGCGGGGCAACTGCCCACAGCTGGGCCGGGTGCTGGGCGTCGGCGCAGCAGCGGCCAAGGCCGATGTCGATTACGCCGCGGCCCTGGCCGGCGCCCCAGACCACTTTGCGGCAGTCGACACCCGGGCCGACGAGGCGGCGGTGCTGATTTACACCAGCGGCACCACCGGCAACCCCAAGGGCGCGCTGGTACCGCATCGCGCGCTGATTGGCAACCTGAGCGGTTTTGTCTGCAGCCAGAACTGGTTCGGCTTTGACGGCCGCACCAATACCAACAGCGCTGCCGTCTTCTGGAGCCCGGCCGACTGGGCCTGGACCGGCGGCCTGATGGACGCGCTGCTGCCCACGCTGTACTTTGGCCGCCCCATCGTGGCCTACAGCGGCCGCTTCAGCCCGCAGGTGGCGTTTGAGCTGATGCAGCGCTTTGGCGTGACCCACACCTTTTTGTTCCCGACCGCGCTCAAGGCCATGATGAAGGCCTACCCCGGTGAACCGGGCCGTAGCGTGCGCGAGCAGTTCGGGCTGCAACTGCAGGCCATCATGAGCGCGGGCGAGTCGGTGGGGGACGCGGTGTTTGACTACTGCAAGGACCAACTTGGCGTGACGGTGAACGAAATGTTCGGCCAGACCGAAATCAACTACATCGTCGGCAATTGTGCCCCCACGCTTGTCGCTGCGCGTACTGCGCTGCCCCCCGAGGGGGCGTACCCCGCCTTGGGGCGGCCCGGCGGCGGGGTGGGCCCACCTGTTGGCGTAGGTTGGCCCGCCAAGCCCGGCAGCATGGGCCGGGCTTATCCCGGGCACCGGGTGGCGGTGATCGACGATGCCGGGCAGGTGTGCGCGCCGGGCGTGGTGGGCGATGTAGCGCTGCACCGGCTGGATGTGCATGGCGACCCGGACCCTATTTTTTTCGTGGGCTACTGGAAAAACGAGGCAGCCACCCAGGCCAAGTTCAGCGGTGATTGGTGCCGCACCGGCGACCTGGCCACCTGCGACGCCGACGGCTATCTCTGGTACCAAGGCCGGGCTGACGACGTGTTCAAAGCCGCCGGCTACCGCATCGGCCCGGGCGAGATCGAGAACTGCCTGGTCAAGCACCCGGCGGTGCTCAATGCCGCCGTGGTGCCCAAGCCAGACCGCGAACGCGGCAGCCTGGTCAAGGCCTATGTCGTTCTTGCTCCTGAATATATAGCTAGAAAGCCAAGTGGGACAGGGGCTAGCGCCCGATTTGATGCCCAACTTGTGGCGGCCCTTCAGGCCCATGTGCGCGGCAAGCTGGCGCCCTACGAGTACCCCAAAGAGATCGAATTTGTCGACGCCCTGCCCATGACCACCACCGGCAAGGTGCAGCGCCGAGTGCTGCGTCTGCAAGAAGAATCCCGTGCCCGCCAGTCGGGCATACTCCCTTAACAACGTACCTATCCCCATGGACCTGAAAAAAATCAAACTTGGTCGCAGTGATCTGACAGTCAACCCCATTTGCTTGGGCACCATGACCTTTGGCGAGCAGGTGGACGAGCCGATGGCGCACCAAATCATGGCGCGCAGCCTGGACTGCGGGGTGGATTTCATGGACACCGCGGAGATGTACGCGGTGCCGACCCGGGCCGAGACCTATGGCGCCACCGAGACCATCATCGGCAACTACTTTGCCCGTAACCCCGGCGTGCGCCAACGCTGGACGCTGGCCTCCAAGGTGGCGGGCCCGTCGCGTGGCATGGCCTGGTTGCGCGGTGGCAGCGACAACCTGACGGCGGCCGACATCGTGGGTGCCTGCGAGGACAGCCTGCGCCGCCTGCAAACCGATGTGATCGACCTGTACCAGATCCACTGGCCGGTGCGCCACTTGCCGGCCTTTGGCAACCCTTATTTCGATCCGGCCAAGGTGCGCACAGACCTGTCCAGCACCCGCGAGCAGCTTGAAGGCCTGGCGCGGCTGGTCAAGGCTGGCAAGGTGCGTGAGATCGGGCTGTCGAATGAATCCGCTTACGGTGTGATGGATTTCACCCGGGTGGCTGCCGAGCACGGTCTACCCCGCGTCGTCTCGGTGCAAAACCCCTACTGCCTGATCAACCGCAGCGTGGATAACGGGCTGGATGAGGCGATGTACCACGAGCAGGTGGGGCTGCTGGCCTATTCGCCGCTGGGTTTTGGCCAGCTGACCGGCAAATACGACAGCTCGGGCCACGATGGCGCTGACGCGCCGCAGGGTGGCCGCCTGCAGCGTTATGAATCGGTGCGCAAGGGGCGCTGGGGCCGGGCCGAATCGTTGGCGGCGGCGCGGCGCTACAACGCTCTGGCGCTGCAGCATGGTCTGTCGCCTACCCGCATGGCGCTGGCCTTTTGCTACACCAATTGGCGTGTGGCCAGCACCATTCTGGGTGTGACCAACGTGGCCCAGCTCGACGAGTGCCTGGACGCCTGGGGCACCACCCTGTCGCCCGAGCTGCTGGCCCAGATTGACGCCGTGCGTTGGGAGATACGCGACCCGTCGAACTGAGGGGGTGGATCCCCATTGGTCGTGGCCGAGGATGACGACAAGCTGTCAGTGGTGCGACTCTGCGCAGTACCGTCATGCCCGACCTGATCGGGCATCCATGGCCCCAGCCCTCAAATGCCGGCTGGTTTCTGGATGCTCAGGCTGCGGTCTCGCACTTCGAGTTGCAGGTCGCGAACCCGTCCGCGGTCTTGCACGGTCAGGGTAAAGCTGCCTGCGTCAAGCGGCTTGGCCCACACTTTCTTATACAGCCGCGCCAGCGAGGTCAGCACCTCGCCATCCAGGCTCAGCACCACATCGCCTGGGCTCAGGCCGGCCTTGGCCGCCGGGCTCGCTGGCGTCACGCGGGTGATCTGTATCCGGCCATTGCGCTCCACCGCGTTGATGCCCAGCCAGGGCCGGTGGCTGTCGGCCGAGCTGCCGGTGGCCAGCAATTCCGGCAGACTGCTGTTGAGCAACTCAGAGGGTACAAACATATTGCCGGGCAGCGAGCGAGGGTCGGTCTCGCGCAGCACATCCTGCATGTACAGGCTGCCAATGCCGACCAGTTCACCCTGTGGGTTGAACAGCGCCGCGCCAGAATGGTTGGCCACCGGCGGACTGGCGTACAAGGCCTTGTCCAGGTGGTATTCCCAGTAGCCAGTGAATGCACGCACATCCACCAGGCGGGCCGGCCCTATGGCCTCGGCGCTCTCGCTGCTCGCCACGGCAAAGGTCTCTCCCACCGCGCTGGGCCCCACCTGGCCGATCTTCACGGGCTGTATGTTTACCAGCGGAAACAGCGGGCGAAGCAGACCCAGACCGGTGGCCGTGTCATAGGCCACCACCCTGGCCGGGTAGGTTTTGCGGTCCATGGTGCGGATGTCGATCTGGTCGGTTTCCAGGATCAGATAGCCAATGGTCAGGATCAGGTCATCGGGGCCGATCACCACGCCGCTGCCGCGTCGAACCTTGCCCAGGGTGCGGGCCGAGGGAGCGTCTTCGATGGCGCGGGCGGTGATCTGCACCACCGCCGCTTGGGCCTGGCGCAGGGTGGTGGCTGCCACGGCTGCGCCCTGGCTGGGCTGCGGCACTGACTGGCCCCAAGCCCCAGCGCCGAACCAGCACAGCAGACCGGTAAATACGAGTAACAACCTGGTTTGAATCACAATCTCACCCCCGCGATGTATTGGCGACCATCCCACTATACCCAGCCCCGTCAAAAGCCGGCGCTTCAAGGGCAATGGCCCTGTAAAGGCGGGTCATGATCCAGCCCGAGCCCTGTGTCAGTCGCCGCTGCCATCGCGCCACGGAGGACAATCGCCATCATGGCAAAAAAAGACCACGTCACAGAAACACCGGCAACTGCCCTGTTGCGGGCCAATCGGGTGGCGTTCACCGAACACCCTTATGACTACCTGGCGCACGGCGGCGCACAGCACAGCGCCGAGGTGCTGGGGCTGGACCCGTTCACCGTGGTCAAGACACTGATCATGCAAGACCAGGACGCCAAACCCTTGGTGGTGCTGATGCACGGCAATCGCAAAGTGTCGACCAAGAATCTGGCCCGGCAAATCGGCGCCAAGTCGGTCGAACCCTGCACCCCAGAGGTGGCCAACCGGCACAGCGGCTACCTGGTGGGAGGTACCTCACCATTTGCGACGCGGCGGCATATGCCGGTCTATATCGAGGCGTCTATCCTGCAATTACCGAAGATCGCCATCAACGGGGGACGGCGTGGCTATTTGGTGGGGCTCGATCCCCAGGTGTGCGAGCAGCTGCTTGAGGCTCGGCCGGTCAACTGTGCTTTAGCCGACTAAGGCTCGCAAAACACTGATCAGCGCAATCACGATCAGCAGGTTGATGACCTGGCGCCGAAAATGCTCAGGCGATACCCCTTGGAATGCACGGTTGCCTACCCAGATGCCAACCAGCATGGCCGGCCCCAGCCACAGGGCCCAACGCAAGGTGTCTAGGCCGACCAGTGCTGTGGCCTGCTGCCCCCCAATTGAGAACACACTGGCCCAGGCCAGTGCGTACAGGTCCGTCAGCAGGAACAGCAGCACCAGGGTGGCCCGCATCACTGCGGGTGCCATCTGCGTGGTACTCAGCATCACCGCCACCGCAATGCCACCGATGGCCGCCACCCCGTTGACGAAGCCGGACACCAGCCCGGTGACCAAGCGCGTGCCGCGTGTGGGTGCTAAGGCCAGTTTCCAGCCGCTGCGCAATAAAAGAGCTGCGGTCAACAGCAGCAAACCGATCAACAGGCGCAAATGCATTTCATCCAGCCAGGCCAGCGCTGCAATTCCAAGTGGGATGCAAATCGCATTGCCCAGCGCCAACCAGCTCAGCCACGCCCAGTCCACCTCACGCAGCGCCGCGCGCAACAGCGTCAGGCTGGCCAGAACCTCAAGCAGAAAAATCGGCGGCACCACCTGTGCCGGCGGCGCAAACAACGAAAGACCGGCCACACACAGGGCCGAAAAACCAAAGCCTGCAAAGCCTCGTACCACGCCGGCGGCCAGCACGATCAGCAGCGCGGCCATCAGCAGTGCCGGTGGCAGAGGTGGCGACAGGGCTAGTGGCAGCGGGATCTGCAAGAGATCAGGCCGTGGCTGCGCCGTACAGGTCGACCAGCTTGAGCCTCTGCACCTTGCCCGACGGGCCACGCGGCAGGTCAGCCACCAGTCGGAATAGCTTGGGCGTCTTGTAGCGGCCCAGCGCTGCCAGGCAAAACGCCCTCAGCGCCGCCTCATCCGCACTGTGACCGGGCCGCAGCACCACACAGGCCATGATCTCCTGGCCGTAGTGCCGGTCCGGGATGCCGACGGCGGCTGCGTCCAGTACGGCGGGGTGTTTCAGCAGGGCTTCGTCAATCTCGCGCGGCGCGATGTTCTCGCCGCCTTTAATGATCAGCTCCTTGATGCGGCCGGTAACGAAGAAAAAACCATCCGAGTCACGGTGACCCAGATCGCCGGTGCGCAGCCAGCCGTCGGGGGTGAATGCGGCTGCGGTGGCCTCTGGGTTCTTGTAATAGCCGCGCATGACGTTGGGGCCGCGGATGGCAATCTCGCCGGTTTGGCCGTCGGGCAGCTCGGCCAGCGCTGCGTCCACCACCCGCGCCTCGCAGCCCGAGGCCCGTCCCACCGCCCCAAGTTTGCGCAGTTGGGGGTCGAGCGGGTTGGAGAATGAGGGCGCCACGGTCTCGGTCAGGCCCATGGTCTCGATGATGCCAATGCCAAAGCGTTGCTCAAAGGCGCGCAGGTGCTCGGGCGGCAGGGCTGCCGAGGCCGAGCGGCAAAAGCGCAGGCCCTGGGTTTGTGCTGGTGTTGGTGCGGGGCCCTCAAGCAGGTAGGAGATCATGGTCGGCACCACATTGATCCAGGTGCAAGCGCTCTGGCTCGCCTGTTCCCAAAAGCGCGCAGCTGAAAACCTGGGTGGCATCGCCAAGCTGCCACCGTGGTGCAGCGGGGCTAGCATGGTCACAGCAAAGGCATTGATGTGGTACAGCGGCAGCACCGCCAGCACCCGGTCATGGGCCTGCAGCGCGTGCTCGGCGCTGATGGCCGCTGCGTTGGCTGCCAGGTTGGCCTGAGTTAGCATCACCCCCTTAGGTTGCCCGGTGGTGCCAGAGGTGTACATTAGCAGCGCCATGGCCTCGGGCAGCGGGGCCGGCAGGTCGGCCTCAGTCTCGGGCCAGTCGTGGTGGTCTGGCGCGCTGACCAACACGCCGATGTCACGCGGTATATGCTGCAGCAAGGCGCGAACTGGGGCCTCCCAATCGGGGCTGACGATCACTAAGCTGCAATCGCTGTGGTCAAGCACATAGCGCATCTGGTCCGCCTGTGACAGCAGGTTGACCGGGTTGACGCACCAGCCGCCCTGCATCGCGCCCAGCAGCCAATGCAGCGTGGCCAGCCCATTGGGCATGACCAGCGAGACCGTATCGCCCGGCACACTGCCTTGCGCCAGCAGCAGCCCCGCAACCTGACGGCAGCGCTTGGCCAGTGTGCCGTAATTCAAGCTTGGCCCACCGTCGCAGTCGACGGCGTAGATGGCATCTGGTTGCAGGCTGGCCTGATGCGCGATCAGGGCGTGGACCGTTGACCTCATTCGCGTCCGTACTTGTCGAAAAATGTGCCGAAAATTGCCTGTTCGCTGGGGATTCGTTCCGGGATGGGGCGCGATATACGGGTGATGTTGAGGTAGTGCCGGTAGTTTAGGTTGTCGGAAAAGTTGTTTTTACCCCAGGTGCCGCAGCCCATGGACAGTGAAAACGGCAGGCCGTTGTCAAAGCTGCCGCCGGTGGCGATGCAGTGGGCCTGCTCCACGATCACACGGGACACCGGCAAGGTCAGTCCCAACTGCAGCGCCCGCTCGGGCCGGCGGCTGTGCAGGCCGACCGAATGGCCGGCGCCTTGAAAGGCGTACAAGCGGCTGACGGTATCGGCTGCTGCGTCAAAATCTGGCACGCTGTAAACCGCCAACACCGGGCACAGCTTTTCGCCCGAGAACGGGTGCGCCTCGCCGATGCTGTCCTCATCCACCAGCAGCATGGTGGGCGACAGCGCAGCCACCTCGGGCAGCCCGGCGCGGTTGGCAATGGTGGTGGCCGACTGGCCAATCACAGCCGAGGAGAGCTTGCCGTCTGGCCACATCACGGCAGCCAGACGGGCTTTTTGAGCGGCATCCAACAGCACCGCACCTTGATCGCGCAGCGCGGCCAGCGTAGCTGCCCGTACGTCATGCAGCAGCACCAGGCTGTTCTCAGACGAGCAGCTGGTGGCGTTGTCAAAGGTCTTGGAGCGAAATATCCGCTCAGCTGCGGCCTGCGGGTCGGCGGTCTCATCGACGATGCCTGCCACATTGCCCGCGCCCACGCCGAAGGCCGGCGTGCCGCTGGCGTAGGCCGCGCGCACATTGGCCTGTGAACCGGTGGCCACCACCAGATCACACTGGCGCATCAAGGACAGGGTGGCCGCTTTGCTGATCGGGTCGGGCAGCAGTTGAACCAGATCGGGTGGGGCGCCGATGCGCACCAGCTGAGTCTGGATATGCGCGATCAGCTTGGCTGCTGTGCTCCAACCTTTTGGGGAGGGCGCGACGATCACGGCGTTGCGACCCTTGAGTGCATTGATGATCTTGTTGGCCGGTGTGGCCGCCGGGTTGGTGGAGGGCGTGACAGCGCAGACCACGCCCACGGGCCGGGCAATCTCGGTCAGGCCCAAAGCTGGGTCTTCATGGATTACGCCGACCGAGCGTGCGCCCTGCAGGTCCCGCAGCAGGCCCAGCGTCTTTCGGTGGTTCTTGCGCACCTTGTCGGCCACATTGCCTATGCCTGTGTCGGCGACAGCCAGCTCGGCCAACTCGCGGTTGCGATCCGGTGCCAATATGGCCCAACCGGCGGCGGCGACCAGCTCGTCAACCCGAGCCTGGTCATAGCGCTCGGCCGTCCGTTGCGCAAGTCGCGCCCGGCTGACCAGATCAGCAACAGTTTGATCGACTTCGACTGCGGATGTCAGCATGTCAGTCAGCCTTAATGTTGGCGTCTTTGGCCAGCTTGGCCCATTTTGGAATTTCGGCCGCCACGATGCGGGATAAGGCCTGTGGCGTGCCACCCACGCCCTCGGCGCCCTGGGCCAGCAGTTTGTCGCGGATGCCAGGCTCGGCCACTATGGTGTTCAGAGTCCGGTTGAGCCGGTCAATCACGGGCTGCGGCGTGCGGGCCGGCACGAACATGGCGTACCAGGAGTCCACCTCAAAATCTGGCACGCCGGTCTCTTGCACGGTGGGCACATCGGGGAAAGCCGCGCTGCACTTGAGTGTGGAGACTGCAAAGGCCTTGAGCTTGCCGGCTTTGACAAACTGCGCAGCTGCCGGGATCGATACCCACAGCAGAGGTACTTGACCACTGATGACGTCGGTGACGGCCGGGCCGCCGCCACGGTAAGGAATGTGCGTCATCTGGGTGCCGGTGCGCAGCTTGAACAGCTCGCCCGCCAGATGCCCGGGGGAGCCATTGCCGACCGAGGCGTAAGCCAGTAACTCGGGCTTGGCTTTGGCCAGCGCCACTAACTCAGCCACGGTATTCGCCGGCACTTGTGGGTTAGCCACCAGAATTTGCGGCAAAGAGGCCACGGTGCCGATTGACTCAAAATCCTTGATCGTGTCGAAGGACAGTTTGGGGTAAATCGCTGGGTTGATGGTGTGTGAGCTCAGGGTGAACAGCACGGTGTAGCCGTCCGGGGCGGCGCGAGCCGCCAGTTCCGAGCCCACAGACCCGCCTGCGCCGCCCTTGTTGTCGATGATGATGGGTTGGCCCAGCAGTGACTGAAAGCGGTCTTGCACAATGCGGGCAATCACATCGGTGCCGCCGCCGGGCGGGTAGGGCACCACAAAGCGCACCGGCTTGTCGGGATAGGCTGCTTGAGCAATGGCTGAGCCGGTTGAAACCACCCCCAGCATTGAAATCACAAAGGCACTCAGGATGGATCGAAAGCTCAGCATGGGGCGCATGGCAGTCTCCGGACAAGTTTGAGAGGATTCATTATGACTGCGAGCTGCGGTCGCTGTGGCACCTGGGCAATTGAGGGCAGGCCAAAAAAAACGGGCCAGAGGCCCGTTTTTTCCAAATGCCGAGAAGATTACTTCTTGGCTGCCTTCATCTTTTCGCAGTCAGCCTTCATTTTGGCGTCCATCTTGGGATCAGCCTTTTTGCAAGCCTCTTCCATCTTTTTCTTGTCTGCGTCGCTCATTGCGCCGCCATGTGAACCAGCCATTGCGGCGGAAGCGAACATCATTGATGCAACAATTACTGAAAAAACTTTGGTCATGATCTATTCCTATTGATATTTGTCAAACTTTGGCCCAATTAGGCCGACATATTATGCCGAGATTAATTGTACGCAGCAAAGTCGGGTTAACCCGATGTTTGGTCGGGTTCTCCCTATTTTGCACAGTCACCTTCGGCTGGTCAGCGCCTCGGACGCCGACTGAGGCCGGCGAGGTGCTGGAGCGATTGGCCGTCAAGGCCGGCGACCCGGATGCCAGCCTGCTCAAGCGATACCAGCAAGCTGTTAACCGAGCCCCGAAGGACGCCCAGGCCGTGGCGGCCTTGGCCCGGCTGTATTTTGACCTGGCCATGGCCCATGGCGACCCGCGTTATGTGGGCTATGCCGATGCGCTGATCAACGGCTACCCGGGTCAGCTGTCGGCCGAGCTTTTGTTCACTCGTAGCTTGCTGCGTCAATACCGCCATGCGTTTGAAGAGGCCAAGGGTGACCTGCGCGCTGCCCTGGTCGCCCAGCCCGATTTTTCGGAGGCGCATGGCTGGCTGGCCGCCATCGCCTTGGTCCAGGCCGACTACGCTGGCGCCGGCCAGGCCTGCACGGCCTTGGGCGTAGCCGGGTCGCTAACCCTGCAGGCAGGCTGCCTGGGCCTGACGCTGGCCTACACCGGGCAATTGGCGCAGGGTTACCAGGCGCTTGAGAAGGGCTTAGCCCGGGCGGACGATCCCGGTAACCGTTTGTGGCTGTTGACCCGGCTGGCCGAGGTTGCGGCTTGGCAGGGCCGGGCCGCGCTGGCAGAAAGCCACTACAAAAGCGCCTTGCGCCTGGGGATCACCGATGCTTATTTGCTGGCCGCCTGGAGCGACTTCTTGCTTGACCAGCAACGCCCCAAAGAGGTGGTGGCACTGCTGGCTGACAAGGAGGCTTCGGACCCGCTCTTGCTGCGTCTGGCCCTGGCGCACCAGCAAACGGGCTCTCCCAAAGCCCCTGCGCTGGTGAAAATGCTGGATGAGCGCTTTGCCGCGACCCGGCTGCGCGGTGATACCACCCACCGTGCCGAAGAGGCGCGCTATGCGCTGCAGCTGCGCCGCGATATCGGCTCGGCCCTGGCCCTGGCGCAGGCCAACTACGAGGTGCAACGTGAACCGCGAGACGCCCGCATTCTGCTCGAGGCCGCGCTGGCGGCGGGCCAGCGGGCACCTGCCCAAAAGGTCGAAGCCTGGTTCAAGAGCAGTGGGTTTCAGGGCGCCCCCCTTAGCCAACAGCTGGCCCAGCTGGCCGCTTTACCCAAGGGCAACCCATGAGCCGCGGCTTCTGGGGCCAAGGGGTGGCCCGCGCGGTGGCCATGGCCTGGCTGGTGATGTGGCTGATGGTGTGGGCTGGCGCAGCGCTGGCGCACAAATCGAGCGACAGCTACCTGACGGTACAGGCCCAGGCCGATCAGGTCAGCGTGCAGTGGGACATTGCCCTGCGCGACATTCAATTTGCCATTGGCCTTGACGCCAACGGCGACGACCAGATCACCTGGGGGGAGTTGCAGCAGAAAGAGCGCGAGCTGCAAGCCTGGGCTGTTAGCCGTCTCAGCTTGCAGCGCGGGGGCAGCTGCACACTCGGGCAAGCCAGTCTACAGGTCGACGAGCATACCGACGGTGGCTACGCTGTGTTGGCCTGGCGTGGCCGCTGCCCGCAACAGCATGGCCCTTTGTCCATCCAATACAGCTTGTTGTTTGATCTCGACGCACAGCACCGCGGACTGCTCAAGCTGGATCTGGATGGCGCAACGCACAGTGCCGTGCTGGGGCCGCAAAGCGGACTCATGCAGTTCGCAGAGGCGACCACAGTTGGTGCGCAGTTTGTGCAGTACCTGTGGCAGGGTGTGTGGCACATCTGGATCGGCTTTGACCACATCTTGTTCTTGCTCGCGTTGCTTTTGCCGGCAGTGTTGCTGGCTCGCCGAAGAGGCGGGCACGGCGGTGGCGTGCGCGGGGTCAGTCGCTTTAAAGAGGCTAGCCTGAGCGTGCTGGCGGTGGTTACGGCCTTTACCTTGGCGCACTCCATCACCCTGTCGCTAGCTGCCCTGGAGATCATCAGCCTGCCAAGCCGGCTGGTGGAGTCGGCGATTGCCGCGTCCGTGGTGTTTGCCGCCGCCAACAACCTGGTGCCTATGGTGCAAGGGCGCTGGCTGATGGCATTCTTCTTTGGGCTGATCCATGGCTTTGGCTTTGCCAGCGTGCTGACGGAACTGGGCCTGCCCACCGGTGCGCTGGTCGTCAGCCTGGTGGGCTTTAATTTGGGCGTCGAGTTGGGGCAACTGGCCATCGTGGCGGTGTTTTTGCCGCTGGCCTTTTTGTTGCGGCACACGCTCCTCTACCAGCGCGGCGTGTTGGTGGGGGGCTCCTGGGTTGCCCTGTTGGTGGCCTTGGCCTGGTTCGTGGAGCGGGCCTTTGACCTCTCACTGTTTTGGTGGATCTGATGACGGCACCGTTTCAATTGCTACCCGATGCAGCCCAGTCGTTCGCGCGTGATGGCGCCGTGGTGCTGCGCGGCCTGCTTAACGCCGCTGAGCTCGCCCAGCTCACGGCCGGCATCGAACACAACCTGGCGAACCTGAGCCCGCTGGCGCTGGTGGCCAGCCAGGCCGACGACCCGGGCCGGTTTGTGGAAGATTTTTGTACCTGGCAGGCCAACCCGGACTATGCGGCGGTGCTGCACCATTCTGCGCTGCCGCGGGTGGCCCGGCAGCTGATGCAGAGCCAGACCTGCCGCCTGTACCACGACCACCTGCTGGTGAAGGAGCCCGGCACGCGCCAGGAGACACCTTGGCACCAGGACCAGCCTTATTACAACGTGAGCGGCCGCCAAAACGTAAGTTTCTGGCTGCCTGTGGACCCTGTGCCCTTGGCCAGCAGCCTGCGCTTTGTCGCGGGCTCCCACGCTGGTACCTGGTTCATGCCGCGAACCTTCCGTGACCAGCAGGAGAAGTGGTTCCCGGACGGCAGTTTGGCCGAACTGCCGGATATCGAGTCAAAGCCGACCCAATACCGGCAATTGGCATGGGCGCTGCAGCCCGGCGATGCGGTGGCATTTCACATGCTGACGCTGCACGCCAGCAGCGGCGTCGGCCCCACCCAGCGCCGCCGTGTATTTTCAGCGCGCTACCTGGGCGACGATGCCCGTCACGCTGTGCGTCCCTGGCGCACCTCGCCGCCTTTTGTTGGTTTGGCCGACCGGTTGCCGGATCAGGCGGTAATGGATGACCCCTTGTTTCCGTTGTTGGATTAGCTGCCCTGTCTTTTCGTTATTTGCCATCGTCAGTGAGCAGGCAAGCGGCGAATCTAACGCTGTTGGCAAGGCAGGCGGCCCGTGTATCCGTTCTCCGGCCCACGCTCGCGCCCCAATGGGTTGGCGTGCAACTATTCCTTCGTCAACACCGTGGAAGGCGATCCGCCGCTGTGGCAAGCGCGAATGGGGCCTGCGCCCGGACACCCAAACCACCTGCCCGGCAGCGGGTTTGGTCGGGCCGGAACAGCCAAAATGCTCATCTCGGTGGGCGGTGGGGTTTGCGGGCGCAGGCCGGAGAACGCGAACCACGCCGCCCGCCAGTGCGAGGTCGTCAATCGCCAGCAGTTCTAGGTTTCAGCCCAGGCTGGCCATGAGCACGTCCACAAAGGCCAATTGTGCCGGCGATGTGCTCCGGTCATTCCTGGTGATGAGCCCCAGCTTTGCCATGGCTATTGGCAGACTGACCGGGATCACGGCCACCATGCCGTAACTGGCGTAGTGCTCTGCGACGTGGGCCGGTACCACCGACAGCGCATCGCTGTTGCAGAGCAGGGCGGTGGTGGCGAGGATAGACGCTGTTTCCAAAATGTCCGGGATCGCCACAATTCCCGCTACCTGAAATGCCTGTTCAATGCGGCGACGCATCGGACTGCCGTCTGGGTGGAGCACCCAACGACAGTGCAACAAGTCGGTCATGCTCAGGTTTTCCTTGATCGCAACCGGGTGTCCGAGCCGCCCAATCACGCACATGGGCTCAGCTTCGAGAGGCTGCATCGTCAAGTTATCGTCGTAAAAGCCGTCAGGCAGACGACCCAGAACGATGTCGAGTTCTCCCCTGACCAAGGCGGGCAACAGCAGGTCACTGGTTTCTACCAGCAAGGACAAGCGCACACGCGGGTTGGACGCGTGAAAGCGGTTGAGTGCCTCGGTCAGAATTTTGGGTACGGCCCCCATGACGCTGCCAATACGCAGCAGGCCACTGGCCCCGGCGGCCAGTGCCTCGATTTCATTTATCGCGTGGTCAAAGTCGTGCAGGGCACTTTGAGCGTAGCGAATCATGGCCTCGCCATAGGCTGTGGGCCGCATGCCACGGGGGTGGCGTTCGAACAGTTGGACGCCCAGACGCTCTTCGAGTTGCTGAAGCGCCGCCGTCGCCGCTGGCTGCGTGGTGTGGATGGCCACGGCCGCCCGCCGTAAGTTGCGATGCTCGTCCAGTGCCGCCAGCAGCATGATTTGTTGGCTTTTCAAGCGCAGCTTCTGGAATTTGTCCTCGGGACGTGTGGTTGGTTTGATCATGTTGTATTGATATGAAAAAATAGATCAATGAATCAGATATAACGATTAGACGAGTATCGATCAACGGTCTACGATCCGACCGAACCTTGATCTACAAGGCCCCTTCGTCGTTATGAAAATCACCTCCATTTCCGTTCAGGACATTCGTTTCCCAACATCCCGCAGTCTGGACGGTTCTGATGCCATGAACGCTGCGCCCGACTACTCGGCAGCCTATGTGGTTTTGCACACGGACAGCAACCAGGGACTGGAGGGCCATGGTCTGACGTTCACCATCGGCCGTGGTAATGAGATTTGTGTCGCTGCGATTCGCGTGTTGGCGCCTCATGTGGTGGGCCGGACGCTGGATGCCATCACTGCAGACATGGGCGGGTTTTGGCGACAGATCACCTCCGCCGACAGCCAGTTGCGTTGGTTGGGCCCTGACAAGGGCGTGATGCATCTGGCGACTGCCGCCATTGTCAATGCCGTGTGGGACCTGTGGGCCAAGTCGGTCGGCAAGCCGGTCTGGAAAATGTTGACAGACATGTCGCCTGAACAGCTCGTGGCATGCCTTGATTTCCGTTTCGTCACAGATGCGTTGACGCCAGAGGAGGCATTGGCCATGCTGCGCAAGAATATCTCAGGCAAGGCGAGCAGGGAGCAGGAAATGCTGGAGCACGGCTACCCCGGTTACACGACCTCGGCGGGTTGGCTGGGCTATACCGAGGAAAAAATAAGACGACTGGCCAAGGAAGCCGTCGCCGAAGGTTGGACCCACTTCAAACAAAAGGTCGGCGGCAACCTGGCCGATGACATGCGTCGGGCCGCCATACTGCGGGAAGAGATCGGCTGGGATCGCAAGCTGATGATGGATGCCAATCAGGTTTGGGACGTGGATGAGGCCGTTAGCCAGATGCGGCAGTTGGCCGCATTTAACCCTTGGTGGATTGAAGAGCCCACCAGCCCGGACGACATTCTTGGCCATGCCACCATTCGCCAGCGCATCGCGCCGATCGGCGTGGCTACCGGTGAGCATTGCCACAACCGGGTCATGTTCAAGCAGTTGCTGCAGGCTGGGGCGATCGATTTTTGCCAGCTCGACGCTGCGCGTTTAGGCGGGCTCAACGAGGTGCTCATCGTGGTGCTGATGGCGGCCAAGTTTGGGGTTCCGGTGTGCCCGCACGCGGGTGGCGTCGGTCTATGTGAATACGTTCAAAACGTGTCGTTGTTTGACTACATCGCCGTCTCCGCCTCACTGGAGAACCGTGTGCTGGAGTATGTCGATCACCTGCATGAGAATTTTGTTGAGCCTGTCAAAATTCGCAATGGCAGATACATGCCGCCCCACCGACCGGGTTACAGCATCGAAATGCTGATGGCCAGCCGTAGCCGGTATGCCTACCCCGACGGGGCGGCCTGGGTATGACGGCTAATCGAAGGCCCCGCATCGCGCTGGTCATAGGCGACCCGTCGGGCATTGGGTCGGAACTGGTGGCGCGCCTGCTGGCAGACCCTGAGACCCTTCAGCTAGCCGACGTTCTTGTCATTGCTGGTCCACATGAACTGGCCAAAGGGATGGCGATCGCCGGGCAACGCATCGAGCTGCAGAGGGTCGACACATTGAGTTCGGTTTTTTTTGGTCAGCAGCCACTGCTGCTGCCACATCCGGCCGAGCCAAGGCATACATTTCAGTTTGGCGTCTGCAGCCCTGAAGCTGGCGCCTACGCTCTGAAAACTCTGGAAACAGCGTTGGAAGCGGCTAAGACGGCAGTGGTCGATGCGATCGTCTTTGCGCCATTGAACAAGCACGCCCTGCATTTGGCCGGGATGCCAACTTCAGATGAAATGCACTGGTTTACGAGCCAATTGAATCATGCTGGGCCGACATGCGAATTCAACGTGCTCGATGGACTCTGGACCTCGCGTGTGACTTCTCACATAGCGCTTAAGGATGTCGCGGGTCAAATCACGCGTGCGGGTGTGACGCAAGCCATTGAGTTGCTGAACCACGCCATTCGACGCAGTGGCGTAGCCAATCCACGGCTTGCCGTGTGCGGCCTCAACCCCCACAACGGCGACAACGGATCCTTCGGCCGGGAAGAACTTGACACCATTGGCCCGGCTGTGGCCAGCGCGGTCGCCAACGGCATACCGGTCGAGGGGCCCTTCGCTGCTGACACCTTGTTCTTGAAGGTTCAGGGCGAGCACCGCCAGTTTGACGGAATCGTCACCATGTACCACGACCAAGGTCAAATCGCCATGAAGCTGATGGGGTTCTGGCGCGGCGTGACCGTGCAGGGTGGCTTGCCAATCCCAATCCTCACCCCTGCCCATGGCACCGCGTTTGACATTGCAGGCCAAGGCAAAGCCAACGCGGGCGCCATCAAGCAGGCTTTTAAACTGGCATGCCGCATGGCGCAGGCATACCCATAACCCCGGCCATTCACATCAGGAGACAACACCATGAAACGGAAGATATTCATTGCATCGAGCTTCGCTATATTGCTGGTGGGCGCCACCGCTTGGGCGCAAGATTACCCATCAGCCAAGCCCGTGAAGATCTTGGTAGGGGCAACGGCCGGCGGGGGGACTGACATTCTGGCCCGCATGCTGGCTGACAAGTTTGGCCAGTCGATGAAGCAATCTTTCGTCGTCGAGAACAAGCCGGGCGCAGCCAATACGCTGGCTGCTGATGCGGCTGCCAAGGCGCCGAAGGACGGCTACACCCTGCTGGTGGCGACCAACACGGGGCAGGCGATTGCGCCGCACTTGCTCAAACTTGCCTACGACCCGCTAAAAGATCTGCAACCAATTGGCATGGTTGTGGTGGTCCCCCACTTGCTGTTGGTTGGCCCGACTGAGAAGGCCCGTGACAGCAAAGAGCTGGTGGCCGCCATGAAAAGCAACCCTTCCGCTTACAGCTACGCTTCGTCGGGCATCGGCAGCACACAGCACATCGCTGGCGAGGCACTCAACATGACGGCTGGCACCAAAGCCGTCCACATACCCTACAAAGGCAGTAGCGCAGCGCACACGGACCTCATTGGCGGACAAGTTCAGATCATGCTGGACACCACGTCGTCGGCCATGGGTCAGGTCAAGGCCGGCAAATTACGTGCCTTGGCCATTACCACCGCCAAGCGCTCGCCAGAATTGCCTGAGGTGCCGACCGTGCGGGAACTGGGCATGCCGGATGTTGAAATAAGCACCTGGTACGGTCTGTACACCACGGCGGGTACGCCCAAAGCCATCGTTGACAAGCTCCACACAGAATTGAAGCGTACCCTGCAACTTGCCGACGTCCAGGAGCGGTTGAAGTCCCTTGGCGGCAACTCTGAAGACCAGACGATCCAGCAGTTCTCAGATTTCAACCGAAGCGAATTTGAGCGTTTTGGCAAAATGGTGAAAGTGGCGAACATCAAGGCTGAGTGAAGCAATGACGGCCTTACAGGGCAAATGCCACGCCAACATTGCCAGCGGTCCCCGAAACACGCCGCCCGGCAGTGCGAGGTCGTCACGATCCATTCCCCACGGTTGTTGATCGTTCACGAGATCAAGGGGCATTGGCAAGGCCGGCGGTCCGGGTATCCGTTCTCCGGCCCACGCTCGCGCTGCACGGGGTTGGCGAACCGGCTTTGGCTCATCAACGCCGTTTTGGCCCACCCACTCTGTGGCAAGCGCGAATGGGGCCTGCGCTCGGACACCCAAACCACCTGCCCAGCGGAGGGCATGGCGCGGCGGGGGCAGCGAGGCTATTCGCAATCTGCCAAGAACCTCTGCGGTTGTTCCGTTGTGCGCCACCATGCTCATCTCGGTGGGCGGTGGGGTTTGCGGGCGCAGGCCCCATTCGCGGTTGCCCACCCGGCAGCCAGCCAAGTAAGGCGTTGACGCAGTAACGTCCAAAAGTCAAAGGCAGACGCCCGCGAGCGTGGGCCGGAGAACGCGAACCACGCCGCTCGCCAGCGCGAAGCCGTCAAGCGCAAGTGCAAATGCAAATGCAAAGGCAAATGCCAGCTCAAGGTCATCGAACTAAAAGCACAGATGACGTGCCAACATCCCCAACAGTTCTCGAAACACGCCATTGCCTGGTGGGCTGGACAGGTCCAGCGCCAGGTTATGCGGGTAAAACGGGCTCAGGTCCAGCCCGACGCCCACGCCAAAAACCGCCACCTCGCCACTCTGCGCCTGCTGGGCCACCACCTGCTTGAGGTGGTTGTCCAGGTAGTGGGCGTCGTTGGCCAACTGGGTGGCGCCGTCCATCGGGCAGCCGTCGGAGATGACCAGCAGGATGCGGCGTGCCTCAGGGCGTTTTTTTAGCCGGTTGCAGGCCCAGGTCACCGCCTCGCCGTCGATGCCCTCGCGAAACAGGTCGGGCTTGAGCAGTGCGGCGATGTCGGGCCGGGCCCGGCGCCAAGTGGTATCGGCGTGTTTAAACACCAGGTGGTTGACCTCATTGAGCCGGCCCGGGTGCTGCGGTTTGCCCAAGCGCAGCCAGTCGCGCTGGGCGCGGCCGCCCTGCCAGGCGCCGGTGCTGAAGCCCAGGATCTCGGTGTTGACGCCAGCCTGTTCCAGAGCCCGTGTCAACACGTCCACCAGCATGGCCACTGACTCGATGTGTTGCTTCATCGAGCCTGAGCAGTCGATCAAAAAACCCAGCACGCAGTCGGACTGCGGCTCTAGCCGCTCGGTGCGGAACAGCCGGCGCTCGGTGGGTGATGCAATCAGCTGCGCGATGCGGCGACCGTCCAGGCGACCTTCTTCTTGCCCGCTGTCCCAGCCGTCTTGCACCGGGCGGGCCAGCAGCAGCTTGAGCTCGCGTGCCAGCCGCGCCGTGTTCACGCCCTGGCCGGCGATGCGTCTGTCCAATTGCTCGCGGTACTCGCGCAGCAGGGCAGGGCGCACCAGGCTGGCGGCTGCCACTTCGCGGTCGTAGGCGGTGGTGAACACCCGGTAGACATCGCCCTGGCCTTCAAGCACCCGGCTGCGCCCGCTCACGGCGGCGGCAATGCCGTCTTCGACCGTGGCGTCAAAGTCCATCATCAGACTAAAGGCCGCGCGCTCCATCTCCTCGGCAGGCTTGTCCTTGTCGCCGTCCGCGCCCTCGGGCTCGGCGGAGCGCAGCAGGTCGGCCACCAGTTTTGCCAGGTGTAGCGCGTGCCCGGCGTAAGCGGCTTGGTCATGGCGGTATCGGCGCAGGCCTGCCAATGCGTGCCCCAGCAACGGTGCTATCCCGGCGCGGATAGCCTCCATCAGGTCTTCGGCTTCATGCAGCACCGGCTCGCCGGTGACCCGGGCCCTGCAGATTTGCGCCACGGTGAACAACAGGATGCCGCGCATGCTGTCGGTCAGGCCTGAGCGGTGAAAGGCCAGCGACCACTGCTCGAAACGGTGGCGCAGGTTGCCGGCCACGCCACGCAAGCCGGCCGGTACCTGGGATTCGACCCGGATCTGCTCCAGCAACTCAAACAGCAGACGCTCCACCGGTGCAGCCGGGCACAGTTGGCGGTGCAACTGCGGGACAGACAGCCGCAACCTCAGGGCCAGGCCATCGGAAGCGCCGCGAAACGAGGCAAAGTCATCGTCGTCAAGCGACGGGTGCAGGTGCGGGGCAAACAGAGGCAGCGCCACGCCGGCGCTGTGCAGCCGGCGGCCACGGAAGTGCACATCGGGCTGGCCGCTGAGCGCGCGGATGCTGGCGGCGCACAGCTCCTCTACCTGGTGCTGCAGGCGCACCTGGGCGGGCTGGGCCGCCTGCGTACTCATGGCCGCTGGGCGGTCAAGGCGTGGGATTCGGCCAGTTCGGTGCCAAAACAGCGCTGGTAATACTCAGCCACCACCGGCCGTTCGGCCTCGTCGCACTTGTTCAGAAATGACAGGCGCAGCGCCAGCGCCGGGTCCTGGAAGATGCCGATGTTCTCGCCCCAGGTGATCACTGTGCGGGGCGACATTAATGTAGACAGGTCGCCCGCGGCAAAGCCCTTGCGGGTGAGGTCGGCCATGGCCACCATGCCTTCCAGTAGTGCATGTCGGGCGGGGTCGGCCAGGCTCGGCACACGCGCGGCGACGATGGCCATTTCTTCGGCGGCCGGCAGGTAGTTGAGCGCAGCCACGATGTTCCAGCGGTCCATCTGCGCGTGGTTGAGGCGCTGGGCGCCGTGGTACAAGCCGTTGAGGTTGCCCAGGCCCACCGTGTTGGAGGTGGCAAACAGGCGAAAGCCCGGGTGTGGCCGCAGCACGCGGTTTTGGTCCAGCAGTGTGAACTGGCCGCCTTGTTCCAGGATGCGCTGGATCACGAACATCACATCGGGCCGGGCCGCGTCGTACTCGTCAAAAATCAGCGCCATCGGGCGTTGCAGGGCCCAGGGCACGATGCCTTCCTGAAACTCGGTCACCTGCTGGCCGTCGCGCAGCACCACGGTGTCGCGCCCCACCAGATCGAGCCTGCTGATGTGGCCGTCCAGATTCACGCGCACGCAGGGCCAGTTCAGCCGCGCCGCCACTTGCTCGATGTGGGTCGATTTGCCGGTGCCGTGCAGGCCCTGCACCAGCATGCGCCGGTTGTGCGTGAAACCCGCCAGCAGCGCGAGCGTGACCTCGGGGTTGAAGCGGTACACGCTGTCGATCTCGGGCACATGGGCATCGGGCGTGCTGAAGGCCGGCACCCTCAGGTCTGAGGCGATGCCGAACACATCACGCACCGACACCATGCGGTCGGGGAGGCCAGAGTCAGGGGGGCGGTGGCGCTCATGGGGGCGGTCCTGGGGTGGGGTGGGGCAGGGCGTGGTGGTCACGCGTTGGCGGTGGCGGCGGGCGGGGCTTCGCTTTCAATCTGGCTCAGCGCTGCCGCGGCCCGTTGCAGGCTGGGCAGCATGGCCAGCACCTTGCCGGGCGTGAGCCGCATGATCGGGGCCTGTACGGCCACGCACAGGTTGGACCGGCCGGCGCTGGAGGGCACCAGCACCGCAGCGCACAGCAGGCCGGGTAAAAACTCTTCGTTGTCCAACGCATAGCCTTGGCTTCTGACCTGTTTGAGCTCGTCTTCCAGCAGCGCCGGGTCGGTCAGGGTCTTGCCGGTGTAGGCCGTCAGCGGCGCGTGGGACAGCAGGCGGCGGCGTTGGGCCGGGCTCATCTGCGACAAAAACATCTTGCCGCTGGCCGAACAATGGGCCGGCACGCGGGAGCCGGGGTGCAGGTAAAAGCGCAGCGGTGCTGCCGTTTCCACCCGGTCCAGGTAAATGACCTCACTGCCAGCCAGCGCGGTGATGTTGCAGCTTTCACCCAACTCGTCCACCAGGTGGCGTAGCACCAGGTGTTGCGCGCCGTGGTAGGTGTTGTTAAGCAGCAGATTTTCAGCTAGCCTGCGCAAGCGCAGGCCGGTGCTGTAGTGCCGGCCATCACCCTGGCGCTGCACCAGGCCAGCGGCTTCAAGCTGCTGCAGCATGCGGTGCAGGGTGGGTTTGGGCAGGGCGGTTTCTTCCACCAGGCCTTGAAGTGAGAACAGCTGATCTTTGGCGGCAATGGCCTCCAACAGCGAAAACAGACGCAGCGTGGGCGTGTCGCCGTTGATTTCAACAACGTCTGGCTTCTGAATGGGCACGGCTTTCATGGCCTTGGATGATATCGAAATTCCAAATAGTTGTCGATTTCGTTCTAGTTATCGATATTTGGGTTGACCGGTAAAAATCCTGATCTTAGAATCCGCTCCAGCTTGCGCCCGGGGACCCTGGTAGTCCACGGGCGCTAGACCACGACCCAACCGCCGCTTTTCAGGAGTACCTTTCCCATGAACGACACCACCGCCAACAAGCCCGCCGTGCCCGCTGGACCGCAAAAAATGACGCCCTCTGAGGCCTTTGTCGAGACCATGGCGGCCAATGGCGTGACCGAGATCTTCGGCATCATGGGCTCGGCTTTCATGGACGCGATGGATATTTTTGCCCCGGCCGGTATCAAGCTGATCCCGGTGGTGCATGAGCAGGGCGCCGGCCACATGGCCGACGGTTATGCCCGTGTCAGCGGTCGTCACGGTGTGGTGATTGGCCAAAATGGACCCGGCATCAGCAACTGCGTGACCGCCATTGCCGCCGCCTACTGGGCCCACAGCCCGGTGGTGATGATCACGCCCGAGACCGGCACTATGGGCATGGGCCTGGGCGGCTTTCAGGAGGCCAACCAGCTGCCGATGTTCCAGGAGTTCACCAAATACCAGGGCCACGTGAACAACCCCAAGCGCATGGCCGAGTACACGGCGCGGTGCTTTGACCGCGCCATGTCCGAAATGGGGCCGACCCAGCTCAATATTCCTCGCGACTATTTCTATGGTGAAGTCACCTGCGAAATCCCTAAGCCGATGCGCGTCGAGCGCGGCGCCGGCGGTGAAAACAGCCTCAATGCGGCCGCAGACCTGCTGGCCAATGCCAAGTTCCCGGTCATTTTGGCGGGTGGCGGCGTGGTGATGGGTGACGCGGTGGCCGAATGCCAGGCACTGGCTGAGCGTTTGGGTGCGCCGGTGGTGACCGGTTACCTGCGCAATGATGCTTTCCCGGCCAGCCACCCGCTGTGGTGCGGCCCGCTGGGCTACCAGGGCTCCAAGGCGGCCATGAAATTGATTGCCCAGGCCGATGTGGTGGTGGCACTGGGCTCGCGCATGGGCCCGTTTGGCACGCTGGCGCAGCACGGACTGGACTACTGGCCCAAAGACGCCAAGATCATTCAGGTGGAGGCCGACCACACCAACCTGGGGCTGGTCAAGATGATCACCGTGGGTGTGCATGGCGATGCCAAAGCATCGGCCAAGGCCATGTTGCAGCGCCTGCAGGGCCGGGCTTTGGTGTGCGATGGCAACAAGGCCGCCCGCGCCGGCACCATTGCGGCTGAAAAAGCCGCCTGGGAGAAAGAGCTGGACGACTGGACGCACGAGCGCGACGCCTACAGCCTGGACGTGATTGAAGAGGCTAAGAATGAGGCTGGCAACTGGCTGCACCCGCGCCAGGTGCTGCGGGAGCTGGAAAAAGCCATGCCGCCACGCGCCATGGTCTCCACCGACATCGGCAACATCAACTCGGTGGCCAACAGCTACCTGCGCTTTGAAGAGCCGCGCAGCTTCTTCGCACCCATGAGCTTTGGCAATTGCGGCTATGCCTTGCCCACCATGATTGGCGCCAAGGTAGCTGCTCCCGACCGGCCCGCTATCTCCTACGCCGGCGACGGCGCTTGGGGCATGAGCATGTCTGAGATCATGACCTGTGTGCGCCACAACATCCCGGTCACCTCCATCGTGTTCCACAACCGCCAATGGGGCGCCGAGAAGAAAAACCAGGTCGATTTCTACAACCGGCGTTTTGTCGCAGGCGAGCTTGACAACCAGAGCTTTGCGGGCATTGCCCGCGCCATGGGTGCCGAAGGTGTGACGGTCGACCGTCTCGAAGACGTGGGCCCAGCCCTGAAAAAAGCCATCGATGCCCAGATGAACGGCGGCAAGACCACGGTGATTGAGATCATGTGCACCCGTGAGCTGGGCGACCCCTTCCGCCGCGACGCCCTGTCCAAGCCTGTGCGTTTCCTGGACAAGTACAAGGACTACGTCTGAGCTGATCCGCCCCCGAGACCGGCGCCGTCGCCCAGGCCATGCCAGACCAGCTGCTCACGCTCAACGCCGGGTCGTCGTCGATCAAATACGCGCTGTTTGACCCGACGGCCGGCTTGGCAAAGCCGGTGCTGACCGGCCAGGTGGATGGCATTGGCACGCGCAGCGGCCCCGCCAACCACGAGGCGGCTCTGGCCAGCGTGCTGCTGCGCCTGCCTCCCGACAGCATCCGCGCCGTGGGGCACCGGGTGGTGCATGGCGGCGCGCTGTTCGGCGAGCCGCGCGCGCTCGATGACGACGTGCTGGCCGACATCGAGGCGCTGACGCCGCTGGCACCGCTGCACCAACCCCATAACCTAGCCGGCGTGCACGCGGCGCGCCTGGCTTTCCCGGGCGTGCCGCAGGTGGCCTGCTTCGACACCGCTTTCCACCGCGATGCGCCCCTGGTCAACCAGCATTTCGCACTGCCCGAAGTCTGGTTTGACCGCGGCATTCGGCGCTATGGTTTTCACGGGTTGAGTTACGAGTCGATCGTGGCGCAGCTGGCCGCCGACCCGTCGGTGCCGCGCGGCCGGGTCGTGATCGCCCACCTGGGCAATGGGGCTTCGATGGCCGCGGTGCGCGACGGCCGGCCCGTGGCCACCACCATGAGTTTTTCGCCGCTGGACGGCCTGCCCATGGGCACGCGTTGTGGTCGGCTGGATGCCGCGGTGGTGTTGCACCTGATCCGCCAGGAGGGCCTGAGTGTGGACCAGGTGTCCCAACTGTTGCACCGCGAGTCGGGCCTGCTTGGCTTGTCGGGTGTGTCCAGTGACATGCGCGAGCTGCTGGCCGCGGACAATGCAGGTGCGCGGCTGGCCATCGACTACTTTGTCGAGCAGGTGCTGCGTGAGTTGGCCGGCATGGCCGCCGCTCTGCGCGGCCTGGATACACTGGTGTTCACCGGCGGCATCGGCGAGAACGCCGCGGCCCTGCGCGCGCGCATCGTCGAAGGCGCTGCCTGGATGGGTTTGCGGCTGGATGTGCGGGGCAACAGTTGCCGCATGCCGCGCATCAGCGCACACGACAGCCGGGTGGACGTGCGGGTGCTGCGCACCAATGAAGAATCGGTCATCGCCCGCCACACGGCGCGCATCACGGGCTTGCACGCCGCAAGCCCCTAGGAAACTACATGTTTAAATTTCTATCCCCCGAGCCGCTGCACGATCCGCTGGCTGCACCCACGCCGACCGACCAGACCGAGGTCAAGTGCACCACCTGCTACATGTGCGCCTGCCGTTGCGGTATTCGGGTGCACCTGGCTGAGGGAGAGAACGGCCCCGAGGTGCGCTACATCGATGGCAATCCCGCCCATCCGCTGAACCAGGGTGTGATCTGCGCCAAGGGTGCCTCGGGCATCATGAAGCAGGTGTCGCCAGCACGGCTGACGCAGCCGCTGCTGCGCCGCCCGGGCAGCGAACGCGGCGCTGGCGAGTTTGACCCGATCTCCTGGGAGCAGGCCATGACCCTGCTGACCGAGCGGCTGGCCAAAATTCGCGCGACTGACCCGAAGAAATTTGCCATGTTCACCGGGCGCGACCAGATGCAGGCCCTGACCGGCCTGTTTGCGCGGCAGTTCGGCACGCCCAATTACGCGGCGCACGGCGGGTTTTGCTCGGTCAATATGGCCGCTGGCATGATTTACACCGTGGGCGGCAGCTTCTGGGAGTTTGGCGGGCCCGACCTGGACCGCGCCAAGCTGTTCGTGATGATCGGCACTGCCGAAGACCACCACAGCAACCCGATGAAGATCGCGCTTTCCAAGTTCAAGCGCTCGGGCGGCCGGTTCATCTCGATCAACCCGGTGCGCACCGGCTACTCGGCGATTGCCGATGAGTGGATTCCGATTAAGCCCGGCACCGACGGCGCGCTGTTCATGGCGCTGCTGCACGAGCTGATCGCGCAAGACCTGATCGACCACGCTTTCCTTAAACGTTTCACCAATGCGCCGCAGCTGGTGGTGCTGGACGACGGCCCGCGCGAGGGCCTGTTTGCCTTTGACCCCGACCCGGCCCGAGGCGCCCCCGGCGACGGCCGCAACCCGCACAACAAGCTGGTGTGGGACCTGCCCAGCGGCAGCGCCAAAAACGCCTACCCCGAGGGCATTGCCGACGGCTGCGACCCGGCCCTGGAGGGCCACTACACGCTGGCCGACGGCACCCGGGTGGCGCCCTCGTTCCAGTTGCTGCGCGAGCGGGTGGCAAGCTGCACCCCCGAGTGGGCCGCAGCCATCACCGGCATTGACGCCAAGCGCATCCGGGCGCTGGCGCTTGAGATGGGCGACGCGGCCCTGAAGCAGGCCTTTGAGCTGCCTATCCCCTGGACCGATGCCTGGGGCAAAGTACACCCCAGCACCCAGGCGCGGCCGCTGGCTTTTCATGCCATGCGCGGTCTGGCAGCGCACTCCAACGGCTTTCAGACGGTGCGGGCCCTGGCGGTGCTGATGAGCGTGCTGGGCACCATCGATGCGCCGGGCGGCTTTAGGCACAAGGCGCCGTACCCGCGCCACATCGTGCCCAATTACCGGGCGTTCAACGCGCCCGAGATGATCAAACCCAACACCCCGTTGAACGCGGCGCCGCTGGGTTTCCCGGCGCACCCCGACGAGCTGGCGATCAACCCGGACGGCTCACCGATCCGCATCGACCACGCGTTTTCTTGGGAGCACCCGCTGTCGGCCCACGGCCTGATGCACAACGTGATCACCAACGCCGCCAAGGGTGACCCCTACCGCATCGACACCCTGCTGATCTTCATGGCCAACATGGCCTGGAACAGCTCGATGAACACCATGGCGGTGCGCGAGATGCTCAACCGCAAGGATGAGACTGGCGAGCATGTGATCCCCTTTCTGGTGGTGTGCGACGCCTTCCAGAGTGAGACCGTGGCTTTTGCCGACCTGGTGCTGCCGGACACCACCTACCTGGAGCGGCATGACGTGATGGGCATGCTGGACCGGCCAATCTCTGAGTTTGATGGTCCGGTGGATTCGGTGCGTGTGCCGGTGGTTGCGCCACTGGGGCAGTGCCGGCCGTTCCAGGAGGTGCTGATCGAGTTGGCGGCTCGCCTTAAATTCCCAGCCTTCACCACCGCAGAAGGTGCGCCCAAATTCACCGGCTACCCGGATTTTGTGGTGAACTTCCAGCCGCAACCCGGCATTGGCTTTTTGATGGGCTGGCGCGGCAAAAATGGCGACGAGCACCTGCGCGGCGAGCCCAACCCCAAGCAGTGGGAGGCCTACGCCGCCAACAACTGCGTGTTCCAGTACCACATGCCCGAGAGCATGCACTACATGCGCAACTGGAACCAGGCCTACCTGGACTTTGCCAAAGAGAAAGGCTGGCGCCAGAAAAACGACCCGGTGCAACTGGCGCTGTACTCCGACACCTTGCAGAGCTTTCGCCTGGCGGCCCAGGGTAAGAGCGGTGGCCGGGAGCCGCCCGATGAATTGCGCGAGCGCATTGCCACCTACTTTGACCCGCTGCCCTTTTGGTACGCACCGCTGGAAGAGGCTGCCACCGACCTGGCCGCCTACCCGCTCAATGCCATCACCCAGCGGCCGATGGCCATGTACCACTCTTGGGATTCGCAAAACGCCTGGCTGCGCCAGATCCACAGCCACAACTACCTGCACGTCAACCCACTGACGGCGCAAGCCGCCGGCATTGCCGACGGCGGCTGGTGCTGGGTGGAGAGCCAGTGGGGTCGGGTGCGCTGCATGTTGCGCTACTCCGAGGCGGTGGAGCCGGGCACGGTCTGGACCTGGAACGCCATTGGCAAGGCCGACGGCGCCTGGCAGCTGGCCCCCGGCGCCGACGAAGCCCGCAAGGGCTTTTTGCTCAACCACCTGATCTCGGAAGAATTGCCCTTCAAGGGCCCGCAGGGCGCCACCACCATCAGCAACTCCGACCCCATCACCGGCCAGGCCGGCTGGTACGACGTGCGGGTGCGCATCCGCCCGGCAGAGCCCGACGAGGCCGCCGAATCGTTTCCGCAGATTGCCGCGGTGCCGGCGCCAGCCGGCGTGCTGGGGCGGGCGGCCCAGGTGCTCACCTACTTTGCAGGACGTAAAAAATCATGATCCGTTGGCTCAAAGACCTGCTGCAATCCAACTTGGTGGCGGATGCCCCGGCCAGTGGCCGCAGCCAGCCCCCGGCGCCGCCACCCTCGGTGCGCGCGCTGCCGGGCGAAACCCTGGCCAAGCAACTGGCGCTGGTGATCGACCTGAATGTGTGCGTGGGTTGCCACGCCTGCGTGACCTCTTGCAAACAGTGGAACACCTCGGGCAGTGCCGGCCCGCTGGCCGACTTGAACGCTTATGGTGCGAACCCCACCGGCACGTTTTTCAACCGGGTGCAGACCTACGAGGCCGGCACCTTCCCCGGCACCGACACCATCCACTTCCCCAAGAGCTGCCTGCACTGCGAAGACCCGCCTTGCGTGCCGGTGTGCCCGACGGGCGCCAGCTATAAGCGCAAGGAAGACGGCATTGTGCTGGTCGACTACGACAAATGCATCGGCTGCAAGTACTGCGCCTGGGCCTGTCCCTATGGCGCGCGCGAGCTTGACGAAGAGCGCCAGGTGATGACCAAGTGCACGCTGTGCGTGGACCGCATCTACGACGATCAGCTGCCCAAGGAAGACCGCAAGCCCGCCTGCGTCAAGGCCTGCCCCACCGGCGCCCGTCTGTTTGGAGATGTCAAAGACCCCGATTCCGAGGTCTCCAAAGCGATCCGCGAACGCGGTGGCTACGCCCTGATGCCGGAGTGGGAGACCCAGCCCGCCAACCAGTATTTGCCACGGCGCGTCACGCCAGCCAAGGAAAGCTGAAGCACCATGCACCCCGCTTTCTCCATTCTGTTTTTCACCACCCTGGCCGGCACCGGGCAGGGCCTGCTGGTGCTGATGGCGCTGGCGCTGCTTTTGGGCGTGCCCATGGCCAGTGGCTTTGTGCTGGCGGCCATCGGCCTGGCCCAGCTGCTGCTGTTGGCGGGCCTGGCCGCGTCGTTTTTGCACCTGGGCCACAAAATGCGCGCCTGGCGCGCGGTGCTGATGTGGCGCACCTCCTGGATGTCGCGCGAGGTGATCCTGTTGCCGGCTTTCATCGCGCTGGTGGCGCTGTGGTGGCTGGCGCTGGCTGGCGGCGGTAGCGTCGGTAATGTCGGTAATGTCGGTACTGGCGCGCTAGGCACGGTCTGGTTGCCGGCCCTGGTGGTCCTCAGTGCCCTGGCCCTGTGGTACTGCACCGCCATGATTTACGCCTGTCTGCGCTTCATCGAGGAGTGGGCCCATCCACTGACCATCGTCAACTTCATGTTGATTGGTTTGTCGGCCGGGCTGGTGCTCGGCTGCGCACTGGCCGCGTTGAGCGGTGAGCAGGCGCTGCTGCGGGCCACTGGCCCTTGGGCCTTCACGGTGACCTGGCTGGCCTGGGCCACCCGCCGCTTAAGCCTGCGCCGCAACAGCCTGTTGCGCCATAAATCCAACCTGCAGTCGGCCACCGGCATCCGCAGTGAGCGCCCGGTGCAAAAGTCCATGGGCATGTCGGCCGGCTCGTTCAACACGCGCGAGTTCTTCCACGGCGCCAGCGCCGCGGCCTTGCGGCATGTGCGCTGGGGCTTCCAGCTGCTGGCTTTTGGCCTGCCGGTGCTGCTGATGGGCTGGGGCCTAGTCAACGCCGGTGCCTGGCCCTGGCTGCTGGCCGCCCTGATGCAAGCCCCCGGCCTGCTGGCCGAACGCTGGCTGTTCTTCGCCCAGGCCAAGCACCCGCAGAACCTGTACTACCAGACGGTGTCCTGAGGCTTCGGCTGTCAGGCTGGCTGGCATGGATCCCCGCCTGCACGGGGATGACGGAGGTTCGTCATTCCCGGCTACGACCGGGAATCCATGTATAAAATTGGCCTCTAGACCGCGTCCTTATTGGGGTTCTAGCTATTTATTTAGTAGCAATTGCCCGTAACGGTAAACGCCAGCCAGCCCGATCACCAGCAGGCGGTCGGGGCCTGGTGGGCGGGCGTCTGGCGCAAGCGGCTGCAGCTCAATGCGGCGGCCGACCTGTTGCAGCAGGTGGCGCTGGCCGGCTAGGTCGGTCAGCCAGCCCTTGGCGCGCACCACGCCGGCATCCGGCGTGGTCAGGGCAGCCAGAAGTTGCTGTGGGTCCAGCGGCGCGGTCAGCTCCAACAACTCGTTGACGAATCGGTCCGCTGCCGCTGCAATGGGCGGGGTGATGGGGTGTGTGATGGGCTGCGCGGCCCAGCGCGCCAGCGCGTCGCCGGTGGCACCGTCCGGGTTGGCAGCCCAGTCGGCGTGAAAACCCAGCACCAGTTCCGGCGGCACGCGGGCCTGGTTGGCCGGTACCACCGGCGTGCCGGCGGTGGTCATGCTGGGCAGCCATGCGTTCAGCTCAGCCAGTGTCGTCGGGCTGCAGAGTTCGGTTTTGTTCAGGATTAGCAAGTCGGCATCCAGCAGCTGCTGGCGTACCAGGTCGCCCACATAGGGGTCGGCGCTGCGCTGGCGTACAGTTTCTGCGTCCAGCATCAGCACAATGCCCTCGATGCTCAGGCCCGGCAGCAGCCGGGCCGAGCGAGCTACGGCCGCCGGCAGGGCCACGCCGCTGGTCTCGATCAGGATCAGGTCGGGCGGCGGTTGGCGCTGCAGCACGTCTTGTAAGGCGCCCAGCAGGTCCGAGCCAAAACTGCAGCAGACGCAGCCGCCGGCTAAGGCCAGCACGCAGCCATCAGCACCTTCGATCAAGTCGGCATCAATGGTGAGTTCGCCAAAATCGTTGACCATGACCGCGATGCGCCGGCCGTCGGCGTGGCGGAGCAGGTGGTTCACCAGCGTGGTCTTGCCGGCGCCGAGGTAACCGCCGACGATGAGGGTCGGTGTCAAAACGTCTGCCGGTCTGGCCGTCACGCCAGCTGTGGCGCCTGGAACACCCGGCCGCCCTGCACCGTGCCCCACACACGCACGTCTTTGAGCTGCTCGGGCGGCACCTCGGTGGGGTCGTCGTCGAGCACACAGAAGTCAGCCCGCTTGCCGCACTCGATGGAGCCAATTTCATGGTCGAGCTTGAGGGTGTAGGCGGCGCCCAGCGTGATGGCTTGCAGCGCGTCGGCCACCGAGATGCGTTCCTGGGCGCCCAGCACCCTGCCTGAGGAGGTTAGGCGGTTGACGGCGCACCAGGCGGTGAACAGCGGCCCCAGCGGCGTGACCGGGGCATCGCTGTGGATGGTGAAGGGCACGCCGCTGCGCTGCGCGGTGGCACAGGCGTTCATGCGCTCGGCGCGCTCCGGCCCGACTGTGGTGCTGTAGTGCTGGTCGCCCCAGTAGAAATGGTGGTTGGCAAACAGGTTGACGCACATGTCCAGCGCCTTCATCCGCCTGAACTGCGCGGCATCGGCCAACTGGCAGTGTTGCAGGTTGAAGCGGTGGTCACGCGTGGGCGCCGCCTTCAGGGCCGCGGCCAGGCAGTCCAGCGCCAGCTCGGTAGCCTCATCGCCGTTGGTGTGGGTGTGCACCTGTACGCCGCTTTGCAGCGCCAGGGTGTAGCAATCGCGGATGGTCTCTGGCGCGGTGTACCAAAGGCCATTAGGCGCGCCATTAAAGTAGCCCGGCCAGCGCATGCGCGCCGAAAAGCCCTGGATGGAGCCATCGGCCACCACCTTGATGCGGCCCAGGCGCAAGCGCTCGGTGCTGCGGCTGCTCAGGGCCACGGAGCGCTCCACCGCTTGCGTCGGTGTCATGCCGATCAGGCGCAGCAGCGGGACCAGACGCAGCGGGTAATCGTCCTCCGCGGTGATGCTCAGTAGGCTGTCCAGTTCGGGCTCCAGCAGGGTGGCGGCCAGGTCAGTGGAGGTGGTGACACCGGCGCGCACCGCCAGTTTGGCGAAGGCCCGGACGCCGAACTCATCGCCTGACAGAAAGGAACGGTCCAGCCCCACAATGGCAAAGGCAGCCGTCATCGCATCCGGTCCCTTGAGTTCGCCGGTGGGCAGGCCATCGGCGCCTAGCGGCATGCCAGGGTGCTCGACGCCAGCCCGCAGCAGGCCGGCTTTTTCCAGCAAAAAACTGTTGACGTTCAGGATGTGGCCGCTGGCGTGCAGCACGCCCACAGCCCGGGCCGTGCTGACGCGGTCGAGATCATTGCGGCTGACCCTTTGGTCGCCAAAGTAGATTGGGTCAAAGCCCCATCCCAACAGGGGGCCATCGGCCTGCCGGGCGCTGGAGCTGCTCAATTGGCCGATCACGGCCTCCAGCGTGCGGCCGCCCGGCCAATTACGACCATCCGGGTCACGCAGGTCAAAATAGCCGCAGTAGGTGTAGCGCCACAGGCCACCGGCCATCAGGTGGGCATGGGCTTCGACAAGCCCGGGCATCAGCACCTTGTTGGCAAAGCGGTCATCAAGTTCATGCGGGCCCCAGCCCTTGAGTTCGTCGAGCGAGCCGACGCCCAGAATGCGGCCGTCGCGCACCGCCACGTGGGTGGCGTTTGGGCGCGAGGCGTTCATGGTGATGATCTTGCGCGCAGAATAAATCGTGGTGTGCATGGTGTTCAGACGGGTCGGACAGAAACGGGATAGAGCGGGGCACCACCGTCAGACACCCGGTGACAGGCCACCTGGTGGCCTGGCAGCACCATACGCAGGGCCGGTGGTTCGGTGTGGCAACGCGCTTCGGCAAACGGGCAGCGCCCGGCAAAGCGGCAGCCCGGCGGCACGTTGATGGGACTGGGTGGGTCGCCCTGCAGCCGGATGCGGTCACGCCGACTGCGCGTGCCAGGGTTGAAGGAGGGTGCCGCCGACCACAGCGCCAGCGTGTAAGGATGCAGCGGCCGCTCAAACAGCGACTGGCGGTCGGCCTGCTCGACGATCTGGCCCAGGTACATCACGCCGATCTCATCGCACATGTGGCGGATCACGCCGAGATCGTGCGAGATGAACAGGTAGGTCAGGCCCAGCTCGCGCTGCAGGCGCTGCATCAAGTTCAGGATCTGCGCCTGTATGGCCACATCGAGCGCCGACACCGGCTCGTCGCACACCACCAGTTCAGGGTTGGCCGCCAGGGCCCGTGCCAGCACGATGCGCTGGCGTTGCCCGCCAGAGAACTGGTGCGGAAACAGTTGCAGTTGTTCGGGGCGCAGGCCGGTTTGCATGAACAGGTGGCGCGCCAGTTGGGGGCGCGCGGCCGGCTCGCCCACGTCCATCAACTCCAGCGCCTCCAAAATCGCGTCGCCCGCACGCTTTCGCGGGTTCAGCGAGGCAAACGGGTCTTGGAACACCATCTGGAAGCGTCGGCGCACCCGGCGCAGGGCTTCGCCTTCCAGACTGCCAATGTCATCAGTACCCAGGTGCATGCTTCCCGAGGTGATGTTCACCAGGCGCATCACGGCCAGCGCGGTGGTGCTTTTGCCCGAGCCGCTCTCGCCCACGATGCCAAAGGTGGTGCCCTTGGGGATGTCAAAGCTCACGCCGTCAACTGCCTTGACCACCGACTTGCTGCCAAACAGACCGCTGCCCAGTGGGAAATGCACCTTAAGGTCGCGCACCCGCAACAGCGCCTGGGTGTTCTCGGTCATGCTGAACCTCCGGGCACGTGCAGCCAGCACAAGACGCGCCGGCGCCCGCCGTCCAGCCGGGTCTCGGGCGGCAACTGTTGGTGGCACCGTGGCTGCACCTGGGTGCAGCGATCGGCAAAGGCGCAGCCGCTGCCGCGTTCCAGCAGGGAGGGTACGGTGCCCGGTATTTCCAGCAGGGGCTCGCCAAAGCCGGCGGTGCGCCGCCCGGGTGCGCAGGCAATCAAGCCCTGGGTATAGGGGTGCATCGGCGCTTGCAGCACCTCGGCCACCGAGCCTTCCTCCACAATGCGGCCCGCATACATCACCGCCACCCGGTCGGCCATTTCGGCGATGGCGCCCATGTCGTGTGTGATCAGCAGCACGGCGGTGCCGGTGCGTTCGCGCAATTCGGCAATCAGGTCAAAGATCTGAGCCTGCACGGTCACATCCAGCGCGGTGGTGGGCTCATCGGCAATCAGCACATCGGGTTTGCAGGCCAAGGCCATGGCGATCATGACTCGCTGGCGCATGCCGCCAGAGAACTGGTGCGGGTATTCATGCACCCGGCTCTTGGCAGCCGGGATGCCCACCGCCTCCAGCATCTCTGTGGCCCGCATCAGTGCAGCTTTGCGATCCAGCCCCTGATGCAGGCGCACAGCCTCGCTGATCTGGTCACCCACCGTGTAGGCAGGGTTCAGCGAGGTCATGGGCTCCTGGAAGATCATCGAGATGCGGTTGCCCCGGTACTGGCGCATCTCGGGCTCGCTAAGGGTCAGCAGGTCGCGCCCGTCGAGTGTCACCCGCCCCGAGGTAATGCGCCCCGGTGGGGTCGGGATCAGGCGCATCATGGCCAGCGCGGTCATGCTTTTGCCGCACCCAGACTCGCCCACCAGGCCCAGGGTTTCGCCGCGGCGCACGCTGAAGGCCACATCGTCAAGCACCCGCGCAACGCCACCCCGGGTCTGAAACTCGACGCCGAGCTGGCTGACTTCCAGCAGGGCAGGGGCTGCTTCGGTAACGGTGCTCATGGCATCAGGATGGGGTTCATCAGCGCAGATGCAACTTGGGGTTGAGCGCGTCATTGAGACCGTCGCCAACCAGACTGACCGACAACACCGTGAGAAAGATCGCCCCTCCGGGAAAACTCACTGCCCACCAGCACTCCAAGATGTTGCGCCGGTTAGCGCCGATCATCAGGCCCCAGCTCATCACGTTGGGATCAGACAAGCCGAGAAAGCTCAAGCCCGCCTCAAACAGGATGGCCACGCCGATGATCAGCGTTGCCGACACGATCAGCGGCGGCAGCGCATTGGGCAGAATCTCGCGCAGCATCAGACGCAAATGGCTCGCCCCCATGGCCCGTGCCGCGCTGACATATTCCAGGCCGCGCAGCCGCATGAACTCGGCCCGTGCCAGCCGTGCTGTACCCGTCCAGCTGACCATGCCGATGGCGACGATCACCACCCCCAGCGAGGGCTCGAACAGGGTGACCAGCACCATGGCAAACAGCAGTGCCGGCAGCACCTGAAACAATTCGGTCAGGCGCGACAGCATGCTGTCAATCCAGCCACCAAAATAACCGGCCAGCGAGCCCACCGTGACACCGATGGACACCGTGATGACGGCTGCAGCCAGCCCAACCATCACTGTTGCGCGGCCGCCCACCAGCATACCCGCCAGGATGTCGCGGCCTAGGTAATCGGTACCCAGCCACAATTTGCGGTCTGTGAAGGGCTCAGTAAACGGCGCGCCCATGATCTCGAAGGGCTTGACGCCATACAGGCCTGGCCCCAGCAGCATCACCAGCGTGACGCAGACCAGCAGCAGTAGCCCCAGCATGGCAGCCTTGTTGCGACTGAACACGCGCCAAGCTTCCCGTAAGGGTGACAGGACCTGCATGTTAGAGGGTGTCGCGCTCATTTGCCACGCAACCTTGGGTCGATCCAGCGGTAACTGAGGTCGGTCAGCAGGTTGGCGGCAATGACCAGTATTGACGAGAAGGTGAGCACGCCCAGCAGCGTGGGGTAGTCGCGCCCCAGGATGGCCTCCAGGGCCAGCGTGCCCAGGCCGGGCCAGCTGAACACGGTCTCCACCAGCACCGCGCCCGATATCAGGTGGCCGAACTGAAGCCCGGCGATGGTTACCACTGGCATCAGGGCGTTGCGCAAGGCATGTTTAAACGTCACCACCCATTCGCTCAGGCCCTTGGCCCGCGCGGTGCGGATGTAGTCCGAACCCAGCACTTCGAGCATGCTGGCGCGCGCCAGCCGGCTGTACTGCGCCAGGTAGACGATGGTCAGGGTCAGCGCCGGCAACACCAGGTGGTGCAGCACATCGACCACCGCGGGCCAGCCGCCAACGCCGAACTGACGCACATCACGCATGCCGGCAATCGGCATGATGGGCCAGACCTTACCGAACAGGATGACCAGCAGGATGCCGGTCCAGAACACCGGCATGGCGTAGCCGATCAACGAAAGCACGGTCACCGCAGCGCTGGCAAAACTGTCCGGCCGCCGTGAGGCAAACACCCCCAGCAGGGTGCCGGCAACAATGGCAATGAGCAGGGCGGTCAGCACCAGCAGGATGGTGGGGCCGATCCGGTCAAGAATTAGCCCTGACACTGGGCGGTTGTAGGTGTAAGACTGGCCGAGGTCACCCCGCATACTCTTGCCGATGTAGGTGACGAACTGCACCGGCAGCGGCTGGTCCAGGCCATAGGCCTTTTTGATGCTGGCCATCACCGCCTCGTCACCCCCGCCCATTTCGCCGGCGATCACGCTGGCCGGGTCACCTGGGGCAGCATGGATCAACATGAAATTGATCGCGAGCACGGCCACCAGCAAACCGGCGGCCCAGGCCAGCCGGCGCAAGATGGCGAGCAGCAAATGCATCAAGAGTTCTGCCGTCAGGCCTTGAGCGCGCTCTCATTGAGACCGTCGGTCAGGCCCCAGATGCCAGCTGGTGGGTTGACCACTTTGGCGGCATAGGCCTCGTAGAAGGTCTGCTCGTACAGGAACGCTACCGGGCAGTCCTCCACCACAGTTTTTTGCACCTGCTTGTACAGTTCCTTGCGCTTGGCCAGGTTCATCTCCTGCCCGGCAGCAGCCAACCATTCGTCCACCTTGGGGTTGCTGTAGCTTTGGGTGTTTGACCAGATCACGCCGGGTTTGATGTTGGAGCTCAACCAGGTGCGGTGCACGCCGATCACCGGATCACCCCAGTTCCAGACCGAGTCCAATGTCATATCGAACTGCAGCGAGGCCACACGCCGCGCCCAAGACGGGAAGTCGGGCGACTGCCGCAGGTTGACCTCGACCCCGATCTTGGTCAGGGACTGCTTGAGGTACTCCTGAATCGTCTTTTGGTCCGCACTGCCCGGTATGGAATCAAGGTCCAGTGTCAAGCGCACGCCATTGGCGCCGGGCTTCAGGCCCGCATCGTCGAGCAGTTTGGTCGCCTTGGCCAGGTTCAACTCGTACTTCTCAACGTCACCGGTGTAGAAGGGGCTGCCTGACGTCAGAGGGCCGGTGGAGCGGGTGTTGATGCCACCCAGGATGGTGTTCAGGATGTACTGTTTGTCGACAGCAAAATTGATGGCCTGGCGCACGCGCTTGTCGGCCAGCTTGGGGCTTTTGGTGTTGAAGGCCAGCCAGATCAGCGGCCCGATGGCGGGGGCTGCACCCTTGACCACCACGGCGCCCGGCGTCTTGCGCACCCGCTCCAATTCGCGCGGATCGGTAACCGCCAGATGCACATCCACCTCCCCGCGCTCAAAGGCCAGCAACAGACTGCTCGAGTCCTTGAAGAGGCGGACGATGACACGGTCCAGTTTGGGCTGATCCTTAAGGAAGAAGCGGTCGAAGCGCTCCATGATGATGTACTCACCAGGTTTGAACTCCACCAGCTTGAACGGCCCGGAGCCGATTGGATTGGCGTTGCGCGGATGGATTTTGACGTCAGTGCCGTCACCAAAAATGTGCTTGGGGATGATGGGCGTGAGCGAGGTCGACATCGCCAGCAGCACTGCCGGGTGCGGCTCGGACAAGCGGATAACCGCCGTGCGGGCGTCGCTGATCGTGACCGCGTTGACCGGGCCGTACATGGTCTTGAACGGATGGTTGTCGCGAATCGTCTCGATGGAAAACTTGACGTCTTCGGCTGTGACAGGCCGGCCGTCGTGGAACACCGCGTCCTTACGCAGCACCAGCGACACGCTGCGGTTGTCAGGCGACAGGGTCCAGCTCTCGGCCAGGTAGGGCTGCGGCTTCCAGTTCTTGTCCATGCGGATCGGCGACGCAAACAGCTGGGCGGCCGGCATCATGGTGGCAACACCACTCTGCACCGCCGAGTTCAGGTGGCGTGGCGATTGCGTGCTGCCAATCACCAGCACACCGCCCTTGGCGGCTTGCGCCGCGACGTCGAGCGGGATCCCAAAAATGCTTCCGGCTGTCAGGGCGGCGCCCGCTTGCAAAAGGTGTCTACGGTCAATCGTGCTCATGGTCTGCTCCTTATAGTAAAAATACGAGAATATCTGGGTCCAACGATCACCAGCTTATAAGCAAATGGCCGCGCTGTGGCAGGTTTGCCATGCTTTATCTAAATTATTTCTCATCCCTCAACCAATACCATTTGTACAGAAAGTACTGGCCAAAGCGCCGGAAAGGCGCAAACGCCTCCGACCGCACCACGCCAAACAGGTTGGGGTATTCGAGAGGTGAACTGTAGATCGGCAACTGAAACACCGCGTTGCCACCGTCTTTGCCGGCGACGCGTTCGGCCAGCCGTTTACCAGCCCATGTGGAAAATGACACGCCATTGCCACCATAGCCCACCGCATGCCACACCGTCTGGGCCGGGTCGGGGCGAGTGATGCGAGGCATCATGTCATGGCTCACATCGACCCAGCCCCACCAGGAGTAGTCGATCTGGATGCCGGCCAGCGGCGGAAATTTGCGCGCGATAGCGTCGGTCAACAGTTTCAGGTGCACCGGGTCTTGCGCGTCGGCCCCTGTGATAGAGCTGCGGCTACCCAACTGCAACCGGTTATCTTTGAGCAGCCGGTAGTAAAAGCGCAGCGTACGGGTGTCGGTCAGGAAGGTGTGCGACTTGAAGTTCGTGGCTTCCAGTTCGGCCTTCGTCAGGGGCCGCGTCACCACCGAGTTCGACAAAATCGGCAGCAGCTTGTTCTTGAGCATGGGGTTGAGCCCCTGCCCGGTGTAGCCACCGGTGCAAACCGCCACCCGCTTGGCCCGCACCACCCCACCGGGGGTGCGCAGGTGGTGCACGCCGTTGACCGTGGTCCAGCCCTGAACCGGGCTGGCGGTGTGCACTTTCACGCCCAGCGCGCGCGCCTTGCGCATTAGCCCAAAGGTGAATTTGAGCGGGTGAACGCCCACGCCCTCGGCTTCCAGCATGGCGCCGGCTGTGTCGCGCTCGTCGCAGTAGTCGCGCCGCACCTCTTCTGCGCTCAACAGCCTTGTCTGGTAGCCAAAGGTCTCGTTGCGCACCCGGTGCTCGTCGCGCAGGTACGCCATTTTCTCGGGGCGGTGCGCCAGGTAGAGGTGGCCGCCGTCTGTGGCATCGCAGTCAATCTCTTGTGTGAGCGCCTTGAAGTTCTCGAAGCCGGTGCGAATCTCGCGGTCGAGCTTTTTGGCGACATCCAGGCCCCAGCGCTCTATCCACTGCGAGCGCGTCAAGCGGCCACTGGCATTCTGGCCCTGACCGCCGCTGCGGCTGGAGCAGCCCCATGCGGTCTGATTGGCTTCCAGCACCACGGCCTGAATGCCATGCTCTTGTGCCAGGTACAGCGCGGTCGACATGCCGGTTGAGCCTGAACCGATGACCACCACGTCAGCATCTATGTCCGCCGAGATCGGGCCGTCGTCTGTGGGCGGAGTGCCAGCACTTGCGACCCAATAGGTCGGTGCATAGGCCCGCCCCGCCCCCGGGTTCGCCGAGACCAGCGGGTCGTACTGCGGGTCATAGCGCCGGTCTGTGGATGGCGCGCCACTGGTGAATTGCATTGTTTGCATCATGCTCCTGCGCCTGACTGTTGATTAAGCCGCTGGCAAATTGGGTCGCGCCTTGCGAAACGCATTTTTGACGGCAATTTTGCCATCGCGAAAGGTGAAGATGTCCACGCCATCAGTCTCGACCCGGCTGCCGTCGGCAGCCGTGCCAGTGAAGGTCCACTGCGAGACGCCGAAATCACCCTGCACAAAGTGCTTGCCATTGCGCCATTGGGCGTCAGGCAAGGTGGCCCACGCACCAGCGAAGGCCTTGCGCACGGCTTCGGTGCCGGCATGGCGGGCGCCGCAAGCGTCTGGGCCGCCAGCAGTCATGAACACACAGTCGTCGGTCATGAAGGACATCAAGGCGTCGATGTCGTGACGGTTCCAGGCTTCACTGAAAGCGGCGAGCGTGTCAACGGTGACGCGGTTGGGGGACGATGACACAGGGCACTCCTAGAGAATGGGTTTAGTGAAAGAGCATAGGCATTATTGTCCGGTACATCTAGAGCCAGATGCCTTGATTCGAGCGAGCCAGTACGCCCTGCAGCAGAACGGCTGCGTATACTGCCAGGCGCCGTGTCCAATACTCATCGACCCAGACATGCTCAGTGGGAAAGCCTGTTCTCCCTGCAGGACGGTCCAGCCTTGCCCCTGCAACAGCGGCTGCGCCTCTCGGTGGTTCAAGCGATTCTTGACGGGCGACTCCCGCTGGGCGCGCCGCTGCCTTCGTCACGCGAGCTGGCCAAAGTGCTGGGCTTGAGTCGTAACACGGTGACGGCAGCCTATGTCCAACTGGTGGACGACGGTTTTTTGGATGCGCGGCCCCGCAGTGGCGTATTCGTCACCATGAATGCACGGACCACCGAGATCCGGCAAAACGAGCCGGGGCGGCAGGGTGCCAAGCCCACGGGCCTCCCGCCCGATTGGTCTGGCCGGGTGTTGCGATCCTTGGTCGATCAGAGGACTTTGTCCAAGCCGGATCGTTGGAGTGCCTACCCCTATCCTTTTGTGTATGGCACCTATGACCCGCAACTGTTTCCCACCGAGGCCTTCCGAGAGTGCTGCGTGCACAGCCTGGCGCGCTCGCATTTGCCACACTGGACGCCTGATTTGGAAGTCAACGATGTACCCGATCTGATTCAGCAGATTCGGCTGCGCCTGTTGCCCAAGCGAGGCGTGTTTGCGCTGCAGGAGGAGATCCTGATCACCGTCGGTGCCCAGCACGCCTATTACCTGCTGGCTGAAGCACTGTTCGACGAGACCCAGCGGGTAGGGCTTGAAGAACCCGGGCATCCACATGCCCGTAACAGTTTCTCTCTGCGCAAGCCGTGCTGTGTGCCGGTGACAGTCGATGCTGAGGGATTGGTCGTGGAGACACTGCCCGCACTGGACTATGTGTTTGTCACCCCATCGCACCAGAGCCCAACCACAGCAACCCTGAGCATGCGCCGGCGGGCCTTGCTGTTGAACCTGGCGGAGCAGCAAGATTTTGTGGTGATCGAGGACGACTACGAGGCCGAAAATCTGTACGAGGGCGAGCCGATGCCAGCGCTCAAAAGTATGGATAAATCGGGTCGGGTGATTTATGTGGGATCGGTGTCCAAAAGCCTGTCGCCGTCGCTGAGGCTGGGTTACATCGTTGCGCCACGTGCCTTGATTGCTGAACTGCGTGAATTGCGCCACGCCATGGTCCGCCACCCAAGCGCCTTTTTGCAGCATGCCTTTGCCCTGTTTCTTTCTCTGGGGCACCATGATGCGCACGCGCGCAAAGTCAATCAGGCGATGCAGGAGCGCATGGCTTTGGTGGCCCGGGCCTTGGCGCAGTACCTGCCGGACTTCGAGTTTCAACTACCCTCGGGAGGAGCTTCGGTGTGGGTGCGCGCCCCCGACTGGATTGATTCATCTGAATTGGCCCTGATGGCGCGCAGCCATGGCGTGCTGATCGAGGCGGGCGAGGTGTTCTTTATCAGTCCACCCTATCCCTGCCCTTACTTTCGCCTGCGTTTGTCGTCCATTGCCGCCGACCAGATCGGCGAAGGTATTCGCGCCCTGGGCATGGCAGTGGATGAGTTGGCCCAGGCACGTGGGACGCGCCGGCGCAGCGCCCTGCCGGCTAGGCCTTGACGCTGGGCTTGTTGCCCTTGCGGCTGTTCACGCTGTCTGCCAGGACGCACAGGATCTCAAACAGCATGGTCGCACCCACCATGGCCGTGTTGCCACTGGTGTCAAAGGGTGGCGACACCTCCACCACATCCCCTCCGACCAGGTTTAGTCCTCGCAGCGCGCGGACCGCCCATTGGGCTTCCAGCGTGGTCATGCCGCCAATCTCGGGCGTTCCGGTGCCTGGCGCGTAGACCGGGTCCAGTGCATCCACATCAAAGCTGACGTAGGTGGGGCCGTCGCCCACCACACGACGTGCTTCCTGCATCACGGCCTCGATGCCCATGGCATGGAATTCGTCAATGTCGATCACCCGGATTCCCTGTTGCTGGCCCCAGGTATCTTCAGCATCGTTGTAGAGCGCGCCGCGAATGCCGATTTGCACCGTCCGCTTGGGGTCCAGCAAGCCTTCCTCAACCGCTCGGCGGAATGGCGTGCCATGGGTGTACTTGAAACCGCCAAAATAGCCGTCCCAGGTGTCAGTGTGCGCGTCGAAATGCACCATGCCGACAGGCCCATTTTTGGCCAGGGCCCGCATGACGGGTAGCGTGGACAGGTGGTCGCCGCCCACGGCTAGCGGCGCTACGCCGGCATCACAGACCCTGTCAAAAAAAGCCTTGATGCGGGCCATCGAGTCCATCACATCCACTGGGTTGACCGGTGTATCGCCCAGGTCGGCGCAATTGCACATGGCAAAGGGATTGATGCCGCTGGCCCGGTTGACGTTGCGGATCATGGTGGACAGATCGCGCACCTGGCGCGGCCCGTGGCGCGCGCCGGCGCGGTTGGTGGTGCCGCCGTCCCAGGGAATGCCGACCAGACCAATATCGACCAGGGGAAACGCTTCGTGGTCAAAGTCGAGGTAGGGCAGGCGCATCAGTGTGGCCAGGCCGGCAAAGCGAGGCATGACAGAGCCCGTGATGGGCGCAAAAAAATTAGGTTTCATCAGACACGTCCTTTCCAGGGTACCAATTTGTCTTCGATCCATCGCATCAGCAGGTCAAACATGTAGGCGACAACGCCAATGACGATGATGCCCATCACCACAATGTCGGTGCGCAAGAAGTTGGATGCATTCAGCACCATTTGCCCAAGCCCCACATTGGCAGCTACCATCTCGGCGGCAACCAGCGTGCTCCATCCAAAACCGATCGACACCCGCATGCCCACCAAAATTTCAGGCATCGCGGCGGGCAGCACCACATGGCGAATCACCTGGGTGTAGCTGGCGCCCATGGAGTAGGCCGCATTCATTTGCTCTTGCGAGGCGCTGCGCATGCCCGAGCGAGCGGCCATGGCCAGTGGCGCAAAGCAGCTTAGAAAGATCAGCAGCACTTTGGGCAGCTCGTCAATGCCGAACCAGATGATGATGAGCGGCAGATAGGCCAGCGGCGGCAGTGGCCGGTAAAGCTCGATCGGGGGGTCAAAGATGCCTCGCCAGACGCGAGACATACCCATCGCGATGCCAATCGGTATGGCCAGCAGGCAAGCCAGAAAGAAGGCAGCAAATACCCGCAACATGCTGGCAGCGAAGTGCTGCCAAAGTGGCTTGTCATTGGCGGCACCGGTCAGGTACTCATAGAACTGTTGGTAGGTGGCTTGAGGCGAGGGTAGGAAGATCGGCTTGATCCAGCCCATGTTCGTGACCAGGGTCCAGGCCGACAAAATAAGGATGACGGTGACCACACTGATGGTCGCGCTACTGCCCTCACCGGGCACTTTGAAAGCACTGGTTTTCAAAGGTTTGCTGGCTTCAGACATGGGCTGGCTCCCGGTGGTGGATGATGGACAGCACCTCTTCGCGCATGCGGATGAACTCTGGTTCAGATTTGACCTTGCGTGCATCGCCATGCGACAAAAATTCGCGCGAGAAGGGCACGTTGTCGTAGGTATGGGTAATTCGGCCTGGGCTTGGACTCATCAAGATCAGCCGAGTGGCCAGAAACAGCGCTTCCTCCACCGAGTGGGTGATGAAAAACACCATCTTGTTGGACTTGGACCACGCCTGCAGCAAGATCTCTTGAACCGTTTCCCGGGTAAAGGCATCAAGTGCGCCCATGGGCTCATCCATCAGCAACACAGCTGGGTCGCTGGCCAGGGCGCGCGCAATACCAACGCGTTGCTGCATACCGCCTGAGAGCTCGTACACGGCTCGGTCAGCATATTTTTCCAGCCCTACCAGGGCCAGCTTTTCCATCGCCACGCGGTTGCGTGTCACCGTGTCGATGCCACGCATGCGCATCCCCAGCGCCACGTTGTCGCGTACGGTCAGCCAGGGCATGAGCGCGTGCTTCTGGAATACCACGCCGCGGTCAGCACCCGGTCCGGCCACGGCTCGGCCTTCCAGCAAAATTTCACCCGTGGATGGCGGAAGAAAACCAGCAATGCAGTTCAGCAGCGTGGTCTTGCCGCAACCCGAGGCGCCAAGTGCTACGACAAAGTCGCCGTCGTGCATGGTCAAGTTAACGGGCGCGAGCGCCTGCAGGGTACCGCCTTTGATGGCGTAATTGACGGTGAGGTCTTTGACTTCAAGGGTGGGCATGGATCAAAGGCTCCAGGTGCTGTGTAATCAAAGAAAAGGGGCTGACCCGTGGCCAGGTCGCCCCCCTGTCGCTTGGCCGGTAAAGCCGCGATTATTTCATCGCTTCCCGAAGGTAGCTCATGTCGATGAAGGCGTTGTAGTCAGGCTTGACTTCCTGCAGGCGACCCTGCTCCTTCAAGAAGGCCGAGGTGTTGGCCAGGGTTTTGGCCGCGCCGCCGCCCAGCCAGGTGGCAGATGCTTGTGCTGCGTTGTCGGGGAAGATGAACTGGGCCATGGCTTCAGGCACGTCCTTCTCGTCGGCCTTGGTCCACTTGGCCACGGCTTTCACCTGGGGCGATGTGACCGTCCATTTGGCGGCATTGGCGCGGTAGTCGGCATCGGCTTTGGAGATGGCCTTGATCAGCGCCACGACGAAGCCCTTGTGCTCGGCAGCCCATTTGGCATTCACCACCAGGCCGTCAAACGTGGGGTAGCCCAGTTTGCCAACATCGCCCGATGTCGCCACGGCCTTGCCGTTGCGTTTGATCTTGGACATGACCGGGTCCCAAATGAAAGCTGCGTCGATGTCGCCGCGCTCCCAGGCTGCCGCGATCTCCGGTGGGCGCATGTTCATCACGTTCACGCCTTTGGTGTCAACGCCGTTGAGCTTCATGCCGACCATCAGCGAGTAATGTGCGGTGGAAACAAAGGGCGTTGCCACTTTCTTGCCGGCCAGGTCTTTCCAACTGTTGACGCCAGAACCATTGCGGGCTACCAGCACGTCAGAGCTGGCGATGTCGTCAAGGATCCAGACCAATTTGATGTCCTGGCCCTGGCTGGCAGCGGCCGTCAGCGGGCTGGAGCCCACCTCGCCAATTTACACATCACCCGACGCCATGGCTTTGATCACGTCGCCGCCGCCGCCGAACATACGCCAGTTGATTTTGTAGCCGGTGGTTTTTTCCAACTCGCCAGACTCCATGACGGTACGGTAGGGGAAGACCATGTCCTGATGGGCAAAGGTGACTTCTTTCTTGGCCTGGGCAAATGAGCTGGCTGCGACGACGGCAAGCGCCAGACCCAATGTGCTCTTGGCCAGCACGGATAACAATTTGTGTTGCATAAATTTCCTTGTGTTGACAATAAGAACAGCGCGCGTGCGCAGCGGCGCGACCACCCTCAGCGGGAAGATCTTTCGCCTAGTGCGAAGTTTGGCTGCTCGCGGTTTTTTGGAGTAGAGCCAGTTGCCTCCAATCATGGAGCCAGTGGCGCGATCCCAAATGCACCGTCGTGGTGCCCTGAATTGGGCGAAAATCATGGTGATTGCAACGGGCCGACTAGGAGTTAATTTCTTGAAATCCATGCTGCCCTTTTTGCGCTGGTGGCCACGCGTCAACCGGCAAACCCTTCGCGCCGACCTGATCGCTGGCCTGACCGGAGGCCTTATTCTGGTGCCTCAAGGCGTGGCTTTTGCCACGATTGCGGGCATGCCGCCCGAATACGGCTTGTACGCTGCCATGTGGCCGGCGATCGTCGCAGCATTGTGGGGTTCATCCTGGCACTTGGTGTCTGGCCCGACCACGGCAATTTCGATTGTGGTGTTCGCCACCATGAGTCCGTTGGCGCCGGCCGGCAGCCCAGAGTACGTGACACTGGTGCTGACCTTGACCTTTTTGGTCGGGGTGTTCCAGTTATTGCTGGGTGGGCTTCGCCTCGGGACGCTGGTTAATTTTGTGTCGCACACGGTGGTGGTTGGTTTCACCGCGGGTGCTGCCGTTCTGATCGCCGTGAGCCAGGTGAAAAATTTCTTTGGGCTACCAATTGCCCGTGGTGCATCGCCCTATGAGGTGATGCAGGGCTTGTTGCAGCACCTGGGTGAGGTCAACCCGTTTATCACCGCAGTTGCCGTGGTGACGGTGCTCGCCAGTGTGGCGGCCAGGCGGTGGTTGCCACGCTGGCCGCACATGATTGTGGCCCTGCTGGTGGGCAGCCTGCTGGCCATGCTGTTCAATCAGCAGTGGGGCACAGCGCATACCGGCATCGGCAGCATCGGTGCTCTGCGCATCGGCATGCCGCCTTTGTCCAGCCCCGATTTTTCTTGGGCGACTCTTGAGAAGTTGGTGCCAGTGGCGATGGCGGTCGCCTTGCTGGCCCTGACCGAGGCAGTGTCAATTGCCCGCGCCATGGCCATCAAAAGCGGTCAGCGGATTGACGGTAACCAGGAGTTCATCGGACAGGGCCTGTCCAATTTGGCTGGCAGTTTTTTCTCGGGCTATGCCTCCAGTGGTTCTTTCAATCGCAGTGGTCTGAACTATGCCGCTGGCGCGCAGACGCCCTTGTCGACCGTTTTCTCTGCGGTGTGTTTGTTGCTGATACTGCTCTTCCTCGCGCCATTGGCGGTGTATCTGCCGACTGCGGCGATGGCCGGCATTCTGTTCGTTGTGGCTTGGGGCCTGATCGACTTCCATCACATCGGCGAGATCCTGCGTGCCAGTCGGCAAGAAACGGCAGTATTGGGCGTGACTTTTGTGGCGACCCTGACGCTTCAACTTGAATTTGCCATCTACGCGGGCGTTCTGCTCTCCTTGCTGCTGTACCTGAATCGCACCTCGCGGCCCGGGCTGGAGGACGTCAAACCCTTTCCGGGGCAGTGGCCTCCGGCCTTCAGTGCAGCCACCGGTCTGCCGGATTGCCCACAACTCAAGATCGTGCGCATCAACGGCTCGATCTTCTTCGGTGCGGTCAACCATTTGCAAGAGGCCCTGCAACAGATTGACGCGCGTGAGCCGATGCACCGGCACCTGCTGCTGGTGGCCTCAGGCATCAATTTTCTTGACCTGGCCGGGGCGCACTTGCTCGCGCAAGAGGCCCGTCGCCGGCGTGCGTTTGGCGGTGGCCTGTATATTTTTCATATGAAAGACGAGCCCATGCAGACGCTGCAACGCTGTGGTGTGTTGGATGAGATCGGGCGTGAGAATTTTTTCAATATGGGCGATGACGTGCTGGGCACGCTCTACGCCCGGCTTGACCGAGCCGTGTGTGCCCAGTGTCAAGTCCGCATCTTCCGGCCCTGTACGGTGTCGACCGGTTGAGAATCAGCCCGGGTCCTGCAGGGCTGGCAGAATGGGCGCTTGGGGCTTGCCGCGCTGGCCGACCCGGAATAGCTGGAGGCCCTGAATGAACTCAATGTACGCTTACCTACCTGTGGCTGCCGCACTCCTGGGCTACCTGATCGGATCGCTCTCATTCGCCGTGATTGTCAGCCAGGCCATGGGCCTCAATGACCCCCGCACCTATGGCAGCAAGAATCCCGGCGCGACCAATGTGTTGCGCTCAGGCAGCAAGGCGGCCGCAGTCGTCACGCTCCTGTTGGATGCCGCCAAGGGTTGGCTGCCGGTGGCGCTGGTTCACTGGTTCGGTCAACCTTACGGCTTGGGCGAGGGCACCATGGCCGTGACGGGACTGGCGGCTTTCGTTGGGCATCTGTACCCGGTGTTTTTCCGGTTTGTGGGGGGTAAAGGTGTTGCGACCGCGCTTGGCGTGTTGCTGGGCATCAGCCCGCTGTTGGGACTGGCCGTGGCAGGCACCTGGCTGGCGATGGCCTGGTTCTTTCGCTATTCCTCATTGGCGTCCTTGACCGCCGCGATCGCCGCGCCGATTTGTTATGTGCTGGCCGACGGACTGGCCTGGTACTTCAACAAAAGCGTGCTCCTGTCACTGTCGGTGATGTCTTTGTTGCTAATTTATCGGCATGCCGAGAATATCGGACGCCTGGCGCGTGGCACTGAGTCCCGGTTGGGGGGCAAGAAAGCCAAGTCCTGACAGGGCCTGCCCTTAGCCCTGCTGAGCCGCATAGGCGCCCAGTTGCAGGATCAGGTGGTGGTTCAGGCGCTCGTTGACCGTAGAGGCACTGAGTGCGGCCCGAATGCCCGGGTTGCCGTTGGCGGTCCGGTGCAGGCGGGGAGGTTTCAAAAGTGTGCCGCTATCGTCCAAGACGATGGCGACAAACGGTCGGTTGGCTTGCTGACTGCGTCGGATCACCACCGCCACCTGCTGGTCATCCAGCCTGACGAAGGTGCCGGGCGGGCATAGTCCAACTGCGCGCACCAAGGTGTGGCCAACTTCATCGCCTTTTGGGTCAGACCCGCTGATGATGGAGCGCAGCGAGTCGGTGCTGCTGCGGCCCTCTCGTGATTTCCGCGGGCTGATCATGGCAGCGTAGCGGTCTACCACCCGCAAAATCCTGGCCAATCTGTGCGCTGGTGCGATGGTCCGGAATTCGCCTTTGCTCGTGCTGTCGTCGTGGTGCAGCAACAAAGTGCCGAGCCACAAGGGGTTGGACACGCCCAACTGGACCAAAATCTCTTGCCCACGCACTGCATGGCTGCGGATGGCGTCAGTTTGCCGTGCGTTGGGACGTTCCAATTGCTGCGCCAATTCATCTTGCAACGCTGTCATGGCGATGTTCATCGTCAGTGCCGCGTTGACCAGGCCCTCACGTTCTTCTGGTTCAATGCCGAGTTCAGTGCCGATCAGATGGCACAGCACCGCACAGACCAGCGCGTGCGAGGCGCTGTAGCCCACCGACGAGTTGCTGGCCAATTGAAACAACAGGTACAGGCCAACATCGGTGTCCCGGCGCAGCAGGTCCTGCATCCACCGGTCATACTGGCGTATCCGCTTTTCAAACTCCTGAATACTCGTGGGGCTACCCAGCAACACGCCCAGGCCAGATTCCAGATCGGACCACAGCCCCAGCAGGTCCTCGTACTCGTTTTCGTTTTGTACTGTCATGGCATCAGGGCCAAAGCCCAGGGCCTCATCAGTCGCGGAAGTTATTGAAGCTCAAGGGCAGGTCCGCGATTTCTTTTTTGATCAGAGCCATGGCCGCCTGCAGGTCATCTCGCTTGGCGCCCGTGACCCGCACTGCATCGCCTTGAATCGCAGCCTGCACCTTGAGTTTGCTGTCCTTGATCAGGCGCTGGATCTTTTTGGAAGCTTCGGTTTCGATGCCGTTACGGACCTTGATCACCTGCTTGACCTTGTCCCCGCCCATTTTTTGCGAGTCGCCAATGTCAAGAAAGCGCACATCGACACTGCGTTTGGTCAGCTTGTTACGCAAGATTTCCTCAATCTGGGCCAGTTGGAAGTCGGCATTGCCGATCAGGGTGATGTCCTTGTCCTTGATCTCGACGGCGGCTGGCGTGCCCTTGAAGTCGAAGCGGGTGGCGATTTCCTTGGCTGTGTTCTCGACCGCATTTTTTACTTCGACCAGATTGGCTTCGCAGATGGTGTCAAAAGAGGGCATGGCGGGGTTCCGAAAAGGGTCAGGCGAGAGGAGCAAGTGCGAGAATAAAGCTATGTTAGTCGAGAAAAACGTCCCGCTTCAGCCTTGTAACACCTTTCATATTGTGGCGCGGGCCCATGCGCTGGTGCGGATTGGCAGCGAAGCCGATGTACTGGCTGTGCTGGCGGATCCGGACTGGGGCAACGCGACCAAGTTCATTCTGGGTGGTGGCAGCAATATCGTGCTGACCGGCGACGTCAAGGCCCTGGTGCTCAAAGTCGAGATCAAGGGTCGCCGACTGCTGCGCGAAACCCCGCGGGCCTGGGTGGTCGAGGCAGGGGCTGGAGAAAATTGGCATGAATTCGTCGCGTGGACCTTGGACCAGGGTTACCCAGGGCTCGAAAACATGGCCCTGATACCGGGCACGGTAGGGGCATCGCCGGTTCAAAACGTGGGCGCTTACGGCGTCGAGCTGCAAGACCGGTTTGAGTCGCTGGACGCGATTGACCTGCAAACCGGCCAAACCTTCACCCTGGATGCTGCCCAATGCGGCTTTGGCTACCGTGATTCGGTCTTCAAGCATGCTTCCCAGTCGCTGGGGTTGGCCGGGCGGGCACTGATCACCCGGGTGCGCTTTGCCCTGCCCAAGCCCTGGCGCGCCGTGCTGGGTTATGCCGATCTGGAAAAGAAGATGGCGCAGTGTCAGGTGTCGCAGCCCACGCCCCAGCAGATCTTTGACTGGGTGTGTGAGATTCGCCGAGCCAAGTTGCCCGACCCGGCGCTGATCGGCAACGCCGGGAGCTTTTTCAAGAACCCCACTGTCACGGCCGAGCAATGCGTGGACATCATCGCGCGCGATCCCAAAATCGTTTACTACCACTTGGTCGACGGCTCGGTCAAACTGGCCGCTGGCTGGTTGATTGATGCTTGCGGTTGGAAGGGCAAGTCGGTCGGCAATGCCGGCGTCTACGAGAAGCAGGCTTTGGTGCTGGTGAACCGGGGCGGCGCCACCGGCGGCGAGGTCATGACCCTGGCCTATGCGATCCAGACCAGTGTTTACGAGCGCTTTGGCATTTTGCTGGAGCCTGAGCCGGTGGTGGTCTGAACGCCCGCCGGAGTCAACCGTAATGGCAGAGGTAATGGTAAGACTCGCTGACCCTGATATCGAAAGATGCATTGGCCGGAACGCTGAACCGGTCTCCAGCGTTTGAGGTCTGCCAAACGTCGCTGCCTGCCAGACGGTAGTCGCAACTACCCGCCACGCACTCCATGATTTCAGGCGCACCCGTGTTGAAGGTCAGGCTGGCGGGCAGCACCACGCCGATTGATTTCCGGGTGCCATCAGCCAGCGTAAGGCTGTGGCTGACGCATTTGCCGTCAAAGTAGACGCTGGCCTGGGTGGTGACGGTCACGTTGCTGAGGCTGTTGGTGATCATGGGATCCTTCTGATATCCAAAAAAGCCGCCATATTGGCGCCTGGATGGTTTTCTTTAGCGCACTGATTGACCTCAGTCGCAAAGCTATGCGGTGCCACAGTGCAAAATCGGCCTTATGAAAAAAATCATGGTGTTGGGTGGAACCGGCTTTGTCGGAGCGCATGTCTGCGAAAAATTGGTCCGAGAGGGTTGGCGGGTGACAGTGCCGACCCGGCGACGAGCCAACGCGCGGCACCTGCTTCATCTGCCGCTGCTCACTGTGCTGGAGTGCAACGTGCACGACGAAGTCGCCCTGACCGCAGCCTTGGCAGGCCACGACGCGGTCATCAACCTGGTCGCGATCCTGCATGGCAGCCAGACTGCTTTTGACAAGGTTCATGTCGCTTTGCCACAAAAATTGGCACGTGCCAGTCGGGCGGCAGGGGTGCGGCAGGTGGTTCATCTGAGCGCGCTGGGTGCCGATGCCCTGCAGCCGCAGGTGGCGCCATCCATGTACCTGCGCAGCAAAAGTCACGGTGAAGCTGCCCTGATGCAGGCAGCCGCCAGCGGCGCCCTGGCGCCATTCGCGTTGTCCATAATGCGCCCCAGCGTGATTTTTGGTGCTGAAGATAAGTTCATGAACCTGTTTGCAGGGCTGCAAAAGGTGGCACCGTTTGTGCCGCTGGCCGGCGCTGAGGCGCAGTTTCAGCCGGTTTGGGTGGAAGACGTGGCCAGGGCGGTGGTCTGTTGCCTGACACGCCGGCCTGGTATGTCCGCAGACCAGACGCCGCAGGTGTTGGAACTGTGCGGCCCCGAGATCTTCACTTTGAAACAACTGGTTCAGCTGGCGGGCCAGCTCAGCGGCGTTCGGGAGGGGCGTGGCCGGCCGGTCTTCGGCCTACCGAATTGGCTGGGCCACCTTCAGGCAGCACTGATGGCGCTGGCACCCGGCGAGCCGCTGATGAGTCGCGACAACCTGGATTCGATGCGCCGGCCCAATGTGGCCAGCGGCAAACTGCCCGGCTTGGCCTCCCTGGGCATCACGCCTTCGGCGCTGCGGCCGGTGGCTCAGGCTTATTTGACACAAAACCAGCCAGGGCAGGGCCTGCTCGGCCTGCGCCAGCGCGCCAGCGGCCGCTAGCGCAGAGCCGGGTTCAGGGGGCTGGCTTGTCGGTCAGGCTCAGCATGTCAGTGCCCACGTCACCGCCCAGCAGACCACTTTGGGCGTAGATGCCCAATTTGGCGCGGGTGTCCACGATGTCTAGGTTGCGCATGGTCAGCTGTCCGATGCGGTCCGCTGGGGAGAACATTGATTCACCTTTTTCCATGGTGAGGCGTTCCGGGTGGTAGGTGAGGTTCGCGGACTCGGTGTTGAGCAGTGAGTAGTCATTGCCGCGTCGCAGCTCAAGGGTCACCTCGCCGGTGATCGCCCGCGCCACCCATCGCTGTGCGGTTTCTCTGAGCATGATCGCCTGCGGGTCGAACCAACGGCCTTGGTACAGCAGCCGGCCCAAGCGGCGGCCGTTGTCGCGGTACTGCTCGATGGTGTCTTCGTTGTGGATGCCGGTCAGCAGTCGCTCGTAGGCGATGAACAGCAGCGCCATGCCCGGCGCCTCGTAGATGCCGCGGCTCTTGGCCTCAATAATGCGGTTTTCGATCTGATCGCTCATGCCCAGGCCATGACGGCCGCCGATGCGGTTGGCCTCCATGATCAGGGCCACCAGGTCCGGGTATTCGACCCCGTTGAGTGCCACCGGACGACCCTCTTCAAAGCGCACGCGCACAGTCTCACGGGCAATGGCCACGTCTTCGCGCCAGAAGGCCACGCCCATAATCGGATTGACGATGGTCATGCCGCTGCTCAGGTGCTCCAGGTCTTTCGCCTCGTGGGTGGCGCCCAGCATATTGGAATCTGTGGAGTAGGCTTTTTCAGCCGACATCTTGTACCCAAATCCGGCCTGCGTCATGAACGCGGACATCTCGGCCCGGCCACCCAACTCGTCGATGAACAATTGGTCCAGCCAGGGTTTGTAGATCTTTAGCGACGGGTTGGTCAGCAGGCCGTAACGGTAAAAGCGCTCGATGTCATTGCCCTTGAAGGTGCTGCCGTCGCCCCAGATGTTGACGTCGTCTTCCTTCATGGCCGCCACCAGCATGGTGCCGGTCACAGCGCGCCCTATCGGGGTGGTGTTGAAGTAGGTGAGGCCGCTGGTGGAAATATGGAAGGCGCCGCTTTGCAGGGCGGCGATGCCCTCAGCCGCCAATTGGGTGCGGCAATCGACCAGGCGCGCCAACTTTGCGCCGTACTGCATGGCTTTGCGCGGGATCTCGTCATAGTCGGGTTCGTCAGGCTGACCCAGGTTGGCGGTGTAGGCATAGGGCAGGGCGCCCTTGAGTTTCATCCAGTGCAGCGCAGCGCTGGTGTCGAGGCCGCCAGAGAAGGCAATGCCAACTTTTTGACCGAGCGGCAAGTTTTGGAGAATCGTGGCCATGGTGGTGTGGGGCGTTCGTTGAGAAAATCGTCAATTTTAGGCGACCCCTGCCGCGGTACCCCTGTTCAGCCTGGCCTGCCAGTCGGCCGGATCAAAGCCCACGCTGACCTCACCCCCCAGCCACTGCACCACTGGCCGCCGTATCACGCTGGGTTGGGACCGCATCAGCGCGCTGGCACTGGTGGCGTCAGTCACGCCTGCCCGCTCAGCCTCACTGAGCTTACGCCAGGTCGTGCCGCGGGTGTTGAGCAGGGCCTGCCAGCCCAGCTGCGCCAGCCAGCGCGCCAGGGCGGCCTCGTCCACCCCTTGTTTCTTGAAGTCGACAAAGGCATGGGCCAAGCCGTGCTCGGCGAGCCAGGCGCGGGCGGCTTTCACTGTGTCGCAGTTGGGGATGCCGAAAATTGTGGGGTTGTTGGCTGCTTGGTTCATACCGCCATCATGCCGCACTCGGCGACAATGTGCGCACCTATGAATATGGCACCTGAAACCCTGGACGAATGGCTCAGCTACTGCGAGCAGCTGCACCCCAAAACCATTGACATGGGCCTGGAGCGGGTGCACACCGTAGCCAGGCGCATGGCCCTGCGCCTGCGCTGCCCGGTCTTCACCGTGGCTGGTACCAATGGCAAAGGCTCTACCTGCGCCATGCTGGAGTCGGTTTTACGGCACGCCGGCTACCGCACTGGGGTTTACACCTCACCCCACCTGGTGCATTTTGAGGAGAGGCTGCGCCTGCAGGGTGAGCCAGTGAATGCTACTGAATTAGTAGCATCATTCTCAAGCGTGGAGAGGGCTAGGTGCCAAAATGACGAGGAAATCTCCCTCACTTATTTTGAGTTTTCCACTTTGGCTATTTTGGATGTGATGGCGCGCCAGCAGCTAGACGTGGCGATTCTGGAGGTGGGTTTGGGCGGCCGACTCGATGCTGTCAACATCATTGACCCAGATTGCGCCATCATCACCAGCATCGACCTTGACCACATGGAGCTGCTCGGCCCCGACCGCGAAAGCATCGGCTTTGAGAAAGCCGGCATCATGCGCACAGGACGCCCGGTGGTGGTGAGCGACCCGATGCCACCCCAAAGCGTGCTAGATCGCGCTCGTGACATTGATGCTGATCTGTGGCGTGCCGGTGTTGATTTTCAAGTGGCCGGCGACAAGCAGCAGTGGGGCTGGAGCACCTCGGCCGCACGTGGTAACCGTCGCTACAGCGGCCTGGCTTACCCGGCCTTGCGCGGCGCTAACCAACTCGTTAACGCGGCTGGTGTCCTGGCGGCATTGGCTGCGCTGCGTGAGCGACTGCCGGTGACGGCGCAGGCAGTGCGCAGCGGTTTGGGCCAGGTCGAGCTGACGGGGCGGTTCCAGATTGTCCCAGGCCAACCCACGCTGGTGCTGGATGTGTCGCATAACCCGCATTCGGTGGCTGCCTTGGCGGCCAATTTGGATGTGATGGGCTACTTTCCGACGACGCATGCGATCTTTGGTGCCATGGCCGACAAGGATCTTGCGCCCATGCTGGCCAAGGTCAACCCGTTGATCGACAGGTGGTATTTCACGGACCTGCCCACGCCAAGAGCCGACTCAGCCCATGGCCTGGCTGCCAAATGGCTGGCGCAAAACCAACGTAAGGACGCCGTGGCAACGACCTATGGCGACCCGTTGTCGGCGCTTCAAGCGGCCATGGCCGCAGCTGACCCCGCTGATAGAATTGTGGTGTTCGGATCGTTCTACACCGTGGGCGGCATTCTGAAAGACGGTATTCCCCGCCTGCAGGCGCGGCACATGGTTGATACCTGAAACCCTGACCCCTGACCCGGACCCTATGGCCTTTTTCAAGTCCCGCAGCAGTGGCGATGAATCCGCCGCCGCACCGATCCCGCCCGAAAGTGTCGAGGCGGTTCGCAGGCGCGCCAAACATCGACTGATCGGCTCTGCTGTGCTGGTACTGGCGGGTGTCATCGTGTTTCCCCTGCTGTTTGACCAGCAGCCGCGACCCGTTTCGGTGGATATACCGATCGAAATACCCGACCGTAACAAGGTCAAACCCTTGAGTTTCCCGGCTGCTGCGCCCCCTGCAGTGGTAGCCGAGGCAGTGGTGACTGCCCCGCCGCCTGCCCCGCCCGCTGCCCCGGCGCAGGACATTGAAGAGATCCTGCCTACTGCACCCGCTGCCGTCGCGGTCTCCGCGCCCAAACCTGTGCCAATGTCCGCGCCGAAGGTGGACCAGGCTGCCAAGGCACAAGCGTTGCTGGATGGACAAGAGCCGCCAAAGCCTGGCGGCGACGTGGCCAGCCGTTATGTTGTTCAGGTTGGCGCTTTTGCCGACGCTGCACGGGCCCAAGAGGTGCGCCTGAAGGTCGAGCGGGCCGGGCTCAAGACCTATACCCATGTTGCTGAAACCAAAGAGGGGCGCCGCACCCGGGTCAGAGTAGGCCCGTTTGCGACCAAAGCGGAAGCAGACCGGGTTGTCGAAAAAATCCGTCGGCTTGAGTTGCCGGCGAACATCCTGACGCTTTGAGTTTGCCCGTTCCTCGTTATGCAGGTTCTTGACTGGATCATCCTGGCAGCATTGACCTTGTCGATGCTGTTGGGTGCTTGGCGCGGCCTGGTCTACGAGGTGTTGTCGGTGTTGGGTTGGGCGGCGGCATTTATTTTGGCGCAATGGTTCGCGCCCGATATGGCCCAGCTACTGCCCATGCGCGGGGCTGGCGAGGCGGTGCGCTACGCCGCCGGCTTTGTGTTGGTTTTTGTGCTCTCTGTTTTTGTTGCTGCGTTGCTGGCTCGGCTGGCCAAAACCCTGTTTTCAATGGTCGGGTTGCAGCCTGTCGACCGCATTCTGGGCGCAATTTTTGGCCTGGTGCGTGGCACCGTGCTGGTGCTGGCGGCGGCAGTGGTCGTCACCATGACCCCTCTGAAGACCAGCGACTGGTGGCGCGACTCTTTGGGCGCGGGCATCGCCAGCGCGGCCGTCAAAGGCCTGAAGCCCCTGCTGCCGAAAGAATTTGGAAAGTACTTACCCTGAGGCTGCGTCAAACACGCACCCCGGGCGGATTGGAAACCTATGTGTGGAATTGTTGGTGTTGTCAGCAACGCTCCTGTCAATCAGCTGATCTATGACGCCTTGCTGCTCCTGCAGCACCGGGGCCAGGACGCGGCCGGCATCGTCACGCAGCAGGAGCGCAAGTTCTTCATGCACAAGGCCAAGGGCATGGTCCGCGATGTGTTCCGCACCCGCAACATGCGCTCGCTGCCGGGAAACTGCGGCCTGGGCCAGGTGCGCTACCCCACCGCTGGAAACGCCTACAGCGAGGAAGAAGCCCAGCCTTTTTACGTGAATGCGCCCTTTGGCATCGTGCTGGTGCACAACGGCAACCTCACCAACGCCAAGGCGCTCAAGGCCGAGCTGTTCAGCACCGACCACCGGCACATCAACACCGAGAGCGACTCCGAGGTGCTGCTCAACGTGCTGGCGCACGAAATCGACAAAACCACGCGGGGCCTGCCGCTGCAGCCGGCCGACGTGTTTGACGCCGTGCGTAAGGTACACAGCCGGGTCCGCGGCTCTTATGCCGTGATTGCCCTGATCGCCGGGCACGGTGTGCTGGCTTTTCGTGACCCCTTTGGCATCCGGCCGCTGTGCCTGGGGCGCAGCGATGGCACAGTGGTGGTGGCCAGTGAGTCGGTGGCCTTGGAGGGCACCGCGCACCGCTTTGAGCGCAACGTAGCCCCGGGCGAGGCCATCTTTATTGACCTGAATGGCACCGTCCATGCGCAGCAGTGCGCCGAACACCCGGTGCTGAACCCCTGCATCTTTGAGTTTGTCTACCTGGCCCGGCCGGATTCGGTCATGGACGGCATCTCTGTCTACCAGGCACGGCTGAACCTGGGCGAGACCCTGGCCAAGCGGGTGATCTCCACGGTGCCGCCGAACGAGATTGACGTGGTCATCCCCATCCCCGAATCCAGCCGCCCCAGTGCCGCCCAACTGGCGCAGCTGCTGGGCCTGCCCTACCGCGAGGGCTTTGTTAAAAACCGCTATGTGGGGCGCACCTTCATCATGCCAGGGCAGGCCGTGCGCAAAAAATCGGTGCGGCAAAAGCTCAATGCGATCGCCAGCGAGTTCAAGGGCCGCAATGTGTTGCTGGTGGACGACTCCATCGTGCGCGGCACCACCAGCCGCGAGATTGTGCAAATGGCGCGCGATGCCGGCGCCCGCAAGGTTTACATGGCCAGCGCCGCGCCGCCGGTGCGCTACCCCAATGTGTACGGCATCGACATGCCCACCAGCCATGAGCTGGTGGCGCACGACCGCACGGTGGAGCAGATTCGCGAGATCATCGGCTGCGACGCCCTGATCTACCAGGACGTGGACGCCATGAAGCGCGCCATCGGCTCGCTCAACCCGGGCATCCAGGGCTTTGACGCCTCGTGTTTTGACGGCGTTTACGTGACCGGCGACATCACCGCCACTGACATCGCCCGGCTCAATGCCGACCGCCCCCAGCACGAGGAGCCCTTGGAGGACAACTCGCGCTTGGCTTTGCCCAACCATGAAGACTGAGCCATGACCCAGCCCACACCACCCCGCCCCCTGCACCGCGACACGCTGGCCGTGCGCGAGGCCGTGGCGCGCAGCCAGTACGGCGAAAACTCGGAAGCTCTGTACCTGACCAGCGGCTATGTGCAGCCCACAGCCGAGGCGGCAGCGCACCGCTTTGCCGGTGAGGAAGAAGGCTACACCTACGGCCGCTACGGCAACCCCACCGTGAGCAGCTTCGAGCAGCGCCTGGCCGCGCTGGAAGGCACTGAGGCCGCCATTGGCACCGCCTCGGGCATGTCCGCCATTTTGATGATGTGTTTGGCCCTGCTCAAGGCCGGTGACCACATCGTGTGCTCGCGTTCGATGTTCGGCTCCACCATCCGGCTCATTGGCACTGATCTGGCCCGCTTTGGCGTGGAATCCACCTTTGTGTCGCAAACCGACACCGCCGCCTGGCAGGCCGCGATTCGCAGCAACACCCGGCTGCTGTTTGCCGAGACGCCCACCAACCCCCTGACCGAGGTGTGCGACATCCAGGCTCTGGCCGATATTGCCCACAATGCCGGCGCCCTGCTGGCGCTGGACAACTGCTTTGCCACGCCGGCGCTTCAGCGCCCGGTGCTGTTTGGGGCCGACATCATCATGCACTCAGGAACCAAGTACCTGGACGGCCAGGGCCGCGTGATGGCGGGTGCCCTGTGCGCCAGCCAGGCGATGGTCACCGAGAAGTTTTTGCCGGTGCTTAAAAGCGGCGGCATGTCGCTGGCGCCTTTCAACGCCTGGGTGGTGCTCAAGGGCCTGGAAACGCTGGACCTGCGCATGCGCGCCCAATCTGACCAGGCGCTGGCGCTGGCGCATTGGCTGCAAGACCATCCGGCCGTGAGCCGTGTTTACTACCCGGGGCTGGCCAGCCACCCGCAGCATGCGCTGGCTATGGCGCAGCAATCCAGCGTGGGTGGTGCGGTGCTGTCGTTTGACGTGAAAGCCGCCAACCCCGAGCAGGCCCGCGCGCGTGCCTTTGCCGTGCTGGACGCCATGCAGGTGCTGTCTCTCTCCACCAACCTGGGCGACACCAAAACCCTGGCCGCCCACCCGGCCAGCACTTCGCACGGCCGCCTGACCGAGCCGCAACGCCAGGCCGCCGGCATCGGCCAGGGCCTGATCCGCGTGGCGGTCGGGCTGGAACACATGGATGACATCAAGGCCGACCTGGCCCTTGGCCTGGATACTTTGTCATGAGCAAAACCCGCACCCGCTTCGCCCCGTCGCCCACCGGCTTCATCCACCTGGGCAACATCCGCTCGGCGCTCTACCCCTGGGCTTTTGCCCGCGCCACCGGCGGCGACTTTATTTTGCGCATTGAGGATACCGACCTTGACCGCTCAACCCAGGCCGCGGTGGACGTCATCATCGAGGGCATGGCCTGGCTGGGGCTGAACTACGACGAAGGCCCGCTCTACCAAATGCAGCGCATGGACCGCTACAAGGCGGTGCTGGCCGAGCTGCAGGCCGCCGGCCATGTGTACCCCTGCTACATGAGCGTGGCCGAGCTGGACGCCCTGCGTGAGGGCCAAATGGCCGCCAAACAAAAGCCGCGCTACGACGGCACCTGGCGGCCCGAGCCTGGCAAAACCCTGCCGCCGGTACCGGCCGGTGTGGCGCCGGTGCTGCGGTTTAAAAATCCGCTGCACGGTGTGGTGGCCTGGGACGATAAGGTCAAGGGCCGCATCGAGATCAGCAACGACGAGCTTGACGACCTGGTCATTGCCCGCCCAGCCGGCCCTGGCGAGCCGGTGGGCACGCCCACCTACAACTTTTGTGTGGTGGTGGACGACATCGACATGGCCATCACCCACGTGATCCGGGGTGACGACCACGTCAACAACACGCCGCGCCAGATCAACATCTTTCAGGCCCTGTGCCATGTGCCGCCGGTGTATGCGCACCTGCCCACCGTGCTCAATGAGCAGGGCGAGAAGATGAGCAAGCGCAACGGCGCCAAGCCCGTCACCCAGTACCGTGACGAAGGCTACCTGCCGGATGCCATGGTGAACTACCTGGCCCGCCTGGGCTGGAGCCATGGCGACGACGAAATCTTCAGCCGCGAGCAGTTTTTGCAGTGGTTCAACCTGGACCACCTGGGTCGCAGCGCCGCCCAGTTTGACGAAGCCAAGCTGCGCTGGGTGAATGCCCAGCACCTCAAGGCCATGGCAGATGAGGTGCTGGCCCCGCTGGTCGCACAGCAGTTGCAGCGCCGCGCCGTGACGGTGGACGAGCGCCTGCCCCGCATCTGCGCCCTGTTTAAAGACCGCTGCGACACCCTGCTGGTGCTGGCCGACTGGGCCCAGGCCTTTTATGCCGACGTGCGCCCGTCGTCAGAGGAAGTGGCCCAGCACGTGACGGACGCGGTGCGTCCGGCGCTGGCGCTGCTGGCAAGCAAGCTGGCCAGCTGCGACTGGCAGCGCGCCGCCATTGCCGCCGCCATCAAAGAGGTGCTGGCCGCCTGCGCCCTAAAGATGCCACAGCTGGCCATGCCGGTGCGAGTACTTGTGATGGGCACGGTCCAGACGCCATCGCTGGATGCGGTGCTGGAACTGTGCGACCGAGAAAAAGTGCTGCAGCGGCTCCAAGCCACCTGAAAATTGACGCTATAATTTAAGGCTCGGAAAACGGGATTGCCAGGGTGACTCAGGTCACAGGTAGCTCGGGTAGAAGGGGGTATAGCTCAGCTGGGAGAGCGCTTGCATGGCATGCAAGAGGTCAGCGGTTCGATCCCGCTTACCTCCACCACCATTTTTCGGGAAACAGCTGCAAAGCTGTGTGTTGAGACGGAAGTCCAAAGGTTTTGACCCCATCGTCTAGAGGCCTAGGACATCACCCTTTCACGGTGAGTACCGGGGTTCGAATCCCCGTGGGGTCGCCAGGTTTCATCGCAAGATGAGCAAGGCGCAAGCCGGTAACAGCCGGTCCGAAAGGGCCGGTGGCTTGGCTCGAAAGAGCAAAGGTTGCCGCTACCAGGAGTGGTAGTTCAGTTGGTTAGAATACCGGCCTGTCACGCCGGGGGTCGCGGGTTCGAGTCCCGTCCGCTCCGCCATGGTTATGTTTTAGGCTGTGCAGCACAGTCCGAATGACACCCCTAAAAGCCCAGTTCTTCTGGGCTTTTTTGTTTTTTTTCGTCAGATGCGGTGTTTTGTAAGCCGACCGTACTTTGGGGGTACGGGGTATCTGCTCCATTCAAGGGAAGAACAAGCCGTCTTATCGGCTGTAGTGTTTTTCTAGATCGTCGAAAAACTGCTTTTTCACCAAGGCCTGGCGGTTGGCGAAGCTTGTGACCAGACCGCTGGTTTCGCTGACATCGCCACCATCCTTCAAAGCTTTTAGCGCGAGTGTCATACCCTGCACCGCCGCCTGCAACGCAACATTTGCATACAGGACGAGCGAGAAGCCCATGTCACCGAGTTCTTTGGTCGGGACCATCGGGGTCTTGCCACCGACCACGATATTGACGAGATGCGGCGCATCGACCGTCGATGGAACGGCCTTGAGTTCGTCCATGGTTTCTGGTGCTTCAAAAAAGATGATGTCGGCTCCCGCTTCACGATAGGCACGGCAGCGGTCGGCTGCAGATTCGAAACCTTCGATCGCACGGCTGTCCGTACGTGCCATGATGAGGCAATCCTCGCTGCGGCGCGCGTCGAGCGCAGACTTGATCTTGGCGACCATCTCCTGCTTCGAGATCACTGCTTTGCCGGAAAAATGCCCGCATTTCTTCGGCAGGACCTGATCTTCGATCTGGATCGCGTTGGCACCTGCCCGTTCCAGCGTCCGGACCGTGTGGTAAATGTTGACCGCATTGCCGAAGCCAGTGTCGGCATCGACAATGATAGGCAAAGATACTGCATCACGGATGACCGACGTGTGCGCGGCGATCTCGCTCAATCCAATAAAGCTGAGATCTGGCATTCCAAGCCAGGTATTGCTGACACCGGCACCAGTGATGTAGACGGCCTCATAGCCCAATTCCTCGATGACCCGCGCGGTCAACGCATTAGCCGCGCCGGGCAGAAGCACCCCGCGCCGCGATTGAACTATGCTCTTCAGGACCTGTCCCGGGGTTGCGGTCATATTGCTCTCCACTTCATTTTCGACTGTTGCGGCAGAAGACGGTACCGTCGAAAAGCATTCGTGCTGTTCGGTAGACTGCGCCGTAAACGGCTTCGGCCGTGCCTTCACTGTCAACCGTCACCTTGGCATCGACGACGATGACACCGGACGGATGACCAATGCGGATCGGTGCATCTCCCCGCGCCGAATGACGCTGGACCAGGCTAGCCGGCACCCGGGCGGCCACTGCCGCACAGACTGCAGCCGTTAGCGGAATCGCACGATGCGGCTGACCGACCGAGATCATGCGGATTAGAAGGTCGTGATCTGCAGCGTGCACGACCTCGCCAGACAGGCTTGTGTAATCGGCCGGCGCTGCGACGATGCCGATCTTGGGAATGGCCCGGATTTTCGAGGCCTCGTCCAGTGACGCTGCTAGGCCCATCGCGACCGAACCCTGACACCGAATACGTTCTATCTGGTCCATGAATTCGCTGTCGGCTTCGAGAAAATCTGGACTTTCGGTCGCCGCCATGCCCAGCGCTGATGCTGCGATGAATACGCACGGATTGCCAGCATCGACCAGGGTCGCCTCGATCTTAGACACGCCTTCGATGTCGAGTTCATCCACGGCATTGCCGGTTGGCAGAAGGCGACCAGTCTTGCCGCCACCGGGCTTATCGAATTCCAGACGGACCGGCGAGCCGCTGCCTGTTACCCCGTCGAGTTCCATGTCGCCGTCGACCAGGGCTTGCCCGCTCTTCACCTCGAAGTGCGCGATGATGATGCGCGACGTGTTGGTGTTGTGAATCCGGACCATTGTTTTGCCATCCTTAGGCCTTGCAACCAGGCCGCTGTGCACTGCGAAGGGCCCAATGGCCGAGGACATGTTTCCGCAATTACCGCTGTAATCAACAAGGCTTTCGCGCACGCCGATCTGTGCAAAGGTGTAATCGACATCGGCATCGTCGCGCGTCGGTGGTCCGACGACGCAGACTTTCGACACGGAGGACAGTCCGCCACCCATGCCGTCTAGTTGGCGGCCATTCCGATCGGGGGAGCCCATCACGTCGAGAAAGATAGCGTCCCATTCTGCGGGATCGGCGGGAAGATCATCGCGGCGGAACATCACCGCCTTGGATGTTCCGCCCCGCATGAATGTCGCCCTGAAACCCTGTTGCGACATGGGGGCTTCAGGCGTGCCGCAGCGTTCCCGCCGCGATCTGCTCGCCGACCTGTGAATTGGGCAGGAACGGTCTTTCAGAGGAGATCGTGCGAATGGGCGTTCCTGCTCGGAACGCCAAAAGATTTTTCAGCGATTCCTCGAAGAACATACGGTAGTTCTCTTCCGTCACGAACCCGATATGTGGCGTAGCAAGCACATTCGGTAGTGATCGAAAGGGATGGTCCAGTGGAAGCGGTTCGATGTCGTAGACATCGAGCCCCGCCCCGCCGATACAGTGATTCATGAGTGCGCCCAGCAACGCAGTCTGATCGATGATCTCGGCTCGTGAAGTATTCACGATGTAAGCCGTTTTCTTCATCAGACCGAGTTCTTTGGCGCCTACAAGACCCAATGTCTTGTCGCTAAGCGGCATGTGGATCGTCACTGCGTCGGAGTACCGAAACAGTTCCTCTTTAGTCACTGCCTCGACGCCATGCGCCGTCGCCCGCTCTTGTGTCAAGTTAGGACTCCAAGCCACGACGCGCATGCCAAATTCTTTAGCTATCCGGGCAACCGGAATGCCCATGCTGCCAAGGCCGATCACGCCAAGCGTCTGCCCTGCGAGGCCACGGCCCAACCCAATCTGCCAGCCGCCAGCCCTTAGCGAAGCGGTTTCCTGCGGTATGCGGCGGATAAGCCCAATCAGCAGCGCCCAGACTATATCGACAGTGCTCTGATGCAGCGCGTCTGTCGTACTGACCGTAATGCCGAGCTCGTCCGTTGCCTTGAGATCGATAGAGCGCGCATTGCGCATGCCAGTAGCAAGGAGCAATTTGAGCCGAGGCAACTTTTCCAGCACCTCACGCGGAAAGTGGGTGCGCTCACGGATGCGCATGACTGCATCAAAGTCAGCAAGCCGAGCGACCAACTCCTCTTTGTTGAAGACGTGGTCGCGGAAAGATGCTACCGAGACGCCTGCAGCATGCGACCAGTCGGCGAGCTTGAACGTAGCGCCCTGGTAATCGTCAAGAACGGCAAGCCTCATTTCGGGTTAACCGATGTCGCGACCACTTCCACCGCGGTCTTTTGGGTTTTTCGAGCAACGACTTTGAGAACTAAGGGAGACAGAATCACAAGAGCGGCCAGCGCCAGCAATACAGCGGAAATAGGGCTGGAAATCAGGATTGACGGGTCGCCCTGGCTGATTGCCAGCGAGCGGCGCAAATGCTGTTCAGCCAAAGGGCCGAGGATCATGCCGACAAGCAATGGCGCGACTGGAAAGTCATAAACCCGCATGAAATACCCGGCGAGGCCTGCGGCCAGCATGATTCTGAGATCGAACACCGATCCTGACACCCCCCACACGCCGACCAGAGAAAAGGTGGTGATACCGGCATAAAGATAGGGGCGTGGAATGAGCAAGAGCCGAACCCAGATACCTGCCAGCGGAAGGTTCAACACCAACAGCATCAAATTGCCGATAAATAGTGAAGCGATGATCGACCAGACGAGCGTCGCATTGTTTACAAACAGGAGCGGCCCCGGCTGAAGCCCATAGCCTTGTAGAGCGCTCAGGAGAACGGCGGTGGTGGCGGAGGTCGGCAGGCCCAAAGTGAGGAGAGGCACCAGTACGCCAGCCGTCGCCGCATTGTTGGCAGCTTCGGGTCCAGCCACGCCTTCGATAGCGCCATTGCCGAATTCGCTCGGCGTACCCGCTAGCTTCTTTTCGAGCGCATAGGACAAGAAGGTCGGAACCTCCGACCCGCCGGCTGGCAGGATACCGATCGGAAATCCAATGACCGTGCCGCGTAACCAGGGCCTCCAGGAACGCTGCCAGTCGCTTTTCCTCATCCATAGGCCGCCGGACAGCGGGTTGAGCGATGGCGCGCTGGGCTTCGTGTGCGCCACGATGTAAAGCATCTCGCCGATGGCAAATAGTGAGACGAGCACAATAGTGAATGGGATGCCATCGAGCAGGTTGGGCGAGCCGAATGTCATGCGCTGTGCGCCAGTCTGGCTGTCAATGCCGATCACGCAGAGCGCAAGTCCCAGCAGGAGCGAAGTGAAGCCGCGCGTGCGGGACGTGCCCATCACCGCCGAGATAGTGGTGAAGGCCAGAACCATCAGCGCAAAATATTCGGTCGGTCCGAAGGTAAAGGCGAGTTCCGCGAAGGCAGGAGCGAGAAAAGTCAAGAGTACCGTTCCGATCGTGCCCGCGACGAACGAGCCAATCGCGGCGGTCGCTAGCGCTGCGGCGCCCCGCCCGTTCCGCGCCATACGGTTGCCTTCGATCGCTGTGACGATAGAGCTGCTTTCGCCGGGCGTGTTCAGCAGAATGGACGTTGTCGAGCCACCGTACATTGCGCCGTAGAGAATGCCGGCAAACATAATGAACGCAGTTTCGGGCGCCAGCTGAAAAGTCACGGGCAGTAGAAGCGCAATGGTCAACGCCGGACCGATTCCAGGAAGCACGCCAATCGCGGTGCCGAGCAAAGTACCAACGAGCGCCATCAGAAGGTTGAACGGCAACAGAGCCGTTTCGAATCCACCCATCAGATTGGCAAACGTGGATGTCATGGGGACCTCGTCATAGGCGAAGCAGCGGAAGAAAGCTGCCGAGCTCTACGCCAAGCCATCGGAATACAAACCAGCTCGTACTCGACAATACGGCACCGACCGCAAGGTCGAAAAGTATTCGCCGGGATCCAAATGCATGCGTCACTGCAGCAAAGATCAGCGCGGCGGTCAGCGGAAACCCAACGGACGTCATCAGCAACATGGGCGATGCGACCGCAACAAGCGCTGTCACGAAAGGTACCGCCTGGAAGGGGGTCTTCCCTGCCCCTTCTTCAGCGGGCGCCGCAAGGTCGTCGACAGAGCGGGACATCTGAAAAACCAACACCACCCCGCAAACAATGAGAGCGACGCCGATCAAGGTCACGAAGATTCCAGGGCCCACGCCCGAGATCGATGACGATTGCGACAGGGTGGAAGCTCCGTAGAGCCACACGCTCCCCATCGCTATGATCGCAACCCCAACCCACCACGGTCTACGCAGCCAGCTCGTCATGGCGGTCAGGTTCTTACTGTCACTTCACGAGACCGAGCTGGGTCAGCGTCTTCGTCCATCGCTCATTCTCGGTTTTGAGGAAGGTCGCAAATACGTCGCCTGACATATAGGCGTCCTCAAGACCCTGCGCTGCCAGAGCCTCCGGCCAGGACGGCGTCTTCGACAGCTTGTCGAGCTTCGAGATCCATTCCGCCTTTGCAGCTTCGGACATGCCTGGCGCGCCGACGACGCCACGCCAATTGCTGACCGTAATGTCGAGCCCCGCTGATGTCAACGTGGGAATGTTGACGCCCTTGAGCGGCTGAGCGGATGTAACGCCGATGATCCGGATACGTCCCGCATCAGCCAATGGTTTCAGTTCAGATACACCCGTCATGACGGCCTTGATTTTGCCGCTTACGAGAGCCGGAACATATTCGTTACCGCTGAAGGTGATGAAGTTGAGCTTGTCCAGTGGGATCTGGTTCTGCTGTGCCATCAGCGCAAGTGTCAGATGCTCCACGCTGCCGATGCCTGAGCCGCCAACCGTTACGCTGCTCGGATCAGCCTTAAGGGCCCTCACCATATCAGCTATGGTCTTGTAGGGTGAATCCGCAGGCACGCCGATGCCCACATATTCACGCGTTAAGCTGGCCAGCGGCGTCGCCATGTCGATGGTGACTGGCGACTTCGCTGTGATGACGCTGCTCAACATGATGACGCCAGTGATCAGCAGCGCCGTGTCGTCGCCCTTCGCTGTACGCACGAACTCGGTGAGACCGATCGTGCCCCCTCCACCCGGGACGTTCTTGAATTGAACGGCGCTGACCAGCTTTTCATTTTGCATAGCGCGCATCGTCAGCCGCCCGGTGCGGTCCCAGCCGCCGCCAGGTCCTGCTGGAATTGTGACCTTGGCGGTGTCGACTGCGGCTTGCGCCTCAAACCCGGGCAGCATAACGGCAAGGGCTGAAAGGCCCGTTCCCGTTAGCACTTCACGCCTGCTGAAACCCTTTGTAATCTGCTTAGAACGCATGAACTCACTCCTAGTGTTTTAGAAAATTGTGTCGACAATATAGCATAAATTACACTATATATTACCAAAAGTGTTGGCAGTGTAAAGAGTATGATGTCGTTGTGCATACACTTTGCGCCTGAAATTGAATAGGAGATAGTCAGTATGAATGGGGATAGTTAGGAATGGCCGCAGCCTCAACCCTGAGTTACGGGCGAAACCGAGTTCTAGAAGGTCTGTGGTCGCAGGTGCCTTTCGCACCCGGAACGCCGTTTTCAGCGGATATGCCGTCGTGGGCCTCACTGACTGGTGACAGCATCGCGCCCTCATCCTTCTGCGTCGCTGAACTGGCCGAAGCGATGATTGCTGGCGCGGCGCTTGCTGCAGCCGGGTTGTGGACACTGCGCGGCGGACACCCCCAGACAATCGAAGTCGAGCGCGAGCATGCGCTGGCAGAATTCCATTCGGAATCCTATCTCGATGTCGAAGGCGCGCCGGCAGGTGAAATCCGTAGTCCGCTTAGCCGGCTTTTCAGAACATCGGACGGTTGGGTCCGTTTGCAGGCCAATTTTCCACACCATCGCGACGGCGTTCTGGCACTGCTCAACTGTGAAAATTCAGTCGATGCCGTCACAGCGGCGCTGCTCACATGGCGGGCGATAGACTTTGAGAACCGCGCAACGGAGCGGGGACTCGCCGTGGCCGCGCTGCGCAGCTTCGAGGAATGGGACCGCCATCCCCACGCGACCTTTATCCGAGAGCAACCACTGATCGCTTTAGAGCGGGTCGGCGAAGGACCTCCGGTCGCGCTAGCGCGCGGCGACCGGCCTCTGTCAGGAATTCGGGTGATGGACCTGACGCGGATTGTTTCGGGACCTGTGGCGGCGCGTGCACTCGCGGCCCACGGCGCAGACGTCTTGCACGTCACCTCGCCCACGCTACCTGCCATCCCAGCGCTCGACATCGACACCGGGCGTGGTAAGAAAGCCTGTGCGATCGACCTCTCAGGGGAGACCGGTCGAGAAAAGGTGTCTCGCCTCCTGACGCGTTCAGATGTCTTCCTGCAGAGCTACAGGCCCGGCAGCCTTGACCGATACGGCCTCTCTTGCAATGACGTCGTGCGCATGCGCCCCGGCATCGTTTACGTTTCTCTATCCGCCTATGGCGAGGCGGGTCCTTGGGGCGGCAAGCGCGGGTTCGACTCGCTTGTACAGACGGCCACCGGCTTCAACGCGGCCGAAGGAGATGAGCTCTCGCCCGGCCAGCCTCGCGCGCTGCCCGTTCAGGCACTTGATCACGCCACCGGCTACCTGGCAATGATTGGCATCATTGCGGCGCTGGACGCCCGTTCGCGGCTAGGAGGGAGCTGGCGCGTCCGGGTATCGCTGGCCCGCACCGGGCTATGGCTTCGGTCGCTGGGGCGGGTCAAGAATGTCGGAGCGCCATTGCCCAGCCGCGACCAAATCAACCAATGGCGAGAATCACAGGAATCCCCATTCGGAACTTTGTCGTTTGTCCGTCATTCGGCGACAATGTCTGCGACTCAGCCCCGATGGACACTTCCGAGTGTCCCGCTCGATTATTCACCCGCGGCTTGGTGGTAAGTCACCGTGAGGCGGGGGAGCCTGAACGGAGATTCTTATTAGCGCGATCAACACAGACCTTGATACTGATGAAGCACAGGCTTCATCGCAGCCTCAGCACGCCTTCGAACTCCTGATGCAAGCGATCGCGACGGGAGAGCTTAAGCGTGGCGTCATCCTGAAGGAAGCGCGCCTCGCGCGTCAGTTCGGCGTCGGGCGCGGTGCGCTGCGCGAGGCGGTGAGCCGTCTCGAAGGACTGCACGTTCTGGAACGCGAACCCAATATCGGATTCCGCGTTATTGATTACTTTTCGACCGACATCACCGAAGTCTTCGTTGTTCGCGAGGCTGTGGAGGGCATGGTTTGCCGGGTGGCCGCGACGACGATGACTAATGCCGATCTTGACCACCTCGCCGAGATCGTTCGCAGGGGAAAGGAAATGGCACAGCACGGGAAGTTCACCTCGGGCTGGGACGACGACTTCCATTTCATCATCGCCCGCGCAACGGGCAACCGTCGACTCATCCGTCTGGTGTGCGACGATGTCTTCTTCCAACTGCGTCTGGCGCGCCATGGCACGGTCACGCATGCATCACGGCTTGCCGCCGCCGCCCATGAGCACGAAGTAATCTACCAAGCGCTGGGCGCCCGTGACCCCGCTCGCGCAGAAGAGGCCATGCGACGCCACATTGTCAATGGCCGCAATTACGTCGAAGCGGTGCAACGCGGCAAAACGAGATAAGGGGCATCGTACGAGCAATGAAAAACAGTTGCTGCGGTAATTGAAAAAGCTTTAGGGAGACATCGCGAGACATCACCCGAGAGGTTCGCGTACAAACCGCTGATTAGGTTCTCCTACCTCCCCACTTACCCAATCAAACTACCTCGATCATGGAGAAGGTTGGAGTACGACATGCCCACAAAAACATTCACCAGTGGCCGGATCAGGAAAGCCGAGCACGACGCAAGCTCTGGCCAGTTGGACCTGCTCTGGGACAACGGGACGGTCACGGCCTACAAACAGGTGCCCCAAGAGGTCTATCGGCGCCTGCGCAGCGCGCCGAATCCGGCAGCCTAAAACGCGGTCAGGCCATATGTGGAAAGAAAGCCTTGCGTGCCTGCGCGTCCATCTCGGTCTTGAAGTTGAACTGCGCCTTGAGGGCGTCAACCCGTTGTGCCGCTGGCCGGGCGTTGATCTCGTCCAGCAAGCGCTTGACGTGGGGCAGTTTGGCCATGGCGTCGTCGCCCAGCACCAGGTGTGCCGCACGGGCCCAGCCCCACAGTGCCATGTCCACCAATGAGTAGCTGTTGCCCACCATATGGCTTTGCTTGGCCAGGTGGGCATCGACGATGTCCCAGTGCCTCCAGGCCTCAAAGTTGTAGCGCTCGATGGCATAGGGCATAGGCTCGGGCGCGTACCGCTTGAAGTGCACCGCCTGGCCGCTGTAGGGCCCGATGCCGCTGGCCACAAACATCAGCCAAGACAACATTTCACCACGCGCCTGCGGTGTATTGGCTGGCAGAAACTGGCCACTTTTTTCAGCCAGGTACAACAGGATGGCGTTGCTGTCGAACACCGCCACGCCGTCGTCCACGATGGCGGGCACCTTGGCGTTGGGGTTGATGGCGGTGTAGGCCGGCGTGTGTTGCTCGCCCTTGCGCGTGTCCACCGGGACAATCTCGTAGGGCAGGCCGGATTCTTCCAGAAACAGTGCCACCTTGGCTGGGTTGGGTGCGAGGTTGAAGTAAAACTTGATCATGGCGTCTCTTGTATGTTTGGTGTTGTCGGCGGCGGGCGATGATGTTGCAGGATGCAATGGTAGAGCTTACTTGCACTGGCATGAGCTTACTCGTTGCACGTTGGCATCTTCACCCAGATGGCGTCCATCCCGGCACCGCAACGTCGTAACGCACCGCCTTGCCTTGTCCCCGCGCCCGCAACAAGCCATAACGCACCAAGTCGCCCAGATCACGCGTTGCGGTGGGTTTTGAAGTGCCCGTCATCTTGATGTACTTCTGCACATTCAAGCCCCCTAGAAAGCCGCTGTTGCCCTCATCCAGCAAACGCTGGACGACTTTCCGTTGGCGTTCATTCAAGGTGAGCTGCGAATGCGTTGCCCAGAATCTCGACTTGTCAACCTCTGCGTCCAGCAAAGCTGATGCTGCGACACAGGCCTGGCCCAAGGCCTGTGCAAACCATTGCACCCAGGCCGATACATCGGTGGAGCCGTGTTGGACCGCGCTCAGAGCCTCGTAATAGCCTTTGCGGTCTTTAAGCATCTGGCTTGACAGGCTGAACAGCCGGTTGGGCGCGCCAAGATCTTGCGCCATGGCCATGTCGACGATGGCCCTGCCAATACGCCCGTTGCCATCTTCGAAGGGGTGGATGGTTTCAAACCAAACATGCGCCATCGCGGCACGCGCGATGCCATCAAGCTCCGCGTCTCGGGCGGCGCCAGGCGCCGTTTGGCCAAACCATTGCAAAAACTTGTCCATCTCAAGGCCTAGCCGTGCTGACGGCGGGGCGGTGAAATGCACCACCTCTTTGCCCGGCAAACCACTCACAATCTGCATGGGGTCGGTATGCTGCCGGTATTTGCCGACCGCGATGCGCTGCAGCCCGCTGTAGCCGCTCGGAAACAAGGCCGCTTGCCAGCGAAACAACCGGTCATGGTCAAGCGGTTGGTCAAAGCCGATGATCGCGTCCTGAATCACATCGACCAGGTCGTCCACCTGGCGGCTACGTGCCGACCCGGTGGGGGGCTCAAAGCCCAGCTTTCGCATCACCGATGAGCGCACCGCCGCTGGGTTCAGGTTCTCGCCCTCAATCGCTGAGGTGGCCATAACTTCCTGGAACAACACCTCCTGGACCGCCGACCCGGTTTGACCCAGCCCGATGGCCCGCGCTTTGCCGATCAGCTCGCCCTGGCGCTGGCGGGCCATAAGCAGCGACTGGGTCACGTTGGCCTGTGTGATAACCAGGTGAGGCCAATCGTCGTGTTGCCAGATAAGTTTGGATTGCATGAGCCGCATTTAAAAGAATGCGACTCATTTTATGAGCCGAAAATCGAAATAGCGGGTTGCCAGAGTCAAGGCAGCCGGACATCTGAAAGCAAACTGATTTGCCCGTCGCGCCGGGCTTTGGCGTGGTAACGCGCATCGGCTGTAATCAGCACCGCGTCCGGCGTATGCAACGCTACCGCGTGGTAAAGGGTGTCAAACAGGTGATGCTGGTGGCGAATGGCCAAATCCAGCGCTGTGGCGTAGATGTCCGGGCTGGCCAAGGTGCTGAAACGAATGTGCAGCAAATCAAGCAGGTCCTTGTGGGCCTCATCCGGCTTAAGCCGGGCCAAGACTGCTGCCACTTCAATGACAAAGTGGTCCGGCTGGACCATGGGTAGAAAGCCCAGCACCGATTGCTCCAGGAGTTGCAGTGCCTTTTTTGTGTGGTGTTCATCAGGGCTGCCGGGCAAAAACCATTTGACGGCCACGCTGGCATCCACCACGACAATCACGGTCGACCTGCTTCACGCGCGTCGCGAAACTGCTCGTCAGTGATGCGGGGTGCGTGTTGCCGGCTTTCCAGGATACGCTGATAAGCGTCCTTGCTGCGTTGCTGGCTCTGGGCGCGCTCAACCGCCTCGCGCATCAAATCGGCAATAACCGCGCTTTTGTTCACCCCTTTGAAGGTGGTGTTGAAAGCATTCTTGATGTCGTCAGGGACGCTGAAATTGACCGTGGCCATTGGGATTTTCAGGTTGTTGAAATATTCAACAATATTTTCGGATGGGTATTTTGATGTGTCAATGGGCGTGGCACGCTTCGTCCATCATGGCCCTACAAAATACGCGTCAAACAGCGCCAGCAACGTTGGCCACTCCTGACCAAAGCGCGTGCGGTTGACAAAGTAAGCCTCGCAGCTCACGGCAAAAAATTCGGCCGGGTCGGTGGCGGCGTAGGGGTCCAGCCAGGGCCGGGGGCCGCCAAAGCGATTGGCCATTGACAGGGCTTCTTTGAAATCGCGGTAGGCAGCTTGCATGTCGGTCTGCCAGCGCCGGGCCAGTGCGCGCGAGGGCATGGGCGGGCAGCCGTCGGCCTGGCCGCTCCTCATGTCGAGCTTGTGCACAAACTCATGGATCACGACGTTATAGCCGTCTTCGATGGAGGCCTCCTGCACGTCACGCCAGCTCAGCGTCACCGGCCCGCCGGACATGGCTTCGCCGCTCAGTTCTTCCTGGTAGCGGTGCACCACACCGGCATCGTCATGCACTTCGCGCGGCGCCAGCATCGCTTCGGGATGGACCACGATGCCGCTAAAGTCGTCGTACCAGTGCAGGCCCAGCTTGAGCACCGGCAGGCAGGCCTGCGCCGCTATGGCCAGCGCCATCTCGTCGGTGATCTGCAGGCCGTGAGCACCGCTGAACTGCTTGCTGCCCAAAAACTGTGCGCTCAGCAGCCGCAGCTGCTGCAGGTCGGCCGCGCCACGCTCGGCCAAAAAGGGGTAGTGCGTCAGTGTGGCGTCCCACAGCGCCTGCGGGATGGCCGGGCTCTTGGTCGCTGCGCCCAGGCGCGTTGTGAGGCGATGCCACCAGCCAGCCAGGCTTGAGCGCATGGCCTCTGCTTGGGTGCCTGGCGGATTGTTGGTTGTGGTTCGCATCAGACATAGATTCAACCACCAAATCTGCCAAACCCGGTGCCGTTGCTTTGTCGTTGCTGGTGTTCGCACACCATGCGGCCGTGTTCCATGCCCAAGACCGAGGACCGCCCGCCAAGGCTATGATTTGTCCATGACTTTTGAGATCCACCAAGGCTACCTGCCCACTGCCATTGGCCGGGTGGCTGAACTGCATGCGCGCCATTACAGCGCCCTGGTGGGTTTTGGCCTGCCTTTTGAGGCCAAGGTGGCGCGTGAGCTGGCCGAGTTTTGCGAGCGCTATGACGAGGCGCGCGATGGCTTGTGGCTGCTGCTGCAAGACGGCCGGGTGGAAGGCTCCATTGCGATCGATGGCGCCCGGGCGGCCGCGCAGGGCGCCCACTTGCGCTGGTTCATCACCTCTGACCTGGTGCGCGGTACGGGCGCCGGCACGGCCATGCTGAGTGCTGCGATGGCGTTTTGTCAGTCAAGGCACCACCAGAACGTGTACCTCTGGACCTTTGAGGGCCTGCATGCTGCGCGGCATTTGTATGAAAAATTTGGGTTTACGCTGGCTCACCAGCAACTTGGCACCCAGTGGGGCCGCCAGGTCAATGAGCAACGCTTTGAGCGCCAATCAGATTCGCCAGCCTAGTCTTTGTACCCGCTGCGCCAGATCGAGACCAATAGCCACAGGCTGCCCATCAGGGCGCCGACAAACCCGAGCAGGCCAAAAAAGGGCAGTCCCAGCAGGGTGGGGCCGCCCGGCACGGTCATGACGATGGATGAGCCGATGATCAGGGCTGCCACCACCACGCCAACCACCAGCCGATTGGCAGCACTGTCGAGCTGGTTGCCGAGTCGTTTGAGGTGCAGGACATCAATGTGGATCTCCAGCCGGCCCCGCTTGGCCGCCCGAAGTAGCCTTGACACGTCTTGTGGCAGGCCACCAAGCAGCGACAGCATGTCTTTGACGCCGTGCCAGCCGCGCTGCAGCACCGCGTTCGGCGCGAAGCGGGCGCGCAGGGTTTTTTGCAACAGGGGCACGGCTTCTGCGGCCATATTGAAATCAGGGTCGAGCTTGTGGCCCATGCCCTCCAGCGACACAAAGGCCTTGATCAGCAGACTTAAGTCAGGCGGCAGCCGAAGCTGGTGCTGGCGCAAGATGGTGACCAGGTCAGTCAGCATGGCGCCCAGCCTGAGTTGCTTGAGTGCCACGCCATGGTATTGCTGCACAAAGGCCTGGATCTCCAGAGTTAACCCGTCTTCGTCGGTGGCACCGTCGCCGGTCCATTCGATCATCACGTCGGCCACCCGTTGCGGCTCGCGTTGGACCAGCCCCAAAAGCAGGCGCATCAATTGGTCGCGGCGCGCCTCGCTCAGCCGACCCACCATGCCAAAGTCGATGAATGCAATGCGGTTGCCGGGAAGGTAAAACACATTGCCGGGGTGCGGGTCAGCGTGGAAAAAGCCGTCTTCCACAATCATTTTGAGCACGGCCTGCGCGCCCCGGCGGGCGAGAACCTTGCGGTCCAGCCCCGCCTGGTCCAGGCGTTCCAGTTGCCGGCCAGAAATGCCCGCGATGTATTCTTGGACGCAAACCCGCTCACTGGTCCATTGCCAGTACACGCGGGGGATGACGATGATCGGTTCTAGCGGTTCTGGTTGCGGCGCGCCTTGCGCAGGGGCGCCCACGACTTTGGCTTTGGGCTCGCTATCGCCGTTGAAACCGGTGTAGCCAGCAAAATTTTGCGCGATGCGTTCGGCATTGCGGCATTCGCTCGCAAAATCAAGTTCGCGGCGCAGTGATTGGGTGAATTGGCGTACCACTTCCCTGGGCTGGAAGGCGCGCAGTTCCGGGCTTTCGCCTTCAGCCAGATCGGCCAGCCGGGCCATCCAGCGCAGATCGGCTTCGACGGTCAGCCGGATGCCCGGTCGGCGAACCTTGACCACCACCTCAGTGCCGTCTTCCAGCCTGGCCCGGTAGACCTGAGCCATGGAGGCGGCTGCCAAAGGTTCTGGATCGAAAGCCGCGAAGACCGCCTCTGGCGCTGCGCCCAGGTCTTCGGTCAGTTGTTGATGAATCTCCTGGTAATCGGCGCTGTGGGCGCTATCCTGCAGCCGGCTGAACTCTGCGATCCATTCGGGTTCAAACAGGTCGACCCGGGTGGCGAGCAATTGCCCGAGCTTGACAAAGGTGGGGCCCAGGGCTTCCATGGCTCGTCGCACCCTGGCGGGCGGGTCCAGGTGAGCCAGCTCTTCGGCTTCGTTCCAGTGCAAGGCCCGACCGGCCCGCTCCAGCGCATTGGCCATGCCCATGCGGCGGACCATGTCGCCAAAGCCGTAGCGGATGAGGATGGAGGCGATGTCGTGCAAGCGGCCTATGTCGCGCACTGCCGTCAGGGCCTGCCACAGCATCAGGCGCTCCCGCTAGGCGGGCTGTTGGCCATGACGGCATGGGGGCTGTTCATCCGATCCACTATAGACGATCGCCGACCCCAGCTAAGCGGACCCTGATCATGGGTTTTATATGAGGCTTTTTGGCACTCAGGCCCCGTCAGCGCTAGGGAGTTTGCTATACATTTTGATTTACTTCAACGCACGCACATAGCGTAACCCCACCCCAACCTGGGTCGGCGCCTCGGCATCATGGCCGGGTTGCAGACGCACCTGGGTCAGCACACTGAGCTTGCCGCCGATGCGCAGCGGCGTGGCGTAGGCCAGTTCCAGGGCGTGCTCGGTGCCGCTTGGGGCCAGGCTGGCCGATTGGCTGGCATATTGCAAGCTGCCATCGACCTGGCTTTGCGACACCGCGCTGTACACATGAAGGTTGCCTGATACGGTCTTGAGCGGCATGGCCAGGGTCAAGCCCAGCGCATCGCCATCGCGCCACAGGTCTTTGCGGGCCAGGCCGAGGCTCCAGGCGGCCGTCTGTGAGCCGCTGGCGCCTTCAATCAGCGATGCTGCCGTGTTGTCATAGCCGGCCGTCATGCCGACGGTGGCCATGGCCGAAAGGGTGGTGTTGGGCGCCACTGGCAGCAAGCCGGCTAGCGTCATGAAGGTGGTTCGGCCCTTGGCCTCGAGTGCCAGGGCGCCTGCGCCGCTCAGGCCTAGCACAGAGTCGGTCTCTTGCAACTGGCCGAGTGTCAGCACCCCAGTAACGGCACCCATCTGCTTTTGGAGTTCTACCGTTGCCAGCGAGCGGGCCGCCACTGGGGTAACTTGGTCAAGCAGCGTGGCAGGCGATGAGGCGGCCTGGGTCATCAGGCCCCAGCGCAGCACGACGCCGTCGCCCAGCAGGCTGCTGTAACCCATGTGGGTGGCTGATTCGGCCATGGCGAAGTAGGGCGCGTTGAAACGGCTGCCCGCGGTGCCCAGGTTAAGGGGCGTGCTGCCGTTGGCATCCAGGCCAAAGTACTGGCCGGCGGTGCCGCCGGTGCCAAAGCCAAAACCCTCGCCCCGGTCATTGGCAAAGCGGTAGCTCATGTGGGCCAGCTTGAGGGGCGTCTGGCTGTCGGATGTGGCTGGGTGATCGGCTGGGTTGCCGATTAAGCTGTATTCTGCCGAGAAGCTGACACCTTTGATCGCTGTGGTGGTCACGGCGGTGGCAGGAATTGCCGAGGCGGTGCTGGCGGTGCTGGTGGCGGTGCTGGCCAGGTTGACGACAAAGCCGCGGTTGAATTTGTCGACCGCCACCGCGTTCACGCCCTTCAGGCCCGAGGCCAGGCCGCCCTTGGCACTGGCCAAGGCCGAGCCGGCAAAGTTGACCGCGGTGCCGGTGCGGGTACCGACATTCAGGCCGCCAATGGGTTGCAGCGATGCCCCAATGTTGACCACACCCCAGCCGTACATGGCGTCGGCGGTGGTGCGCACTGCGCAGGCGGCAGCGGTCACTGTGCCACTGCACAGCCGCTTGGCTGACTGGAAAATCACCTGGGCCAGATCGGGCGCGGTCAGAAAGTTCCAGTTGCTCTTGATCAGCGCGGCCTGCCCCGCCACGATGGGGGTGGCCATGGAGGTACCAGACATGTAAGCGTACGCGTTTTGCATGTAAGGCACCGAATAGCTCGACGCCACGTTCACCCCCGGTGCGTACACCGTCCAATTGGCCAATGTTGGGTCGACATTGCTGAATGCTGCGCGCTTGTTGCTGGCGTCTACGGCACCAACTGCGATGATCTGGCCCTTGGCCCAGCTGGTCTTCGCAAACTCAGCCGGCCAGCTCGCGCTGTTGGTGAAGCCGTCATTGCCCAGCGCGGCGGTGATCAGCGTGCCCTTGGTCACCGCGTTTTGGATCGACGTTTGCAGCGACAGCGCATTCGAGCCCAGGCTGAGCGAGAGGATGGGTGCTTTTTGGGTGTTGACCACCCAGTCGACACCCTTTTGGATGGTCAGCATGTCGGAACTGCCGGTCTGGAACACCTTGGCCATGACCAGTTTGGCCCCTGGCGCCACGCCCTGGGTCATGCTGCCGTTGGCCAGGCTGCCGGCGATCAGGCCCGAGACGTGGGTGCCGTGGCTGATCTGGTCGGTGACGTCGGTGCCGCCAGTGAAGGCGTTGTAAGTGGCCAGCACCTGGCCCTTGAGCGTGGGGTGGCTCAGCTGCAGGCCGGAGTCGACCACGCCGACCTTGACGCCGGCACCGTTGCCTGTAGCCAGTTGGTTGGCATAGGGCGTGCTGATCTGGTTGAGCCAGCCTTGCACAGACCGCGCCCGCGCTTCGGTGCCGCTGGCGCTGGCCTTGATCAGGGTAGCCGCTGAGGTGACAGGGGCTGGTACAGCCCCGGCCATCAGCTGGCCTTCAGTGCCGAGGTCGTCTTGCAACACAGACTCGGCCTGGGCGAAGGCGTTGCCGCAAAGTGCGCACAGAAGCGCTGCGCTAAGGGGGGTAAATTTCAGCATCTGACGCCTTTCAAGTTGACAACAACCAAAAGGGCGACGCTCTGACCAGTTGGGGCCATGACGGTGACCTTGACCGGTAGCCCCGCTGGCATGACACGCTGGTGTCGAAGCCCGGTGGCTTTGCGTCCCCGGCTTTCGCCGGGTTTGCCCTTGACAGCTTGACTCACCATGAGCCCGCCTTGCTGACTGCGTGACCAGTGCCCTATTGACACTGATCAAGTCAAAAGTTTAGCTCAAAAATGCGGCTCGGCTGAAATTTTTTAGCTGCTGGTCAGATCCAGCAGGCTGCGCGCAATCACCTTGGTGGCGCGACGCAGGTCGTCCAGGTCGAGCCGCTCGTCGGCCCGTTTGGCGTGTGATTCCCGCACAGTGCGTGGTCCGGCGCCATAAATAACGCCGGGAATGCCGCGCTCCACATAGAGTCGCACATCGGTGTACAAGGGCGTGCCCACAGCCGGGATCGGTTCGCCAAACACAGCCTGACCGTGCTTCTGGATGGCTTCGACCAAGGGTTGGTTACCTGGGAGGGGCACCATGGCGCGCGAGAGCAGCAGGCGGCGCACGTCAACTTTGAGTTGCCGGCCGCCGCGGGCTGGCTGGAAGCTGGCCGCTGCCTGGGCGATGGTTTGGCGCAGTGAGGCCTCTACCGTGGTCGGGTCTTCTTCTGGGATCATGCGGCGGTCCAGCTTGAAGACCACGGTGCCGGGAATCACATTGGTGTTGGTGCCGCCCTGAATGTGTCCCACATTGAGATAAGGGTGGGTGATGCCTTCGACGCTGGAACTGACCTGCAGGTAGTCGTGGTTAAGGGCATACAGCGCGCTGAGAATTTGCACGGCCCCTTGCAGCGCGTCGGTACCGCTATCGGGAATGGCGGCATGGGCCATGTCGCCATGCACGGTGACTTCGAGTTGCAGACAGCCGTTGTGCGCCACCACCACCTGGTAGCTAAAGCCCGCTGCAATCATCAGGTCGGGCTTGGTCAGGCCATTTTTCAGGAGCCAGTCGGGCCCGACCTCGCCACCGAACTCCTCGTCATAAGTGAAGTGCAGCTCAACACTGCCCTTGAGCGGGGCCCCCAGCGATTCCAGTGCCCGCACGGCGAAGGTGAAGCTGGCCATGTCGCCTTTGCTCACGGCGGTGGCGCGGCCAAACATCTGGCCATCAACGATGTCAGCCCCGTAGGGCGGGTGGGTCCAGCCCTCACCGGGGGGCACCACGTCGCCATGGGCGTTGAGGGCAATGGTGCGGCCGTCGCCATAGCGCCTACGCACAATCAGGTTAGTCACGCTCTGCATGCCAACGGCCTGCACCTCAGCCGCTGGCACCGCATGCTTTTCGGCCACCAGGCCCATGCCGGCCAGTAACTCGGCGGTGCGTTCGGCATGTGGCGCGTTGTTGCCCGGGGGGGTGTCGGTCGGTACCCGGATCAGCGCCTGCAGAAACGCCACCTGCTCGTCAAAATGTGCGTCGATCCAGCGGTCGATGGCCTCGTAGTCGGCTTGTGGGGTCATGAAAGCTCCGTGGCAAGTTGGGAAAGCAGGTTTTGGCAGGCGATCACGCCAAGTTCGGCGTCATGGTTGGTGATTGATTCCAACGGGTTGTGGCTGATGCCGGCGTTGAGGCCCCGTACAAACAGCATGGCCTGGGGCATGATGGCATGCAGCTTCATGGCGTCATGCCCGGCGCCGCTGGGCAGGCGATAGGGCGTCAGACCCATGGCATGGACCGCCTGTTCCCACCGCTGCTGCCAAGCCGGGTCGCTGGGCGCGGCCGCTGCCTGCATGGTCTGTTCCAGCGAGTAGCTCAGCCCGCGCCGGGCGCAGATGTTGGCAAGTTCGGCACGCACGTCTGCGGCGCAAGCGTCGCGTACGGGGTCGGTGGTGGCGCGGATGTCGAGGCTGAAATTGCAGCGCCCAGGCACCACATTGATGGAGCCGTTGGGCACCTCCAGCAGGCCCATGGTGGCCACCAGGTCGGGCACACCCGCGGCGCGTTGTTCAAGGAACAGCGCCAGTTCGGCTGCGGCGGTGGCGGCGTCACGGCGGCGGTTCATCGGTGTGGTGCCGGCATGGCTGGCCATGCCCACCATTTGGCCCAGGTAGCGCACGCTGCCGTTGATGGAGGTGACGATACCCAGTGGCATGTCGAGCTCATTGAGCACCGGGCCCTGCTCGATGTGGATCTCCACAAAGCCCAGGTAAGCCGACGGGTCACGCCTCAGCGACGGGATGCTGTCGATCACCAGCCCAGCCTGCGCCATGGCCTCACGCATCGACACACCCTGCGCGTCTCGCTGCGCCAACCAGGCAGTGTCGAAGTCGCCCGTCAGTGCGCCAGAACCGAGAAACACCGCTTTGTAGCGTTGGCCTTCTTCTTCCGAGAAAGCGACCACCTCGATGCCGAAGGGCAGGCGCCGGCCCTGTTGGTGCAGGGCACGCACACAGGCCATGGGCGTCAAAATGCCCAGGCGGCCGTCGTACTTGCCACCGTTACGAACCGTGTCGTAGTGGCTGCCAGTCAGCAGCCGCTTGGCGGCGCGATCCGCGCCGTGGTAAACGCCGACCACATTGCCAACGGCGTCGATGCCGACCTCGTCAAAGCCGCAGTCTTCACGCATCCAGTGTTGCAGTTGCCAGGCGCAGGCCCGGTGTGCGTCGCTCAGGTAGGTGACGGTCAGTTCGCCACGCTCGGCATAGCCCGGGTCACTGTGGCTAGCCAGCTGCTCGGCCCAGTCCCACACCAGGTTACCGATTTCTGGCGTATGGCCAAATTTGTCACTCAGCCGGATCTCTGCAATGCGGTGGATATTGCGCAGGGCCTCGGCCAATTCGAAGTCGGGGTGATGGCCCAACCGGCGCTCGAAAGTGGCGAGGATCTCGGCCTTGTTGAGCCCCATGCCGCGGGGCCCCCGGACCGCCAAAATAAACGGAAAGCCGAACTTGGCGCCGTAATCGGTATTGAGCCGCCCGATGTGCGCCAGCTCGGCGGCGGTGCAGTGGGTCAGGCCGGCTTTGGTTTGCTCATGCGTGGACTCGGCGGTCAAGGTGTTGGTCGCCATGGCCTTGCCGGCGAGTTCGGGGTGGGCCCGGATCAGGCTCAGCTGTGCGGGGCGATCAGCCTCCCGCACCACCTGAACCAAGGCGCTTTTGAGCTGAGTCAACCCACTAAAAGGGCGCCGCGGCTCAGCGCGCTCGGCAATCCAGGGAGAGTGTTCATAGACACCGGCCAGCAAACCGATGAATTCTGTCGGTGTGGCGGCATTGAGGCGTTCAATGGTCAGGGTCACGGTGCTTGCTCCAGATCGAATGCGCTGAATCGGCCGCATGCTGGGCCTCGGGATAAGCCCGTTCTTTGGCCGCTTGATTTTAGCCAGCAGATCCAGCTTTACAGGGCAGCGGTACCGGGTTATCGTGGGCCAATGCGTGAAGAACAAAAATTTTGGGAAGTTGACCTCTTGGAGCTGGCCAAGCTCTGGCTGGCGGACCTGTCGATGTTTCTTCGTACGGCCGTGATGTTCGCCGCGCTCTCGCTACCGGTGGTGCTATCCGCCCTCGTTTTGTGGGCGATTCAGTGGTATCGAGGCGGGTAGTAGGCGGCTAGCGCAGCCGGATCAAATTTGCCGACAGCGCCGTGCCGCAGATGATGATGGCGCCGCAAAACAGCATCCAGGGCGTGACGACCTCACCCAAAAACAAGGCACCGTAGACCACAGCGAACACCGGCACCACAAAGGTCACCGTGATGGCGCGGGCCGGCCCGATTTTCTCAATCAGGCTGAAAAACAGCACATAGGCGAGGCCAGTGCAGAACACCCCTACCGCCAACACCGCCAGCCACGCCGAGCGGCTGGGTGTCTGCGCCGGCCACAGCCACCAGGTTGGCAGCGCCAGGCCCAGCGCTGCGCCAATCTGGCTTCCTGCAGCGGTCACCAGGGTGGGCAGGCCGGCCAGATGCCGCTTGGTGTAGCTGGCCGAGATGCCGTAACAGACGCAGGCCAGCAGGCAGGCCAAAATGGCCCAACCGGTGCTCAGGCCGCTGGCGTCGGGCTTGAAGCTGGCCTTGTCCCAGGCCAGCAGCGCCACCCCCAGAAAGCCGACGGCCAAGCCCAGAATGCGGCTGCCGCCGGGCCGGTCACGCAGCCAGATCCAGGCAATCAGCGCACCGAACAGCGGCACGGTGGCGTTCAGAATCGACGACAAGCCGGTGCTGATGGACAGCAGGGCGAAGGAAAAGCAGGCGAAGGGGATGCCCGAGTTGAGCATGCCGACAAACCAAAGTTGCCTCCAGTGCCGCAGCAGCGTGCGCCCGTGACCTTGCCAAAGCAGCAAGGGCAGCAGGCATAGGCTGGCGATGGCCACACGAACGCCCACCGTGGGTAGGGCGCCAAACTCCGTGTTGGCGATCCTCATGAACAAAAATGAGCCACCCCACAGGGCGGCAAGCAGCAAAAATTCAAGTTGCCATGGCTTCTGGGCCGGGAGAATGTTCAAGCAGTGCTTTCAAGGGGCAGGCCGGGGAGCCAGGGAAGGCAGCCCCGGTTAGCCGAAGTTGTGGCTTGGCGCAAATGCTGCGCCTTCGAGCTGCAAGAGCGCCACTTTGCGCGGCAGCCCGCCGGCATAGCCGGTGAGGGCGCCGCCGTTGCCAAGCACGCGGTGGCAGGGCACGATGATACTCAAGGGGTTGCGCCCGACCGCCGCACCGACAGCCCGGGCCGCCTTGGGTCGGCCGATGGCTGCTGCCAGCGCGCTGTAGCTGCAGGTGCCGCCCCACGGTATGTCCTGCAGGGCGTGCCAAACCGCCTGCTCGAAGGCACTGCCCCCGGCCAGGCTGAGCGGCAGCTCAAACTGGCTGCGCCGCCCGGTCAGGTAATCGCTGAGTTGAGTGCTGGCCAGAGCCAGCAGTGGGTGCGCCGATGTCTGTTGCCAGCGGCTGGCATCGGGCTGGTGCCGCTGACCGTCAAACCACAGGCCCACCAGCGCCTGGTCAGTGGCTGCCAGCACGATGAGGCCGAGCGGGCTGGGCACGGTGGTGCAGAACAGTGAATCAGAAAATTTCATGGTGTTTTAGGCCTCTAGCCCTTATCGGATAAGGATAGTTTGCTATATTTTATGAAGCAGATACAAGTTCTGGTGCTGTCTTGCCAGCCGGCTGCAGACTGGCCCAGGCGCGGATGACACCATAGCTGCGCCAGGGTTGCCAGGCCTGTGCCAGCGCCAGTGTGGCCTGCGCCGCTCGGGTTTTGCCTTGCAGATCCAGCGCCCGGTGCAACGCCACGTCGCTGGCGGGCAGTGCGTCAGGCCAACCGAGTGCCCGCATGGCGATGTACTGGGCGGTCCAGTCACCCACACCGGGCAGGCCGCGCAACGCGGCCGTCGTGGCAACCACGTCGGCGCCGGGTTCCAGCCCCAACTGGCCGCTTTGCAGCAGCTGGGCAATGCCCTGGATGGCGACCTGCTTTTGCCGGGTGAGGCCCTGCGCGCCGAGCGCATCGCCGCTGGCCTGGGCCAGAGCCTCAGGGCTGGGGAACAGGCGATTCAGCCCTGCCACGGGGGTAGCCAGTGATTCGCCCCACCGCGCCACCAGCCGATTGGCCAAGGTGCGGGCTGCGGCCACGCTGATCTGCTGCCCCAGCACGGCACGCACCGCCAGCTCAAAGCCGTTCAGCGTGCCGGGCAGGCGCAGGCCGTCCCCGTGCGGAAAATGGGCGTGCAACTGCGCGTTGATGGCCTGCGGGTCGGCGTCCAGGTCAAGCCAGGCGCGCACCTTGGCCAGCAGCAGCGGCAGCAGGGGCTGCAGCGACTCGCTCACCCAAAGGTTCAGTCGGGCACGGTTCTGGTCGAACTGGCCCTGTACCCAGCCGTTCAGGTGGAGTCCACCCTGGCTCAGGGTGACGGTGCGGGCCAGTGTGGGTGTGCCAGCTTCGCCAGTCATTGCCTCCACGCCGTCGAGCTGTCGCTGGGCAAAAAAGGCCAGCATCGCCTTTGCGTCGTAGGGCGGGCGGTAGGCCAGTCGCAGCAGCAGGCCGGGTTGGGCCGGCACCACAGCTCGGCTTCGGCGCAACCCGGACGGGTTCAGGCCGTAGTGGCCGCTGAAGGCCGCATGAAACCGGCGTTGACTGCCAAAGCCGCTCAGGCGGGCCACGTCGGGTATCGGCAGCGTGGTGTCGGTCAGCAATTGCTTGGCGCACAGCAGGCGCCGGGTTTGCAGGTACTGCAGCGGCGACACGCCCAGCTGCGCCTCAAAAATGCGCCGCAGGTGGCGGTCACTCACACCCAGGCGCTGAGCCAGCTGGGGCATGCCGGTCCGATCTGGGCCGGCCAGCGGGGTTGCATCCAGCAGCTGTGCCGCCTGCACGGCCAGGATGCCGGCCGCATCCTGAGCAGACCAGGGTGCGGCGCCGGGCACACGGTTCAGGCGGCCCGGGGCCAGTTCGGGCCGGCAAAGCAGGCAGGGCCGGAAACCAGCCCGCTCTGCCTGGGCGGCCAGGGTGAAAAAGTGGCAGTTGTCGCGGCGCGGCGCGCGTGCTCGGCAGACCGGGCGGCAGTAGATGCCGGTTGAGCTCACACCCGTGAAAAAACAGCCGTCAAAGCGCGCGTCCCGGGCCAGCAGGGCGCGGTAGCAGGCCTCGTTGTCGGGCTCTTGGGGTGCGGCGGTCATGCGGCTCATGATACGCGCCGAGCGCCTGGCCAATGGCCGTTTTCGGACCTGTGAGCCCGACTGCGCAGTCCGAGTCGGGCGGCGGGAGCCCCCTACAATCTTTGTCACAAAATCACGCCAGACCAGGGGAAATTCTCATGCAACTCGATGCCGCCATCTTCAAAGCTTACGACATCCGGGGCATCGTGCCCGCCGCCATCGACGAGGCCCTGGCCGAGGGGCTGGGCCGTGCCTTTGGCACGGTGGCACTGGCCGAGGGTGAGGCCTGCGTGGCCGTGGGGCGGGACGGCCGGCTGAGCGGGCCCAGCTTGGTGGCTGCGTTGATTCGCGGCCTGGTCGCCAGCGGCGTTGAGGTGATTGACATTGGCATGGCGACCACGCCCATGCTTTACTTTGCCGCCAGCACCCTGTGCCGCAGCGGCATTCAACTCACGGGCAGCCACAACCCGCGCGACTACAACGGCTTCAAGATGGTGCTGGCTGGGCGGGCCATTTTTGGCGAGGAGATCCAGGCGCTGCGCCACATGATGGCCGCCGAAAGCTGGACGCTGCGGGCCGGTGGCTCGGTGCGCACGGTGGATGTGCTGCCTGCCTACCGCGCGCGCATCGTGGGCGACATCCGCTTGGCGCGGCCCATGAAAATTGTGGTGGACTCGGGCAACGGGATCGCGGGGGCCTCGGCGCCCGGCATTCTGCGCGCTATCGGCTGCGAGGTGACCGAGCTGTACAGCGAGGTCGACGGCAACTTTCCCAACCACCACCCCGACCCGAGCAAGCCGGAAAACCTGCGGGACCTCATCGCAGCGCTGCAGGCCAGCGACGCGGAGCTGGGCCTGGCCTTTGACGGCGACGGCGACCGGTTGGGCATCGTGACGCGTGAGGGCAACAACATCTTCCCGGACCGCCAGATGATGCTGTTTGCGCAGGATGTGCTGTCGCGGGTGCCGGGCGGCACCATTTTGTTTGACGTGAAATGCTCGCAGCGCCTGGCGCCTGCCATTGTGGCCGCCGGTGGCAAGCCGCTGATGTTCAAGACCGGCCATTCGCTGATCAAGGCGCGCATGAAAGAGCTGGATTCGCCGCTGGGTGGCGAGATGAGCGGGCACATTTTCTTCAAGGAGCGCTGGTTCGGCTTTGACGATGGCACCTACGCCGGCGGCCGTCTGCTCGAAATCTTGAGCCGCAGCGCCGACGCTAATGTGGTGCTCAATGCCCTGCCCAGCAGTTTTTCCACACCCGAACTCAATGTGAAATGCGCGGAAGGCGAACCGCACCGACTGGTGGCCCAACTGCAGGCACGGGCGACGTTTGCGGCGCCCGCGGTGGTGAACCTGATTGACGGCCTGCGGGTTGACTGGCCCGATGGCTTTGGCTTGATCCGAGCCTCCAACACCACGCCGGTACTGGTGCTGCGCTTTGAGGGCCACACGCCTGAGGCACTGGCGCGCATCCAGGACGAGCTGCTGGCCTTATTGCGCACGGTCAAGCCCGATGCCGCGCTGGACGAGGCCACGCATTGAAGATTCTGATCGTCAAGCTGTCTTCGCTTGGCGACGTGGTGCACGCCATGCCTGCGGTGCAGGACCTGCGCCGGGCCTTGTCCCAGGCCCAGATCGACTGGGTGGTGGAGCCGGCTTTCGCGCCGCTGGTACGCCGCTGCAGCGGGGTGCAGCGGGTGATCGAATGTGACTTGCGGCGTTGGCGGCGTGCCCCGCTGGCGGCTGGCACCCGCAGCGGCTGGCGCGCCTTTCGCGCCGAGCTGCAGGCCCAGGCCTATGACTGGGTGATTGACCTGCAGGGCCTCAGCAAATCTGCACTGGTGGCCTGGCTGGCGCGGTTGGCGCCGGGCGGACGCCGGCTGGCCCTGGCCGGGCGCAGCGACGGTTCGGCCTATGAATCACTGACGCGCTGGGTGGCCGACCAGGTGGTAGCGCTGCCGCCGCACATTGGCGCAGTGGCACGCAGCCGCGCCCTGTGCGCCAACGGGCTGGGCTATCCTCTGCCTGATGCAGTGTCATTTGGGCTGCTGGCCCGCACCCAGCTTGAGGGTACTGCTATTGAAAAAGAAGCGCCAATAGCGCTGGGGCCCAAAGTGGTGGTGCTGGCGCACGGCAGCTCGCGCGCCGACAAGCTGTGGCCGCCGGCGGCCTGGCAGGCTTTGGGCCAACGCTTGATGGCGCAGGGCTACACCTTGGCCTTGCCGCATGGCAATGAGGCCGAGTTGCAGCAGGCGCAGGCGATTGCGCAAGCGCTGTCAGGTGCCCAGGTCTGGCCGCGGCTGGGCTTGGATGCCTTGACTGATGCGATGGCCCAATGCGCCGGGGTGATCGGGGTGGACAGTGGCCTGAGCCACATTGCGGTGGCGCTGGATCTGCCGCACGTGCAGATCTACAACTTCGACACCGCCTGGCGCACCGGGCCGGCGCCGGGACCGCTGCAGTACAGCGTGCTGGGTACGCCCAGCCCCACAGTGGACCAGGTCTGGCAGGCCTGGGAAGCTGTGTGCTCGGTGATCAGCCCAGTGGTGGAGCCGACCTGATGCGTTGGCTTTATTCCCTGTTGATGGCGCTGGCTCAACCCGGTTTGCGTCGCAAACTGGCGCGCCGAGCCCTGGCAGAACCCCTTTACGCCGAGGCGGTGCCGGAGCGCTTTGGCCAGTACACCGGCACCTGGCCGGCAGCGCCTGGGCCCACCGTCTGGGTGCATGCGGTGTCGCTGGGTGAGACCCGCACAGTCGCCCTGCTGATCGTGCTCTTGCGTCAGGCCCTGCCCGGCATGCGGCTGCTGCTGACCCACGGCACCGCCACGGGTCGCGCCGAGGGAGCCCGCCTGTTGCAAGCCGGGGATGCACAAGCTTGGTTACCCTGGGACAGCCCTTGCCCTGTGCAGCGGTTTTTGCATCAGTTCCGGCCAAATATCGGCATCCTGATGGAGACCGAGGTCTGGCCCAATCTGGTTGCAGCCTGCCAGCAACAGGGGGTGCCGCTGGTGTTGGCCAATGCCCGCCTGAGCGAGCGGTCCTTGCACAAAGCGCAGCGACTGGCCTGGCTGGCGCGGCCGGCCTACCGGGCGCTGACGGCGGTCTGGGCCCAATCGCCGGACGATGCGCGCCGCTTGCAGGCTCTGGGCGCGCCGGTGCAAGGCGTGTTCGGCAACCTCAAGTTCGACGCCGAGCCCGATGCCTCCCAGGTGGCGGCCGGCCGGGAGGGGCGTGCCAGCCTGGGCCGACCGGTTGCCATGCTGGCGAGTTCACGCGATGAAGAAGAGGCACTGCTGCTCCAAATCCTTGAGGAAAATCAGCCTCTAGGCCCCGTGGATAAAGGGGTTATAGCTACTGAATCAATAGCAAATCAGCCGCAGTGGCTGATCGTGCCGCGTCACCCGCAGCGCTTTGACGCCGTCGCTGCACTGGTGCAGGCCCGGGGTTTTGTGCTGGTGCGGCGCAGCCATGGCGGTCCTTGGCCGCCCACGGAGGCGAATGGGGCTGGGGGTAAAGATGATCGTGCCGGTCAGCCGCCGACGATCTGGCTCGGCGATTCTCTGGGTGAGATGGCACTTTATTACGGCCTGGCCGACGTGGCGCTGCTGGGCGGCAGCTTTGAGCCGCTTGGTGGGCAAAACCTGATCGAGGCCGCAGCCTGCGGCTGCCCGGTGCTGATGGGGCCGCACACCTTCAATTTTGCCGAGGCCGCAGAGCTGGCGCTGACGGTCGGGGCGGCGCAGCGGGTTGGCTCGATGGGGGAAGGGGTGGCCGCGGCGCGGGCCCTTTTGGCACAACCCGAGCGGCTGCACAGCATGGCCTCAGCGGCGCTGAGCTTCGCCGGCGCCCATGCCGGTGCCGGGCAACGCACCGTCATGGCGATGCAGGCTTTACTGCTGGCTTAGTTGGCCAACAGCGCGTTGATGGGTTTGAGGTCGTCCGCCTTGAGCACGCCCGTGGCCTGACGCAGCTTGAGCCCGCCCACCAACACGTCGTAACGGGCCTTGGCCAGCTTGGCCTTGGTGTCAAACAGCTGGCTTTGCGAGTTCAGCACGTCGATGTTGATGCGCACCCCGACCTGGTAGCCGAGTTTGTTGGCGTCCAGTGCGCTTTGGCTGGAGGCTTCGGCCGCTTCCAGCGCTTTCACCTGGCCCTGGCCCGACAACAGCCCGTAAAAGGCGGCGCGGCTGCCTTGCGCCACGGTGCGTTTGATGGCATCCAGATCGGTGCGGGCCTTGTCTTCCAGGGCCAGGGTTTCCTTCAGCCGGTTTTCAATGGCGTAGCCCGAAAACAGCGGCATGGTGAAGCTCAGGCCGACACTGGCGGTGGTGGTGCGGAAGCTGGAGGTCGAGCCGGCAGATTCACCATTCAGCGTCATGTTCACATTGCCGTTCAGGTCCAGCGTTGGCTTGGAGGCCGCCTGTGCCTTGCTGGTTTCCAACTGCGCGACATCAAGCGCCAGCCGGCTTTGTTGAATGCCCGGGTGCTGCTCTTCCGACTTTTGCACCCATGGCGCGACGTCGTCGGGTTGCACCGGTGGTAGGGTCAGCGGCAGTCTCACGGCCAGCGGCACGGTGTTGGTCTTGCCCACCAGTTGGTCCAGCGCCAGTTTCTTGACCTGCAGGTCATTGCGACCGGCAATTTCTTGGGCAATCACCAGGTCAAAGCGGGCCTGTGCCTCCCGCGTGTCGGTGATGGTGGCGGTGCCGACTTCAAAATTGCGTTTGGCGGAGGCCAACTGTTCCGATACTGCCGCTTTTTGCGCCAGCACGAAGGTCAGGCTGTCTTGCGAGGCCAGCACATCAAAATAAGCGGTGCTGACTTTGACGATCAGGTCTTGTTCGGCGGCCATCATTTGCTGCTCCACCACTTCGATCTGTCGTCTGCTTTGGTTAAAGGTGATCTGGTTGGCGGGACGGTAGAGCGGCTTGGAGGCGCTCAGTGTGGCGCTTTGGGTGTCATAAAAGCCTTGCTTGGACCTGGCCAGCGTGTTGTCGATGGTGCTGAGCGATGCGTTCGCACTCAGGCCGATGGTGTGCAGAAGACCAGCGCGCGCCTGCTCTGACTTGGCCAGCGTCGAGTCGTAAAGCGACTTGACCGATTGGTAAGAGGCGTCATAGGCGCGAGCTGACTCATACAGCGCCACCAGGCTTTGCGCCTGCGCCGGCAGGGCTAGCGCCGCGCCGAGGGCCATCGAGAGGGGCAAAAGACGAAATGCGTTCATGGATATACCTTGATGGGATAGGTGAATCTGGCTTTTGAGACAAGAGGGGGAGCTACAGCAGAGACGGTAATCAGCGGCCGACGCGCGGGGCCGGCTTAGTAACGCGGCACGCTGGTATCAAGCTCCAGTGCCCAGGCGTCGATGCCGCCTGCGATGTTGGCCACGTGGTCAAAGCCTCGGGCTTGTAAAAAACTGGCGACCTGCATGCTGCGGCTGCCATGATGGCACAGGCAAGCGATCGGTTGCGTTGGGTCAAGCTCGGACAGCCGGGCGGGCACCGTGCCCATCGGGATCGTGAGCAGGGTGAAGCCCTTGGCGTTCACGCTGGCGGTGTGCAGCTCTGAAGGCTCGCGCACATCCAGCACCACCGGTTCGCCGTGTGGGCGCGCACTGGCGAGCCAGGAAGACAGTTCAGAGGGTCGAATCTGGGTAATCATGCTGGGTAAAGGCAGGTCAAAGCGGGTCAGGGCTCAAAAGTGAAAATGAGACGGCTCGGGGAACTTGAGTAAGCGAGGCGCCACTGTATCCCAAGGCTGGCGCGTCAGGTAGTCGGCCTCGCCGGTGCGGGTCACCAGGGTCGCCCGCATCACGGGTTCCTCGCCCACGATGGCGACCAACCGGCCTCCAATGCGCAGCTGTGCCAACAATGCCGACGGCACCTCAGCCACGGAGCCGTTGAGCATGATGACGTCAAAGGGGCCGTCCGCGGGTGCGCCCTTGGCGCCATTGGCCTCTCGCACCTCGGCATTGTGGATGCCGGCCTTTTGCAAATTGGTGCGCGCGATGTGCGCCAGTTCGGGTACGAGCTCCAAACTCAGCACGCGCTGCGCTCGGTGCGCCAGCAGGGCGGTCATGAAGCCGGAGCCCGTGCCGATTTCCAGCACTTTTTCGTGTTTTTGTACCGCGGCATCCTGCAACATGCGGGCCTCCACACGGGGGGCCAGCATGCACTGCCCGTGTCCGAGCGGAATTTCCATGTCGACAAAGGCCAGCGCCTTGTGTGCCAGCGGCACGAAGTCTTCGCGTCGAACCACCGCCAGCAGATGCAGCACCGCCGCGTCCGCCACGTCCCAGGGCCGGATCTGCTGTTCGATCATGTTGAAGCGAGCTTGTTCCAAATCCATCCGTTTACTCCAGGGGTGCGGTGCGCCATTAATTTTGATTTTAGCTGCCACGGCCTGCGTCAGCAGGAGCGGATGCTTGCCAACGCCGGCGCAGCCATTGCCCCAGATCATCCATGTAACAGTAGACCACCGGCACCACCACCAGCGTCAGCAGTGACGAGGTGATGACGCCGCCGATCACGGCCTGGCCCATAGGGGCGCGCATTTCGGAGCCCTCGGTCAGCGCAAAGGCCAGTGGCACCATGCCGAAGATCATCGCCAGCGTGGTCATCAGGATCGGGCGCAGCCGCACTTTGGCCGCCAGCAGCAGGGCTTCGCTGCGTTCCATGCCGTCTTCGCGGGCGCGGATCGCAAAATCCACCAGCAAAATGGCGTTCTTGGTGACCAAGCCCATCAGCATGATGACACCGATGACCGAGAACATCGACAGCGTGGAGTTGAACATCATCAGCGCCAGCACCACGCCGATCAGCGTCAGCGGCAGCGCGGTCATCAGCGCCAGCGGCTGCAAAAAGCTCTTGAACTGGCTGGCCAGAATCATGTAGATGAAGATCACGGCCAGGGCCAGCGCCGAGATGGCGTAACTGAAGGCCTCGGCCATGTCCTTGGTGGCGCCGCCAAATCGGAAGCTGTAGCCCGGCGGCAAGGCGATGCTGTCCATCACTTTCTTGATGTCTGCGGACACTTCGCCGCTGGAACGGCCCGATACATTGGCGCTCAGGGCGACCTCACGGTTCAGGTCGCGTCGGTTGATCTGGTTGGGGCCGATGGTGTCAGTCACTCGGGCCACCTGGCCCAGCCGCACAATGCGGGCGCTGCCGTCAGGCTGAGTGCCGATGTTGAAGGGCAGTTGCTCCATGTCCTGCGGGCTATTGCGCGCTGACGGCGCTAGCCGCACGTTGACGTCATAGGTCTGGTCGTCCGGCGCGCGCCAGTTGCCCACGGTCTGGCCAGCCACCAGGGTTCGCAGCGCGCTGCCGATCTGGGCCACGCTCAGGCCCAGGTCGGACGCCACGTCGCGCCGGACCTGGATGTCGAGCGCCGGTTTGCCGGGTTTGGCCGTGGTGTCGAGGTCGACCAGGCCCGGGATGTTGCGAACCCGCTCCAGCGTCAGCCTTGACAGCCGCTCAAGCTCGGCCGTGTCGGGGCCCTGGATCGAGAAGGACAACTGCTTTTGCCCACCCACCGAATCGGTCAGTCCAACATGGGTCACGGTGACGCCGGGCACCCGGCGCAGCCGCTCACGCAACTGGATCGACATCTCTTCCACGCCGAGCGTGCGGTCCTTGCGGTCCACCAGGCGCACATAAATATTGGCGTACATTTTGCCCTGGGCGTTGCCGGTGTTGATGGTGGTCAGGGTGTAGCGCACTTCGGGGAAGGCGCGAATCACCGCCTCAACCTGGCGCGCCCGGCTCTCGGTCACCTCCAGCGACGAACCCGCGGGTGTGTAAAAACTGAGCGTGGTTTCCGAAAAGTCTGATTTGGGTACAAATTCTGTGCCCACCAGCGGCACCATGAAGACGCTACCAACAAAAATAGCCAGCGCCAGCATCAGCGTCAGTACCTTGTGCCCCAGCGCCCGCCGCAGCACGCTCTGGTAGGCATCGGCCAGGCCCTCGGTGGCGCGGTCAAACCAGCCGGTGATACGGCCGATGGTTTTGTCATACAGGGTTCGGCGACGCGGCACTCCGCCAGTGGCAGCGCCATGGGCCTCGATGCTCGGGTCGTGCCAGATGCTTGACAGCATGGGGTCCAAGGTAAAGCTGACGAACATGGAGATCAGCACGGCTGCCACGATGGTGATGCCGAACTCATGGAAAAACTTGCCGATGATGCCGCCCATGAAGCCGATCGGCAAAAATACCGCCACGATCGACAGTGTGGTGGCCAGCACCGCCAGCCCGATCTCTTGCGTGCCGTCGAGCGAGGCTTGGTAGGCGCTCTTGCCCATTTGCACGTGGCGCACGATGTTTTCGCGCACCACAATGGCGTCGTCAATCAGCAGGCCCACACACAGGCTGAGCGCCATCAGCGTGATCATGTTGATGGTGAAGCCGGCCATGTACATGAACAAAAAGGAGCCGATCAGGGCGATGGGCAGGGTCAGCCCGGTGATCACCGTGGAGCGCCAGGAGTTCAGGAACAGGAACACGATCAGCACCGTCAGCACCGCGCCTTCGATGAGTGTCCGGCGCACGTTGTCTACAGACACGCGGATCTGGCGCGAGCCATCGGTGACAGGTTCCAGCCGCACGCCAGGCGGCAGCTGGTCTTTCATGGCGGCCATGGTCTTGATCAGGCCATCGACCACGGCGATGGTGTTTTCGTCCTGCGACTTCTGCACGTTGAGCAGCAGCGTGCGTTGGCCGTTGTACAGCGCCAGGCTCTCGGCCTCCTGAGCGTCGTCGCTGACGCGGGCCAGCTGCTCCAGACGCACCGGGGCTCCGCCCTTGCGCGCCACAATGATGCGGCCAAAGTCTTCCGGCCGCTGCAGCCGGCCAGCAATCTGGATCACCCGCTCCTGCTCCAGCGAGCGAATGGCGCCCAGCGGCAAATCCTGGTTCTCGTTGCGTACTGCGGTCACCACTTGGTCAGGCGAAATGCCAAAGCTCTCCAGCGCCTGCGGGTTCAGGTAGAGGTTGATCTCGCGCCGGGTGCCACCCACTAGGGTGACCGAGCCGACGCCGCGCACGTTCTCAAAGCGTTTTTTAAGGGTCTGTTCGGCCCAGTTGCTGAGTTCCACCGCGCTGGGCGCCCGGCCCTTGGCGGCGGCCGGGTCGGCCAGCACCGCCACCGACCAGATGGCGCGGGCCGAGGGGTCAAAGCGCAGCACCCGCGGCTCTTTGACCTCGGCGCGCAGGTTGGGCTTGATGGAGGCCACTTTCTCGCGCACATCGTCGGCGGCTTTGCGGCCGTCGATGTTCAGGTTGAACTCAATCACCACGACCGATTGGCCTTCGTAGCTGCGCGAGGTCAGGGCGCTGATGCCGGCGATCGAGTTGACGCCTTCTTCGATCTTGCGCGAAACCTCACTCTCCACAATCTCTGGCGCAGCGCCTGGGTAGTCGGCAATCACCACCACGGTGGGGAAGTCGATGCTGGGGAACTGGTCAACCTGCAGCCGTTGCAGTGAGAACAGGCCCAACACCACCAGGGCCAGCATGACCATGGTGGCAAAGACCGGGTTTTGAAGACTGACGCGGGTGAACCACATGGCTTATTGGCCCTGCGGCAGTTTGACTCGGGTGCCCGCGCGCAGGCTCCCGACGCTGCCGGACAGTAGCAACGCATTCTCGGCCAGGCCCTTGATGGCAACCTGGCTTTGGCCTTCACGCTCGCCACGGGCGCCCAGCTCGACGGTTTGATGCAGCACAGCCCCGTCCTGGATCAGTTGCACGTAGGGCAGGGGTTTGTCGGTGCGCACGGCGCTCAGCGGCACAGCTGGCAGGCTCAGGCTGCCGGTGGTCAACGTGCCTTGGGCAAACAGGCCCTGGCGCAGACCAGCGTTCGGCTGCACTGCCAGGTAGGCCAGAACGGCCCGACTGCCGCTCAGCGCGCTGGGGTTGATGCGCACCACTTTGGCGGTTAGTGGCGCTGTGGCGCCTTCAATATTGAGGCGCGCCACCTGCCCGGTCTTGACAAGAAGCGAATCGGCTGGGCTGATGCTGGCCTCCAGCTCGAGCCGGCTCAGGTCTACGATTTCCAAAATACGGGTGTCAATCGCCACCCGCTCGCCGGGTTGCGCCAGCCGCTGTGCCACTAGGCCCGCCATGGGTGCGCGCAGCACGGTATCGTCCAGCGACTTGGCGGCCAGGTCGGCCCCGGCCTGGGCGGCCCGGTAGCTGGCCTCGGCTGCAGTGAGGCTGGCCTGTGAGGTGTCGAGCGCGGTCTTGGAAATAAAGCCTTGGTCCACCAGCGAGCGGTTGTTCTCGAAGCTGCGCCGAGCAATATCCACCTGGGCTCGCGCGGCTTCGGCCTGTTGTTGGGCCTGGCGTACCCGTGCTTGCGATTCGGTGGCCTCAATGCGGGCCACCACTTGGCCCGCCGTGACCCGATCTCCTTCACGCAACGTCAAACCCTGCACCTCACCGGCCACCCGGGCCTTGACAAAGGCCGTGTTGGCGGCGCGCAGGGGGCCGGAGATGGCCAGGCCCTGAACCAGATCGATGGTCTTGAGCTGAACCAGATCTGCCGCCGCCAGTTCCACCACAGTCTGGGTTTTTTGCGCGGCCTGTTGGGCTTCGAGTGCGACTTTTTGCGCCTGCCGGTTCGACACCAGACGCCATGCGCCCGCGGCCAGAGCGGCTAGAACCAGCGCGAATACCAACCATTTCAACCAGGATTTCATAGTGCAACAGAGCCCGAAGAGGGCAAGGGGAGTGGACGAACGCTCAGGCCAGCGAGCAGGGTCTCGGCCTGAACAGCAATGTAGTGGTCGGGATCGATTTCGGCAGCACCCACACAGGTGCCCAGGGAATGCTTCCACATCGCCAAAAACATCAGTGGTGCCATGACCGTGTAAACGCCATATTTCATGTCGATCACGTGGAACTCACCGCGGTCTACGCCGCGCTGCAGGATGCGCTGTATCAGCTCGTTGCCGGGCAGCACCACCTCGTGCTCAAAAAAGGCGGCGAGTTCAGGGAAATTGCGTGCCTCGCTCATCACCAGTTTGGTGATGCCAGAGGCCTTGGTGGAGCCGATGCGCTCCCACCAACTGCGCATGCAGTAGCGCAGCATGTCGGCGGTGCTGCCGGTGAACAGCTCAAATTCGGCATTCCATTCCAAAAAGCGGCCAATGATGTTCTCGCGCACCACCGCTTTGAACAGCTCTTCCTTGCTGGCAAAGTACAAAAAAAGCGTGCCCTTGGACACGCCGGCCAGCTTGGCCACTTCTTCGGCTTTGGTGGCTGCAAAGCCTTTTTGCACAAACAGCTCTAGCGCCGCCTCCAGCAGCTCGCCCGGACGCGCGTCTTTGCGCCGCTCACGGCGAGCGTGGACAGCCGGATCGGTCGGGCAGGGGAGGTCGTGGGACAGAGGCATAAATTAATGACTGACTGGTTAGTAGTTTAAACGGCCCGCTTGATCCTGTCAATGTGTGTGGGCATGTGGGAGGGCATGGCCAGCGCGCGTAAGATCAGTGGCCAGTCTTGGCCCAGTCGTTCACTTCGGAGTTATTTATGTCTGATACCACCCAAACCATAACCCTCGGCGGCGGCTGCTTCTGGTGCACCGAGGCCGTTTTTGTGGCGGTGCAGGGGGTGCTGGACGTGGAGAGCGGCTACAGCAACGGCCTTATCGAGCGGCCCAGCTACGAGCAGGTCTGTACCGGCCGCACCGGCTGCAACGAGGTGGTCAAGCTGGTATTTGACCCGGCCCAGATCAGCCTGCGCGAACTGCTGGAGATTTTTTTCGTGATCCACGACCCGACCACGCTGAACCGCCAGGGCAACGACGTGGGCACCCAGTACCGCAGCGGCATTTATTTCAGCAACCCGGAACAGCAAGCGGTGGCGCAGGGCGTGATCGCCGAGATGGCCGCCAGCGGCGTCTACCGCCAGCCCATCGTGACCGAGGTGCTGCCCCTGGCCAATTACTGCCCGGCCGAGGACTACCACCAGGATTTCTTTGCGCGCAACCCCGGCCAGGGCTATTGCGTGGCGGTGGCCGCACCCAAGGTGGCCAAGTTCCGCAAGACCTTTGCCCGGCTGGCCCGGGGCTGAGGCAGCCGCCGGCGCTGGCCCCGCCTCAGTTGCGCTGCATGCCGGCCACCAACTCGGTCACGTTGTGCCGCATCATCTGCAGGTAGGTGGCACCCGGCTTGTCGGCGCCTGACAGGGCATCGGCGTACAGGCTGGCACCGGGGGTCACGCCGGCGTCCTGGCTGAGTTGCGCCAGCAGCTTGGGGTTGGCCATGTTCTCCACAAACACCGCGCGGATTTTTTCGCGCTGGATTTGCCGGATGAGCTGGCCTACCTGCCGCGCGCTGGGCTCGGTGTCGGTGTTGACGCCCTGGGGTGCCAGGAAGGTCAGGCCGTAGTGCGCCGCCAAATAGCCAAAGGCATCGTGCGAGGTGATGGCCTTGCGTTTGGCTTGGGGCAGCGTCGCAAACTGGGCTTTGGCCCAGGCGTCGAGCGCCTGTAGCTCTTTCACATAGGCGTCCGCGTTGGCCTGGTAGCTGCTGGTGCCGGCAGGGTCAACCTTGCTCAGGCCGGTTGCGATGTTGCGCACATAAAGCGCCACGTTGTCAGGGTTTTGCCAGGCGTGCGGATCGGCTTCGGCATGGGCGTGGCCGTGGCCGTGGTTGGCCTTGGGGGTTTGGCGGGCTTTCACACCGCTGGTCGCCACCACAGTCTCGCCCTTGTAGCCGGCCGACTTGACCAGCCGGCCTGACCAGGGCTCGAAGCCCAGGCCGTTCACAACCAGCAACTTGCTCGCCAGCAGGGCCTTGGCATCGGCCGGACGCGGCTCGAAGCCATGGGCGTCCTGCTCGGGGCCGACCAAGGTGGTGACGACGATGCGGCTGGCACCCACGACCCGCACCAGGTCGCCCAGGATACTGAAACTGACAGTGACCGGCAGCGGCTCGGCCGCCTGGGTGGGGCGCCCCAGCAGCGCCAGCGCGGTGCCGCTCAGCAGCAGGCTGCGGCGGGACGTGAGGGGGGTGCGGGGGGGTGTGCGCAGTGTGTAGGGATGGTTCATGGTGGGGTGTGTGGTGGGTGGTGTGTGGCGGGTGAATCAGGGTTGGGTGTTGCGGGTGTTGCGGTTCAGGCCACGCGGTGGGCCCGGGCGCGCAGGCGCGGCAACCAGCCGCCGGGCGCGACCAGCAGGGAGGCGGCATACAGCGCCCCGGTGCAGCCGATGATGGTCGGCCCCGACGGGGTGTCGAGGTGGTAAGACAGCAGCAAGCCGGCGACGCCGGCCACCATGGCCTGGGCGCTGGCGTTGAGCAACTGGGCCGGCAAGGTGTCATGCCACAGCCGCGCCGACACGGCGGGCACCATCATCAGGCCGACCGCCATCAGGGTGCCCAGGGTCTGAAAACCGGCCACCAGGTTGAGCACCACCAGCATCAAAAAGCCCTGCTGCCAGCACCAGCTGCCGCGCTGCAGCGCGCGCAGAAACTGCGGGTCGAAGCTTTCCAGCACCAGGCCGCGGTAGCCGCCAGCCTGCGCCAGCAGGCTCAGGCTGGACACGCCGGCCACCAGGTACAGGCCAGCCTCATCCACGCCGAGCGCGCTGCCAAACAGGATGTGCAGCACATCGAGCCGCGTGCCATGGTGCGCAATCAGGGTCACGCCCAGCGCCAGTGCCGTCAGGTACAGGGCGGCCAGGCTGGCGTCCTCGCGCAGCGGCGTCAAGCGGCTGACCAGGCCGGCCAGCCCGACCACCAGCAGGCCGGCCAGCACGCCGCCCAGCGCCATTGCCGTCAACGAGAGGCCAAAGAAAATGAAGCCAAGCGCAACCCCGGGCAGGATGGCGTGGCTCAGCGCGTCGCCCAGCAGGCTCATGCGGCGCAGCGTCAGGAACACGCCCAGCGGTGCCGCGCTCAGTGCAAGCGCCAGTGTCGCCGCCAGTGCCCGCCGCATGAAGGCAAACTCGGTGAACGGTGCCAGCAGCAGCTCGTAGGCCAATGGCGCCAGTGACCAGGTGCCGTCCATCAGCGCCGGGTCTCGCTCAGGGCGGCATCGGCATCGGCATGGCACAGGTCGGCGTGTTCGTCCCAGGCCTCGGCCATGGCGCCGGCCCGCAGCAGATTGGCCGGTGTCAGCGCCTGCGCGGTGTCGCCCCAGGCCACCACCTGCCGGGCCAGCAGCAGAGTGTTGGGGAAATGGGCCCGTACGAGGGCGTTGTCATGCACCACGGCCACCACGGTGCGTTTCTGTTGCCGCCATTGCGCCAGCAGGGTCAGCAGGGCCTCGGTGGTGCGGGCATCCACCGCATTGAAGGGCTCGTCGAGCAGGATCAGCTCGCCCTCCTGCACCAGCAGCCGCGCCAGCAGCACGCGCTGCAACTGGCCGGCCGACAGGGCACCCAGCGGGCGCTGTTCAAAGCCCTGCAACTGGACCCGACCCAGGGCCTGTGCCACGCTCGCCCGCTGCGCCAGATCAACCCGGCCCCAGGCCCCGCTGGCCGGCCAGCAACCCAGCAACACGCAGTCCTGCACCGACATCGGAAAGCTGCGGTCGATGTCGCACTGCTGTGGCAGGTAGGCAATGCGCTGTTGTGGCACAGCGACTTGCAGCCGCCCGCCCGCCAGCGGCACCAGCCCGAGCATGCTTTTGAGCAGGGTGCTCTTGCCCGAGCCGTTAGGGCCCACCACGGCGGTCAGCGAGCCGGTGGCGATGTGGCCGCTCACGTGGTGCAGCGCCGGGTGTTGCCGGTAGCTGACCGTCACATTGTCCAGTCTCACCATGGTGTGATCGGCGCATTGGCCCACGACACCAGGGCCCACAGCAGGCCGATGGCGGGCACGGTCGCCAGTATGCGCAGCCAGGCTGGCCAGGCCAGCGGGCTGCTGTGTTGGCGCCATCGCCAAAAAAATTGGGTCGCCATTGAATCCTCTATCGACAAAACAGTGTCAGCCGGCTGGCCGAATTCGCGTCATAATGCAACTCGATTGCGATAAATTGTAATGCAACATAGTTGCGATAATGGATCGCGGGTTCTGCTTTTCTTTTTTTCAAGCGCTGTTGCCATGACTGTTTTGCCGCCCCATGCCGATCCGATCGACGCGTTGCTGTCGGCCCACGGCTTGCGCCGTACCAGTGCTGCGCGGCAGGTGCTGGGCTGGTTGCTGGCCCATGCCGACACCAGTTACACCCACGCCCAGTTGCAGGCGGCCCTGCAGGCCGATCAGGCGCTGGCGCTGGACCGCGTCACGCTGTACCGGCTGATTGACCGGCTGACCCAGGTCGGGCTGTTGCTGTGCCGGGTCGACCTGCACCGGGTGCGGCGTTACCAGGCCATGCCGGCCAGCGTGCAGGCGGCCCCGCATTTTGAGTGCCAGAGCTGCCACCGTGACCAGCCGTTGGCGGGCGCCATGCGCGCCGACACGCTGGACCTGGAAAAGGCCGCACTGAACGCGCTGCAGTCCCTGCAGGCGCTCGGCTACCAGGGGCTGAGCCTGGATGTGTCGGTGCGCGGCCTGTGCCTGGATTGCGCCACCCCGGCACCGGCTACGACACCATGATCCACAGCCACGGCTTGCGCTACCATTACCCGGACGGACCCACGTTGGCCTTTGCCGATGTGGCGGTGCCGCAGGGCGGGGTGCTGCTGGTGTCGGGGCCGTCGGGCTGCGGCAAATCGACCTGGTTGGCGCTGGTGGCGGCGCTGATGGCGCCCGCGGCGGGTACGCTGGTGGTGGCCGAGCAGCCGCTGGCCGCGCTGCGTGGCGCCTCTGCCGATGCCTGGCGCGCGCGCAGCATCGGCTTTTTGCCGCAGGCCCTGCACCTGAGTGCGGCACTGAGCGTGCAGCGCAACCTGGCGCTGGCGCAGTGGGCGGCCGGCCAAGCGCAAGACGATGGTGCCATCACCCGGGCGCTGCAGGCGCTGGGCGTGGCCGAACTGGCGCAGCGCCGGCCAGCCCAGTTGTCGGGCGGCCAGGCACAGCGGGTGGCACTGGCCCGCGCCGTGCTGATGCGCCCGCGCGTGATCTTGGCCGACGAGCCCACCGCCAGCCTGGACGACGAGGCCGCCGCCGCTGCCGTGACCCTGCTGCTGCACACCGCGCAGGCGCAGGTCGCCACGTTGGCCATCGCCACCCATGACGCCCGCGTGGCGGCCCTGCTGGCCCCGCAGCTTCCAAGCCAAACCAGCCTGCAGGCCTTGCGCTTGCTGCGTTCTTCACTATGAATTGTGTAGCATGACAACCCTGTCACTGGCCTGGCGCTACCTGTGGTCGCGGCCCTTGGGCGCGGCGCTCAACCTGCTGCTGCTGAGCCTGGGGCTGGCCTCGATCACCTTCCTTCTGCTGCTCGGGCACCAGCTGCAGCGCGCCTTTGAGCGTGACCTGGCCGGCATCGACCTGGTGGTGGGCGCCAAGGGCAGCCCGCTGCAACTGATTTTGAGTGGGGTGCTGCACCTGGATGTGCCCACCGGCAACGTGCCGCTGCAGGCGGTGCAGGCGCTGGAACAAAACCCGCTGGTGGCCAGCGTGATCCCGATCAGCCTGGGCGACAGTTTTCGGGGCTTTCGCATCGTCGGCACCTCGCACGCCTACCCGGCTCATTACCAGGCCAGTCTGGCGCAGGGCAAGCTGTGGCAGGCACCGATGCAGGCGGTGCTGGGCGCCAGCGCGGCGCGCGCGCTGGCGCTGCAGGTGGGCAGCAGCTTTGTCGGCTCGCACGGGCTGGGTGCCGGCGGCCACACCCACGGCGACCTGCCCTACGCCGTGACAGGCATCCTGGCGCCCACCGGCAGCGTGCTGGACCGGCTGATCCTGACCGACACGGCTTCGGTCTGGAAAGTGCACGAAAGCGCCACCGCGCTGGACGCCGATGATCAAAAGATCCTGGAGCAGGAGCGCGAGCTGACGCTGGCCCTGGTGCGCTACCGCAGTCCGCTGGCGGCGGTGAGCCTGCCGCGTTTCGTCAACAGCAGCACCGAGATGCAGGCCGCAGCGCCCGCGCTGGAGATCAGCCGCCTGCTGCGCATGCTGGGGGTGGGCACTGAGGTGCTGCAGGCCTTGGCTGGCGTGCTGCTGCTGACCGCCGCTTTGAGCGTGTTTTTGGCGCTGTGGAGCGCGGTGCGCGAGCGCCGGGCCGACCTGGCCCTGCTGCGCATGCTGGGTGCGCCGCCGCGCCGGGTGGCGGCCCTGTTGCTGTCTGAGGCACTGTGGCTGGGCGTGCTGGCCGCGGTGCTGGGTGTGGCGCTAGGGCAGGGGCTGCTGGCGCTGCTGGGCCAGCTGCTGGCGCTTGACCAGTCGCTGCTGATCGGTGGCCTGGTCTGGCCGCCAGAGCTGGGCTGGGTGCCGGCGCTGGCGCTGGGCGTGTCGCTGGCGGCCGCGCTGTTGCCGACGCTGGGCGCCTACCGTGTGAGTGTGCAAGAACTTCTTCAACCAAGGTAAATTTATGAAAAAACAGCCTCTAAGCCTTATGGCCATTGCATTGTTTGCTACGTTTTCAGTAGCGCAACAGAAACACGGCGACAAGGAAACCAAGGCGGACATCCAGCGCCATCGCGCTATTGCCGCCGCCCACGAAAGCGCCGCCAAATGCCTGGAAGCGGGCAAAAAGGAAGACCAGTGCGTGAAGGAATTGCAGGCCGCGTGCAAGGGCTTGGCCATTGGCAAATACTGCGGCATGAAGCACGAGCATTAACATCACTGTCATTGGAGGTGGATCTATGAAACGCAAAGTCACAACCGGGTTGATCCTGGCGGCCTTTCTTTCGGTGGGCGCGCAGGCGCAGCTCAGTTCCCCGATTGCCGGCGGCGTACCCGCTGGCACGGGGGCCGGCATCCACAGCCCCAATAGCCCGATAGCGCCTTTGCCTGAGCGCGCCGACGTGTTGCCCTGGTCGGTGCTGACTGACGTCAAGACCAAATCGGTCAAGAATCGGCTCTTGCCGGCCTTTCCGGCCCCGGTGCAGGCGCTCAATGACAAACCTCAGCGCATCCAGGGCTTCATGATGCCGCTGGAGCCGGGCGAGCGGCAAAGGCACTTTCTGCTGAGCTCGGTACCGATGAGCTGCTCATTTTGCGTGCCGGGCGGGCCCGAGAGCATGGTGGAGGTCAAGACCCGTACCCCGGTCAAGTACACGCTCGAGCCCGTGGTGGTGGAAGGCAAATTTGCCGTGCTGGCCGACGACCCCTATGGGCTTTACTACCGCATCACCGATGCGGTGGCCGTGAAATAGCCCGACTCAGGTTTTCAGGATGACCGAGGCGCCATTGGCGCCTAGGCCAAGCACCGCGCTCATTCCCAGCCGTGCGCCCTGCACCTGACGCCCCTGGGCTTGGCCGCGCAGCTGCCATACCAGTTCGCACACCTGCAGCACGCCTTGGGCGGTGGTGGCCTCGCCCGAGGACAGAAAACCGCCGCTCGGGTTGACCGGACAGCGGCCGTCGATGTCGAGCTCGCCCTGCGCCAGCATCCAGTCGCCTTGGCCGGCCTCATAAAAGCCGAACAATTCGGGCCAGGCCAGCAGGTTCCAGGCGGTGTTGTCGGCCATCTCCAGCAGGTCGATGTCTTGCGGCCCGACACCGGCCATCGCCAGCGCCCGCTGCACCGCGCCCACCACCTCGCTGGTGTGCGGCGTGGCGGTGTGCGCTGGGCTGGCCACATTGGGGATGCGCAGGGCCGGATCGCCAAACTGGCCGGTGGCAATCGCGCAGCCGGCCACCTGGATCAGGCGCCCGCCACGCTGGCGCGCCTGCGCCTCGGAGCCGAGCACGACGGCGGCAGCGCCATCGCTGACCGCGCAGATCTCCAGCAGGTGCAGCGGGTCGCTGACCATGGGCGAAGCCAGCACCTCGGCCACGCTGCAGGCCTTGCGGTAGCGCGCCAGTGGGTTGCCGATGGCATTGCGGTGCATCAGCACCGAGGCCAGGGCCAGCGTCTCGGCGGTGGTGCCATGCTCGTGCATGCGCCGCCGCGTCTCCATAGCCCAGTAGGCCGGGTTGGTGGCGCCCATCGTCACCCAGCGCAGGTAGTCGTTGTCGGTGATGTCGCTGGCGCTGCCCGGCGGGCGCGGGATGAAGCCCTTGGGCATGCGCTCGGCGCCCACCGCCGCCACGATGTCCGCCTGGCCGCTGGCGACCATGGCAAAGGCGGTCTGCACCGCGATGCCGCCGGCGGCGCAGCCACCGCCGATATTGCTGGCCGGAATGCCGTTCTCGGCCACCGCCTGCACGATCTCGTTGGCGTGCAGGCCCCAGCCCATGCCGCCCTCAAAGCGGGAGCTGGCCGCCACCAGGCCCTGCAGGTCACGCCACTCCAGCGCCGCATCGCGCAGCGCGCCACCCAGTGCGTCCAGCGCCAGCTGCAGCTGGGGCTTGTCTGGAAATTTGCCCCAGGGGTGGGCGCCTGCGCCCAGCACATAGACCGGCCTCATGCTGCCAGCTCCTGCGCCGCGCGGGGCTGAAACTTGTAGGTCTGCACCTCTCGCCCCTGCTCATCGCGGTAGAGCGTCTCCACCGTGAGTACCACGGCCATGCCGATCTTCAGGCTGGCGGGCTCGCAGCCGGTGAGCATGCCCATCACGCGCAGGCCTTCGGGCAGTTCGACCGAGCCGATGGCGTAGGGCGCCCAGTCCGCCATTCGGAACAAGGCGGGCGGCTGGTAATGCTGCACGGTGTAGCTGTAAAGCGTGCCTTCGCGGCTCAGCAACACGTCCTGGGTTGCTTTCTCCAGGCACTGGGGGTTGCGGCAGCTTAAGGTTTTGGGAAAGTAGTGCGAGCCGCAGCTGGTGCAGCGGGTGCCGATCAGGTGGGCCGAATTGCCCGTCCCCTCAAACAGGCCGGCGGCGACGGGCACAAGTTCATCGGTGCGCATGGCAGCCTCAGCGCGACAGGATGTCGCGTGTTTCGCGGAAATACAGCAGGCCGCTGGCGCAGTCTTCCACTGTGATCTCGTGCCGCACGTAGCGGCGCTCGCGTTTGACAAACTTCTCTGTGGCGCGGGCGTCGATGCGCACCCTGGCCCCGACCGGGATCGGCTCCAGGATCTCGGAGTCGTGGTATGTGTGGATGGAGCCAATGGCAAAGGGCTGGGTGTGGTCGAACTGCACCGACAGCACAAAGTGGGACACCAGCAGCGGCGGCACGATGGCCGGCCCAAACGGTGATTCGCCCGGAATGTGCCAGGTGTTCATACGCCAGCCTTCGTACCAGGGGTTGAAGTCCTCCACCGCGTCGGCATACAGGATCACCAATTCGGGCGTGATGTGCAGCTCGCGCGACAGCACTTGCCCGACCTCGACCATGTCCCAGTAGGTCTGCGACTCGGAGGCCAGGGTGTCGACAAATTCGCGGGTCTGATCGACCTGCACTTGGGTCATGGGCCGCAGCTCATCGGTGCGCACGTTGGGGTGGTTCATGGTTGCTTCCTTGTGTTGCATGGCGTTTGGGCCGGTTCAGACGCCGACATCCGCTTCGACCCAGCCGGTGGTCTTGATCTCGCCGGCCTCGTTGTCGGTCCAGACCTCCAGCTTGAAGCGAAAACCGGCGCCCTTGGGCGTTTTCTCGCGCACCACGCCGTGGGTGGTGATGACCTCGTTGGCATAGGTGGAGGCAACATACTTGCAGGCGATGCGCGCGCGCCGGAAGAAATTGGCGCCCAGGTAGTTGACGCACATTTCGGCGATGTAGGCCGATGACATTTCACCGGTCTGGATCGGCGCCTTCAGGCCGGTTTGCGCGGCGTAGACGGGGTCCCAATGGTTGGGGTTGAAGCGGCCCCAGAGGCGCGAGCCCATCAACTGGATGGCGGCCTTTTTCTTGACGCCGATCAGGGTGAAGCCGATGGGTGTGTCGGTGGTGATGGGAACCAGGGCTGCACTGGCCGGCTGAATTGGATGCATGGTCTGCCTTTGTGTGTAGGAGGAGAAGGGTTGACAAGGAGGCTGTTTGGCCTTGGGCTCAGGCCAGCCCGAGCAAGGTGCTCACCTGCTGGACCAGCAAAAACTTGCGGGCCCGGCCCGAGGGCGTGACCGGGATGTCTTCGGCGTTCATGAGCAGGATGTGCCGCGGCACCTTGAAGCGGGCCAGCCCCTGCGCGCAAAAAGCCGTCAACTCGGCTGGCGTAACGGTGGCCTGCCCGCGCAGCACGACGCAGGCCACGCCGACTTCACCCATGCGCTCGTCGGGTACCGGCACCACATGGGCCTGCCACACGGCGGGGTGGGTGGCCAGCAGGTCTTCGGCGTCCGACGGCAGCACCTGCTCACCGCCACAGCGGTAGGACTCCTTGCGCCGGCCGGCCAGCGTCAGGTAGCCCTCGGCGTCCATGCGCGCCAAGTCACCGGTCCGCAGCCAGCCGTCGGCGGTGAAGGCTTCGGCCGTGGCCTCGGGCTTGTTGTAGTAGCCGGCCGTCACGCCCGGCCCCAGGGCCAGCAGTTCGCCGATGTCGCCCAGGGCCACGTCCTGCCCGGTATCCGGGTTGACCACGCGGTAGACCACCAGCTTGCCGTCGGGGCCGCCGGTACCTGCCGGGCCCACGTCACGCAGCCGGCCGTTGGTGCTCAGCAGGCGGCTCATCGGGTCATCCGGCCGGGTCACCGTGCTGGAGGCGGTCACTTCGGTCATGCCGTAGCCGGTGGTGATTTCGAGCGGCCGCAGGTGATCGATGATGTCCTGCCAAATGTAAGCTGGTGAGCGGCCGCCTGACGACAGGACCGAATGCAGCGGCTCCAGCACATAGGGGCGGGCTTTGAGCTCGTCGATCAGCGCCAGCGTCATGGTGGGGATCAGCAACAGGTCGGTCACGCCATGCCGCGCCACCGCTTCGAGGGTGTCAACCGCATCGAACTTGAGCCTTGGCACGATGGCGCCACCGACGAACAGCACCGACAACAGGCCTTCGACATAACCGTACACGTGGTACATCGGCAGGGAAAACAGCACGCGGCGGCCGTCCTCAAACGCGCGGCCCCAGGCGCTGCCAAAGGCGGCGCGCAGCATCATGTCGTGGCTGAGCATCACGCCCTTGGGCGAGCCGGTCGTGCCCGAGGTGTAGATGATGTCGCTGTTGGAGGCCGGTCCCGGGTGGGTGATGGCCTGCCAGGGGGCGGCACCATCGCTCAAGCTGCCGAGCGCTTGGGCGCCCGCGCGCACCGCCTGGCCACTGGCCGGAAACACCACCACCCGCTTCAGGCGGGGAAATGCCGTACCGCCGCCCTGCATCGCCCAGCCGGGCGCCAGTTCGTCCAGAAACCCCAGGTAGTCGAGGCCGCGAAAGCTGTCCATGGTGACCAGCAACACGGCATCGGACTGGCGCAGCACGTAGCCCAGTTCGTCGCGCCGGTTGAGAAAGTTGATCGGCACTGCCACCGCCCCGACGCGCGCGATGGCGAATTTGACGGCTACGAACTCCGGGTGATTGGCCATCAGCATGGCCACATGGTCGCCGGGCTGCACGCCGGCGGCCAACAGCCCGGCGGCCAGCCGCTCTGACCAGGCCTGGATGTCGCTGTAGCTCCAGGTTTGCGTGTCGGTGATGAGGTAGGGGCGCGTGGGGAACTCGGCGGCCGCGGCGTCGAGCATCTGGTCCAGCGTGCGGGCTTGCCACGCAGGAAAGCGCCGTGCCAGTGCCGCTTGGCGGTGGTTCACGGTGCCGATGGCAGGGGGTGGCGCTGGTGGGGTCTGTTCCGGTGGCATGGCCATGACGTTCTCCTTGCTGTCAGTTCTCGCAGGCTGATCAAAAATCGTGAGCTTACCAGCTGGTATTTTTAATTACGCAACGGAATGTAATGCAATAGGCATAAAAAACACAAGTTATTCCTCTTCCAATTCACATTAATGGAAGAGGGAAAAGTATTTAAATACCCGCCAGTATGATAGTATTCTTTCAGGAATGTGCATCGCAGGGATATGGCCCGGTCTGCGATGAGGTGCCGGCTGAGACGCCGGCAGTCGCGGGTGTTTTTGGAGTGATGGTTTATGACTGATGTGGATGTGATCGTGATTGGCGCCGGCTTTGCCGGTCTGCGAGCCCTGTACACCCTGCGCAAGATGGGCAAAAAGGTGGTGGTGCTGGAAGCCAGTGCAGACCTTGGCGGCGTTTGGTACCACAACGGCTATCCCGGCGCCCGCTGTGATGTGGAGAGCTATGACTACTCCTACAGTTTTTCGCCAGAGCTGGAGCAGGAGTGGCGTTGGACGGAGCGGTACGCCACGCAACCCGAAATCCTGCGCTACATCAACCATGTGGCTGAGCGCTTCGACCTGCGCAAGCACATTGAATTTGGCACACGCATGACGCGGGCCGCCTACGACGAGGCCGGCGCGCGCTGGGCGGTCCGCGCCGAGGATGGGCGGCAATGGTCCGGCCAGTTTTTGATGATGTGTGTCGGGCAGTTGTCGACCACCAAGCAGCCCGCCTACCCCGGACAGGAGAGCTTCAAGGGTGAGGTCATTCACAGCGGGGTGTGGCCCAAGCACCCGGTCGATTTGGCGGGCAAGCGTGTGGCCATCATCGGTACTGGTTCATCGGGCATGCAGATGACGCCGGTGATTGCCAAGGAGGCTGCGCACCTGACGGTGTTCCAGCGCACCGCCAATTACAGCATTCCGGCGGCCAACGCCCCGGTGTCAGACGAAGAGGATCGGCAGGTCAAGGCCAATTACCGCGCGCGTCGCGAGCAGGCGGCTAACTCGCCGACCGGCCTGGGCTTCATGCCTAACAAGAAATCCGCTCTGGAGGCCACGCCGGACGAGCGCGAGCCAGTGTACGAGGCCGCTTGGAACCGCCTGGGCTTCGGCTTTGCGCTCGCCTATTACGACATCCTGCTGTCCAAGCCGGCCAACGACACTGCGGCCGAATTCATCCGGCGCAAGATCGGCGAACAGATTGACGACCCGGTGCTGCGCGAGAAGCTCACGCCCAAGGGGCACGCCTTCGCCGCCCGGCGGCCGTCGGTGGACAGTGGTTACTTCAAGGCCTTCAACCGGCCCAATGTGTCGCTGGCGGATGTGCGTGAGGCGCCGATTGTTGAGTTTGTACCGGAAGGTATCCGCACCACAGACAAGGTGTACCCGGTCGATGTGGTGATCTATGCCACTGGCTTCGACGCCTTCACCGGTTCGCTGCTCAAAGCCGACATCGTGGGTCGCGCTGGGCTCACGCTCAAGCAGAAATGGGCCGACGGGCCGGTGACCCAACTCGGCGTGGCCGTGGCCGACTTCCCGAACCTCCTGATCGTCTGCGGGCCAGGCAGCCCGTCCTTGCTCAGCAATGTGCTGCTCTCGACCGAGCAGCAGATTGAATGGCTGGCAGGACTGATCGGCAAGATGGAGCGTGACCATTTGGTCGAACTCGAAGCCACGCCCGAGGCCGAACGCGACTGGGTCGCCCATGTCAACGAACGCGTCAAGGGTACGCTGTACCTCAGCACCGATTCTTACTATAACGGCGCCGAGGTGACTGGCAAGCCACGGGTTTTCATGCCCTACTCAGGTGGCGTACGCGGCTACCGGCGCATTCTGGCGCAGTGCGCGGCTGACGGCTATTCTGGCTTCGTATTGCGGCCGGCCACCCTGCACAGCCCATCCCCAGCTGAGCCAACCCAGCAGGCTCTGCCCGCATGAAGATCGCATTTGATGACCAGGTCGCGATCGTTACCGGTGCCGGTGGTGGCATCGGCCGCGCGGTGTCACTGGCACTCGGTCGCGCTGGTGCCAAGGTGCTGGCCGTGGATCTGGACGCCGTCAGTGGTGCGGAAACGGTGCGTCAGGTGCAGGCCCTGGGAGCCCATGCTGGTTTTCATCAGGCTGATGTAAGCTCGGCCGAGGACGTGGCCGCTTATGTGGCCGAGGCCATGCGGCTCTGGGGTCGCATTGATGTGTTCATGAACAATGCTGCCTGGCAAGGTGCGGTGCTGCCACTGGTCGACTACCCCGACGATGTGTTCGACAAAGTCATGGCCATCAATGTCAAAGGCGTTTTTCTGGGTATGAAGCACGTGCTGCCGGTGATGCTGGCACAGCGCCGTGGTGCGGTTGTGAATACGGCTTCGCTTGGGGCCTACATTGGCACGCGGCACCTGGGGCCCTACACGGCGAGCAAGCATGCCGTGCTGGGTCTGACCAAGTCGGCTGCATTGGAGGTGGCCCGCAAAGGCATTCGGGTCAACGCGGTTTGCCCTGGCCCGGTGGACACGCCCATGCTGCGTGACATTGAGGCGCTGCAATCACCCGATAATGCGGCGAGTCTGCGCGAGCAGCGTGCAGCGATGATTCCGGATGGCCGCTATGCGACGCCGGAAGAAGTCGCGAACCTGATGCTTTACCTGGCTAGCGACTTGTCCACCCACATCACCGGTCAGGGCGTGCAGATCAATGGTGGTTTTCATACCTGAGTCGGGTGTGCGGCCCCGCACAGATGAGATCGGCGAGACCATGAGCAAACCAGCCAAAATTCCAGTTGCCACCAAGATCAAGGCTGTCGCGAGAGCAAGACGTGGCCCGGTCGGCGCCAGCCAACATGAGGACATCCGGGATGCCGTCTTGCGCCTCAAGAGCGAGCGCATTGTTGGCGCAGCTGTGGAACTGTTCTATACCCAGGGCTTCACCAACACCACCCTGGAGCAGGTGGCTGACGCCATCAATGTCACCAAACCCTTCATCTATGCCCATTTCCGGTCCAAGGCCGAGTTGCTGGCCGACATTTGCTCCCGTGCAATCAAGGTGGCCCATGACGCGCTGAACCGCGTCACGGCCGAGCAGGCCAGTGCCACTGCCAAGCTGGAAACCCTGGTCCGCGATTTCATGATGGCGGTGCTGGATCACCAGCCCCATGCGGTCATTTACAGTCGTGAAGAAACGCACCTCAATCCCGCCGACCGTGAAGCGATCAATGTGCTTCGGCGCGAGTTTGACCGCCGCTTCGCTGCCCTGCTGCAAGAGGGCGTGGCGGCCGGTGAGTTTGTGGTGGAGGACGTGCCGCTGACGGCGCTGGCCATAGGCGGCATCGTGGGTTGGTCGCCGGTCTGGTACCGCTCTGGCGGGCGGCTGACTCAACCCGAGGCGTCACAGCGCATCGCCACACTGGTGCTGGCGATGGTGCGTGCCAAAGTGCCCGTCAGTAGCGGAGATGCCCCGGCCCCATCGCCGGCCTGACGTCCAGACCCAGTCTAGCGTGGCACTGCCATTGCTGACCGGTACCTAAAGAAATTTTTCTTGGACCATACAAGAAACTTGTTCGGACTTGTTGTCAACACAAGCGTTGACTGCTATGATTTCCGAATGACTTCTACTCTGTGAGTGAAACGGCGATGTCAATTCATACGGATCAATCTGCGCCTGGGGTCGTGTCCGCGATCGCGGTTGTGGGTGGTGGCACGATGGGAGTCGGCATTGCCTATGTCTATGCCGCAGCCGGCTGGACCACTTGGGTGGTCGAGCCTGATGAGACGCGTGCTCACGCCATGCTGCAGACCATCGCACAAACCGCCGCGTCTGGGGCGCGTCGCGGCAAGCTGACGGCAGAGCAGGCTGCCCAACTGCCACACGCCGTGCAGCGCGTGGTATCCGTCGCTGAGTTGCCCATGGGTCTGGACCTAGTGGTGGAGACCGTGCCCGAGCGCCTGGCCTTGAAGCAGCAGGTTTTGATAGGCATTGAGCAGCGTTCGCCGCGCGTCATTGCCAGCAACACCAGTGCGCTGTCGATCGATGTTTTGGCTGGCTCGCTCAAAGATCCGGGGTTGTTTCTGGGTATGCACTTCTTTAATCCGGTCTGGTCGCTGCCGATGGTGGAGCTGGTTCGGGGTAGCCTGACCCGGCCTGACATCCTGCTGCTGGCGCGCAGCTTCGCCGAGGCCACCGGCAAGGTGACCATCACCGTGCGCGATGTGCCGGGTTTTGCAACCAGTCGGCTCGACCTGATCGCATCTCTGGAAGCCATGCGCATGCTGCAGGACGGGGTGGCCAGCGCCGACGATATTGACCGCGCCATGGTGGTGGCTTACCGGCACCCCGTTGGCCCCCTTCGGTTGAGCGACATGGTGGGCTTAGACGTCAGGTTGGATATCGCTCGCCACCTCAGCGTAACGCTCGGGGACCGCTATGCGCCGCCGCGCCTGCTAGAAGACATGGTGGCCCGGGGCGAGTTAGGCCAAAAGTCGGGCAAGGGTTTTTTTGAATGGCCGTCTGCAGCGGCCTAACTGATTTCAATTGAAGAGGGTAATTCGATGTCCAGTATTTTCGGTTCTGCGCTCGTCGACACGGCAGAGCACCACCCGTTGTTGCGGGACAGCGTTGGCAAACTGGTGGGCGGCTTCGGACGCCGGTATTTTCAGGAGGTCGTCAAACGGAAAGCAAAGCCCGTTGAGCTGTGGAATGCCTTGGCGCAGGCGGGTTTTCTGGGTGTTCACATCTCGGAGCAATACGGTGGCGGTGGCAGTGGCCTGGCAGATTACAACGTGGTGGTCGAGGAGACAGCTGCGCAGGGCTGCCCTATGCTGTCGCTGGTGATCGGCTCCATCTGCGCGCCCATCATCGAGCAGCATGGTAGCGAAGCCATGAAGCAGACCTGGCTGCCTGGCTTGGCCAGCGGCAAGCTGAAACTGGCCTTCGCCATTACTGAGCCTAATGCTGGTACCAACACCCACAAGGTGACCACCGCCGCCAAACGCAGCGGCGAGGGCTGGACGCTCAATGGCGCCAAGTACTGGACCTCGGCGGTTGACGAGTCCGACGCCATCATGGTCGTGGCGCGGGGCGAGACGGTCGATGACAAGGGTCGCGCCCAGCTATCCTTGTTTATCGTGCCAACCAAAGCAACCGGCATCACCATGACGCCGATCGAGACTGCTTTGCATGTGCCCGAGACCCAGTTCATGCTGTATTTTGACAATGTGGCGCTGGCCCCCGACGCCCTGGTCGGCCAGGAGGGGCAGGGCTTGCGACATGTGTTTGCCGGCCTCAATCCCGAGCGGGTGTGTGCCGCCGCCATCAACAATGGTATTGCGCGCTTTGCCATCGAGAAGAGCGCTGCCTATGCCAATGAGCGCAGCGTCTGGAGCACGCCCATCGGCGCACACCAAGGCATTGCCCATCCACTGGCCAAGGCCTACATGGGTGTGCAGCAGGCGCGCTTGATGACGGCGCGGGCGGCGCAGCTGTTTGACATGGGTTCAGGTGATGCCGGTGAGGCGGCCAACATGGCTAAGTTTGCCGCTGCTGATGCCTCGCTCGAAGCGCTGGACCAGGCTATTCAGACTCACGGCGGCAACGGCATGGCACTGGAATACGGCCTGGCCGACCTGTGGTTCATTGCCCGACTGCACAAGACCGCGCCCGTCAGCCGCGAGATGATTTTGAACTTCATCGCACAACACAGCCTGGGCCTACCCAAAAGCTACTAAGAGGTCGCCATGTCCTTCACGCTTGCAGACATCATCCGCCGGCATGCCGCGGACACGCCGGATGCGCCCGCCCTGACTTTCGAGGGCGTAACCTGGAACTTTGCTCAGTTGCATGCGCTGAGTTCGCAGTTGGCTAACGCCCTGCGCGCCGAGGGTGTGCAACCAGGTGACCGCGTGGCGGTGTTGACCAGAAATCGCGCTGAGTTCTACGAGCTGATCTTCGCCTGCAGCAAGATAGGGGCGACTCTGGTCGGGCTCAACTGGCGTCTAGCGCCACCTGAGATCAGCGCCATCATGGCCGACGCGGGGCCGACGGTGCTGATCGTCGGCGCGGGCGAACTGCGCTTGCTGTCTGAAGCCGCCCGCCAGGGTGAAAACCTTCGGCGTATCGTCACCCTGGGTCATGACTATGACGCCTGGCGGGCCGCCATGCCAAGCACGGATCCCGGCCACGCCGGGCAAGCCGATGATGTGACGTTGCTGCTGTACACCTCTGGCACCACGGGCTTGCCCAAGGGGGTGATGTTGACCAACCACAGCATGTCGTTTACGCTGCGCCTGGGGGCTGAGTCCTGGGGCATGGGGCGCGACAGCGTCAACCTGGTCGCCATGCCGATGTTCCACATCGGTGGAAGTGGCTACGGCATGAGCACCATGGCCGTCGGGGGGCACACTGTTCTGATGCGCGAGGTCAATACAGCCCAGGCGATTGCCAATATTGAACGCTACCGCGTGACGCACACCTTTTTCGTGCCGGCGGTGGTGCAGGCGCTGCTAGAGACGCCCGGGGTTGAACAGGCTGATTTGTCGAGCATGCAGCTGCTGATGTATGGTGCTTCACCCATTGGTGATGTGTTGTTGAAGCGCGCGTTGGGAGTACTGCGCTGCCGCTTCATGCAGGCCTATGGCATGACCGAGACCTCTGGCACGATCGTGGTGCTGGTGCCGGAGGACCATGATCCCGGTGGCGAGCGCGCCGGCTTGCTGCGCTCCTGCGGGCGGGCCATGCCCTGGGTTGAATTGCGCATCATTGACCCGACGACGCACAGCGATGTCCCCACTGGTTCGGTGGGCGAGATTTGGGTGCGCTCGGGTATGGTGATGCGGGGTTACTGGAACAAGCCCGATGCCACCGCCCAGACCATCATGCCTGGCGGGTGGCTGCGCACGGGTGATGCGGCCTACCAGGATGCCGAAGGCTACGTCTACCTGTTTGACCGGTTCAAGGACATGATCATTTCCGGCGGAGAGAACATTTACCCGGCCGAAGTGGAAAACGCGCTCAGCGGTCACCCAGCCATCCAGGAGGTGGCGGTGATTGGCGTACCGCATGCCCGCTGGGGCGAAACACCCAAGGCCGTGGTGGTGCTGCGTCCCGGGCACCAGGTGCTGGCACAGGCGCTGGTCGACTATGCGCGTGAGCGACTGGCTCACTACAAATGCCCGACCGTGCTGGTGTTCGCTGATAGCCTGCCGCGAAACGCCTCGGGCAAGTTGCTCAAACGCGAACTCCGTATCAGCCATGGCGAGGCTTGAGCCCGTGAGCGTGACCGCACCGGCCTGCGATGCTGTTTCGTTGGCGCGGCGCTGGGTGGTTGATTATTTCAATCGGCAAGATGCCAGCGCGGCCCGCGAGTTTGCTACGTCGACTTACGCCCTGCGTATTGGTGAATACACCTTTGCCGGGCGGGACGAACAATGGTTGCCCGCCGTGCAAAAACAGATGGACCAGTTTCCCGGTCTGGGTATGACAGTGCATCAGGTGCTTGTCGGAACCAACGAGGTGGCGGTCTGGTTTACCCAGCACGGGGCTGCAGCTGGTGGTCGCATCGCTTGCTGGTCCGGTGTCGCGATCTACCAGAGCAACGGTCACCAGCTCACCGGATGCGTGGCGCAGGAAGACTACCTCACGCGCCAGCGGCAGTTGAAATCCGGTGTTGGCGACGCGATTGACGCCCCGGCGCCGGCGCCCTGGGACACGGTACCGCTGCCGCCAAACCTCCAGGCTGAGGCGGTGGTGCGCCAGTGGCTCGCACATTCGTGGCCGTGCGCAGAGTCGGCCATTCGCTGCGACGATGAACACATCACCCGCTTGGCCCTTGACTTCAGCGTGCAGGATTCGGGCATTACAGTGCTGTTCTCATCCGGATCCGAGGTGGCGTTTCATGTCCGCCAGACTGGGTTCTACCGTGGCGGGTTGATAGGCCAACCTGCTTCGACCCGGTTGACCGTGTTGCATGCGAACGGCATGGTGCGGGTAGAGGCTGGGCGGGTTGTTGCGGGCCGGGTCATTCGCGACCGTGCCGGCCTGCGGGCCCAGCTGTTGCAGGGTGGTGCCCAATGACCGGGCCGGTAACTGGCGACGAAACTGTGCTGGTCCGCCGGGAGGGCGCGATCCTGATCGTCACCATTCACAGGCCCCAGGTTCGCAACGCCATTGACCGAGCCACGTCGGAGGCCATAGCGCTCGCGATGGACGAGCTGGATGGCGATGCCAGCCTCAGTTTGGGCATACTGACTGGTGCCGGAGCCCACTTCTGCGCGGGTATGGACCTCAAGGCCTTCCTGCGTGGTGAGCGGGTTGAGTTGGAAGGGCGCGGTTTGGCCGGCATGACCGAGACGCCGCCGGCCAAACCCGTGATTGCTGCGGTAGAAGGTTACGCCCTGGCTGGCGGCTGCGAGCTGGCGCTAGCCTGTGACCTGGTGGTGGCTGCCGGCAACGCCCGCTTCGGCATTCCGGAGGTTAAGCGCGGACTGATCGCCGGGTCCGGTGGCCTGCTGCGGCTGCCCCAGCGTATCCCGCGGCAAATAGCCCTGGAATACGCCCTGACGGGCGAGCTGATGACCGCTACCGAAGCACATCAATGGGGGCTGGTCAATCGCCTGACGGTACCCGGTGGAGCCCTCGATGGTGCGCTGGCCCTGGCGCGTACCATCGCGGCCAATGGCCCGCTGGCGGTGCAGATGACAAAAAGGGTCATGACCGAAGCGCCATCCTGGCCAGTCGCTGAGCTATGGGCCCGCCAGCGCGAAATGCTCGAGACCATCATCGCGTCCAATGATGCCCGCGAAGGCGCGCAGGCTTTCAGTCAAAAGCGGCCACCCCGCTGGACCGCCAGCTAGCGCACACTTGTGCCCCCTACATTTTGAGTCCAAGCATGAACCCAACACCCAAGACCAAAGCTAAAACCCAAACCAAAGCCAAAGCCCCGGCCAGGCTGCCGCGCAAGCCAAAAAAAGAGGAAGTGCCTGAAAGCGGTATCGGGCAACGCAGGTCTTTGGCCATGGTGAAGGGCTCGGAGGTCTACCAGGAACGCAGGCGCGAGATCGCCCGGGTCGCGGCCGAGGTATTCAACAAGCAGGGCTTTCGCGGCACAAGCCTGGGGGCGGTGGCCGATGCTTTGAACACCAATCGCGCCTCGCTCTATTACTACATTGCAAACAAGCGCGAGCTGTACGACGAGGTGGTGCGCGAGGTGTCCGAGGCCAATGTCGCGACGGCGCACACAGTGCACGCCTCCAAGGCATCGGCGCCGGAAAAGCTGCGGACCCTGATTGTGTCCCTGATGGAGTCCTACGCCACCCACTACCCACTGCTTTATGTCTACATCCGCGAGAACCTGTCCCATGTTGAGAGCGACCGGACCGACTGGTCTCGCTACATGCGCAGCCTGAACCGGCAATACGAAGAGGTGTTCATCGCCATTGTTCAGGAGGGCCTGGACGATGGCTCACTGCGTTCCCTGACGACAGCACGGGTCACCGCCTTCGGGATCATCGGCATGATCGGCTGGAGCAACCGTTGGTTTGTGCCGCAGAAGTCTGAGGTCAGCGGGCGTGACATCGGCCTGGCCTTCGCCGACATGGTACTGGGCGGACTGGTCCCGGCCAAAGCGCCTGCAGCGAAGCGAGTGCGCGCATCTGAAACATAGTCAACAGATGTGTTGACAATTGAAATTCACTTCTCCATAATTCGCGCACAAGACACCTTGAGCCCAAACCATGTCCACGCTTGATCCCGCCGCCCAGAAGTTGCTCGCGCTGATGCGCCAGGCTGGCCGGCCGCCGTTTGAGACGCTGAATCCGGTCTCAGCCCGGCGGGCGTATGCCGCGAGCTGGGAGGTGACGCAGTCACCCGGCGGCGACGTGGCCAGCGTGCGCGATATGGCAATCGCCACATCGGCCGGCGACTTGACATTGCGTGTCTACCGCGGCCACGGTACCGACCCCCGCAAGCATTTGCCCTGCATGGTGTTTCTCCATGGTGGTGGCTGGGTGATCGGCAATCTTGACAGCCATGACCGCATGTGTCGCCGGCTGGCCACTGTCGCCGGTATCTGTGTGGTGGCGGTGGACTACAGGCTGGCGCCAGAGTGCCCGTTTCCTGCCGCACTCGATGACGCTGCGATCGCGCTCCAGTGGGTGGCCGACCACGCTGAGCTGCTGCAGATTCAGCCGGCTGCCATCGGTGTGGGTGGTGACAGTGCAGGGGGCAACCTGGCCGCTGTGTTGGCGCTCATGAGCCGTGACGGCGCAGCCCCTCAGATTGCCTACCAGGCCTTGCTGTACCCGGCCGTGGACCTGACTGCGTCGAGTGAGTCCTACCGTCGCATCACGACCGACTTGCCGCTGACGGCGGCCACCATGCACTACTTCATCGCCCACTACACCCCGGATTCGAAAGATCGTCTGGACTGGCGGGCCTCGCCTCTGCGGGCAAGCAGTCTTGCTGGTACCGCACCGGCGCTGGTGCTGACGGTTGCCCATGACCCGCTGTGCGATGAGGGCCGGGATTACGCCCATAGGCTGGACCAGGACGGCGTCCGCGTCACCGCCGTGCACCACAACGACCAGATGCACGGCGTGCTCAGCCAGGGCCGCTTGGTGCCTGCCGGCCAGGTGATTGGTGACCAGGTCTGGACCGCCATTGGCCACGCCCTGCACACCGCCGCAGCGGAGGCCTTGTGATGAGCAGTTTGATATCCGCTGACCGGCCCCTATTCGCCAAGTGCTGGCCCTGATTTTTGAGGTGAGTAAGCAGCTTTTTTAACCAGTCCCGCCGTACAACGGCAGACGCAAACCAAGGAGACAACATGACGACCTACGCCATTTCCCAACAACCCAGCCCGACCACCCGGCTCACAATGCGCCAGCGTGCTCCGGCCCTAGCCGCCAAGCTGGTCATGGCTGCTGCTACCGGCCTGTTGGCACTGGGCAGCCACGCCCAGGAATCGCCGCAGGAAGGCGTTTACAAGGACCGCATCGATTGGGGCCTGTTAATGGACTTGAGCGGTCCGACATCAGCCTCGCAAGGCGTCTGGGTCAACGGCTTTCAGGATTACATGCGCAAGATCAACGAGGCTGGCGGCATCAATGGCCGCAAGATCAATGTGCTGGCTGAAGACAATCGCTTCAATGCCGCAACTGACAAGATCGCCTTTGAGAAATTGGTTGGCCAGACGCCTGTCATTGCCATTTCCGGCATGGGTTCTTCGGGTTCTCAGGTTGGGTTGGCGCCAACCATCAAGGCTGGCAAGGTGCCAATCGTCGGCACTTACACCGCGACCAAGGCTTTGTCAGAGCCGGTGAGTCCGATGGTCTACAACGGCTTTTGCGGCTACCAGCAGATGGCGCAGGCCGGTGTGGGGTATTACGTTGACAACCTCAAACTCAAGGCCCCCAAGGTTGTGACCGTGGCGATCGAAAGTGCCGGTGGCAAGGAATACCATGACTATGTGGCCGAAGCAGTGGCCAAGCTTGGTGGCACCGCCACTCACATCACCATGAAGGTGACCGCAGTCGACGTGACGCCGCAGGTGCTAGAGATCATGGCGCAAAAGCCCGATTTCATCACCATCTATGGCGTCTCCAACACTGCCATCCTGACTATGAAGGCACTGCAACAGTATGGTTTGAAGACGCCGGCCTTTGGTATCACCTACCTGGGTGCGCCTGCGATCTTCTCGGCGATGGGGGAGCAAGCCGGCGCCAACTACAACTTCATCAGCTGCTTCACCCCAGGGGGTTCGGACCAGTCTGCCGGTAACAGGGAGCTATCCGCCTACGCCGACAAGATTGGTCGCAGCGCCATGAAGGAGGACATCAATTACGTGTCTGGCTGGATCACTGGCCAGATGGCCGCTGAGTCCCTGACCAAGCTGGGCAATGCCCCGACCCGCGCCAAGTTGGTGGACCTGTTGTCCAAGGGCTTCACGGTGGACAGCAAGGGCCTTGCCGCGCCGATCGTCTACACCCCAACCAACAACACCGGTCCGGTCGTGTTCAAGTTGTTCGGCTACGACTATGCAGCCAAGAAGTTCAAGGCCTACGGCGACTTCGCGGACTACGCGAAATACACCCGTTAATGACTGATTACGCAAGGCAGGAGACGCATCATGCTCGGACAAGTACTGTTTAGTGGTCTGGCCCTCGGCAGCATCTACGGTTTGGTGGCGCTCGGCTTTGCGGTCATCTTCAAGGCGACGGAAGTTTTCAACTTTGCACAGGGGATGTTTGTGGTGTGCGGCGCCTATTTCGCCGTCACCGCCATCTCCCTGTTGGGGCTGCCGTTCCCACTGGCTATTTTGTTCATCATCGGCGCCGCCGCCTTGATGGGTGTGCTGATTCATGTATTCTTGATTCAGCCCCTGTCTGGGCGGCCCATGCTGTCGGTGATCATGTTGACGATTGCCCTTTCGATTGCAATTCGAGCCCTGATCGAGATTGTCTTCGGTCCGCAGGGCCGCACCCTGACCACACCTATGCCCACTGGCATCATCATGCTGGGGCAGCTGCGCATTTCCCAGCTGCATCTGACGGCCGCGCTGGTTAGCTGGGCCTGCATGGCGGGCTTCGGCGCCTTCTTTCGCTATACCTCGGTTGGCCTTTTGATGCGGGCCACCGCAGACGGCCATGAGGCCGCGCTGGTGTCCGGCATCAACGTCAATGTAATGAACCGGCTGGCCTGGGCCATTGGCTGTGCATTGGCGGCGGTGGGCGGCCTGTTTCTGGGGCAACTGCAAATTGCTTCGACTGAGCTTGAAAGCATCGGCCTGCTGGCACTGCCGGCGGTGGTGATAGGCGGCATGCAAAGCATCCCGGGCGCCATTGTGGGCGGGTTGCTGGTCGGCATCATCGAGCAGCTGGCGGCGTCCTACATCTCGCCCAAGTCCAGCGATATTGTGATTTACATGTTGCTGCTGTTGATCCTGATGGTTCGGCCCTGGGGCCTGTTTGGTCAGCGCGAACTTGGTCGCGTCTGACATCACGGAGACTAATTTGTCATGAACCCGATCTCAACACCCGGTAGCCAGGCAGCCGGCCGCTGGCGCCGCTGGGCTTGGCCGGCCCTGGGCGTGGCCCTGCTGTGCTACCTGCCCGTGGTCCTGACCGAGCGCGCTGCCTTTGGCGTGGCCCTCTCCAACATGCAGTTGCTCAACCTTGGCTTGACCCAGATCAACTTGATGCTCATCGCTATGCTGGGTGCCTTGTCGCTGAACTACCTCACCGGTTGCGCCGGATTGATCTCGATCGGCCATGCGGCTTTTTATGCCACCGGCGCCATGACAGCTGCGATCACCGGCACACAGTGGGGCTGGCCGTTTCCGCTGGTTCTGCTGGCCTCTGGTGTGATGGGGGCGGCGATGGGTTTGTTGGCCGGCCTGCCGTCGCTGAGGGTGCGCGGCCTTTATTTTGTGCTCTCCACCATGGCCGTGCATTTTTTGGTGGTCTATGTGTTCCTGGAGTACCAGTTCAAGTTCTTTGATGTGGTCGGCGTCCCTTACAACCCGGCCAAGTTGGGTCCTCTCGAACTCAACACGCCGACCCGCTGGTACTTCTTCCTGTTGCCGCTGGTAGCCCTTATTTACCTGGGTCTAAGTAGCAGCCTGCGGGCTCGCGAAGGTCGCGTCTTGATGGCCATGCGCGACCATGAGTTGGCGGCGACGGCGGCTGGGGTTGATGTGCGTATCTTGAGGCTTAAAGCCTTCGGCCTGAGCTCGGCCATCGCCGCCATGGCCGGTGCGCTGTTTGCCCACTACCTGACCAACGTCACTTCGGAGGCGTTTGGCATCAGTTTCGCGATCCAGTTCATCGCCATGATCATCATTGGTGGCATGGGTTCGCTGGCAGGTTCTCTGGTGGGGGCCGCGCTGTGGCTGTTACTGCCCTCTGTGATCTCGGGCTTTGCATCTCAGGCGTCGGGTTCGACCGGTATTGTTCGTCTGTTGTTGGTGGAAAACAGGGCGCAGCTGGTTCAGCTCATTTTTGGCATGTTGGTGATCGTTTTTCTGATCTTTGCACCCGGTGGGGTTGCCGGCTTGGGGCGGCAGATCCGCGAGCGATTTGGCAGCAAAGGAGGGCGGTGATGGCGGCCGTACTTGAAATACAGGGCCTGTCGGTTGGCTACGGCCGCAAGGGCCTGGCGCTCGACAATGTCAGCCTGTCCGTGCCCCAGGGCGGCATCGTGGCCTTACTCGGCGCTAACGGCGCCGGCAAAACCACCTTAATCCGGGCCGTCACCGGTTTGCTTGGGCTGCACCATGGACAAGTCACCAGCGGCGCCGTGCGGTACGCAGGCCAGTCCATCGTCGGCCTGCCCTCGCACCGGCTGGTGCGCATGGGCATGGGGCAGGTGCCCGAGGGGCGCTTGATCTTCAAGCAGCTCAGCGTCGAGGACAACCTGCTGGTGGGTGCCGCCATCCTGCCCCGCGCCAAGGTGGCTGAGGGCTTGGCCTCGGTGTACGCCCTGTTTCCGCGGTTGCTGGAGCGGCGCCAGCAAGCGGCGGGCTGGCTGTCGGGCGGCGAACAGCAAATGCTCGCCCTGGGCCGGGCGCTGATTGGTCGGCCACAGCTGCTGCTGGTGGACGAGCTGTCTCTGGGCTTGGCGCCCTTGATCGTGAAGCAAATCTACCAGCAATTGCGTGTTGTGGGCGACACCCTGGGAACGGCGATGCTGGTGGTGGAGCAGAACGCCCACCTCGCCTTGCAATTTGCCGGCTCAGCCTATTTGATCAATCGCGGGCAGATCGTGTTCTCGGGCACGGCAGCCGAAGTGGCAGCCAGTCCGGCCATGGCCGAAACCTACCTGGGGGGCAAGCGTGCGCAGGACACGCTGACAGCGCCAGCCGATGCCGGCGATGCTGCCAAGGAGTTGCTGTCATGAGCGCGCCTTTGCTTGAAGTCTCTTCGCTGTTGATGCGTTTCCAGGGGCTCACCGCGCTCGACCAGGTGTCTTTTTCCATCGAGCGCGGCTCGGTCACGTCCCTGATTGGCCCCAACGGTGCCGGCAAGACGACCCTGTTCAACTGCGTCACCGGCATGTACACGCCCAGCGGTGGAGCTGTGCATTTCGAAGGGGAAGACATTACCGGCATGCCGGCGCACCGGGTCTCGCGCCACGGCATTGCCCGAACGTTTCAGAACCTGGCGCTGTTTGGCGGGCTCAGCGTGCTCGACAACCTGCTCGTCGGCGCTTACATGCAGGGTCGCTCGGGCCTGCTGCAGGGGGTGTTCCGGACAGCCCAGGTGCGTCGCGAGCAGGCGGCTGCCGAGCGGGCCGCGCTGGAGGTGCTGGCTTTCCTGGGCATGGAAGACGCCGCGCAGCTGATGCCAGCTGAATTACCTTACGGTCGGCAAAAGCAGGTGGAGTTTGCCCGGGCCTTGATGCAAAAGGCCCGGCTCATCATGCTCGATGAACCGATGGCCGGTATGAGTTCGGCCGAAAAAGCCGCGATGACGGCGCTGATCCAGCGGGTGCGCGCGCAGTACGGCATCACGTTTTTGATTGTGGAACACGACATCCCGGTCATCATGGACATCTCCGACAAGATCGTGGTGCTCGACTTTGGCCGCAAGATCGCCGAGGGACCGCCCCTGGCGGTGCAAAACAACCCCGAGGTGATCGCTGCCTACCTCGGCACCGGGCACTGACAGCCGCAGGCCGTCGCGCTCATTCATTCAATTATTGAGGACCAGACCATGAAAGAAGCCGTCATTGTTTCCACCGCCCGCACCGGCATCGCGCGCGCCTTCCGCGGTTCCTTGAACCAAACCAAGTCACCCAGCCTCATGGGGCATGTGATCCGGCACGCGGTCCAGCGCGCCGGCATCGAGGGCGCCGAGGTGGAGGATGTGGTGGTCGGAGCCGTGCTGACCACTGGAACGGCCGGCATGAACATGGCGCGTAATGCCGCCCTGACGGCTGGATTGCCGGTGACCGTGCCCGGCCAGACCATGGATCGGCAATGCGCCTCTGGCCTGATGGCCATTGCCACCGCCGCCAAGCAGGTGATGGTGGACGGCATGCAGGTGGTTGTGGCTGGCGGCCAGGAGAACATCACGGCCGAGCAAAAATTCTATTTCGACAGCGTAATGGCGGCCACCGACCCGCAGCTGGTGGCGCAGGCGCCCCACGCCTACATGCCCATGTTGCAGACGGCCGAATTTGTGGCGCGCAAGTACGGCATCAGCCGCGAAGCCCAGGACCTGTACGCCCTGGCGTCGCAGCAACGCACCGGCCTGGCGCAGCAGCAGGGTCGCTTCGACGCTGAGATCGTGCCCTTTGCCACCCGGATGGCGGTGGCCGACAAGGCCACGGGCGTCGTCAGTCTGAGTGACGTGGTGCTGGCTCGCGATGAGGGCAATCGGCCCGACACCGCGCTGGAGGGCCTGTCTGCACTCAAGCCGGTGCTCGAAGGGGGCGTGGTCACCGCTGGCAACGCCAGCCAGCTGTCCGATGGTGCCAGCGCCTGTGTGCTGATGGAGCGGGGACTGGCCGAGCGGCGCGGTCTGGCGCCGCTGGGCCTTTACCGCGGCATGGCCGTGGCTGGCTGCGCCCCAGAAGAAATGGGCATCGGTCCAATTTATGCCATCCCCAAACTGCTGAAGCAGCACGGCTTGCGGGTACAGGACATCGGTCTGTGGGAACTGAATGAAGCCTTTGCCTGCCAGGCCGTGTATTGCCGTGATCACCTGGGCATTGACCCTGAGTTGTACAACGTTGACGGCGGTGGTATCTCCATTGGCCACCCTTACGGCATGACCGGCGCCCGCTTGGTTGGTCACGCGCTGATCGAGGGGCAGCGCCGTGGTGTGAAATACGTTGTGGTGAGCATGTGCGTGGGGGGCGGCATGGGTGCTGCGGGTCTGTTCGAAGTGATGTGATGCCCGGCGCGGCTGGAGTCCAGCCGCGCCGCTGATCCATGGGCGAAAATGGGCGCTTCGCCGCGCCTGCCCCCATTCCGCCATGTCCCACCCCGTCCTGTCCGCCTTGTTGCCGGTGGTGCTGCTCATTGCTATAGGTTTGATAGCTGGAAAAGCAGGCTGGATAAGGGCTGAAGCCACAAAAGACCTGTCAAATCTGGTGTTCATGGTGCTCAGCCCGGCCTTGCTGTTTCGCACCATGAGCGTGGTGCATCTGGAGCAGCTCGATTTTCGGCCGGTCGCCATGTACTTTGTCTGTGCCGCGCTGCTGTTTGTGGCGGTGCTGGTCTGGCAGGGCCTGAACCGACGCGCCATCCTGATGGCGCTGACCGCCACCTTCAGTAACACGGTGGCCATTGGCACGCCGCTGGTGGGTCTGGCCTACGGCCAGGCTGGGCTGGTGATCCTGTTTGCCTTGATCTCGGTGCACGCGCTGGTGCTGCTGACGCTGGCCACCCTGATGCTGGAGCTGGCCACTGTCCGTGAGACGGCGGCCACTGGTGCCGCCGGTGAGGAGCGCCATCCGCTGCGCACGGTGCTGGAGGCGGTGCGCAGCGGCATCGTGCACCCGGTGCCCCTGCCCATCATCGTCGGGCTGCTGTTTGCCCAGACCGGCTGGCTGATCCCGCCGGTGCTGGACCGGCCGCTGCTGCTGCTGGGGCAGGCCTTTGGCCCGCTGGCGCTGGTGCTGGTGGGCGTGTCGCTGACCCGGGTGCCGGTGGGCGTTCAATTCAAAGGCGCGCTGGGCTTGAGCCTGCTCAAAAACCTGCTGTTGCCGGCGCTGGTGGCGGCGCTGGGCTGGGCCACCGGCCTGAGCGGCCTGCCGCTGACGGTGATGGTGGTGGCGGCCAGTCTGCCGGTGGGCGCCAATGTGTTCATGTTCTCGCAGCGCTATGGCGTGGCGCAAGACCTGGTGGCGGCTAGCATGGCGGTGTCGACGGCGCTGGCGTTGGGCACGGTGACGCTGGTGATGGCGCTGGTGCCCTGGCTGTAAATCTGCAGGCGCGGGTCAAAGCATCAAGGCGCCAGACGCTCGCGCACCCAGGGCTCGTCACTGCCGCCGTCAGCCAGGCGGTAGCGCAACCGGTCGTGCAGCCGGCTCTTGCGGCCCTGCCAGAACTGCCAGTTGTCGGGCTTGAGCCGGTAGCCGCCCCAGTGCGGCGGACGCGGCGGCTGCAGCAAGAATTTGGCGCCATAACGGGCGGCATTGGCCACCAGCACACCGCGGCCCGAGATCACCTCGCTCTGCGGCGAGGCCCAGGCGCCGATGCGCGAGTCGAGTGGCCGGCTGTGAAAGTAAGCGTCGCTCTCGGCCGCGCTGACCTTTTCCACCACGCCTTCGATGCGCACCACCCGTTCCAGCTCGACCCAGTGGAACTGCAGCGCCCCAAAGGGGTTACCGGCCAGTTCCTGTCCCTTGCGCGAAGCGTAATTGGTGTACCAGACGATGCCGCCGGCGTCAAAGCCCTTGATCAGCACCACCCTTGTGCTCGGGCGCATGTCGCTGCCCACGGTGGCCAGGGTCATGGCGTTGGGTTCCGGCACTTCGGCCGTGATGGCTTCCTGCAGCCACTGCGCAAACTGCTGCAGTGGGTCAGCGTGGGAGGCGTCTTCGCTGAGTTCAGCGCGTTCGTAGCTTTTGCGGAAGTCGGCGAGTGAGGTCATGGCCTCAGTATAGAGAGCAGGCTGATTTCTGGCATGCTCGGGGCTATGTCGCCAACTCACCCCTTGCCATCACCTCCCACCGTGCTTGTGCTGGCCTCGGGCCGGGGTGAGCGCTTTGCAGCGTCGGGTGGGCGGGTGCACAAGTTGCAGGCCTCGCTGGGCGACAAGACTGTGCTTCAGCACACTCTGGATGCCGTGCGGGCCAGTGGCCTGCCCTGGCACCTGGAAGACGTCGGCCACCCCGGTATGGGGGACTCGATCGCGGCAGCGGTGCGGGCCACCGCCGACGCGCAGGGCTGGCTGGTGTTGCCTGGTGATCTGCCGCTGATTCAGGCTGCCACGCTGCGGCAAGTCGCGCAGGCCTTGCAACAGCACGCGGTGGTGGTGCCGGTGTTTCAGACCCAGGGCGGGCCACGCGGCCACCCGGTCGGCTTTGCCCGCAACTGCCGTGAGGCCCTGCTTGCTTTGAAGGGAAATCAGGGTGCAGCCCCCGTCCTGCGGACGTTTGGCGCTACAGAATTGATAGTTAATGATGTCGGTACTGTGACCGATATTGACACGCTGCAAGACCTGGAGCGTGCCTCTGCGCTTTTGGCTGGACGCCAGGCTTGACGCACATGGGCCGGGTCGGGACGCGCTGGGCCTTGAGAATCAGGTTTTTTGGGGGGAGATGAAGGCGTCGATACCGACCTGAATGGCAGCCATGGCTGCTTCGGTACTCAGGCCTTGATCACGGCGCAATCTGATCCAGGCCTCTGGGCTGAGCAGCATCAGCAGGGCCTCGAACCGGGGCGTATCCTCCTGAATCGACTTCGGCAAAATATTCTCCAAGACAGCCCGCTCCAACTCGACTTTGCGTTTGAAACTGGCCTCCACCATGGCTGAGGTGTGGCGATGCACCTGACCGCTGATCAAAAAAGGTGTGATCGTGTCGTAAAGTTGGCAGCGCACCTCGATGTTTTCCTTCAGGCGCGCCTGCCAGGTCTCCGCCTTCGAGACCATTTGCATCATCAACGCCACATTGATGCCCAACTCCTGGTCAATCTCCTGATACAGCGAGTCCATATCGTCAAAATGACGAAACACGGTTCGCAAACCGACGTCGGCGCGCGCAGACACTTCTTCAGCGGTCGGTGCGACCTTGCCTTCCTGGACCAACTCGGCCACGGCACGGACAATGCGTTTACGCGTTTCTACTGTTCTACTACGACGACCATCGCGTTGCTTGGGCGCAATCGTCGTGCTTTCCGGGCTCATAATTTTGGTCATTGAGTTAAATAAGCGTTGGCGGATAAACTGTTGCGGGATTGAGTTTACCCTTGGGCTCCGGGAGCCGGGGTTAGGGTTCTCCCATCCACCCGTTGCGTTTTGTTTTGGCATTTTGAATGTCATTAAAGGCTAAACTGCTGTCATGAAAAACTCAATAACCTGGCTACTGGCGCTGCTGTTGGCGGGTGCCTGTGGTGTGCTGGCGGCTGCGACCCGCCCGAACCTGGTGGTGCTGGTGGCTGACGACTGGGGCTTTACCGACCTGGGCGCCTTTGGCGGCGAAATCGACACGCCCCACCTGAACGCACTGGCGCGGCGTGGCACCCGGTTTGCGAATTTTCATGCCGCAGCCTCCTGTGCGCCCACGCGCTCCATGCTGCTGACCGGGGTGGACAACCACCGCAACGGCGTGGGCAACCTGCGCGAGACCCTGCCGCGCGAGCACATTGGCAAACCCGGTTACCAGGGCTCGATGACGCAAAACGTGGTCACCGTGGCCAGCCTGCTGCAAGACAGCGGCTACCGCACTTACATCACCGGCAAGTGGAATGTGGGCTCCGAGCCCTACAACCTGCCCAATCGGCGTGGTTTTGATCGCTCCATCGTGCAGGGAGACACTGGCTCGGACAACTGGCAGCCCCAAAAGCGCTACCTGCCGCATGGCCCCCGGGTGGACTGGTTTGAAGACGGCAAGCCTGCTGTCATGCCGGCCGAGTTCTACTCGTCCACCTACTTTGTCGACCGCATGATCGGCTACCTGAAGGCAGACCCGGCGCAGCACAAGCCATTTTTTGCCTACGTGGGCTTTCAGGCCAACCATGTGCCCATTCAGGCCCCCCAAGCTTTTGTCGACAAATACAAAGGTAAGTACAAGGACGGTTGGGATGCGTTGCGAGAGCAGCGCCGCAAAAGCGCGGCCGCCCTGGGCGTGATCCCATCCGACACGGCGATGGTGCGTATGCGTACCACGGAAGACTGGAACGCCCTGAGCGAGAAAGACAAGCTGTACCAGCAGCGGCAGATGGAAATCTATGCCGCCATGGCCGATGCCATGGACGCCGAGGTCGGCCGGCTGGTGGCCCACCTCAAGGCCACTGGCGCCTATGACAACACGGTGTTCGTCTTCATGTCGGACAACGGCGCCGAGGGCTCGGACTACAACGAGGCGCAGATTTGGCTCAAGACCCAGTACAGCCAGGACATCGACCAGCTCGGTGCCAAGGGCGCCTATGGCATTCCCGGGCCGAGCTGGGCCAGCGCCATGGCGTCGCCGCTGACCGGCTACAAGTTTTACTCGGCCGAGGGCGGCATCCGGGTGCCGATGTTCATTGCCGGCCTGCCCGGTGCCTCGGGCAATGCCCTGAGCCATGCGCTCACGCATGTGACCGACTTGGCGCCCACCCTGCTGGACCTGGCCGGCGTGCCCCAGCCCGGCCGCAGCTACCGCGACCAGCCGATCGAGCCCATCGCCGGCAAGAGCCTGCTGCCGCTGCTCACCGGCGCCGCCAGCGGCGTGCGCACTGCTGACGAGCCGCTGGGCTACGAACTGGCCGGCAATCTGGCCCTGTTCCGGGGTAACCTCAAGCTGGTCAAAAACAGCCTGCCGGTGGGCGACGGCCAGTGGCACCTGTACGACATCGTCAAGGACCCGGGTGAAACCCGTGACCTGCAGGCCGAAATGCCGCAGTTGTTTGCCACCATGCAGCAAGACTATCTGGCCTACGAGAAAGCCCATGGCGTGCTGCCCATGCCCGAAGGCTATAACCCGCAGCGGGCGGTATTGATCAACGGCTTGTACAACTACTGGTGGCCCACCTACGGACCGGGTGCCCTGATTGTGCTTTTGCTGCTGGTTGCTAGTACGGTGCTATGGAAAAGGAAGCGCCGGGCCCAGCATTCATGAGGCCTGGCGGCTATTTTGACTCGCCTTGGCCGGCCGAGGACGGTGGCCCGCAGCGGCTGCAGACCGCGCCGATTGCCAGCGCGCCGGGCCTGAACCTGCGCCCGGGTGAGCGCCTGGCCTGCACCACGCGCCACACCCTGCTGTCCACCATGACGGTGCTGGGCGCCCCGGGCGAGGTGTATTTGCTGACGCACTCGGCGCTGCGCGCCCGGCTGGGCGTGCCTACAACGGTCTGTGTTGAACGCATCGATCCCATCAGCCTGCAGCCGTTGGCTCGCTCGCCCCGCTTGCCCGGTGGCCCGATGTGGCCGGGCGGCATGGCGCTGCACCGCAATGGCGACCTGTTTGTGGTCTACGGCCGCTACCTGCACCGGCTTGACCGCCAGTGCCAACCGCTCGCCAGCCTCCAACTGCCCATCGATGCCCCCTACAACTCGTTTGTGGTGTTGGACAACGGCATGCTCGTCACCAAAAACCTGTCGGATACCGTGGCCGCGCGCCTGACCGTGGTCGACCCGTCCACCACGGCGCGCGCCTGCCCCGACCTGGACTGCCCGGAGCCGTCGATCGCCCGCCTGAGTGCCATGGGCAACACGGTGTACGTGGTGGGTGTGCGCTCCATTTTTCGCTACCACTGGTCGGACGTCGCCGCACAGCTGGTGTTCGATGCCGGTTGGCGTTTTGACTACATCGGCGCCACTGGCCAGAGCTACGGTTGGGACGTGGTGCTGGACGGCCAGCACGCCTGGTTCATGGACAACGGCCACCACCGCTACCTGTTTCGCATGGTCGGTGCCGGCGTCAGCCCGACCGCCAATCGCTTGTTGCGCGTCTCGCTCAGCGATGCGGCCGACCATCAGGCGCTGGACGTGTGTGGCGCCCCGGGCGGCAGCATCACCAACCCGCCGCTGGTGGACTTGCAGCGCCGCATCGTGGTCGGCTACGACTCGGCCAACCGCCAGATGCAGGCCTGGCGTTTCGACCCGGCCCTGCGCAGTCTCATGCCGCTCTGGCACAAGACCGGTCTGGGTTGCGCCAGCCACATGCTGCTCTACCCGGCCACTGGCGAACTGGTCACCAACGACTACCGCCGCTTCGGTGAAGAGGTGGTGGTGCTGGACATCGAAACCGGCCAGGAGCGCGGCCGGGTGCGGGTGGGCGGGCTGACCCAGGGGGTGGTGTTCCCCAGTGTTGGCTGGGGGCGCGACTTTTACTGGTGTTCCATGGGCAAAGTTGCGCGGGTGTTTGTGCAGTAAGCTGGCCCGCTCAGGCAAGAACAGGGCTCATATGAAAAAAACCATTTTGATCACCGGCGCAGGTACCGGCATTGGCCGCGATGCCGCCTTTGCGCTGGCGGCGCGCGGCCACCAGGTCATTGCCACCACCTTCAATGAGGCGCAGGCGGAACAATTGCGCGCCGAGTGCAGCACCCGAGGGCAAGCGTTGCAGGTGTTCAAGCTCGACATCACCGACCCCGCCGACCGCGCCTTGCTGCCGCCACTGCAGTTGGACGTGCTGATCAACAACGCTGGCATTGGCGAATCGGGCTCGCTCGCCGAGGTGGACCTGGACCGGGTGCGGCGTGTGTTTGAGGTGAACCTGTTTGCCACACTGGCGCTGACCCAACTGGCACTCAAGGGCATGATCGCGCGCCAGCGCGGCACAGTGCTGCTGGTCAGCTCCATCGCCGGGCGGCTGCCCATGCCTTTTTTGATGCCGTACTCGATGACCAAGTTTGCCTTGTCAGCCGCCGGCGCAGGCTTGCGTGCGGAAATGGACCAATTGGGCAAAAACGTGCATGTGGCGCTGATCGAACCCGGCGCCATCCACACCGGTTTCAACCAGGCCATGACCGACAGCAAATACGCCTGGATGACCGAGGCCTCGTATTTTTACGGGCAGGCCGCCAAGATGCGGCGCCAGGAGCAGCGCACCTTTGCCTTTCTGGAGGCGCGCAACACCCGCAGCATCGTCGCCCAGATCGTCAAGGCGACCGAGGCCAAACGACCGCGCCTGCGCTATGTGGCGCCTTGGGTGCAGGGCTTGATGGTGCGCTTGGCGCGTATGCTGGGCGTCTAAACGGTCTCGCCAGCCACGGGTGGTGCTGTCACCGTCTGGATCAGGTCTTGTTCCAGCATACAGAGCCGGTCTTGCCCCCAGACGGCGGGCCGCTCATTGATCCGAAACGAGGGCACGCCCCAGAGCCCGCGCGCAAACAGGTCTGCGCGGTTGGCTTCGGCCACGGCCCGCCAGCCACTGTCGGCCAGGGCGGCGGCCACATCGGCCGCGGTCAAACCGGCCCGATTGGCAATCTGCAACAGGCCGGCGTCGCTGCCTGCATCGACCCCTTCGGCAAACACCCCTTGCAAAAACGACTCGGCCAGCGCCGGCCCCTTGCCGAGGGTGATCGCCTTGTGCAGCAGTGCCAGGCCACGTTCGGTCGGTTCGCCCACCGGGTCCACCACGCTGCCAAAGGGCACGCCCAGCCTCTTGGCTTCGCGCTTGTTGTCGTGCAGTATGTACAGGCGTTTGGCCAGTGGCACCGGCAGGCCGCGCATCACCATCGGCAAAACAAAACGCAAACGAAGCTCGGCCCCGTAGTGCTCGGCCAGTCGGCGCACCTGGGCGGCGGCCAGGTAGGTGTAGGGGCTGCGAAGCGAGCAGTAGAAATGGATCACCGGGCGCTGCTTGGCGCTGGCCTGTGTTGGCCAGAACTGCAGCGTTGGCGCTGGAATCAACGGCGGCTCTGGCGCGGCAGCCCGCGCCAGCCCGGCCTCGCTCAGGCGCTGCTCCAGGTAGTGCAGACGGTCCACGCCCCAGTACCACTCGCCCTCAAAGTAGAAGGTGGCCCCCAGGTAATGCCCCCACTTTTGGCGCAGGGCGGCTCCGTGGGCCAGCGCTTCGTGCGCCACCACGCTGGCCTCGGCCGGGCCTTGCCCAGCTGGGTGGGCGCTCTCGCCGTGCCATAACGCCGTGCTGAGTTCTAACAGTTCAGCGGCCCATGCCGGTCTAGACAAGATCTTGACCGCGGCCGACTGCGCGGCCGATACAGCCGGCGCGCTGGGCTGCTTTGAGAAATCCGGCGTCGTCAGCGCCAGACTCAGTGCCAGGCGGTCCGCATCCAGACAAGACCAGTCGCGCAGCTTCTGCTGCTCAGGTGCAGCAGAGGCGTCGGGAGCCGGCACCAAGTGCGGTACCAGCTGCACACGGTACTTGGCTTGAAACGCTTGCAGATGCAGCGCTGTCAGATGGCTATAGGGGTCGTCAAGCTGGTGAAAGTAATGCACCTCAGGCGTCTGCCGCAGCAACCGGCGCTTGACGGCATGGCCACCCCGACGCAGGCGCTGCAAGGTCGGGCTGGTCAGCGTTTGGGTGAATGCGCGGCCAAGGGCAGCTTTGATGACGGACATGGTGGGTTCCAAATCTAGAAAAGTGCCCTATTGGCAGTCGCCATGGCATTGTAGGTTTGTCCCCTCAGCTTACGCCGTCTGACATGGGATGCCAGCCCTGCCGGGGTTGGTAACCGGCTGGTAACTATTGCTGGCCAAAGCGAGTAAAAAGGACGTACGATACACATCGTAATTTTGTTACCAAAAAACATGAAACTCAATTCCACCGTTGAGGCTGTCACAGCCCGCATTCGCGAGCGCAGCCGCCACTCGCGCAGCACCTACCTGCAGCGCGTTGATCAGGCGGGTCAACGCCGACCCGGCGCTGAGCGGCTGGGCTGCGCCAACGTGGCGCACGCCTTTGCCGCGCTGCCGGCCAACGACAAGCTGCGCGTGGTGGCTGAGCGCGCGCCCAACATCGGCATCGTCACTGCCTTCAACGACATGCTCTCAGCCCATGCGCCGCTGCAGCACTACCCAGACCTGATCAAGGCCGAGGCCCGGCGCTTGGGCGCCACAGCGCAGGTGGCCGGCGGGGTGCCGGCCATGTGCGACGGCGTGACGCAGGGGACGCCTGGCATGGAGCTGAGCCTGTTCAGCCGTGATGTGATCGCCATGGCCACCGCCGTGGCGCTCAGCCATGATGTGTTTGACGGTGCGCTGATGCTGGGCGTGTGCGACAAGATCGTGCCTGGGCTGCTGATCGGCGCCCTGCATTTTGGCCACCTCCCCACGGTCTTTGTGCCGGCGGGCCCCATGACCTCGGGGCTGTCGAACAACGCCAAGGCCAAGGTGCGTGAGCGGGCAGCGCAGGGCCTGGTGGGCCGCGCCGAGCTGCTGCAGGCCGAGTCAGCCGCCTACCACGGCCCCGGCACCTGCACCTTTTACGGCACCGCCAACAGCAACCAAATGCTGCTCGAAGCCATGGGCCTGCATGTGCCCGGCACCGCCTTCATCAACCCCGGCGAGGACCTGCGCGAAGAACTGACCCGTGAGGCGGTGCGTACCGTGCTTGGGCGGCAGAGCGCGGGCGCTGCTCATCAGGTTCCACCTTTAGGAGTGCTGGTCGATGAGCGCTGCATCGTCAATGCGATGGTGGCTCTGCTGGCCACCGGTGGCTCCACCAACCACCTGATCCACTGGGTGGCGGTGGCGCGCTCGGCGGGTATCGTGATCGACTGGGACGACTTTGCTGCCCTGTCCGAGGTGGTGCCACTGCTGAGCCGGGTCTACCCCAATGGCAGCGCCGATGTCAACCAGTTCCAGGCGGCCGGCGGCCCCGGCTATGTCATTCGCGAGTTGCTTGACGCCGGCTTTATGCATGCCGACGTGCTGACGGTGCGCAGTGGCGGCCTGCGCGAATTCACCGGCATCCCGGAGGCGGCGGGCAACGGCCTGCGCTGGCAGACCGCCGGTGCCACCAAGGACGACAGCGTGGTGCGGCCGGCCGGCCAACCCTTCAGCGCCAGCGGCGGCCTCAAGCTGTTGCAGGGCCCGCTGGGACGTGCGGTGATCAAGGTCTCGGCCGTTCCCGAAGACCGGCACCTGATTGAGGCGCCGGCCCGCGTGTTTGACTCGCAAGACGCCTTGCAAGACGCTTTCAAGGCGGGCGAACTCGAGCGCGATGTGGTGTGCGTGGTGCGTTGGCAGGGGCCACAGGCCAATGGCATGCCCGAGCTGCACAAGCTCACACCGCCACTGGCTGTGTTGCAGGGCCGGGGTTTCCGGGTGGCACTGGTGACCGACGGCCGCATGAGCGGCGCCTCAGGCAAAGTGCCGGCTGCCATTCATGTCTCGCCCGAGGCCGCCGACGGCGGGCCGCTGGCACGCCTGCGAGACGGCGATGTGATCCGCCTTGACGCCGCTGCCGGTCGGCTCGAGGTGCTGGTGCCCGAGGCCGAGTGGCTGGCCCGCGAGGTGGCGGTCATGCCCGAGCATCTGCGCGCGGCCAACGGCTTGGGCATGGGCCGCGAACTGTTTGCTGGCATGCGGCGCAGCGCCTTGACGGCAGAGCAGGGCGCCTGCAGCTGGCTGTAACCCGACTCCCAATAGTTAACCCGAGGACAGATCCATGACGACAACTGCTTTGAGCGCGCTGCAAGTGATGCAAGACGCGCCGGTGATTCCGGTCATTGTGCTGACCGACGTGGCGCACGCCGTGCCCATGGCCCGCGCACTGCTGGCAGGCGGTATCCGTATGCTGGAGGTCACGCTGCGCACGCCGCAGGCGCTGGCCTGCATCGAGGCGATTGCGCGGGAACTGCCCGAGGCGGTGGTGGGCGCCGGCACGGTGCGCAGCCGCGCGGATGCACAGGCGGCAGCCCGCGCCGGTGCCCGTTTTGCGGTGAGCCCCGGTTATACGCCGGCGGTGGGTCAGGCTTGCCGCGACTTCGGCCTGGCGCTGCTGCCTGGGGTAGCCACCGGCAGCGAGATCATGCAGGCGCAAGAAGATGGCTTTACCGAGCTCAAGTTCTTTCCGGCCATGCAGGCTGGCGGCCCGGCCATGCTCAAGGCTTGGGGCGGCCCGTTTTTTGACGTCAAGTTCTGCCCCACCGGCGGCGTGACACCACAAAACGCATCCGAGTTTTTGGCCCTCGCTAATGTGGTTTGTGTGGGCGGCTCTTGGTTGGTCCCGGCCGACGCGCTGGCCGGCGGCGACTGGGCCCGGATCACGCGGTTGGCGGCTGACACCCGGTCCTTGGCACGCGCTCTCTGAGCCGCCACCAGCTTTCGCGCGCTCCGCTCGTGCCTTGGCGCGAGCCTGTTTCCGGTGCCGACCCTCAAATTTCCACAAAAGATTGGCGGGATAAGTGGCGCCAATTTGGTGCGATATATTCAATTGGTGTTATAAATATAAAGCCAAGTCCCCAAGAGGGCTTGGTGCTCTGATGAGCCTCTGCGTAGGAGGCAGATGCAAGGGCTTGGCCAACCTGCACTGGGTTGGCCCGGAATTGAAGAACAACGTCATAACGAGGAAGACATGAAACAAATTACTTTTGGCTCGTCCAAGGGCCATACTCCCCAAGGCCGAGCCGTCGTGCTCGCCGCCCTGCTGGCCATAGGCGCAGCAGCGCCAGCAGGCTACGCCCTTGCCCAGGCTAATTCGCGCAATGTGCCGGCGGCCGAATGGGCGAAGATTCAGGACGCCGCCCGCAAAGAGGGCAAGGTCATCGTTTACGCGACCATGGGGCCCGCTGTACATGACCGCATCGTTGAGGCCTTCAACGCCAACAACCCCGGCATCAAGATGGAGCTGGTGCGCATTGTGGGTTCGGCCCTTACGGCCAAGGTAGAGCAGGAGCGCCTGGCGCCGAACGTCGCCGGTGGCGACATGATGCTGACCGCCGACATCCGCTGGGCCAGCGATGCGGTCAAAAAAGGCTATCTGAAAACGCCTGTGGGCCCTGCCGCTGCTGCCTACCCTGATGCCTGGATACGCGGTGGGCAGGTTGCCTTGATGGCGCCCACGCCCTGGGTGATTCACTACAACACCAATCTGGTCAAAACCCCGATCACCGGCTACCAGGACTTGCTGCGGCCAGAACTGGCCGGCAAAGTCGGTGGCGTGTCTCTGGTGGCCGAGGTGGTAACCCTGTTTTACAAATGGGTGGACGAGACCAACCCCGGCTACATGGAAAAATTGGCGGCACAAAAGGTCAAGATGTACCCTAGCACGGTCGGGTCTGCTAATTCGACCGCTTCAGGCGAGATCTCTGCCGGCATCTTTTCGGTGATTCCTGTTGACAACGCGCTGCACGCCCAAAAGGCACCGTTCAAGACTGTGATTCCCAACCCATCGTATGGCTTTGCCTATGGTGCGGCCATCGTCAATTGGGCCAAGAACCCGAACGCCGCTTTGGTGGCGCAGGACTTCATCATGTCGGTCAAGGGGCAGGCGGCGATCGTGGGCAACGGCGAGTCCGGCAGCCCGGTGCCAGGCGTTCCCGGTGCGCTTGACCTGTCCAAGGTCAACCTGCAGCTGATCGACTGGGACAAGGTCACGCCTGAAGGTGTGAAGGCCTACGAGACCCGCTGGAACTCGTTGTTTGGCGCGCGCTGAGGACCTGATGGCCTCACTGTTCTTGATCAGGTGACCAGGTGATGGTTGCACATCGCCAAGGCCGGGTCTGGTGGGGCTCGGGCGGTTGGGTGCGGCGGCAAGCCGCACCCCAAACGGCCTGGGTTCTGTTGGCCATCGGCGTCGGTTTTTTGGTGTTGTCGCCAGTGCTGCAATTGCAGTGGCGTGCGTTTCTGGACGGCGGCTCGGCATTCGCCCGCATGCAAGACCTGCCGCGCATCGGCACCACGCTGAGCACCACCATCGTCTTGGCCATTCTGTCGAGCATTTTGGCGGTGTTGATGGGCACCTTGCTGGCCTGGTGTGCCTCCATGCTGCCGCAGCGGGTGCGCCGAGTCGGTGAGCTGGCACCACTGCTTCCCCTGGTGGTTCCGGCGGTAGCCGCCGTGACGGGCTGGATCTTCTTGCTATCGCCTCGAGTGGGCTACTTGAACATGCTGCTTCGCCAGTTGCCAGGGCTGGACAGCCTGGAGGAGGGGCCGTTCGACATCTACAGCGTGACCGGCATCATCATCATCACCGGCATGTTGTTGAGTTCCTTCGTGTATGTGTTCGTGTTCACAGGGCTGAAGAACATGGGCCAGGAGCTTGAAGCCGCAGCGGCGGCCTGTGGTGCTTCGCCGACCATGCGGTTTTTCACCATCACGCTGCCGCTTCTGCGACCGTCCATCATTTTTGCCACAGGGGTGGTTTTTTTGCTCGGCCTTGGTCAGTTCACCGCGCCTCTTTTGCTGGGACGAACCGCCAAGATCGATGTGCTGACGACCGAGATGTTTTACCTGACTGAACGGTTCCCGGTTGATTTCGGCCTGGGCGCCGCGCTGGGCTTTCCTATTTTGGCGCTGGGCCTGATGGTGGTGCTGTTCCAAAAACTCGCTCTCGGCGAACAGCGTCGCTTTGTGGTGGTGTCGGCCAGGTCCAAGTACAACGTGCGCGAGACGCGTTGGTGGGCGGCAGTTGTCATTGGTTTGTACCTGCTGGTCACGACCGTGCTGCCCCTCTTGGCCTTGATTTATGTCTCCGTGTCGCCCTTTTGGACGGGCTCTCTGATCGTGCCAGAACTGACTCTGCGTCACTGGAGTTCGGTGCTGGGCAACCGGGGCCTGGTGGATGCGATCTGGACCAGCGTCAAGACCTCGGTGATCGGGATTGCCATCCTGATTCCCTTAGGCTTCTTTATGGCCTTTGCCTTGTTGCAGTCGACCCGCATTGCCAAGCCGGTGCGCATGGCGATTGACCTGTTTGCCACACTGCCCATTGCCGTCCCTGCGTCTTTGATGGGTTTTGGCTTGCTGTTTGTTTATTCGCAGCCGCCGATACAGATCTACGGGACCACAGCCGTGTTGGTGGTGACCTATGTCACCCTGATGATCGGCCATTCGACGCGGCTGCAGTTCACCACGCTGGTAGCGACGGGGCAGGAATTCCTGGAGGCCTCGAAGGCCTCTGGAGCCGGTCCGATCCGTTCGCTGTTCCAGGTGCTCTTGCCCATGTGCCGCAAGGGCATTGCTGCTACGGCGGCGCTTACTTTTGTGCTGCTGTTCCATGAATTCAGTGCGTCGCTGATGGTGCGCTCGGCCAGGACTCAGGTCATTGGCAGCGTGATGTACGACGTGTGGGCCGGGGGCATCTATTCACAGGTTGCGGTGCTGGCGCTGATCATGGTCGTGGTGACAGTCGTCGGGGTCTGCATCGCAGGCTGGCTGGGTGGCACCGATCCGACACAACAAAAGGGCTGATACGTGAAGGAACTCCAAGTTGAAAAGCTCGTCAAACGCTACCCCGGGCGCGAGCAGGTGGTGGCGGTTGATCGGGTCGATGTTGAAGTCGCGGCGGGTGAAATGCTGGTGCTGCTGGGCCCCAGCGGTTGCGGCAAGACCACGCTGCTGCGCTGTGTTGCCGGCCTGGAGGAAGCCCAGGAAGGCCGTATTTTGCTTGAGGGCAAGGCCGTGTTTGATTCAGGCAGTGGCCTGAACCAGCCCACGCACCTGCGCGATATCGGCATGGTGTTCCAGAACTACTCGTTGTGGCCCCACATGTCGGTGCAGCGCAACGTCGAATACCCTTTGCGGGCCCGCAATGTCGGGGCGGCAGAGCGGGTGGCGCGTTCACGTGAGGTGCTGGACGTGGTGCAGTGCGGCCATCTGGCCGATCGCTACCCCGCCATGCTCAGCGGCGGCCAGCAGCAACGGATCGCTTTGGCTCGCGCCTTGGCGCCGCGGCCCAAGATCATGCTGCTGGATGAACCCCTGTCCAACCTGGACGCCCTGCTCAGGGTGGAACTGCGAGCCCATTTGCGGGCCATCCACCGTGAGGTCGGCTTCACCGGTATCTATGTCACGCACGATCAGATTGAGGCCTTCAATCTGGGCACCCGGGTCGCGGTCATGAATGCAGGGCGCATCGAGCAACTAGACAGCGCCAACCAGGTGTACGAGCGACCCGCCACTGAGTATGTGGCGCGTTTCCTGGGCATCCGCAATGCCCTGGCCTTGACGCGCGACGCTGGTTGGAACACGGATGCCGGCCGGCTTGAAGGCAACCTGCAAGTGCTGGATCGTCACAAGGGGCCGCTGAGGTTGTTTGTGCGGCCCCAGCTGCTGCACCTGAGCGCCGCGGGAACTGCGCCGCTCCATCCGGGCCATATGGCCCTGCAAGGTGGGCGCGTGGTCGACGTGCTGTACTCCGGCTCCGAGGTCGACTATGTGGTGGACGTGGGCGGCGTGTCGCTGTTCGTCACCAACCCGGTGGGGCCCAGCCCCTACCGAGCCGGCGACACCGTCACGGTGTCATTTGCCGGCGAGCACGCCTTGCTGTATGCCAACGGCGTGCTGGTCAAGGGCTGAAGGCCTTTCAAGCTTTGAACAGCTTGTCGAATTTCAGTTTGTAGTCGCGCTGAAACTCTGGCGTGTAGCGGAACACGTCCCAGGGCTGCATGGTCTTGGCATCGAGTGAGCCCGGGATGCCGGGGATCACGCTGGCAGTTTCGCCGGTGCCGTTCCAGATCCCCTGACCGCGCCGCGACATCATGTAATCCAGAAACACCAGAGCGGCGTTGGGCCGTCTGGAATGCGCCACTGCAGCGATCACGTCGGCACTGGCAAAGGCCGGGTTTGGTTGCACCACTTTCATGGGTGCGCCCTGGGCAATCAGCGTGTTGGCAACCGCGTGGATGCCGTACAGGCCGGCCGCTGTCTCGCCTGCGGCGATGCTCTGGAACAGCGGCAGTACGCCCACCGTGAGTTTGGGCTTTTGCGCCGCGAATTGGGTCAGAAAATCTGCGCCCTGGGTCTTCTCGATCCATTCGTAAAAAGCAAAGACAGTCTCTGCGACCAAGTCAGAGCTACCCACCTTGCCTTTGAGCTCTGGTCGCAGCAGATCGCGCATGCTGGTGATCGGTGTCTTGATCATATTGGTGTTGTAGGCCACCACAAAAGGCATCACGGCGACGATGGGTACCGCACCGTACAGCAGACTCTCCTTCGGGTAGTCGGCGGTTGCCGGACCTACCGGTTTGAGGAAGAAGTTTTCTTGGGACTTATCGCGGTACCAGATGGCGTTGGCGTATTGCGTGATGTCTGCGCCGTCAAGTTTGCTTGACTTTTCGGTCTCGATGGCCTGCATGTGGGTTACAGATGTGAGCAGGCGTCGATATTCAACCTTGATCTCAGGGTATTGGGTCATGAAGTCTTTGGTGACCCGGTCCAGCACCTGGGGTACGGCCTGGTGGTAGATCACCAGGCTGCCCTCTTTTTTAGCGGCAGCCACAATGCGCTGCCAGTTGGCATCACCTTGCTGGGCGTTGAGCCTGGGCGCTGTCAGCGCCATGGCACCGAGGGCGCCAAGCGTGCCGATGGCACTGCGGCGGTTTACAGAATTGCGTTCGTTGTCATTGGTCATCGTTGTCTCCTGGTTAAATTACTCATCTGCCTCAATCGTCATCACGCCTTCAACTCATTGTCAGGCCACCGTCAAGTGGCATGGCCACGCCAGTGATCCAAGAGGACTCATCGCTGGCCAGAAACAGGGCCAGGTTGGCGCAGTCTGCGGTCACGCCCAGTCTGCGCAGCGGGTGTTTGGCTGCGACCACCGCCTGTTGCTCTTCAAGGCTTGAGGTGTCGTTGGCTTTTAGCGCACGGGTTTTCCAGACCCCGGCCACCAGCGGTGTGGGGATCGAACTCGGACAGATCGCATTGCAGCGGATATTTTGCGGGCCATACTGCGCGGCAATCTGCCGCGTCAGGCCCACCACGCCAGTCTTGGCCGCCGAGTAGTGCGGGATGTCCGGGATGCCGATCAACCCTGCCGTGCTCGACTGGTTGATGATCGATCCGCCTCCTCCCGCGATCATGTGTGGCAGGGCGTATTTAGACGACAGCCAGACGCTGGTTAGGTTGATCGAGATCATCCGGTTCCATTGCTCCAGCGTCATGTCGATGGCGTTGGTCGCCTCGGCGATGCCGGCATTGGCGTAGAGCACATCGAGCTTGCCGAAGGCGGCGATGGTCTCGGCCACCATGCGCTCGATGTCCTGCGCCTGGCTCACATCGACGGTGCATGCAACCGCACCATGGCCGGCAAGCCGGGCGGTCTCCCGCACCGCCTCGGCCTGGATGTCCGCGCACATCACGCGCGCGCCTTCAGCCGCGAACAGTTCTGCGGTGGTCCGGCCAATGCCAGAGGCCGCACCGGTGACGATCGCCACCTTGCCTTCGAGTCTTCCTGCCATGGTTGTTGTCTCCTAATTGCTCGGCGCTTCAGTGTTTTGGGCCAGTGTCTTTGTGGATGAATTCGGTGATGAAAGGGGCAATCACCTCGCCGTTGATTTTGCAGTCGATCAAGATCGGGCCATCGGGTTTGGCCAGCAGGTGCTCGAGTTTTTTCAGGTCGTCGACTGAGCGCACCGTGTGGCAGTCAAAGCCCAGTGGTTCTGCCATGGGGGCAAAGTCAACGTCAAAAAATTCGGCCTTGGCGACCGGCATGTTTTGGCCGCGCAGGATGTGCACCTCAGCGCCATAGGCCGCATCGTTCATCACCAGCACGATCATGGGCAGGTCTTCGCGGATGATGGTTTCGATTTCACCCATGGACATCAGCATGCCACCGTCGCCGATCATGACCACCACCGTGCGGTCGGGTTGACCCCGCGCGACCCCAATGGCGGTGCCCAGGCCCAGCCCCACCGAGCCCGAGTCCAGGCTGTGCGTGAAGTGGCCGGGCCCAGGTACTGAAAAGTAGGCCCAGTTGGCCATGAAGTTGCCACCGTCATAGACGATGTGTCGGTTGTCGGGCAGCATTCGGCTGAGCTCCAGCGTCAGGATGCGCGGGTCGATCGTGCGAGCGGTGTGGGCCACCTGGAAATCCATGGTGTGCTCAAAGGCGGCAATCTCCGCGCGCACCTGTTCGGTGTGCCAGGGCTTTTCCACCGCGCTGCGTTGGGGCAGGGCGGCCGCCAGTTGCTCGGTGACCAATCTGGCGTCGCCCACAATGCCGACATCTGCCGGCCACCAGCGGTTGATGTTGGTGCGCACGCTGTCCACATGGATCACAGGAACCGCCGGCAGTGCGATGCCCGAACTCATGGTCAAGGAGTTCAGTGCCACGCCCACCGCCAGCACGCAGTCGGCCTGCTCGATGTAACGGCGCGCCACTGACGTTGACGAGGACCCCAGGATGCCCAGGTTGTAGGGGTTGTCGCGAAACAGGTCCTTGGCCTTGAGGGCGTTCACCAACAAGGCGCCGGTGTGATCAGCCAGCGCCTCCAGCGCCTGCCTGGCGCCGGCGCGGTGGGCGCCCACCCCTGCGACGATCAGCGGTCGGCGCGCCTGGCGCAGCAGGCTGACGGCCGTATCGATGGACGATTGGCGCCCGGCCTGTGCCTTGGGTGCTACCGATAGTTTCACGGGTGACGGCCCGTCGCTGACACTGGTGTAAGCCACCTGCAGGTCGGTGGGCAACAGCAGTACCGAGGTCTTGCCCAGCGTGGCCTCGGCCACCGCATCCGCCAGCGACTGCCTGGCAGCATCTGCGCTGCCTGGTTGGAAAGTCGGGATGCCACAGGCGCGCACTACGGTCGCAGCTGGAAACGCCTTGAGATCCGGCCCCAGCCCGTTGACCAAACCCCGTCCAAGGGGTGAGTCGCCGCTGATGATCAGCACCGGCATGCCGGATTTTGCGGTCGAAATCGTGCCGTGCATGGCATTGGCCATGGCCGGACCGCGGCCCACCAATGCCACCCCAAGTTTGCCGGTGGCAGCCGCGTAACCCATGGCCATCATCACGGCGTTGGTCTCATGGCGCGCGCCGATCATCCGCACGCCCATGGCGTCGAGCGTGGAAAAAATCTGGCAGATGCAGTCGCTCATCAGGCCAAACACGGTGTCTACGCCAATCGCCTTGAGGTCCTCAGCAAGCACCTGATAAACGGGAACAGTACGCATACAGTGTGTCTCCTAGTGGGCTATCAGGTGGCCTCAACAGCCCCTCATTGCCACAAGTTTATATTGGAAAACAGTTTTAAATATAAATTATGATGTGGTCAAATACTTCCAGCGAGTTGGGGGGTTAATTTCTGTGGCTGATCTAGCGTCTGCGCACCAATGCAGTGCCGACGGCTTGGCAGACCCAAACCAGACGGAGACAAGTGCATGAGCAATGACCAGGCAGCTGATCGGACGCAGATTCAGTACACCATGGCGGTGTACTGCAACAGCGTGGACAGTGGCGACGTAGATGGTGTGGTGTCGGTCTTCATGCCGGATGGTCGTCTGGAGTTGTCCAGCGGCACCAAGGCGGCTGGCCGCGACGCCATCCGAGCCTTCTACACGCCGGTGATCGGCCCGGCCCGGCCCGACCGCGCGCCCGATGGTTCTCTGCCATTGCTGCGCCACAACCTGACCACCTCCCGCGTTGAGTTTGTTGACGCTGACACGGCCCAGGGTTGGACCTATTTCATGTCGTTGACCCGCCATGGGCTCGACCACGCCGGGCGCTACATCGACACCTTCCGGCGCCAGGGTGAGCGCTGGCTGATTGCTGACCGGCGGATTGCGGTTGAGTGGTACGGCAGCCCGTCTTGGTACGAGTCGGTCCGCCTCAAAGCTGCGCCGGCAAGCGGGGGCTGAGCCATGCACAGCGTGGCAGAGTTGCGGCTGCGCGCGCGGGCCCGCCTGCCTCGCGTTGTCTTTGACTTCATTGACGGTGGGGCTGGCAACGAGGCCACGCTGCAGCGCAATGAGAGCGCCTTCCAGGAATTGCGGCTGCTGCCCAGGGTGTTCGCCCCCTGCCGCAGCCGAGACCTCTCCACCACTCTGCTGGGTCAGCGCTATGGCATGCCCTTCGGTGTGACCCCCATGGGGCTGTGCAACCTGGCCTGGCCGGGCACTGATCTGGGCTTGGCTCGGGCCGCCGCCAAAGCGGGTATTCCCTACGCGCTGTCCACAATGGCCAGCACATCGATTGAGGATGTCGCCCGTGCCGCGCCGGATCACACCTGGTTCCAGCTGTACGTGGGCGGTGATGCGCCGGTGGCTGATGGTTTTCTGGAGCGTGCGCTGGCGGCTGGCATTCGAACTCTGGTGTTGACGGTCGATGCCAATTTTGCTGCCCGCCGACTGCGCGATCGGCGCAATCACTTTGCATTACCTCTGCGACCGACACCCCGTCTGCTGGCCGACCTGCTGACGCATCCGAGCTGGTCGCTCGCCACTTTGGCCGCTGGTGCACCGACCTTCGAGAACTTCAAACCCAGCGCCAGCAACCCACGCCGCATCGACATTGCGGACATGCTGAAGGCCTTGGCCCAGGCGGACATCAACTGGGACCTGCTGGCCCACGCGCGGGCGCGCTGGCCGCACAAGCTGATTATTAAAGGGGTGCTGCACCCGCAAGACGCCCAACGAATCGCCGCCATGGGCGCCGACGGTGTGGTGGTGTCTAACCACGGCGGGCGGCAATTGGCTTCGGTCCCCGCGTCCATCGAGGCATTGCCAGCGATCCGGCAGGCGGTGGGGCCGGATTTTGCGGTGCTGCTCGACAGCGGTGTGCGCAGCGGCGACGACATTGCCAAGGCCTTAGCTGCCGGCGCCGACTTTGTGCTGCTTGGGCGAACCTTTCTCTATGGCACGGGTGCGCTCGGGGCTGAGCGGGGCCCAGCAGTCACTATCGACATCCTCCGCGGTGAGCTCGACACGGCGATGGCCCAGCTGGGCTGCAGTACCGTGCAAGAACTTCGCTCCGCGGCTTTCTTTTCCCCATTGTCCTGGTCCAATCGCCAGAACGGAGGCAACCCTTGAGTTCACCTGTTCCTGTCCATGTGCCACCCGACCGGGTGGTCGAGTTCGACCGTTTCACTTCACCGGTGCTGCAGCGCTGCCCCCACCGTGGCGTGGCAGATCTGTTCAAGAACAGCCCGGACATCTTCTACACCACCGGTGACCGTGGGCACTGGGTGGTGGCCAGCGCCACTCTGGCGCGCGACATGCTGCGCCAGACTGACAAGTTTTCTAGCGACCCGGTGCACAACCCTGCCAACGCGCGCAAGCCACCCACTTTGCCCAACCAGGCCGACCCGCCCTTGCACACCGAGTTGCGCCGCATCATCAACCCCTTTTTCTCGCCTGCTGGCGTGCAGAAGCTGGAGCACAGCGTGCGCCAACTGGCGGGCGAGCTTATTGACGAGGTAATTGGGCGCGGGCATTGCGAGTTTTTGCGTGAACTGGCCCAACGGTTTCCCGTGCAGCTTTTCATGCGCATGACCAACGCCCCGATGGAAGACCGCGAAATGCTGGTGGCCAAGGTGGACCGGTTCACCCGCGCGCCCGACATTCAGCAGCGCTTGGCGGCTTTGGGTGAGCTGGGCGATTACCTCAAGGGCATGATTGCCGAGCGCGAGCGCACACCTGGTGACGACCTCGTCAGCCTGGCCATACATGGCACGGTTCATGGCCGGGGGTTGACGGACGACGAGAAGCTGGGCATGGTCAACCTCTTGTTTCTGGGCGGCCTGGACACGGTGGCGGCAATGCTGTCCTTCATCATGGCCTACCTGGGTCAGCATCCGGCGCAGTACCAGCGCCTGGTGAGCGACCCAGAACTGATCGGCAACGCGATTGAGGAGTTGATGCGGGTGCACGGTGTGGCCGGCATGGAGCGCGGCGTGACCGCCGACATGGACTACGCCGGCCTCAGTTTTAAGGCCAAGGACCGGCTGGTGTTTCTGCCGCATGTCTACGGGCTGGATGAGGCCCTGGTGGACGACCCGTTCCGGGTGGACTTTGACCGGCCCATCAGCAGCCACCTGGTGTTCGGCTCCGGCCCCCACCGCTGCGTGGGCTCGCACCTCGCCCGGCTGGAGATGAAGGTTTTCATTGAAGAGTGGGTGCGCCGTATTCCTGCGTTCTCGGTGGCTGCCGAGGGCGATCTGCCCACCCGCGGTGGCTTGGTCTGGTCACCGGTTGCCGTGCCGCTGGAGTGGCCGGTGGCCGACACTGTGGCCGACCCCTTGGCCGGTCAAGACCAGGGCGCCGCCGCATGAAGATCATTGTTGACCGCCAGGTTTGTGCAGGCCATGCCCTGTGCGCCGCCAAGGCGCCCGATGTGTACCAGCTGGACGAGGAGGGCTACTGCTGCTCCAACGGCGCCACCGTGCCGCCGCACTTGCACGAGCAGGCGCGCCTAGGCGCGCGGCACTGCCCCGAGGCAGCGATTTTGTTGGTGGACGACGAGGATGCCCCCTGATGCCTGAGATCACCTTTATTGCCGCCGATGGCCAGTCGCAAACCCTGCAGGTTGAGCCGGATCAGTCAGTGATGCACGCGGCTGTGGAGAACGACATCCGCGGCATTCTGGCCGACTGCGGCGGATCCTGCTCCTGTGCCACTTGCCACTGTTACCTGGATGAGGCCTGGGCCTCGCGCTTCCCGCCCGCATCCATCGAAGAGGCCGAACTGGTCTCGTTTGCCTTTGACCCGCTGCCCAGCAGCCGGCTGTCGTGCCAGCTGCAGCTCGGCCCTGAGCATGATGGCCTGGTGATTCGACTGCCCAAACGGCAGATTTGAGCCTTGGGCGCTGCTCGAACGCGCGCCTACAAATCCTTCACCAACCGCAAAGCGTCATAAATCGCCGCATGCGTGTTGCGCGCTGACACAGCGTCACCTATGCGGAACAACTGGAAGCCGTTACCAGACTCAGGCTGGCCCTGTGGCTGCCCGGCCAGCAAGGCGTCGTAGTCCACCGCGCCCTGGTTGCTGGAGCGGCTCTTGAGCTCAAAGTACAGCTCGTCCAGCGGCCGAGTGCCGTGGTTCACCACCACCTGGTCTACAAGCCGCTGCTGGTGCACGCCGCCATAGTCGCTGCCGATGTGGGCCATCAGTTGGCCGTCTTGGCGCGTGACAGACGCGAGCCGAAAGGTCACAGTGAAGATGACATCGCGCTTTTGCAGGCTGCGCATGTAGGGCACCAGGTTCATGGCCATCACCTCGGGCGCAAAGCTGCGGTCGGGCGTCATGATCTCTACCCGGGCGCCCGTTTGGGCGATCAGGTCAGCCGCCTGCAGCGCGGCGTGGTCACCAGCGTCGTCGTACAGCAGCACGTTGCGGCCGGGCTTCACGTCGCCGCTCAAGATGTCCCAGGCCGACACCACCAGCTCGTTGCCCTGTGCCAGCACCTCGGTGTGGGGCAGGCCGCCGGTGGCGATGATCACCACGTCGGGCTGCTCGGCCAGCACGGTGGCGGCATCGGCTAGGGTGTTGAAGTGGAATTGCACCCCCTGTTCCTCGCAGCGCGCCATGCGCCAATCAATGATGCTGATCATCTCGCGTCGGCGTGCGGTCTGCGTGGTCAGCCGCACCTGACCACCCGGCTTGGCGGCGGCTTCCAGCACCAGCACCTGGTGGCCGCGCTCAGAGGCGACCCGGGCCGCCTCCAGCCCCGCCGGGCCAGCGCCCACCACCACCACCTTGCGCTTGAGCGGTGCCGGGCTCAGGGTGTGCGGCATGGTCAGCTCGCGTCCGGTGGCCGGGTTGTGGATGCAATAGGCCTCGCCCCCGGCGTAGATGCGGTCCAGGCAGAAGTTGCCACCCACGCAGGGGCGGATGGTGTCCTCCCTGCCGATCATGATCTTGCGCACGATGTGCGGGTCGGCCATGTGGGCGCGCGTCATGCCGACCATGTCGAGCTTGCCCGAGGCAATGGCAAAGCGGGCGGTGGTCACATCCTGAATTTTGGCGGCGTGGAAGATCGGAATATCGACCTGCGCCCGGATGCTGCCGGCAAAGTCCAGGTGCGGCGCGCTGGCCATGCCCTGCACCGGGATCACGTCGGTCAGGCCCGCGTCGGTGTCAATGTGGCCGCGGATGATGTTCAAAAAATCCACCTGGCCGGACTGGGCCAGGTAGCGGGCAATACCCAGGCCCTCTTCGGCATTGAGGCCGCCTGGCCGCACTTCGTCCGCCACGCCGCGCACACCCAGAATGAAGTCGGGCCCGACCCGGGCCCGGATGGCCTTGACGACGTCGAGCGTGAAGCGCACCCGGTTCTCCAATGGCCCGCCATACGGCCCATCCAGCGTGTTGGTGGCGGGCGACCAGAACTGGTCCATCAAGTGGCCATAGGCTTCCAGCTCCAGCCCGTCCACGCCGGCGGCGTGCATGCGCTCTGCCGCATCGGCGTAGTCGCGGATCAGGCGCGTAATGTCCCAGTCTTCCATCTGCTTGGGGAAAGCGCGGTGCGAGGCCTCGCGCTGGTGCGAGGGTGACACCACCGGTAGCCAGTCGGCCTTGGACCAGCTGGTGCGCCGCCCCAGGTGGGTGATCTGGATCATCACCGCCGCGCCGTGCTCATGGCAGGCGTCGGTCAGGTCGCGCATCCAGGGCACCACCTCGTCCTTGTAGGCCAGGATGTTGTTGAACACTGGCGGGCTGTCGCGCGAGACGGCGGCTGAACCGGCGGTCATGGTCAGGGCAATGCCGGCCTTGGCGCGCTCGACATGGTAGGCGCGGTAGCGCGCCTTGGGCAGGCCGTCTTCGGCATAGGCCGGCTCGTGCGAGCTGGTCATGATGCGGTTGCGCAGCCGCAGGTGCTTGAGCTGAAAGGGCTGCAACAGGGGGTCGGTGTCAATGGCCATGCGGGGCTCCGTCGTCAGTAACGTCGTCAATACCACTGGTCGGGCATCGAGGCCTTCGTCCGCGCCACAAAGTCGCGGATCGACTCGTCCACTGCCTCGTCCAGCGGCGGCGCCACATACTCGGCCAGCGAGGCTTTCCAGCGTTTGTTGGCGCGGCTGGCGGCGTCAATCTTGCCGGCTTCGTTCCAGGCCTCAAAGGGCGTGTTGTCGGAGATGCTGGAGTCGTAAAAGGCGGTGGTGTAGTTGGCCATGGTGTGCTCGCTGCCCAAGTAGTGGCCACCGGGCGTGACGCTTTGGAATGCGCCCATGGCCAGCGTGTTGTCGTCCACCACCACGCCGCCCAGGTAGCTGTGCAGGGCGCCGCAAAAGTCGGCGTCCATCATGAACTTCTCGTAGCTCATGGACAGCAAGCCGTCCAAAAAGCCGGCCGCGTGCAGGATGAAGTTGGCGCCGCAGTGCACCGCCGACAGCATGGACATCACGCTCTCCTGCATGGCCTGGCCGTCGGGCAGTTTGGAGGTGGTAAATGAGCCGGCGCAGCGCAGCGGCAGGTTCAGCCGGCGCGCCAGCTGCCCCACCACCATCGAGCCAATGGCCGGCTCTGGCGTGCCAAAGGTGGGTGAGCCCGAGCGCAGCGACATGCTGGAGAGAAAGTTGCCGTAGATCACCGGTGCGCCGGGGCGCTCCAGCTGCGTCATGGCGCAGCCCACCAGGGTTTCGGCGTGGGCCTGGGCAATGGCACCGGCGTTGGTCACCGGCCCCATGGCCCCACCCAAAATAAAGGGCACGATCACCGCCGCCTGGTTGGCCCGGGCGTAGGCGCGCGCCGACTTGGTCATGGTGCCGTCCCACAGCAGCGGCGAGTTGACGTTGACGTTGCCCAAAATCACGCAGTTGCGGTCCACATAGTCAGCCCCAAACAGCAGGCGGCTCATCTCGATCGAATCCTCAGCGCGCTGCTCCGAGGTGATGGAGCCCATGTAGGCCTTGTCCGAGTAACGCATGTGGGCGTACACCATGTCCAGATGCCGCTTGTTGACCGGTACGTCGGTCGGCTCGCAGACCGTGCCGCCGCTGTGGTGCAGCCAGGGGCAGTTGTAGGCCAGCTTGATGAAGTTTTGAAAGTCTTCCAGCGTGCCGTAGCGCCGGCCCCGGTCCAGGTCCATCACGAAGGGCGAGCCGTAGGCCGGCGAAAACACCACGTTGTTGCCGCCAATTTGCACTGAGCGTGCCGGGTTGCGGGCGTGTTGGGTAAATTCTTGCGGCGCGGTCTTGAGCACCTCCTGCAGGTGGCCGGGCTCGAAGCGCACCCGCATGCCATCCACCTTGGCGCCCGATTTCTTGAACAGGGCCAGCGCCTCGTCGTCGTCGCGGATGTCCAGCCCCACCTCGGCCAGGATGCGGTCTGCCGTGGCCTCGATCTTGAGCAAGCTTTCTTCGCCCATGATGTCGTAGGTCGGAATCACCCGCTTGATGTAGGCGTGCCCGGTGGGCTTTGCATTGGGGTCGCGGCGTTCGCGCCCGCCCGTGCGGCGGCCGCGCTTGGTCTCAGTCTCACTCATTGTTTTTGTCTCCAACACCGCTTCAATGTGGCGGCATAGGCCAATAATAGGACCAAATGGTGCCGCTGGTCAGCGGTGGGGCGGCTTGCGGTGGCGGGCCTCAATCAGGCATGGGCATCGCCGGGCTTTGCCTTTGCTGGCGAAACTGCCAGCCCAGGTGCGCCAGCAGGGCCAGAAACACGACGGCGCCGCCCAGCAGCGTGCGGGCGTTGGGCACTTCACCATGCACCAGCCAGACCCACAGCGGCCCCAGCACCGGCTCGGCCACGCCAATCAACGCGGCCAGTGCGGCGGGTACCAATCGCACGCCGCGCACAAACAAGGCCATACCCAAACCCAGGTTGAGCGCGCCAAACACAAACAGCAGCGCCGCATTGCCCGGGCTGACCACGACGCTGCCCATCAGGCTGCTGGCGGCCAGGGCCGCGATGATGGTGCCGGTGCACACGGCCGGCATCATGCCCACCTGCGCATGCCGCCGGGTGATGACGGTGGCACCGGCAAAGGCCAGCGCCACCAGCAGCGACAGGCTGTCGCCAATGGGTGAGACCTGGCCGGTCAAAGACTCTGAAACCATGATGGCCACACCCAGAATCACCACCGCAATGGCCACCCAGGTGGCGCCATCGACCCGCTCTCGAAACACCAAGAACGACACCAGCGCCGCAATCAGCGGCACGCCGGCCTGCATCAGCAGAATGTTGGCGATGGTGGTGTACTGCATGGCCATCACGAAGGTACTGGAGGCGATGGCAAAACACAGGCCCACGCACAGACCTGGCAGGCCCATGGCCAGAAACAGCTTGCGCGTGCCCTGCCAGCCCTCGCGCCACAGCATCACCGCCAACAGAAATGTGGCTGCTGCGATCGAGCGCCAAAAGACGACGGCCCAGGAATCCGGTACTGTCAAATAGCGTGCAATGGCGCCGCCAAAGCTCCAGGCCACTGCCGAGCCAAACACCAGCAGCAGACCACGCCGCTCGTCGTGCACGCCGCTCATGCTCAGCGCTGGATCAGCTCAATTTTGTAGCCATCGGGGTCGGTGACAAAGGCGATGATGGTGCTGCCGCCCTTAACCGGGCCGGCCTCGCGCGTGACCTTGCCGCCCGCCGCCTTGATGCGTTCGCAGGCGGCATAGACGTCGGGCATGCCCAGGGCAATATGCCCAAAGGCCGTGCCCATCTCGTACTGCTCAACGCCCCAGTTGTAGGTGAGCTCAATCTCAGCCTGCTCGGGGTTGCTGGCATAGCCCAAAAAAGCCAGCGTGTACTTGTACTCTGGGTTCTCGGACTTGCGCAGCAGCGTCATGCCGAGGATCTGGGTGTAAAAATCGATGGCGCGTTGGAGGTTGCCGACGCGGAGCATGGTGTGGAGGATTCGCATAGGGGTAACTCTAGCATGCTGCTGAGCGGCGACGCCTCAGCGGGCGATGGGTACGGTGGCAGCTGACTGCCCTGTGGTGGTGGCTGCAAACCGCCGAGGCAGACATGGGTGGTCCCAATTCAGCTTCGGCCTTCGATCCGTTTTAAGTCAAGTTTGGCTGCTTTGGGCCACTGCCCGACCCTTGCCGCAGCACCGCAACGGGCTGGAAGGAGCCATTGACGGAAACTGTGAAATCTTCTGTGAGAAGTCCGAAGCTGACTCAGGATTTCCCTCAAAGCAGTCGTTCACGGACAGTGTCAACAATCCGAATGCAGCCATTCATTTGTATTCAAGTGTTCCTTGGTAGACGCACCGCCAAATAACGGCCCCAAAGTACCCGAAATTTAAGTCACGATAGCCGGTACGCAGAGCTGGTAGCCCTCCAGCCGTGTGGCGCGCACCGTAGGGCCGTCAAAGCCGACTGCGCGCAGCAAATGGCGCAGGCGCACCACCCGCACACCCAGCGCAGCGATGGTGTAGTGCGCTGCATCCTCGCGCTTGGCTGCTTTGGGCCACTGCCCGACCCTTGCCGCAGCACCGCAACGGGCTGTAAGCGGTCTCCCAAGGAAGAACCTCCATTTCGCACAATGGACGAAAAGCGGAATTTGAAATGGACGAGCCGTTTGGCCTTTGCCGGATTTAAGAGATGCAGCGGACAGTCACAAGCAGCTGATTCCGGATTGCTAACTTGCTTTTTGAAAGGCTCTATCACCCCCACATGGGCAACAGAGACAAAAAGATTGTTGCCAACATCTTGGGGGCATTCGGATAAACTGGTTTTGGTGCTAGAGATGCGGGGCCTACTGCCCAGCCTTTTTGAGTCTCCTTAGGTCAAATACATAGAGGCATTCATGGCACCCCAAATTCGATACGCAAGAAACGGTGACGTCAACATTGCTTTCCAGGTAGTGGGGAACGGTTCGCGTGACTTGGTCCTGGTTCCTGGCTTCGTGTCAAACATTGAGGTGTTTTGGGAGGAGCCCACGGTAATGCGTTTTCTTGAGCGTCTCTCGTCGTTCTCACGATTGATCCTCTTCGATAAGCGTGGCACAGGACTATCCGATCGCGTCAGCGACATCCCCAGCCTTGAACAACGAATGGATGACGCTCGGGCGGTGATGGATGCTGCAGGTTCCCAAGAGGCGGCGCTATATGGCTACTCGGAGGGAGGGGCGATGGCCGCACTGTTCGCGGCGACGTATCCGGACCGCGCGACTGCATTGATCATGTCGGGGAGCTATCCAAGTCAGAAGTGGAGTCCTGAATCCCCATGGGGTCGAACGCCTGCGATGCAGGAACAGCTCTTGAACGCTATTGAGGTTGGGTGGGGCGGACCTGTAGGGATCGAAGCACGTGCGCCTAGCATGGCTCTAGATGAGCGTTTCATTCAGTGGTGGGCACGGTGGCTGCGCAGCAGTGCCAGCCCGTCTGCCGCATCGTCAGTGATGCAGATGAGTTATGAAATCGATGTACGGGCCTTGCTCCCCGCGATTCACACACCAACACTTATTTTGCACAGCGTGGGAGATAGAGCGGTCTCTATAACCGGCAGTCGCTACATGGCGGAGCAAATTCCCCTGGCCAAGATGGTGGAACTTCCAGGGGCAGACCATTTGCCGTGGCTGAGCGATTCCGACGCTATCGTCGATGAAATAGAAGAACTCCTAACCGGCGTACGTGGGCAGGCTGAGCCGGACCGAATACTTGCTACGGTTCTATTCACCGACGTAGTCGGATCTACCGAAAAGGCGGCGCACCTGGGGGATCGTCGCTGGCGCGATCTTCTCGAAACTCACAACAATGTTGTACGTAGGGAAATCGGGCGCTTTCGTGGGCGTGAAGTCAAAACTGCCGGTGACGGTTTTCTCGCCACTTTCGACGGGCCCGCGCGCGCGATACGTTGTGCCTGCGCCATATCGGATGCGGTTCGATTGCTAGGGATAGAAACCAGAGCGGGATTACACACAGGTGAATGTGAGGTGATAGGTGATGACATTGGCGGTATCGCAGTGCACATAGGCGCACGGGTGGCGGCGCTGGCTGGCTCAGGTGAAGTTCTGGTGTCGAGTACCGTCAGGGATCTTGTGGCCGGGTCTGGACTGGGTTTCCAGGAACACGGTTTGCATACTCTGAAAGGGGTTCCTGGAGAGTGGCGTTTATTCGCAGTTGATCAGTAAAAGGAAAGGCCACCGCGGGCAAATGCCTCAGGCAGATGGTTGAGGATTGCAAGTCGTTGCGCCAGCCAAGTACCTAACGGTGGCACTCTCTCGCATTGAAGAAGCTGCGCTATGAGCGCAGTTGTGGTTCTCCGAAGTGTCCTCAGATGGCTCGATCCTGAAGTTCATGTATTCACAACCAATGACTGGAATCGCGGCATTCCGGTCACTGGGAGAACTGCTGTGACCGGCAACAGTGAGTCGGTAGCGGCCAACGGTAAATCCACCCACTTCCAATCCGCGCGCCACACCGAAACACCGTCACCCGTCGATTACCGCGCGCCACCGCAAGAGAAGCCCCCACCCCTCCACCGAGCTCACCAGCTGAGCCCGCCACCACCCATAATAGGTCACAAATTGCCGGCCAAGTCACCGGCTCAAAGAGGACACACCATGGGTTTCCGTTTCCAAAAGCGCATCCGCATCTTCAAAGGGCTTACCCTGAACCTGAGCAAAAGCGGCACCTCCTGGACGGTGGGCGGCCCTGGCGCATCGGTCAACCTCAAGGACGGCAAAGCCACTGGCACGGTGGGCATTCCAGGCACCGGCCTGTCCTACCGCGAGCGGCTGGATAACAACAGTAGCGGCAGGGGCGGTGGCCTGGGCTGGGTGGTGTGGCTGGTGGTTGCCATCGTGCTGCTGGGGGTGCTTTTTGGCCGATGACTGGTACCTGTACGAGGCTCGGCTGAGCTGACCCTAGCCAGCGGCTAACCGTTCCAGGGGTTGATCAGCCGCACCCCGGTGCCCGCAAAGTCTGCAGTGTTGCGTGTCACCAGCGTCAAGTCGTGTTGCAGCGCTGTGGCAGCCAGCAGGCTGTCTATCGCAGTCAAGGGTCGGCCCGCGCTGACCAGCAGGCGGCCCCAACGGTCGGCAGTTTGGGCGTCAACCGCCAGCAGGCGGCCTAAAAAGTAGTTGGGCAGTTCTACTTCCAGCCAATCCAGCAGGGGCTGCTGTCGTGCCGCCTCCAGCCTTTCAATGCCTTTGCGGATTTCCCCCAGCGTCAGCACGCTGAGGTACAGCGTCTGTCGCGGCCTTTGGGTAAACCACGCTACCACTTCGGGCTGTGGCTGCTTGCGCCGCAGTTCGGACAGCACGTTGGTGTCTACTAAGTAGCTCAAAAGGCCACCTCGCGTGGCAGGCTTGCGTCGCGATCAAACTGCAGGTCGTCTTGCCCGCACAGGGGCGACTGCTGCATGAAGTCCACTAGTGAATCGGGGTTGCCGCTCAGTCGGTCAAACAGCTCGCGTGACACCACCACCGCCACCGATCGGCCGTGCAGCGTAATCTCTTGCGGGCCGCTGTCCGCCGCATGTTTCACCAACTCAGAAAACCGCGCCTTTGCGGCCTGCATTTGCCAAGTTTGCATGACACACCTCCTTTTTGCAAAAAAACAGACCAGACAGGTCAGAATGGTGCAACTTTACCTGAAGCTCAGGGCTGAGCGCTAAAACAGAGCCGCAACCGTCTTCATCGGCAGAAACAGCCTCCCTTCAGACTCTGAAAGTTGCATAAAGCCGTAGCGCTGATAAGACGCGGCAGCCGCAGCGTCCTTGGCGTCAACCACCACAGCCATGGCCGCGATGGATGAGGCAGCTTGCAGACTGCGATACAGAGCGTCCAGCAATAAAAACTGCCCCAGTCCTTGCCCTTTGCAGGCCTGGTCCACGGCCAAGCGCCTTAACAGAGTGACTGGTAAATGCGGATAGCGGGGCAACTTCCTGGCCAGTTCCGGCGGCAGGTCGCCAAGGTGGATGCTCGATGCGGACAGGCTGTAAAAACCCAACACCTTGGCATTGGGGGGCCTTACCGCCACGAAGACGGCGGCGACTTGGCTTTGCACATCTTGCCGTGCCTGCTGCTTTATGTACCGGTCTAAGGCGATGTGCCCGCAGCTGAAGGCTTCGCGATCATGGCTTTTTTGCAGTGGCTCGATAAGCCAGTTCACTGGCTCCAACGCACTCACAACCCGGTCTGTGCGCGGTATTGGCGGGCAGCCTGGCTAAGACGCTCATTCGGCGCGGGTGCGGTAAGCAAAGCAGACACAAACCGGATTTGCTCGTCGCGCGTCAGCGCCATGATTTCATGGGTTTGGATGATTCGGGTCGCAGCCTCTTGCGCACTTGCCACAACAAACTCACTGAGCGTGCGGGCGGACAGCGTTGCGGCCTGCTGAAACATCGCCTTTTGTTCTGCGCTGATACGCGCTTCCAGGCGAGCACCACGCGTTTTTGCGGCCACATCACGATTGGTTTGCATACTGGTCTCCAAAGTCAAAACTGGGCATCCCGATATCGTACGCCAATTGTCCGTACACTGAATGCCGCCATTTGGCCGGCACAACGGTGAAGTACACGCCCGCTTAAAGAGCTTTGGTGCAAAAGGTGGCCGGAGTGACGATTCGGGTGCGGCCAAGGCTTCCTCGCTGTAGCAGGCCGGCACGGCGATCGCCGGTCACCAGGTAATCTGCCTCGCTGGCCAATGCCATGGAAATCAGAAAAACATCATTGGGATCGTTGAGATCCATGCCATCTGGGGGAGGGGGCAAGGGGCCCAGCACGATGGCGCGTTGCATGTTGTTCACCATGGTGCCGACTCGGTGGGCCGGCAAGATGGTCTTCAGCTGGGGGTATCGGCTGACGCGCCGCAGTTCGTCAAGCTGCGTGGAAGAGGTAACCAGTTCGAATTTGCCGGAGCGCCATGCGCGATAAATGATGTCAGGCGGGCCATAGGGCGAGATCAGCGCACCAAGCAGCACGTTGGTGTCCAAAATGACCCGCATTAATGCTCACGCGCCCACTGCACCGCCTCGTCGATCAGGTCTGTCAGTTCAGACTCGCCCATGCCGGGCGCAGCCGACTTGGCTTGTTCGACGGCCTTTTCCAAAAGGTAGGAGCGCACCGCTTCCTCGATGAAGCGCGACAAGTCGCCCTTGCGTCCACCGCCCTGCGCGGCTAAGAACATGCGCACGGATTGGTCTGTGTCTGGCGACACAGCGATGTTCCAGCGAACTGAATCCATAATTTCTCCGGTGTTTGGGTGTGTAGGTGTTTATACACCAAAGTCCAAAGATCATGGGCTTCGGACTTCACCGGAAGCCGGAGGATGCTTTCCAGTCGCAGGCCATGTTGATGATGGCGCCGCCACCCGTTTGCGCCATTTGGCGGGCAGCGGCTTGCCACGCCCGAAAAGCGCTAACAACTAAAACAGAGCCGTAACCAGCTTAATTGAGGGGGGAGCCGTGGGCTGAATTGGCCGCGATGGCTCCCCATTCCTGGCTTCAGTATTAAGCAAAGCAGATACAAACCGGATTTGTTCGTCGCTTGTCAGCGCGATGATTTCATGGGTTTCAAGAGGCAATCTAGTGCAATAGTTGCCCTATACTGCTGCTTATGCCGACCTTGCATCGTTTCCCCGATTGCCGCGTGCTGATATATTTCGGGGACCATTCGCCGCCACATGTTCATGTGGTTTTGCGAGACGGTCGCGACGCCATTGTTGAAATTGAGTGGCAGAGGTACAACCCATGAGCGAATTTTTCCATCCCAAGCTTCAGTCCGTGAACGCACTGGAACCGTACCGACTGAGCACCGTGTGGAGTACAGGTGAAGTACTGGAGGTTGACCTCGCGCATGTCATGCATGGTGCTGCGTTTGCTGAAATCCGAAAGCCAGATGTGTTCAGCACGGTTCACACCGATGGATTAAGCATTGAGTGGTTTGATACAGAGCTGGGCCCAGACAATGTTTATGCCTGGGCTAAAGAACAATCGGATGAGGTAAGCCACGAGATGTTTGGAGCTTGGATGCACCGCAACAAGCTGTCGCTTTCCGGTGCTGCCGATGCGCTGGGCATCAGTCGTCGCATGGTGAGCTACTACCGCACCGCTCACAAGGCCATCCCGCGTTCCATTTGGCTTGCCTGCTTGGGCTGGGAGGTAACACGCCCTGAAACGCGAGTGCTTCCTCGTCGGCTGCCCACCGCAAAAGAATACGCCAACGCACACGCTTAGAGCAGTCGACTGTGCCGGGTGGTTCGGTGTGCTCAAAGGCAATGTGCCCGACCTTGGCATTTACCTTAGCAGGACCGCTCAGGCGGGAACAGGCATCGTGTAGTTCAGCGTCATGCGCCCGCCGTCTACGGTGACGATCTCGCCGGTGACATAGCTGGCGGCATCGCTGGCCAGCCAGGCCACCACGTCGGCGACTTCTGAGGGTTCGCCCAGCCGCCTCATTGGGGTGCGGCTCAGGATGCGGGCGCGGGCATCCTCGCTGGTCAGCACGGCTTTGGCGGCCAGCTCGGTGGCAATGGTGCCGGGTGCCACTGCGTTGACGCGGATGCCGTGGTCGGCCAGGGCCAGTGCCATCACGCGGGTGAGCTGGTTGACGCCGCCCTTGCTGACGTTGTAGCTGGCAATCGAGGGGATCGCCAGCACGCCATTGACCGAACTCATGTTGATGATGGCGCCGCCGCCGGTCTGGGCCATCTGGCGGGCAACGGCTTGCCCCACCAAAAAAGCGCCCTTGAGGTTGACCCGCAGCACGGCATCAAAATCGGCCTCGCTGACCTCCAGAAAGTCGGCCGCTTTGAAGATGCCGGCGTTGTTCACCAGCACGTCAATGCGGCCGAAATCGGCCATGCAGCGCGCCACCATGGCATCCACCTGGGCCTTGTCGCCCACGTCGCAGTGGATGAAAGTGGCACCCAGCTCTGCGGCCAGGGCCTGGCCCTGCGCCTCGTCCACGTCCACCAGAACGGCCCGCGCGCCGTCGTGCACAAAACGGCGCGCACAGGCTTCGCCAATGCCCTGCGCTCCGCCCGTCACCAGGCAGACGCGACCGGCCAAGCCGAATGAAACTTTAGAAGAAATCGGGCTCATTCACTTGTCCTGCTTAGCTTGTTAGCTATATATTTAATAGTAAGGACGCGCTGGCTCAGCGGTTGAACGAGCCGCGTGACCCGCCTGGGCCCCGGTTGCCACCACCGCCGCCATAACCCCCGCCACCACCACCACCACCACCACTGCGGCCACCGCCACCACCACCACCACTGCGGCCACCGCCACCGCCATAACCACCGCCACCGCCGCCGCCGCCCCGGCGCCCACCGCGCTCGGCCATCATGTCCACACTGGTGCGCATCGGATCAGGCTGGCCCTGGGCTGCTCTGGGCGCGCCGGCGCTGTTGCCCCCCCCACCGCCGCCGCCGCCACCACCATAGCCACCACCACCGTAACCGCCACGGCCTTGCGCTGCGCGCGGTCCGCGGCTGGCGCCGTCACCCAAGGGGTTGGGTTGGCGGGCACCACCACCACCACCACCGGCATGGCCGCCCCGGCCGCCGCCACCACCACCATTGCCACCCCGTGGGCCGCGGTCTGCGGAGGCGCCTTGCGGGCCTTTGTTGTCACGCACACGCTGCAGCATTTCGGTGCGGGCATTGCGGGCTGCGGCCTGCATCACGTCGCGGCTCGGCGGTTTGCCGGCGCCGCCCCAAATGGTCTGGCGCCCCATGGCGATGGGTTCGGCTTTTTCGCCGGGCTCGGGCATGAAGCCCTCGATCACCTGTACCGGAATGTCTTGCTTGGTGAAGCGCTCGATGTCTTGCATGAAGCCTTCTTCGTCCAGGCACACCAGGTTCACCGCCGTGCCATCGGCGCCGGCCCGGCCGGTGCGGCCGATGCGGTGCACATAGTCTTCGCAGACGTTGGGGATCTCGTAATTGACCACATGGGGCAGGTCGTCGATGTCGATGCCGCGCGCGGCAATGTCGGTCGCCACCAGGGCCCGGATGTCTCCGCTTTTGAAGCCCGCCAACGCCTGTGTGCGTGCGGCCTGGCTCTTGTTGCCGTGCAGCGCCATGGCATGGATGCCGTTCTTGGTCAGGAACTCGGCCACGTTGTTGGCGCCAAACTTGGTGCGGGTGAACACCAGCACCTGGCTCCAGTTGTGCTCCTGGATGATGTGCGCCAGCAGCGCTTTTTTCTTGCCGCGGCCCACCGGGTGGATCAGCTGCGTGATGCGCTGAACCGTGGTGTTGCGTGGTGTGACCTGGATGCTTTGCGGGTTCTTCAGCAGCGTGGCCGCTAGTTCGCGGATCTCGTCACTGAAGGTGGCCGAGAACAGCAGGCTTTGCTTGTCCTTGGGCACCACCGCCAGCACTTTTTTGACATCGTGGATGAAGCCCATGTCAAGCATGCGGTCGGCTTCGTCCAGCACCAGAATCTGTACCTGGCCCAGGTCCAGCACGCCCTGTTGCAGCAGGTCCAGCAGTCGACCCGGCGTGGCCACCAGGATGTCCACGCCCTTTTTGACGCGTGAAATCTGCGGGTTCATGCCGACCCCGCCAAACACCACGGTGGAGGAGACCTCCACGTATTTGCCGTAGGTCTGCACCGACTCTTCAATTTGCGCTGCCAGCTCGCGGGTGGGCGTCAGGATCAGCACCCGGATGCCCAGGCCGCCGAATTTGTTTCGCGGTGCGGGAGCCGCAATCAGTTTGTGCAAGATGGGCAGCACAAAGGCGGCCGTCTTGCCGGTGCCGGTCTGGGCGCCGCCGAGCAGGTCTTGCCCTGCAAGTACGGCCGGGATGGCCTGGGCCTGGATGGCCGTGGGTGTGACGTAGCCCTCTTCGAGCACGGCCTTGAGAATGGCCGGGGCCAGGTTAAGTTCTTCAAAGTTCATAGTGTGGCGCCAATCCTGGGCGCTATGGCATCTGCCTGTCTTGGTGCCTGGGGCACCGCGTCAGTCAAAGGCAGATGGGATACAAAAGTGGAACCGTTGCGCAAGGCCTGGTTCCTGGCAAGGTGCCGGCGTTGCGGGCAACTGATACGCCGCAACATATAGGATTGTCGCACGGTCTGGAGCATGCGACGGGCAAGCGCTGATAATGGCGGTTTTTCCTTTTCCCTCACACCGCAAGTCAAATGGCTCAATACGTTTTCTCCATGAACCGCGTCGGCAAGATCGTGCCGCCCAAGCGGCATATTCTCAAAGACATTTCGCTCAGTTTCTTTCCCGGCGCCAAGATCGGCGTGCTGGGCACCAATGGCTCCGGCAAGTCCACCTTGCTCAAAATCATGGCGGGTGTGGACAAGGAGATCGAGGGCGAAGCCACCCCGATGGCGGGCCTAAACATCGGTTACCTGCCGCAGGAGCCCAAGCTGGACCCCGAACAAACCGTGCGTGAAAGTGTGGAGGCCGGCATGGGCAGCCTGTACGCCGCCAAAGCCCGTCTGGAAGAAATCTACGCCGCCTACGCCGAAGAAGACGCCGATTTTGACAAGCTGGCCACCGAGCAGGCCGAGATGGAGGCCATCATCTCCAGCGCCGGCACTGACTCTGAGCACCAGCTTGAAATCGCCGCCGACGCCCTGCGACTGCCGCCCTGGGACGCCAAGATTGGCCTGCTCTCGGGCGGCGAGAAGCGCCGTGTGGCGCTGTGCCAGTTACTGCTCTCCAAACCCGACATGCTGCTGCTGGACGAGCCGACCAACCACCTGGACGCCGAATCGGTGGACTGGCTGGAGCAATTTTTGCAGCGCTACCCCGGCACCGTGGTCGCCATTACCCACGACCGGTATTTTCTGGACAACGCCGCTGAGTGGATTCTGGAGCTCGACCGTGGCTCCGGCATCCCTTACAAGGGCAATTACAGCGATTGGCTGAGCCAGAAACAGGCCCGCCTGGAGGTCGAGCAAAAGGGCGAGGAAGCCCGGGCCAAGGCCCTGAAGAAAGAGCTGGAGTGGTCCCGCCAGAACCCCAAGGCCCGCCAAGCCAAGAGCAAAGCGCGTTTGGCCCGTTTTGAGGAACTGTCTGACTTTGAGTACCAGAAGCGCAACGAGACCAACGAGATCTTCATCCCGGTGGCTGACCGGCTGGGCCAGGAGGTGATTGAGTTCGTCAACGTCACCAAGTCGTTTGGGGACAGGGTGCTGATCGACAACCTGAGCTTCAAGGTCCCCCCCGGCGCCATTGTGGGCATCATCGGCCCCAACGGTGCCGGCAAATCCACCCTGTTCCGCATGATCTCAGGCCAGCAACAGCCTGATTCCGGCACGGTCAAGATTGGCTCCACCGTCAAGATGGCTTTTGTTGACCAGAACCGCGACGACCTGGCCAATGAGAAAACGGTCTGGGAAGACGTGTCGGGCGGGCTCGACATTCTCAATATCGGCAAGTTCCAGATGGCCAGCCGGGCCTACTGTGGCCGCTTCAACTTCAATGGTGGTGATCAGCAAAAGCGGGTGGGTACCCTGTCAGGCGGTGAACGCGGCAGGCTCCATTTGGCCAAGACCCTGATTGCCGGTGGCAACGTGCTGATGCTGGACGAACCGTCGAACGACCTTGACGTGGAAACCCTGCGCGCACTGGAAGACGCGCTGTTGGAGTTTGCCGGCTCACTGATGGTGATCAGCCACGACCGCTGGTTTCTTGACCGGATTGCCACCCACATCCTGGCTTGCGAAGGCGACAGCCAGTGGACCTTTTACGACGGCAACTACCAAGAGTACGAGGCTGACAAGAAGCGCCGCCTGGGCGAGGAGGGCGCCAAGCCCAAACGCATGCGCTTCAAGGCGCTCAAGTAAGCGCTTGTCAGTCAAAATTATGAATAAAACCCAAGCCGCACTCTTGTAAGGGGGCAAGGCTCTGGGTCTTGCAGGCGACACTAGCGTCGTTCAACTGCGCTTGCTGAGTGCCGGAGACGTTAGAAAAACGCGCGTATGAATTTCTAACTCTTAACGTTAATTTCCCGAAAAGTCTTATTCAAATACCGCGGTTGTAAGGTCAGTATTTTTGTTGTAAAAAAGCGTGATTTTATTGATAGTGCACAAATCCAGATTTCCCCAAACTCTGTCATCAGCTTCGCCAAAGCCAACCCACTTAACCAACATATCGTAGTTGCAGATCGCGGCGGATTTATTAAAAACGATCTCACGTGAACTGCTGTTTGCCAGTACTGATTTCCCGAGGTGGTCGTTGCCCCAATCTTTAGATTTGCTGGGTGACACGTAGATAGATTCAAGGTCATAGCCTGTTTTGTTGGTCAGGGTAAAGTCTGCATCGCCAGCAACCGCAAACTGATGCGCCTGAAAAGACGAGGCCAGTACCGCTAATTGGAGTAATTTCTGAAATTTCATTAATTCAGCCCTGTGCAAATTGTTGAGAGGTGTGACGTATTCGAAATTCATTTAAGCACAGATTCGCCAATGTTTTACAACGGATATACCCAAGCGGCCCCACTGTCATTGCGATTGAACTGATGTAAATCAATGAGAAGATAGAGCTGGCTGACAAGATTATTTTGAAAGATAGTGTTTAAGTCGCTGTCTCAAAGGTCGCAGGCGGCCGGCCAGTGCAGGCCGCCTGAACTGGCACTGCGCGCAGCCCTGATGGCCCGCACCACAGCACGTGCTGCCACTTCAGCGGCCAGCGTGCCCAGCACCATCATGCCGGCGGTCTTGCCCGCCTGGCCGGTGCCCAATGTGAACAAGGCATCGCCATCGGACAGGGTGTGCACCGGGTTGATGCTGCGCGCCAGGCCGTCGTGCGCCACCTGGGCCAGCCGGTGCGCCTGCGCCTTGGTCAGGATGGCGTCGGTGGCGATGACCCCGATGGTGGTGTTGGTGCCGGCCAGCAGTGGTTGGGGCAACTCGCCGGCCAGAATGGCCTGGCGGATATTGAGCAGGGCTGTGCCGTCGGTGGTGCGGGCGCCGGCAATCACCTGTGCCGTGTCCGGGTCGATCACATCGCCCAGGGCGTTGCAGGCCACCAGGGCACCCACGGTAACGCCGTCCAGCGTGATGGAAGCGCTGCCAATGCCGCCGCGCATGGCGCGTGCCAGGCTAAACAGTTTGCCAACCAGGGCACCAGCCCCAGCACCCACATTGCCCTGCGCCGGCGGTTCGCGGCTGGCGGCCTGGCAGGCCAGGTAGCCGGCCTGCGCGTCGGGCCGGATGCGGGCGTCGCCCACCGGCAGGTCAAACAACACGGCGGCCGGCACGATGGGCACCAGGCCAAAACGCACGTCTAGGCCAATGCCCTGTTCCTCCAGCCAGCGCATCACGCCAGCGGCGGCGTCCAGCCCCCAGGCGCTGCCGCCGGCCAGCAATATGGCGTGCGCCCGGTCCACGAGGTTGGAGGGGTGCAGCAGGTCGGTCTCTCGGGTGCCGGGTGCAGCGCCCCGCACATCCACACCGGCCACAGCGCCGGCGCGGGCGATCACCACGCTGCAGCCGGTGGGGCGGCGGGTGTCGGTGAAGTGGCCGACCTCGATGCCGGCGACCCGGGTGATGCTGTCAGCGCTGGCAAATTGAGAATCGGACATGGCGGTTTGATTATCCACGCCGCCTTGCCGTTCAGTGCCCGCTTTTACTTGGCCGGCTCCAGCGTCAGCACCGTGTAGGCGCCGTTGACCTTGTCTGCGGTAAAGCGCACCTTGTCACCGGTCTTGATGCCACCCAGCAGCGCCGGGTTAGAGACCTGGAACACCATGGTCATGGGCGGCATCTCCAGGTTCTTGATCTCGCCATGTTTGAGCGTGATCTTGCGCGCGCTGAGGTCTACCTTGCGGACCTCAGCCTCGGTGGGTTCCGCAGCGGTGGCGGTCAGGCCGATGCCGAACAGAAATGCAGTCAGCAGCAGTTGGCGATATTTGGGCATGGTTTGACGTCCTTCAGGGGTAGTTTTGATAAACGGATTGGCGGCCATCGCGCTGGACCAGCAGCACAGCAAATTTGTCGCGCCGCGTACCGTACTCCGGGCCGTCCATGCCCGGTGAGCCGACCGGCATGCCGGGTACAGCCAGGCCCACCGCCCGAGGCCGCTCTTTGAGCAAACGGGTGATCTCCCGTGCCGGTACATGCCCCTCAACCACATAGCCGTCCACGACGGCGGTGTGGCAGGAGCCGAAGGCCTCGGGCAGGCCGAGTTGCTGGCGCTTTTGGCGTTTGGCGTCGTCGCTCACGTCATGGGCCTTGACCTCAAAGCCGGCCGCCTGGACATGCTTGAGCCAATCTTTGCAGCAGCCGCAGCTGGCTGTTTTCCAAACCTCCAGCCGTGGCCGGGCGGGGCTTGGGGTCTGGGCTTGGCTGGCCAGGGGCGCAAGACTCAGGAGCGCACAGGCGTGGGTTAACAGATGGCGACGGTTCATGGTGTGATTCTCAAGGTTTTGGGGTGCTTGGTGCGCTGACCTTGATCTTGCCGACCATACCGGCCTGGTAATGACCGGGCAGCAGGCAGGCAAATTCAAATTCGCCAACGCGGTTGAATGTCCAGATCAGTTGGTCGGTCTTGCCCGGCTTGACATGGGTCATGTAGGGCTCGCTGTGCTCCATGTCCGGAAACTTGACCATCAGCGCGGCATGTGCGTCCAGCTCGGCCTTGGTGCCGATCACCAGTTCATGCAGGCCCTTGCCGGCGTTGCGGACGACCAATTTGATGGTCTCGCCTGCCCGGATTTGCAGTTCGGCCGGGATGAAACGCATCTGGTCGGTCATGGTCACTGTGATGGTGCGGTTGACGGTTTTGGCGTCAGCGGCAATGCCCCAGGCGGTCTGTACCTTCTCGGTTGGCGCGCTTGAGTGCGCTGTATTATTATGAGGAAAAACGGCTGTAGCCCCCGTGGTTATTGAGAGTATTGCTATCAATTTTAGTATTTTCATCATGATCTCGTTCAGTGCTTGTGGCCGGTTGCAGGTTTTTTGACGTTCATGGCTGGGGTGGCGGCCGATGCCCCAAGAGGCTCGCTTTGACGGCTGGCGGCGGGCATGGCGCCGGTCCATTCAAAGGCCCGGGTGCCAGGTGGCTGCGTGAACCAGCCCGGATCGCGGTAGTCGCCGGGGGCCTGGTCACGCCGCACCTTCATGGTGGTGAACATGCCGCCCATCTCCAGCGCGCCAAAGGGGCCGGTGCCGGTCATCATGGGCAGGGTGTTGTCGGGCAGGGGCATTTCCATCTCGCCCATGTCGGCCATGCCGCGCTCGCCCATCACCATGTAGTCGGGGATCAGTTTCTGGATTTTTTTGACCAGGCCTACGTGATCGACGCCGATCAGGGTGGGCACGGCATGGCCCATGGCGTTCATGGTGTGGTGGCTCTTGTGGCAATGCAGGGCCCAGTCGCCTTCTTCGTCGGCCACAAACTCCAGCTGGCGCATCTGGCCCACCGCTACATCGACGGTGACCTCTGGGCAGCGCGCGGCCAGCGGCCAGGGCCCGCCATCGCTGCCGGTGATCTCGAACTCATGCCCGTGAAGGTGGATTGGGTGGTTGGTCATGGTCAGGTTGCCCACCCGCAGCCGCACCCGGTCGCCCAGGCGCACGTTGAGCGAGTCGATGCCCGGAAAAGCCCGGCTGTTCCAGGTCCACAGGTTGAACTCGAGCATGGTGTTGACCTTGGGCGTGCTCGCACCCGGCTCGATGTCGTAAGCATTGAGCAGAAAGCAGAAGTCGCGGTCTACCTCGCTGATCAGCGGGTGCGGCGCCTTGGGGTGAGTGACCCAGAAGCCCATCATGCCCATGGCCATTTGCGTCATTTCGTCCGCATGGGGGTGGTACATGAAGGTGCCGGGCCGGCGCGCCACAAACTCGTAAACAAAGGTCTTGCCGACCGGAATCTGCGGCTGCGTCATGCCGCCCACGCCGTCCATGCCATTGGGCAGGCGCTGGCCGTGCCAATGGATGGTGGTGTGCTCGGGCAGCTTGTTGGTGACAAACACCCGCACCCGATCCCCCTCGACCACCTCGATCGTCGGCCCCGGGCTCTGCCCGTTGTAGCCCCACAAGGTGGCCTGCATGCCGGGGGCGATATCGCGCACCACCGGCTCAGCCACCAGATGAAATTCCTTGACGCCATCTTTCATTCGCCAGGGCGCAGTCCAGCCGTTGAGCGTGACCACCGGCCGGTAGGGCCGGCCCGTGGTGGGGGCCAGTGGCGGTGCCGTGACGGCGCCGCGCATGATGACGGGCTCGGGCAGGGCCGCCAGAGCCCCCCGGCTGACGCTGGCCACGGCCACTGCCGCGGTGGAGACAGCGGCGCTGGTAAAAAAATGTCGTCGTTGCATTGTGCTGTCCATCGTCAAAGGTCAAAGGTCAAAGGTCAAAGATCAATGGGCCGGTTGGGCGCTGGCGCCCTGCGCCGAGCCAGAAGTTTCTGCTGAAAAATCAATGTCCAGGCCAGCCAGTACGCCTTGCAGGTCGGTGTGGGCCAGCCAGAAATCGCGTTGGGCCAGCAGGGCGGCGTTCACACTGCGGATGCGGGCGCCAGCGCTGGCCAGCAGGTCCCAGGTGCTGAGCAGCATGCCGTTGTAGCGCGTCTGGGTTTCCTCCTGCAACGTGGTTCGCCAAAGGACGACGTCGTCACGCTGATGGCGTGCCGTGTCGTAGGCCGAGCGGTAGCGCCCATAGGCTTCGCGGGCGCGGCTGCGCGTGCTGCTGGTGAGTGTGTCGGCCTGCATCTGGCTTGCGATGGCCTCGTCCAAGGCGTGGCGCAGGGCATTTTGGCGGGTGTCGAGCACTGGCGCCTGGGTGAGCAAGGTGGCCAGTGCTGCGCCGTCGTCCGGGAGCTGGTTTTGCCAGGTCTGTGTGATGCCCGCTGCCAGTGATTGCCAGGCGGCCAGGCTGTCGTGGCTGACTGCGGCACGCTGCCGTTCGGCGTGGGCCCGCGCCAAGGCGCTTGGCAGGTGTTGGCGCAGGGCGGCGTCCTCCAGCCCCTGCGCTGTCACCGGCGAGGCTGGTAAGTCAGGCAGCCTGGGCGGTAAGCTGAACTTGGCTGCTTCGCCCCACAAGCCGAGCAAGCGCACCAGCCGTTCCCTGGTGTTCAAAGCCTGCTGCCGTGCCACAGCAAGCGCCATGGCTGCGTCTGATTGCAAGAGCAGGGTCTGGATGCGCTGCATCTGGCTCCAATTGCCCACGGCAGCCATACGCTGTGCCAATTCGGCGCCCGCTTCGGCGGCTTCCAGCGCGTCCTGCAGGTAGGCCACGCTTTGGTTCGCCGCCACGGCCTCGACCCAGGCACGACTGACCTGGTGGCTGAGTTGCGCCACTTGCGCGTTGATTCGCGCAGTTTCCAGCGTATTGAGGGCCGGGCCCAGCCATAAATCCGGGCGCTGTCGCAGGGCCATCGTGGTGGCTTGGCGCAGACTTAGAACAGGCTCAGCCGCGCCGGTTCGTTGGCCCGCCACCTGGGTTTGTGCCGCCTCCTGGGCCAGGATGTCGGCATGGCCACGCTGGTGCTGGCCCACAGCAGCATTGGCGCGACGCCATGCCTCGCCTTCAGGTTCGGTGACGGTGGACTGCGCCCACCCCGACACCTGGACACACGCCCAGGCAAAGGCCAGGGCTACTTTCAATTTCATGGGAATCTCCTGAATCACGGATGCCGAGAGCAAACTTCGGCGTAGTGCGTGGTGGCGAGGCTGGCAACCCGTCAATAAGACGTGGCTGTGCCCGCGGGTTCAGGACATGGGTGGCTTAAGGCGGGGCGTGTCTGTCGCGCTGGCAAACGGTGTCGCGGTGCCTGGGAAGGACGCTTGGGGCAAGCGTGGGGCCAATGCCAAGCGCCACCCCGGCATCAAGGCTGGCGTGTGGCAGCAGCTGGCGTAAATCTCACAGTTCTTGCAAGTGGTGCCGGCCAGGTTCTGGGCATCCGCGCGCGTCGCACCCGGGCTCGCAGTCAACGCGTCGGCGGTATGCCGCATCGCCATCTGGCCGTGGGCGCTGGCCTGCGTTGGGGTGGTCGCCAGTGGGTACGCCGCGCCACTGGCTGTGCAAGCCCACCCCGCTACCGACAGCAGGGTCAATACAACAGCAAGTAAAGATGAGCGAAGGGCGGCGGTAATCACAGTACAGCTACTTTACAGCAGTGGGCTAAACGCGATTTGCCGCCGGACAATAAACCAGCTCAGTGGGCGAGGATCTTGGACAAAAAGTCGCGTGTGCGATCGCTTTTCGGATGGTTGAAGAACTCGTCGGGCGTGTTTTCTTCAACAATTTGTCCGTGGTCCATGAAGATCACCCGGTCGGCCACCGAGCGGGCAAAGCCCATCTCATGCGTCACGCACAGCATGGTGATGCCCTGGTGGGCCAACTCTTTCATCACGTCGAGCACTTCGTTGATCATTTCCGGGTCGAGCGCGGAGGTGGGCTCGTCAAACAGCATGATCTTGGGTGTCAGGCACAGGGCGCGGGCAATGGCCACCCGCTGCTGTTGGCCGCCAGACAACTGCAAGGGGTACTTGCTGGCCTGTTCGGTGATCTGCACCCGTTGCAACTGCTGCATGGCGCGTTCCTCGGCTTCTTTTTTGGGAACGCCGCTGACCCACATGGGCGCGAGTGTGAGGTTTTCCAAAACGGTAAGGTGCGGGAAGAGGTTGAACTGCTGAAACACCATGCCCACGCTTTTGCGTATGGCGTTGACGGCCTTAATGTCGTCACTGAGCTCGGTGCCGTCCACCACCAGCTTGCCTTCCTGGTGCTCCTCAAGCCGGTTGATGCAGCGGATCAGGGTTGATTTGCCCGAACCCGAGGGCCCGCAGATCACGATGCGCTCACCTTTGCCGACCCGTAGGTTGATGTCGCGAAGCACATGGAACTCACCAAACCACTTGTTGACGCCGGCGAATTCAATGAGGGGAGATTCTGTAGTCATTGTTTAGATCGTCTGAAAAAATTATTGGCGGCGGGTGCCGGTGTTGAGGTGGCGCTCTATCCACAAGCTGTAGCGCGACATGGCGTAACAGAACACAAAGTAGATGGCCGCGACAAACAACTGACCTTCAAAGAAAAATTTGCGCCAGTCGGCGTCGCCCAGAGCAAGCTGCAATGCCCCGGTCAGGTCGTAAAGGCTCACGATGGTAACCAGCGAAGTGTCCTTGAAGGCGCCAATGAAGGTGTTCATGGTGGCGGGCACCACCAGGCGCAAGGCCTGAGGCAGCACCACCTTGAAGGTGGTTTGCCAGTAACCAAGCCCAAGTGACTGCGCGGCTTCGATCTGGCCCTTTGGCAAGGCCTGCAGGCCGCCCCGGACCACCTCGGCCAGGTAAGCGGCGGTAAACAGAGTCATGCCGATCAGCACCCGCACCAGCACATCGATGGTGCTGCCTTGCGGCATGAACAGCGGCAGCATGAAAGAGGCCATGAACAACACTGAGATGAGCGGCACGCCTCGAATCAGTTCCACGTACAGCACGCAAATGGTGCGTATGCCGGCCATTTTGGACTGGCGTCCCAAGGCCACCAAAATAGCCAGCGGGAAGGCGATCAGCAGACTGACCGTGGACAGCATGACGGTCAGGGGGAAGCCGCCCCAGCGCGAGGTCTCCACCGGGACCAAGCCAAAGCGTCCGCCCATCATCAGCACGAAAAACGCACCAAGAACCAGGGCCCACAGGCCAATCAGCCAACCGCGCCAGAAGGGCCGGTAGCAGCTGGCTGCAATGGCGCCGATCATCAGGGCGCAGGCCACCATCGGCCGCCACTGTTGCTCGTAAGGGTAGCGGCCGAAAAAAATCAGCCGGTATTTTTCAGCCACCACGCCCCAGCAGGCGCCAGTGTTTGTGGCGGCAGCCGCGGCGCGGCAGGCGGCGTTGTCCGGGCCGAACACGGCATTGAGCAATCCCCACTGGACCATGGGTGGTACCGCCAACGCCAGCAGCGTCAGCACCAGCAGGGTGATCAGGACATTGGTCCAGCCGTCGAGCAGGTTGCGCTGTATCCACGGCAGCAAACCGCCCACCGGTCGCGGGGGCGGCCGGCTGGCGACGGTTTGAAAGACATAAGGCTGTTGGGACATGGCGAGACTTCAGCGCTCTTTGAGCAGGGAGCGGCGGTTGTAGGCGTTCATGAACCAGGAGGTGAGCAAGGACAGCGTCAAATAGCAGGCCATGATGATGGCGATGCACTCAACGGCCCGGCCAGTCTGGTTCAGGGACGTGGTGGAGATCGACACCAGATCGGGGTAGCCGACGGCCACCGCCAAGGATGAGTTTTTGGTCAGGTTGAGGAACTGGCTGGTCACCGGCGGGATGATCACCCGCAGTGCCTGCGGCAGCAGCACCAGCCGCACTTCCTTGCCCCGCGACAGACCGAGCGCCGCGCTGGCCTCGTGTTGGCCAAAGGGCACGGCCTGGATGCCACCACGCACAATCTCGGCAATGTAGGCGGCGGTGTAGATGGTCAGCCCAACCAGCACCGTCATGTACTCGGGCGTGACCGAGCCACCACCGACAACGTTGAGCTCGGATTTTTCGGGGATGTCCAGCGCAACTGGGCTTCCACCAGCCAGCCAACCCAAGAGCCCCAGGCCGATCAATAGCAACAGGCCGGGCAGCCAAACGGGCCGCGATCGACCAGTGACTTCAAAATGCTGGCGGCTCTGACGCCCCCACCACCAGACGCCGAGCAGGCCCAGGGCCAAGCCGGCCAGCGTGAAGACATGGCTGTCAGTCCAGACCGGGATGGGAAACTGCAAGCCGTTTTTGCTGAAAAAGACGCCGGGCAATGGTCGCAGTGCCTCTTCAATCGTTGGCAGGGTCTCGGTCAGGATGAAATACCAGATGAACAGTTGCAACAGCAAGGGCACGTTGCGGAAGAATTCGACATAGGCGCCACACAGTGAGCGCAACAGCACGTTACGGGACAACCTGCCGATGCCAATCAGGGTGCCCAGCAGGGTGGCGAGGACAATGCCCACCACAGCGACGCGCAGGGTGTTGGAGAGGCCAACAGCAAACGCTTTGCCATAGCTTTCAGCGGAGTCAAACGGAATAATGCTTTCGCCGATGCCGAAGCCGGCCGGCTGCGTGATGAAGTCAAAGCCACTCTTGATCCCGCGCAAACGCATGTTGTCAAGCGTGTTGCCCAGCAGGTAGTAGCCGGCGCTGAAGACCAGCGCCAGCGCCACCACCTGGTACAGCACACTGCGAAGTGCCTGGCTTCGCCAAGACCAGTCCCGCTTTTTAGGCGGGGCTGGCCGGGCGGGCTTCATGCCCGTCGGGTTCAACGCACTGGCGGGGCGTAGATCAGTCCGCCCTTGCTCCAGAGGTTATTTGCGCCACGCGGCAGCTTCAGAGTCGAATTCGGCCCGAGGTTACGCTCAAACATTTCGCCGTAATTGCCCACAGCCTTGATCGCGCGATAAGCCCATTCCTTGTCCAGACCCAACAGCTTGCCGGTGTCTTCCGAGGTGCCCAGAATACGTTGCACGACCGGGTCGGTGCTGGACGATTTCATTTGGTCCACATTGGCTTGGGTGATGCCATATTCTTCGGCTTCAATCAGCGCAAACACCACCCACTTAACGATGGCAAACCACTCGTCATCACCGCGGCGAACCGACGGGCCAAGGGGTTCTTTGGAGATCAGGTCGGGCAGGATCAGGTGGTCAGCGGGGTTGGTGGCTTCCTTGTTACGCACCGATGCCAGGCCCGAGGCGTCAGTTGTGTAAACCTGGCAGCGGCCTGTGAAATACGCCTTGTTGGTGGCTTCCTGGGTCTCAAACACGACTGGTTTCATGTTGAGCTTCATGGCCTTGGAGTAGTCGGCCAGGTTTTTCTCGGTGGTGGTGCCTGATTGCACGCAGACCGTGGCGCCCTTGAGCTGCTTGGCGCTGGTGATCTTGGATTTTTTGGTGACCATGAAACCCTGGCCGTCATAGTAAGTGACGCCGGTGAAGTTCAGGCCCAAGGAAGCGTCGCGGGTCAGAGTCCAGGTGGTGTTGCGCGACAGCACGTCGATTTCACCAGCTTGCAGAGCGGCAAAACGTTGCGATGCGTTCAGGGGAGTCCATTTGACTTTGGTGGCGTCGCTCAGGACGGTGGCCGAGACAGCTTTGCAGATATCGACGTCAAACCCGGTCCAGTTGCCTTGGCTGTCAGCAGCGGCAAAACCCGGCAGGCTGGGGTTGACGCCACAGATGACCTGGCCGCGTGCCTTGATAGCATCAATGGTCTTGCCGGCATGGGCGGGGGTGGCCGTCAGTGTGACCAGGGCGGCCGCAGCGGCTGCCAGGGTGCTTAATTTGCTCAGTTTCATTGAAAAACTCCAGTATAAAAAATTGAACCAACAGGGGGACCCGGGCAGTTGCCTGCAAAGACGTCCGGACGGTCGACTTTAGCAGTACCGATTTACGAAAGCATTCGGGTTTACGCGCGTGAGTCATGCAAAAGATACATAACCTGACGCCGGTCACAGAAACCACTTGGCTTAACATGCAATATCAGTACCAATTTTCGACGTGCAACCTCGGTCTCGACTGTGACACCCCCTCGTCTATTTCAGGCTGGCCTCCCTTATTCTCGCGCTTGTGCAAGCCCGAGCTCGTTTCGACCGCCTGAATAGGAGAGTCCCGCACCATGGATTTGGAACCGACACCGCCCTCAGTGCTTGCGCCAAAGCCAAGCAACTTACGCGCTCATCATCGCTTTTGGCCGCGACGCCTGCCACATGCCATCACGCCGCCGGCCACTTCGCTATGGGACAACCTGGAGACCAGCGCGCGCCGCTACCCCGACAAAGCGGCTCTGGTGTTCTTCGGACGGGTTCTGAGTTACGCCCAATTGCTACAAAAAGCAGAGCGTCTGGCCGCCTGTTTGCAAGGGCTAGGCGTCAATTCGGGCGATCGTGTTGTGCTGAACATGCAAAACTGCCCACAATGGGTGATTGCGCATTTTGCTATTTTGCGGGCCAATGCGGTGGTGGTGCCAGTCAACCCAATGAACCGCACTGAAGAACTCAAGCATTACATCACCGACCCCGATGCGCGGGTGGCCATCACCACCGCTGATCTGGCTGCCGAGCTGGCAAGCGCCAGCAATGCGCTGGCGCCAACGCTGCGACTGGCCCACTTACTGGTCAGTCATTTCACCGACGCTTTTGATGCCGATGTGGCCGGTGACGACGCCCCGCCCACTGCCTGGGCCGACTGGCTACTGACCCGTCACTCGGCGCCGGTGCTGGCGGGCGGTCAGGTGCACGACTGGGCCGGTGCGCTGGCCAATGAGTTAACGCTCGGGCCTCTGACGGCAGGCCCGGCAGACCTGGCCATCCTGCCCTACACCAGTGGCACCACGGGCCTGCCCAAAGGCTGCATGCACACCCACGCCAGCATCATGCACAACGCGGTCGCCAGCGGCCTGTGGGGCAATGGGTCGGCCGAGAACGTGGTGCTGGCGGTAGTGCCGATGTTCCACATCACCGGCATGGTCAGCATGATGCACACCAGCATCCGCAGTGGTGCCACCCTGATTTTGATGCCGAGATGGGACCGCGAACTGGCCGGCCGGCTGATCTCGGCCAGGCGCGTCACGCACTGGACCAATATACCGACCATGGTCATTGACCTGATGGGCAGCCCGAACTTCGCAAAATTTGACCTGTCGAGCATGGTCTACATCGGCGGTGGCGGGGCGGCCATGCCACAGGCGGTGGCGCAGCGGCTGTTTGAGCAGTTCGGCCTGCGCTACATCGAGGGCTATGGCCTGACCGAAACCGCCGCCCCCTCGCACAGCAACCCGCCGGATGCGCCCAAGCAGCAATGCCTGGGCATTCCTTTCATGGGCACAGATGCCCGCGTCATTGACCCGGAAACACTGTTGGAGATGCCAGTGGGCGAGCAGGGCGAAATCATCATGCACGGGCCCGAGGTGTTTCAGGGCTACTGGAAGCGCCCGGAGGCTACGGCCGCCGCCTTCATCACGCTGGAGGGCAAGCGTTTCTTCTGTTCCGGTGATCTGGGTCACGTTGATCCCGATGGCTATTTCTTCCTGACCGACCGGCTCAAGCGCATGATCAATGCCTCCGGCTTCAAGGTCTGGCCGGCTGAGGTCGAGGCCCTGATGTTCCGCCACCCCGGCATCCAGGAGGCCTGCATCATCGCCACGCGCGACAGCTACCGCGGCGAGTCGGTCAAGGCGGTGGTAGTGCTGCGCGTCTCGCACCGCGGTACCGTCAGTGAGGCCGACATCATCAGCTGGTGCCGCGAGCACATGGCCGTGTACAAGGTGCCGCGCGTGGTCCAGTTTGTGGAGGCGCTGCCTAAAAGCGGCAGCGGCAAAGTGATGTGGCGCGCGCTGCAGGAAGCCGAGGGCTCCTGATGGTCAGTCGAACAACGGCTGGTGAACTGGGCAAGCCCCTGGCCGGCTGGCGCCTGCGCCTCTACACCATCATTTTTGAGGCGGACACGCGGGCCGGCCGCCTGTTCGACCAGGGTCTGGTGCTGTTGATTTTGTGCAGCATCGCGGCGGTAATGGCCGGCAGCGTGCAGGCTATCGCCGCGATCCATGGTCGCGCCTTCTTCGTACTGGAATGGTTTTTTACCATCGCATTCACCCTGGAGTACGGGGCCCGCCTGGTCTGTGTGCGCCACCCCTGGCGCTATGCCTGCAGTTTTTATGGTGTGATCGACCTGCTGGCCCTGCTGCCGACCTACCTGGCGCTGCTGGTGCCTGAGGTGCACGCGCTGATCGATGTGCGGGTGCTGCGCCTGCTGCGGGTGTTTCGTATTTTCAAGCTCACCGCCTACCTGGTGGAGTTTCATTCGCTCGGCCGTGCCCTGGCGGCCAGCCGGCGCAAGATTCTGGTGTTCTTGTCTGCGGTGCTGATGATCGTGTTGATCATGGGCACATTGATGTATGTGGTGGAGGGGCCAGACAACGGCTTTACCAGCATCCCGACCTCGGTCTACTGGGCCATCACCACCATGACCACCGTCGGCTTTGGCGACATCACGCCCAAGACCGATCTGGGCCGGCTGATCGCCTCCGTCATGATGCTGCTGGGCTGGGGCACGCTGGCGGTGCCGACTGGCATTGTTACCGCCGAAATGACGGCGCGCCGAATGGGACCGGTGCCTACGACCCGGACCTGCCAGGAGTGCCTGAGCGAGGGCCATTTGCCCGAGGCTACGTTTTGCCAAAATTGTGGCGCCCGCCTGCCGCCTTACATGACCGACGCTGCAACAGGGCGCTAAACCCGGAGAAAAAGATGTTCCCAACCTCAATTGCGGGCAGCCTGCCCAAACCGGCCTGGCTGTCTGAAACCGAAAAACTCTGGCCGCAGTGGAAAGTGCAGGGCGCTGAGCTACAGCAGGCCAAGGCCGACGCCACCTTGCTCTGGATCAAGGCGCAGGAGGACGCGGGCTTGGACATCGTTGGCGACGGCGAGCAGTCGCGCCAGCATTTTGTGCACGGCTTTTTGGAGCAGGTAGACGGCATCGATTTCGAGCACAAGGTCACCATGGGCATCCGTAACGGCCGCTATGACGCGCAGGTGCCGCAGGTGGTAGCCCCGCTCAAGCTTAAGGGACGGGTGCACGCCTTCGAGGCGCAACTGGCGCGCGCTCATACCCGCAAAAAACTCAAGTTCACGCTGCCCGGACCCATGACCATTGTGGACACCGTGGCCGACTGCCACTACGGCAGCAAGGTGGACATGGCGTTTGCCTTTGCCGAACTGCTGAACCAGGAGGCGCTGGCCTTGCAGGCGGACGGGGTGGACATTATCCAGTTTGATGAACCCGCCTTCAATGTGTACATGCAGGACGCAGCAGATTGGGGCGTGCAAGCTCTGGAGCGCGCGGTGCGCGGCCTGACCTGCACCACCGCAGTGCACATTTGCTACGGCTATGGCATCAAGGCCAACCTGGACTGGAAGCAGACCCTGGGCCAGGAGTGGCGCCAGTACGAAGCCATCTTTCCAGCCCTGGCGCGCAGCAGCATCCAGCAGGTCAGCCTGGAGTGCTACCACTCGCACGTGCCGCCCGACCTCATGGCCCTGCTGGCCGGCAAGGACGTGATGGTCGGGGTGATCGATGTGGCCAGTGATGAGGTGGAGACGGCAGAGCAGGTGGCCGACACCATCGGGCGGGCGCTGCAGTTTGTGCCGCGCCAGCGCCTGTTTCCCTGTACCAACTGCGGTCTAGCGCCGATGCATCGCGACATTGCCCTGCGCAAACTGCAAGCCCTGACAGCCGGCGCCGCGCTGGCCCGGCAACGCTACGGTGCCGAGGCTACCCCGGCATGATCTTGCCACGGGTGACACCGCAGGACGCCGGGCTGTGTCCGCAGCGTACCGAGCGATTGCTGACCGTGTTGCGAACGGAGGTGGCACGCCAACGTCTGCCTGGGGCTGTGGCGGTGATCGGCCGCCGTGGCCAGTTGGCGCTGTGCGAGGCCGTCGGTGCGCTGGATCCGGCCGCCGGAACGCCGATGTCGCCGGACGCGATCTTTCGCATCTATTCCATGACCAAACCGATTGTCTCGGTGGCGGCCCTGATGTTGATGGAGCAGGGCGAGCTGCTGCTGAGCGACCCGGTGGCGCGCTACTTGCCGGAATACGGCAAGCAGCAGGTGGCCAGCCTGGTCGAGGGCGCCGTGCAACTGCAACCAGTGCGTCAACCCGCCACGGTGCAGGACCTGCTGCGCCATACCGCCGGCCTGACCTATGAGTTCATGGGCAGCGCCCCGGTGCAACGGCAGTACGCCCAAGCCCGCATTGGCTCGAGGGAGCGCAGCAACGCCATCTTCGCCCATGAGTTGGCAGCCTTGCCCTTGATGTTTGAACCTGGGACGCACTGGGAATACGGCCGCGCCACAGATGTTCTCGGCCGCGTGGTGGAAGTAGTCAGCGGGCAGACGTTGGGACAGTTTTTGCAGACCCAAGTCTTTGCGCCGCTGGGCATGTCGGAGACCGGATTTTTTGTGCCGCCAGAAAACCATTCGCGTATTGCCGAGCCCTTTGCGCGTGACCCCGAGGGCGGCGTGCAAATGCGGGTGATTGATGTCCGGCAGCCTGTCGCCTTGCAGTCGGGCGGCGGCGGGCTGGCGTCCACCGCGATGGACTACGCCCGGTTTTTGCAATTCATGCTGAACCGTGGTGAGTTGGGCGGCGTGCGCTTGCTGGGCTCGCGCACGGTCGACTTCATGACGACGGACCACCTGGGTGACATCCCGGTGTTCGGCCCGGCTTCACGTACCTTGCTGTCGCCAGGTCATGGTTTTGGCCTGGGCTTCGCGGTGCGCAAGATGCTTGGCGTGGCCAGCATGCCGGGCTCGCCCGGCAGCTACCACTGGGGCGGCATGGCCGGCACCACCTTTTTTGTTGATCCGGCCGAAGACCTGTTTGCGATTCTGATGCTGCAGGCACCCAACCAGCGCGAGTACTACCGGCTGTTGTTCCGCAATTTGGTCTATGCAGCTCTTGACGATTGAAGCCTAGTCGGCGGCCACCTGCAAGACCAACTTGCCGAAGTTTTCACCCGTGAACAGCCTGGTCAGGGCGGCGGGAAAGTTGTCCAGCCCAGAGACCACGTCTTCGCGGCTGGTCATGCGCCCGTCTTTCAGGTAGCCAGCCATCTCCGCAACTGCCAAGTGGTAGCGGTCGGCATAGTCGAACACCACAATGCCCTCCATGCGTGCGCGGTTGACCAGCAGGCTCAGGTAGTTTTTGGGGCCTTGCACTGGCGTTGTGTTGTTGTACTGGCTGATGGCGCCGCAGATGACAATGCGGGCGGCCCGGTTGATGCGGGCCAGCACGGTGTCCAGAATGTCCCCACCCACGTTATCAAAATAAATGTCAACGCCGCTGGGGCAGTGGGCCTTGAGTCCGTCGCGCACCGCGCTGGGGCCGGCTTTGTAATCGATGCAGGCGTCAAAGCCGAGTTCTTTCACCACCCAGTCGCACTTGGCCTGGCCCCCGGCGATGCCCACAACACGGCAGCCCCGGATCTTGGCCACCTGGCCCACCGTCTGCCCAACCGCCCCGGCCGCGCCCGACACCACCAGCGTTTCGCCAGCTTTGGGCTGGCCGACATCCAGCAAGCCGAAATACCCGGTCATGCCTGGCATGCCCAGCACATTGAGCCACTGTGTCAGCGTTCCCAGGCCGAGGTCAATTTTGACCAGGCCGGCCCGCTTGAAGTCTGCAGGCGCCAGGTGCAGGTACTGCTGCACGCCAAAACCGGCACTCACCACATCGCCCACCGCAAAGCTGGCGTGCTCAGACGCGATCACGCGGCCCACACCGCCGGCGCGCATGACCTCTCCCAAGGCCACCGGCGGGATGTAGCTCTTGCCCTCGTTCATCCAGCCGCGCATGGCGGGGTCGAGCGATAAGGCCAGCGTCTTGAGCAGCACGCCACCGGCAACCGGCCCGGCAACAGGCTCAGTGGTGGCTTGCCAGTTGGCAACTGTCGGCAGGCCCACGGGGCGGCTGGCGAGACGGATTTGGTGATTGGTCAGGTGGTCAAAGGTCATGGGTCGCGTCCGGCAAATGAATGCAGACGATGCTATCCCATGGTTCAGGCTTTAGAAGTAGCCCCGGCGACAGCGTGGTCGGGGCTGTCGCAGCTGATCCCGCCGCAGCCGTGGACCAAATCAGCCGGCAAGGCGTCGGGCATATGCACGACGCCGGTCAGCGGATCGAAGCCGACATTGCGCAGGTGCAGCGCCAAGGCCGCATCCATGCTCTGTGCGTGGTGCACAAACCATTGGCCCAACTGTTGGCTCATGTCGCGCAGCATGGCGATATCGTTGCTTTGCTGCACGCGACTGGCCACCTCGCGCACGACCTGCAGCACCACCTGATGTTGCATGCTGTGGCAGTTGGACGATGAAAAGCGGGTGCTGCGCATCCACTGGTCTTCACGGTCAAAATGGTTTTGGGTGTGCTCCGCCAAACGTTGCCAGGCCGGCAAGATGTCCAACTCGGCCGCCTGGTCGACCTGCTCCAGCAATGCAATGAATTCGCGATGGGTCTCGTCCATCACATCAAGACCCAGCGCCAGCGAGTCAGACCACAAGAGGGTAGAAGACATCATGTTCCCGGTAGTTGGTTGATAGGCTAAGGCCAGTCTGTCGGTCAGATGTTGACCGGGGTCAGAAGGTCGTCAAAAACGCAGGGTTGCCAGTGGCTGGCTGCAGCGGCAATCTTCCGGCAGAGTAAGCTCACCGATCTATGATGAACTTGATTGCTCCACCCGTTCTTGTGTCGCCCAGTGCGACGCTGCCCACCCTGCATGCCCAAGGTTTTGCGGTGTTGGATACCACTTGCGTTTGTACGCTGAGTGGCTGCCAACTGCCAGATTTACTGGCTCTGGCCCCCTTCTGGGGCCACTTGCCGCCCGACCCGCACCTGAAGGATGGTGGTCGCTATCGCCGCCGCCGCCACGCCTGCTTTGTTGTCGACAACACGGCAGTCGCGCCAGTGCCGCACAGGCCCCATTGGCAGCCGCTGGCGTACAACGCCTTGCATGGGGGCATGCATCGCTTGTTTGAACCGGTGGCGCCCGCTATGCTGGCAGCGCCAGTCTGGACGCAGTTGCTGTTGTGGCTGGGGCAGGTGGCCTCGGCGCTGCGAGGCCAACAGCCTTGGTTTGTCGAGGCACATCCGTTTCGCATTGACACCACGGACGGCATCGGACGGCCCACTCCCGAGGGGGCGCATCGGGATGGCGTAGACCTGGTGGCTGTGTTCCTGGTCGGACGGCAGGGCGTCAAGGGCGGTGAAACCCGGGTGTTCGACGCAGATGGGCCGGCAGGCCAGCGCTTCACACTGATCCAGCCCTGGTCGTTGCTGCTGCTCGACGATGCCCGAGTAATTCACGAGTCCACGCCGATCCAGCCCTTGCAGGCTGGCAGTCAGCCCGCCTACCGTGACACGCTGGTGGTGACGTTGCGTAGCGGCGGCTTTCCGGGTGAGAGCGACGTGGGAGTTACTTGATCGGCGTCAAGCCGCGGCCCTGGCCTTGGGGCCACACTGAACCCTGTCAGTACAACCCAAGGATTCACCATGTTCAAGCATATTCTTGTGCCGGTCGATGGCTCGGCCACAGCACTACGGGCCGTTGACACCGCGATTGGCCTCGCCAAGGTCCACGGCAGCCGGGTCACGGCTGTTTTTGTGATTGACCCTTACCCGTTCACCGGCGTAGGCACTGATTTTGCCTACGGTCAGGCCGAGTACCTGAGCGCAGCCACGGCGGAGGCCAATACCGCGATCAAAGCCGCCAAAGCGCGGTTCGGTGCGGCTGGCATCGCGGTCGATTCATCGGTGATTGAATCCCACAGCGCTTGGCGCGGTGTGGTGGAGGCAGCAGATTCAGCCGGGGCCGACCTGATCGTGATGGGGTCTCACGGCCGCAAGGGCCTTGAAAAGCTGGTGCTTGGCAGTGTCACCCAGGCCGTTCTGTCGCACACCAGGTGTTCCGTGCTGGTGGTGCGCGACTGAACGGAGCGGTCAGGCCGTTCGCTCAAAAATAGCCGCAATGCCCTGGCCCCCGCCAATGCACATGGTGACCAGCGCATAGCGGCCACCAATGCGCTCCAGCTCGTACAGCGCCTTGACCGTGATCAAGGCACCGGTGGCGCCAATCGGGTGACCCAGCGAGATGCCCGAGCCGTTGGGGTTGACCTTGGCAGGGTCCAACCCCAAATCACGCGTGACGGCGCAGGCCTGTGCGGCAAAGGCCTCGTTGGCCTCGATCACATCCAGGTCATTCACCGTCAGGCCGGCTTTTTGCAGCGCCTTCTGCGTGGCGGGTACCGGGCCAATGCCCATGTATTTCGGGTCGACACCCGCGTGGGCATAGGCCACCAGACGAGCCATCGGCTTGAGGCCGCGCGCTTTGGCCGTACCGGCTTCCATCAGCACCAGGGCCGCTGCCGCGTCATTGATGCCCGAAGCGTTGCCAGCGGTGACGGTGCCGTTTTCCTTGATGAAGACTGGCTTGAGTTTCGCCAGATCAGCGAGCGAACAGTTAGGGCGGAAATGCTCGTCGGTGGCATAAGCCACATCACCCTTCTTGCTTTTGAGGATGACCGGGGTGATCTGGCTGGTGAAATAGCCGGCCTCAGTTGCGCGCTGGGCCCGGTTGTGGCTTTCCACGGCCAGCTTGTCCTGCTCTTCACGGCTGATGCCCCACTTGGCCGCGATGTTTTCTGCGGTCACGCCCATGTGAATGGTCTGGAACGGGTCATGCAAGGCGCCGACCACCATGTCCACCAGCTTGGTGTCGCCCATGCGCGCACCCCAGCGGGCGCTCAGACTGGCATAGGGGCCGCGGCTCATGTTTTCGGCGCCGCCCCCTATGGCGATGTCAGCGTCGCCCAGCAGAATGGACTGGCTGGCTGAAATGATGGCCTGCAGGCCAGAGCCGCACAGCCGATTCACGTTGAAGGCCGGTGTGCCCTCGGCGCAACCGCCGTTAATAGCCGCAACCCGCGACAGGTACATGTCTTTAGGCTCAGTATTGACCACATGGCCGAACACCACGTGGCCGACGTCCTTGCCATCCACCTGGGCCCGAGCCAGTGACTCGCGCACCACTTGGGTGGCCAATTCGGTGGGGGCGATATCCTTCAGGCTGCCGCCGTAGGTACCAATGGCGGTGCGCACACCGCTGACGATCACGACTTCACGGGACATGGGTAAATTCCTGTTCATGGTTAGTTATGGGTACGCGGCTGGTTGGCCACAGAGGCTAGATGCTAATCAGTCAGGCTGATGCTAATCAACCAGGCTGACAGCAAGCCGACAATGCCTACAGCAGTTCAATCCCGCACATCAGCGACCGGGTTGGTGCCAAAGTCTGGCCGGGCCAGCCACCCGAGCACCCGGCTGGCCGCATCGGCGGGGCTGCTGAGCATGCCGCGTGCTTTGAGACCAATGAAGTTGTCTTGGTCGGGAAATGCGTCGGGTGCGGCGCTGCGTAGCGTCACTTGCATGTCGGTGTCGATGACGCCTGGCGCCAGCGAGCAGGTGCGGGCGCCGTTGGCTTTACGCGCTTCGTCCAGCGCCAGGCAACGTGTGAAATGGTCCATGCCAGCTTTTGCGGCACAGTAGGCGCCTTGGGAGGCCATGGCGCGGCGCCCCAGGCCCGATGAGATATTCAAGACTTTGCGAGGCTGGTGCCAGGACTCGGTGGCCCGCAAGAAGGCGGCGGTGAGCAGCATGGGTGCCTCTAGCCCGACCCGCAGCGCCTGCGCCAGTTGGGCTGGGTCGGACGCGCTCAGGGGGACGATGGCTGGAATGACGCCGGCGTTGTTGATCAGAGTAGCGCTGGCCACGGTTGTGGCATCCAGCCGCCCTAGCCAGTCCCTTAGTAAGGCGGCGGCGGCCACGCTCTCACTCAGGTCGCAGGGCCACTGCTCCAGGGCACAGGCCGCCGCCACCGCCTTAGCAGCCAGCGCCGGGTTGACCTGGCGGGACAGGCACAGCAGGCGGTGGTCCGGTGCGAGCAACTGCTCGGCCATGGCCAGTCCCATGCCACGCGAGGCGCCTGTCAGGATGTAGAGGTGTTGTGTCATGGAGCTTCTTTCAAATAAGTGGCCCGCGACCGACGGTCAGAAGTCGGCGGAGCTGGCAAATTGCAGGGGTAGTTGGCTGACCGGGTGTTTGAATGCCAGGCTGCTGGCGTGCAGCAAGAGTCTAGTCGCCATGCCTTGGACCTCTGGCGAGCCGTACAGCGCGTCACCGAGTATGGGGTGCCCCAGCGCCAGCAGGTGAACCCGGAGTTGGTGCGAGCGGCCAGTCTCGGGTTCAAGTTCGACGCGGGTTGACCTGTGGTCGGGCTCCGCTGCCAAGACGCGCCAGCGCGTCACACTGGCCTTGCCAAGGTCATGGTCAATCTTGCGCAGTGGCCGTTGGTGCCAGTCAGCGCCTATGGGTAGATCGATCACGCCCCATTCCTGCGCAGGCGTTGCCAGGTGACCTGCCACCATCGCCACATAGTGTTTGGTGATGCTTCGTTCTGCAAAGGCCAGGCTCAGCGCACGCTGCACGATCGGACCGCGTGCAAACAGCATCAAGCCCGAGGTGGCCATATCCAGCCGGTGCACCACCAGTGCGTCCGGATACAAGGCCTGTACCCGCAGGCTCAGGCAGTCCTGTTTGTCGAGGCCGCGTCCCGGCACCGAGAGCAGCCCAGTGGGCTTGTCCAGCACCAGCAGGTCATCATCCTGGTGAACGATCACCAACTCAGGCGTTTGTGCCATTGCCGTCACCATTCAGCAGCCGCAGCACGGTGTCACACAGCTCATCGACGTCATTAGGCTTGTGAATCAGCGCCCGGGCACCCTCGGCCAGTGCGCTCTGCTCAATCTCCGCGGTGACGTAGCCCGAGGCCAGGGCCACCGGCAGGTCTGGCCTGATTTGCCGGGCTTCCCGGAGTAGGTCGACGCCGCAGTAACCCGGCATGTTGTAGTCGGTCACCAGCAGGTCAAAGTCGAGCGGGCGCTCACGCAAGACGGCAGCCGCCTCATGCGGATCAGTGAAGGTGCTGACGGCAAATCCCTTACGGGACAGCGCCCGGTCCACCAAGAAAACCAGTGCCTCGTCGTCATCAACGTACATCACGCGTTGCCCGTGACCCTGTACCACGCTGGCCTGGCGAATTTCTGCCGCAGCGGGCACCGCATCGTGGTCGGCGTGTGGGAAGTTAAGGGTGAACATGCTACCGAGGCCGGGCGTGCTTTGCACGTCCACCGTGCCCTCGTGCGTCCGCATAATGCCGTGCACCACAGCCAAGCCCAGGCCAGTTCCTTGACCCACAGGTTTGGTGGTGAAGAAGGGCTCAAACACTCGCTCAATCGTCGGGGCATCCATGCCACTGCCGGTGTCGCGCACCGACAACTGCACATGCAGGCCGCGGGTAACGCCCCGGTCCACATCTGAATCGGTGTGCTTGCCAAGGGTATGCGTCAGTTCAATACTGACGGTGCCACGTTGGCTGCCTAGAGCTTGGATCGCATTGGTGCACAGGTTGAGCAGGGCCTGTTCAACCTGTGTGGCGTCGGCCAGCACCGCGGGCGTCTTCTCTGAGATATGAACCACCATCTCAACCGTTGGCGGCAATGTCACTTTGAGCAAGCGCACGGTTTCATGGACCACGTCGGCTAACTGCAGGGCAACCCGGGCGGGCGATTCATTCCGGCTGAACGCCAGGATCTGGCGAACCAGGTCACGGGCGCGGCGCCCCGCCTTGTCAATTTCTGCCAGACTGATCAGGGCCGGTGAATCCTGGCCGGCGTCTTGCTGCGCCAGAGCCACATTGCCCAAAATGGCGCCAATGATGTTGTTGAAATCATGCGCAATACCGCCCGCCATGGTGCCCACTGCCTGCATCTTGTGTGATTCCCGGAGTTGTGATTCCAGCGTGTTTCGGTGCGCTTCGATCTTCTTGCGGGCACTGAGATCGCGCGCAAAAACGGTGGTGGTGTCGCCGTCTGGGTGATGCTCAAATGACATGCTGACCTCTATGGCCACCAGCTTGCCGTCTGCCGTCAGCCCCGTGATCTCGCCGAGTTGGGCGTGGGTGGTCAGATGGTTGTCCGACAGAAAGTCCACGGCGGCAGGCAGAAAGCGGCCAAGCTCACTGCCCAGCGCCTGGGCCGATGGACACTCAAACAGGTCTGCCGCTGTTGGGTTGAAAATCGTGATGCGCTGATCACGATCGACGCAGATGATGGCGTCCAACGAGGCGTTGATGATGGCGGCCAAGCGGTTTTTGCTCAGCTGCAGCTCTTCATTGCGGTCCCGTAGTGCCGCTGCGCTCTCCCGCAGGGCACGGCGCTCTGTCAGCAATGGGCCCTGGTCAATGATGGCGCAGATGAAATGAGCCAGCTCGTCCTGCAAGTTTTCAATCCGGGCGATGTGCAGGTCGCCGGTGAAGATCCCGCCTGAGCCGCAACAAAACACCACCTCGCTGGTTTCGCAGGTGGCCTGCTCAGCCGCTGTGACAAAGGCGTCGGCCACCCGGGTGGCATGCCCTTCACTGACAAATGGCAGCAAGAAATTGAGCGGTGGGTCGTATTCAAGCGGCCGGAACAGGCGCAAGGCCATGGCATTGCTTTCGAGCACCAGGCTGTTCTCGTCAACCACCATCAGTGCCAGGGGCACACTGGAGAACAGGGTCAAAAAGCGCTCTGAGGCGCCTTCGGCCGCCGCCTGGCTGTAGCGCAATGCCTGGTTCTGAATTTCCAGTTCAGCTTGGTATTTACGCAAGTCCCGCACCATTTGCGGTGCCGAGAACGCCGGGCTGCCGGGCTCGGGCTGGCGCTCGTTGCGCCGCAATCTTCGGCGCACCCCTGGATTGGGGGGGGGCGTGGGTTTCGGGCGTGACAGGCTTCGCATCAGTTCGATCCGAAATTGCCCACGGCCCTGGTCAGGCGGCGGTGCAGGGTTTAGCCGCGTGAAGGGGCATTCTTTAGTTTGCCGCGCACTGGTACCACCGTGGTCACGGTTGGTCGTACCGCATCTGGCGATACCGCCTTGGGCGGTGAGACGTCTTTCTTGGGTTTTTTCACCATCTTGTTGTTGTTTTGCTGTCCTTTTGCCATTTTCATACTCCTAGGTTGGACGCTCTGCCGGAGGAATCAGCGACAGGGCTTGGGGAAATGCTTGGGCCGGTTTTGCTGCTGCAAGACCGCCTTCAGCGGCGTACCACAGCGTCGCCGGGTTGGTAGTCGGCTGCTTTGAGCGGACTGTGCTTTGCTATGTAGGCCCGCAAAACATCGGCGTCTACAAACCCGGTATTGACGTGGCTTTTGTGGTTACTGACCTTCGGGTAGCCATCGCCGCCCGTGGCTTGGAAATTGTTGATGACCATCCGGTAGGTTTTACCTGGGTCCAGTGGGGCCTTATTGATTCGGACATTGCTCACCTTGCCACCAGAGATCTCAAGACTGACCCCGGCGAACTGCGCAAAAGCGCCTGAACCGACCGACATTTTGGCGGCTGCGTTCAGGTAGTCCATCACTTCGCTGCCGCTCAGGTCAACAGTGCTCAGGGTGTTGCCGAAGGGCTGGACCTTGAGCACGTCCTTGTAGGTGATCTTGCCGGCAGCCAGGGAGTCGCGTACGCCGCCAGCGTTGACGATGGCGAAATCAGCCCGGGTTTTGTCCATCGCTGCCAAACCGATCAGCACCGCCAACGAGGCTGGTTTGGCACGAACCACGGAGCGATCACCCTCCAGCCGACCATCGCTGGCCCCGATTTCAATGCCCAGCTTTTGCTGACCAAAGGCTTGGTAGGGGGTCAGCAAGGCCAGCATGTCCGGGTCTTCGGCAATCTCTTCGGTGTAAGTCACCAGGGTGGTCTTGCCGTCGGCCCCTTTGACTGGTTTCTTCAGGTTGACCGGAATCAGGGCGTACTTGACCAACTTGAACTCGCCATTACGGTACTCAAAGTCAGCCCTGCCCACGTATTTGCCCCACTCGTGGGCCTGCACAATCCAGGTGCCGTTCTGGCGGTCGGGTTTGCATTCGGTGCCTGGCACATAGGCGCGGTCCAGCACGTTCTCCGCCTTCATGCAGGCCGGGTTCTGGGTGTGGCCACCCACCACCAGATCGATGCCCTTGACGGCGCGGGCCAGTTCCACGTCGCCAGGAGACTGGGTACCGCTGTTGCCGTTTTCATAATGCCCCATGTGGGTGGCCGCGATGACCACATCAGCCTTGGCGCGCAATTCGGGCACCACCTTGGCCGCCTCGGCGGTCACGCTGCGGAATTCGATGTTTTTGACGTTCTCGGGCAGCACCAATTTGTAGGTGTCTTCTGTGGTGAAGCCCATGACGCCAATTCGCAAACCTCCCACGGTGAAGACCTTGTAGGGGTCGAACATGCGCTTGCCGTGCTCATAAATATTGGCAGACAACATGGGGAACTGAGCCAGGTCGCGCTGCATCTTCAAAACAGCCAGCGGCTTGTCAAATTCATGGTTGCCGACGGCCATCGCCTGGTATCCCAGCAGGTTCATGCCCTTGAAGTCCGGCACTGCGTCTTGCAAGTCGCTTTCTGGCACGCCGGTGTTGACATCACCACCGTCGAGCAGCAGGCTGTGGCCGCCATTGGCCGCGACCTCACGCCGGATGCGGTCAATCACCGTTTTGCGTGCTGCCATGCCGTACTCGCCATCGCCATTTTTCCAGAAATGGCCATGGTGGTCGTTGGTGTGCATCACGGTGATGCGGTAGGTTTTGTCTTTTTCGGGGCCGCCTGTGGTTGGGATGGCACAAGCCGCCAATGCCGAGGCGGCCAACAAGTAATAAGTGACACGTGTCAGGTTCATGAACAGGTCCGATCAAATTATTGGGTCAAACAACGAGCCGACGCCCTGGATACATGTCCTAGGCAAGCAGGCCGGACATGATTATGGCTTCTCCCGGGCTTGGCTCACCTCAAGCTCTGTCACAGGTGCTGACCGGTTGCCCCAGCTGCTGCGCAGGTAGGTGGATAGCGCCGCGATTTCACGGTCGCTCAGATTCAATACAAAAGGCGGCATGCCGAACGGTCGCGGGTTTCCTGCTGTGGCGGGCGTATAGCCGCCCCACAGGATGGTCTGGATCAAGTTGTTCGGGCTGGGCATTGTGACGGTGCGGTTACTCGCCAGCGCAGGATAAGCCCCGGGCACGCCTTGTCCACGCTCGCCGTGGCATGACTTGCACATGGCCTCATAAACCCTCGCGCCAAAGCCGCTAGGGTCCCCTGCGGCGAGCTTGTTCCCGCTGTCTGGTACGGCGCTTGGCCGCTGGCTCGACCTGAGGTAGGTCGCCATGGCCAGCCGGTCATCGTCGCTCAGGTATTGGGTGCTGTGCAGCACGACTTGGGCCATCGGGCCAGTGGCAACTCCGCGCGCCGAGACCCCCGTCTGCAACCATCGGCTGACTTCGTCCAGGGACCAGTCGCCAACCCCGCCCTCCTGACGGTCGAGCAGCGACGGCGCGTACCAACGCTGCATCGGCAGCATTCCCCCTTGCAGGTCCAATGAGGAGCGACTGGCCCCCAGCATGTTGCGCGGGGTATGGCAAGTGCCGCAATGCCCCAGCCCATTGACCAGATCGGCGCCCCGGCTTGCCACAGAACTCGCCACCGAAGTTGTGCCGCTCGCGCCCTCCACACCGCCGGGCGTGAAGTACAGGCCCCGCCAGAGCGCCAGCGCCGTCTGGGTGCGGTAGGGCCAGCGCAGGGCGTGCGGCTTGTTGGTCTGTTTGACAGCAGGTACGCTTTTGAGGAAGGCGAAGAGGGCGTCCGACTCGGCACGGCTCAATTGGGTGAAGCTGGGGTAGGGAAACGCCGGGTACAGCAGCCGCTGGTCTTTTGAGCGACCTTCGTGCATGGCTTGCCAGAAGTCACTGGGCGACCAGGTGCCGATTCCGCTGTCGCGGTCGGCCGTCAGGTTGCTGGTGTAGACCGTACCAAATGGCGTCTCTATGCCTCGACCCCCCGCATAGTTGGCACCTCCAGTGGCCGTGTGGCAGCCCTGGCAGTTGCCCACACGTGCCAGGTAGGCCCCGCGTGCCGTCAGATCTGCGGGTGCAGGGCTGCTGCTGGCGACGGGGGTTGAGGGTTCGGGTGCCGTAGCGCTGCCGCAACCGCTGGCGTCAGCCTGGCCGGTGGCCCGTTTTGCTGGTGCTTGGGCTTGAGGGCGACTGTCCGCGGGTACCGTTTGAGCAGCCAACCAGTGCGATATAGCACTGACATCGGCACGGTCCAACCGGGCCGCGATGGTCGCCATGCAGTCGGGTCCATGGGCGCGGCGCTGCCCGGTCTGCCAGCCGCCCAGTTGGGCATTCATGTAATCGCGCGGCAGCCCGAGCAAGCCTGGCACATGGGGCAGGGCGCCGGTCAAGCGGTCGCCATGGCAGTTGGTGCAGGCCGGGATCTTTTTTTGCGGGTCCCCCTGCATGACCAGGGTCCGGCCCCGCGCAAGCTGGGTTGGCGTCGTGGCTGTAACGGGCGTTGGTGGTGGGTAAGGCAGGTTCAAGCCAGCAAAGTACTGCGCCATCTCCATCAAATAGGCATCGGTCAAAGGCTCGAGCAGGCCAGTCATCAGACTGTAGTGGCGCCGGCCCTCTCGAAAATTGCGTAATTGGTTGTACAGGTAGGCCGCCGGCTTGCCGGCCAATCGAGGGTAATACCCGTCTGGCCCGGCACGACCCTGTTTGCCGTGGCAATGGCTACAGGCCCGGGTGCGCTCGGCCATGTTGTCCTCAAAGACCAGCTCCTGTCCGACCCCCAAGACCGGCCAAAGGGCAATCATAAAGATCACACAGCGAAGAAACGTGCCTGACATGGGTCTAAATTTGCAGCGACAATGCGCTCCCTGTTGTACCCAAAGGCCATTTGAGCCCCTCTATTTTCCCATGTCCAGTTCATCCAGCCTCGAGGTTCGTTCAGCCACCCTTCGCGATGCCAAAGCCATCACGGAAGTCCATCTAGAGGCCGCCCGTGCAGCCTACCGTGATGTGTTGACCCCAGAACAAATGGTGCCGGCACTGGCGCTGGCGGGTCAGTTCGATTGGCGTGAAGCGATCGAATTCAGCGAGCCACAGGTTCATTTGGCCAGTGATCCGGGTCAAGCGGTCGGATTTGTTGGGTTTGACCGCTCGCGTGACAAGGGCACACCACCCACGGCGGGAGAAATCTGGGCCTTGCAGGTCGTCGAGCCACATTGGGGCCAAGGCGTTGGCCTGGCACTGTGGGACTGCGCCCGCGAGGGTTTGCTGGAGGAAGGCTGCATCAGCGTGTCGGTCTGGGTACCCCTGCGCAACGAACGTGCATTGCGGTTTTTTGAGCTGGCCGGCTTTAAACGCGACATGGCGACCGCCAAGACGGTGGCCATGGGATTTGTCAAGGTGGAGGAGGTGCGCCTCAAGCGCAACCTGGCCTGATCAGGTGCGCCGCACCACCACGCTGCCGATTGAGTAGCCCGCACCAAACGAGCAGATCACGCCCACTTCGCCCGGTGCAATGTCCTCATGGTGACGGTGGAATGCGATCACTGAACCTGCTGAGGCGGTGTTGCCAAATTCATCCAGGATGACTGGGGCGTCGTCGGCGGTGGCGTCGCGGCCCAGCAACTTGCGCGCAATCAACTGGTTCATACCCAGATTGGCCTGGTGCAGCCAATAGCGGCGCACCTGAGTCGGGGTCAGGCTATGCTCTGCCAAGTGGCTGGCGATATGCTCTGCGGCCATGGGGCAGACCTCTTTGAAGACTTTTCGCCCTTCCTGGTAGAACAGTTGGTCGCGGTCGTCCGGGTTGCGGTCTTCGCTGCGCGACATAAAGCCAGCGTTATTGCGAATATTGTTGGAGAAGCTTGTCAGCAGTCGGGTACCAAGCACCTCAAATGCGCCGGCTGGGGCATTGTCCAGCCGCTCGACCAGGATCGCGGTACAGACGTCGCCAAAGATGAAATGGCAGTCGCGGTCCTTCCAGGCCAGGTGCGGGGAGGTAATCTCCGGGTTGACCACCAGGATCGCCCGGGCTGAACCGGTGCGCACCGCATTAACGGCCATGTCGATCCCGAACGTGGCCGAAGAGCAGGCCACATTCATGTCGAAGCCAAAGCCCTTGATGCCCAGCGCAGCCTGGATTTCCACCGCCATCGCCGGGTAGGCCCGCTGCATATTGGCGGCAGCACAGATCAGGCCGTCGACGTCGGGCGCTTGTTTGCCCGCCCGCACCAGAGCATCCTGTGCCGCCGACACGCCGATTTCGGCCATCATTGAAATTTCATGGTCGGGACGGGCCCGAAATTTGGGGTACATGCGCTGGGGATCAAGAACCCCAGATTTTTCAATCACGTACCGGCGCTTGATGCCTGAGGCCTTCTCAATGAACTCGACACTAGACTGGGGGATCGGCTGCCGGGTCCCGGCGGCGATGGCGGCAGCGTGCAGCTTGTTGTCCGATTCGGCAAATTGGTTGAAGGCCGTGACCAACTCCTGATTGCTGATCGACTCCGGCGGGATATACAAGCCAGTTCGGCTGATGGCGACACGGTGCATAAGGGTGGGTCCCGCTGTTAGTGTGATGTACCGCGGCTCAAGTCAATGGGGTCCGCGCCGGCCATTATCTGCCTTCTCTCGGGTCGTTTAGCCCATCGGCATTGAGCGCTACAACTATGGCTGCGCGGGCACTGCGTGCGGCAACTCAGGCTCTGGCATGATAGGTGGGTCGCTTCCGCACCCGCCCAATACCCCATGAAAATTGATCCTGCCATCATCAAGCTGCACGCCGAGACGATTGGCGCGGTCTTCGTCAAGCCCAGCACTGGCAAGCCTGCCGCTGCTGCGCCGGCCAAACTTGAATCAGGCCTGATTCAGAAAATCCAGCAAAAAGTACCGATCTTCAAAGACATGCCGTTGGACTGCCTGATGAATACCTTGAAATTGGCCGATTACGTGCCGGTCAAGGCCGGTGAGGTCGTGTTCAGCGAGGGCGACTTGGGTGACTCGTTTTTTGTGCTGGTGGCCGGTGAAGTGGTAGTGGAAAAACTGCTTCAAAACAAGGTCTGCGAATTGGCGCGGCTGGGTATGGCGGACTGCTTTGGCGAGATGTCGATCGTGGGCCACGAGCTCAGATCCGCCACCGTGCGAGCCGTGGTCGACTCGACATGCATGCGCCTTTACCGCGAGAGCGTCGACCAACACCCTGACAGCGCTGCGCACATTTACCGCAACATTGCCCGTATTTTGGCGTCGCGGCTCAAGGACTCCAGCATCGTACTGGCGAAACTGGCGACCGAAAAGGTTTGAGCGGCGGCACGCGCTGTCAGACTTTAGACGGCGGTGGTTGTAGGTGCTGGCTTGTTGCCATCAACCAAATAAGGCGTCGAAGCCTGATTCAGGCTCAAAGCGGTTGTTACGGTAGACCAGCCGAGTTGGTCCTGGCAGTGCGCGGGTCAGCGCGGAATGGCTGGGGTCGCCGGGGTAACACGTGATTCGCATGCCATCTTGATCAAACGGCTCTGGTTCGATCGTTGGGGGTGGCTGGGTTACAGCAGCGTGCAGCACGCTTTGGACATCGGAGTGCCGAGCCAGGTGAACCAGGCTCATGATCTGCGGTGGCGCCAGCTCAATGTCGTTGGCCCAATACCGACTCAGTGCGCTTCGGGGTGTGAGCCAGATACTGGCCGTGGCTTCGTGCTCGTCATGCTGCGCTGTCTGTTGCGCAGGCATGGCCGCCACAAAAAAACGTGTGTCGAAGCGCTTTTTCATCATGCTTGGCATATGAGGCGTCACCCATCGTGACCATGGCAGTAGCGTGCTGGTCGCCAACCGTAACTTGGTGCTTGCCAGCACGCTCGCGAAGTCATGGCCAGCGCGCAGCATGGTTCGCGCCGTCAAGGCCTGAGCGGCAGAGGCCCCATGGACCAACAAAATGCCCGACTCTTCAAAGGTCTCCCGTGCGGCGGCCACGAAGATCGCCGCCGCCTCGGTGAGCGACAGATGTGGTTCGTTCAGCTGCCCGCGTAGGGCATCGGGTGTTTGATCCAGCACGTCGGGGGTACACATTTGGGGATCGCCGGCGTCAACCTTGCCACCCGGGAACACATAGGCACCGCCCAGCACATCCGAATTGTCATGCCGCTTGATCAGCAACACCTCCAGCCCTTGCGTCGTATCGCGCAGCATGACCACGGTGGCTGCCGAGCGTGGTGGTGTGGACACGGTCTGCATGTTCAGTTCCATTCGGGTCTTTCGGGGATGCTGCGCGTGCGGTCCGGTACAGTGTGGGATGGGTTGGTTCGAGGCTAGCAGAGTCCGAACCGTAGTGATGTCACCAACAGTTCAGGAACAGTATGGGAATAGATTTCAAGGGCCAGGTCGCCATCGTGACCGGCGCCGGGGGCGGCCTCGGCCGGCAACACGCGCTGGCGCTGGCCGTGCGCGGCGCCAAAGTCATCGTCAACGATTTAGGCGGTGCTCGGGATGGCTCAGGTGGCTCAGCGACTGCAGCAGAGGCTGTGGTGGCCGAAATCCGGGCGGCTGGGGGCGAGGCCCTGGCCAACAGCGCCTCGGTGACCGATTACGCGGCAGTGCAGGCGATGGTGGCGCAGGCTGTGGCGGCCTGGGGCCGGGTGGACATTTTGGTCAACAACGCCGGCATCCTGCGCGACAAGACCTTTGCCAAGATGGAGATGGCGGACTTTGAGCTGGTGGTGGACGTGCACCTGATGGGTGCCGTGCATTGCAGCAAGGCAGTTTGGGGTCTGATGAACGCACAAAAATATGGCCGCATCGTCATGACCACCTCATCCAGTGGGCTCTACGGTAATTTCGGCCAGTCCAACTACGGCGCCGCCAAGCTGGCGCTGGTGGGGCTGATGCAAACGCTGGCCTTGGAAGGGGCCAAGAACAACATCCACGTCAATGCCCTGGCGCCCACCGCAGCCACTCGCATGACTGAAGGCCTGATGCCTGAAGCCGTGCTGGCGGCCCTGAAGCCTGAGGCGGTGGTTCCGGCGATGCTGGTGCTGGCCTCGCGCAACGCGCCGACCCGTACCATTTTGTGTGCCGGTGCCGGCACGTTTGAGGCTGCCCACATCACCCTGACCCAGGGGGTCTGGCTGGGCACCGACGCCCAGACGCCGGAGCGCCTGGCCGAGCGCCTGGCTGAGGTGACCGACCCGACCGGCCAGATGGTGCCGCAGGGCGGTTCGGCCCAGGGCGCCAATGAGGTGGCCAAGGCCATGGCCCACTTGGGATAGTTGGGCATGACGAGCCGCTTCGTCGTCAAGCCAAGTCACTGACCGGCACGCAAGAGCAGAACAGGTGCCGGTCGCCATAGACGTTGTCGATACGGCCAATGGGGGGCCAGTACTTGCTTTGTTTCAGACTGGCCAAAGGAAACGCGCCGAGCTCGCGCGGGTACGGCCGGTCCCAGGCTGAGCCCAGCAGTGCCGCGGCAGTGTGCGGCGCATGTTTGAGCGGGTTGTTGTCCTTGGGCCATTCGCCGCTTTCAATCCGCCTGATCTCGGCCCGGATGGCGATCATGGCCTCGATGAAGCGGTCCAGCTCAGCCAGGCTCTCGCTCTCGGTGGGCTCCACCATCAGGGTGTTGGGCACCGGGAAGCTCAGTGTCGGCGCGTGAAAGCCGTAGTCCATCAGACGCTTGGCCACGTCTTCGGCCATCACGCCGCTGGATTCCTTGAGAGGGCGCAGGTCCAGGATGCACTCGTGCGCCACATCACCGGTGGCGTTGGCGTAGAGGGTGGGGTAATGGTCTTTAAGCTGGCGACTGATGTAGTTGGCGCTCAGGATCGCCACCTCGGTGGCGGCCTGCAGGCCCTCGGGGCCCATCATGCGGCAGTACATCCAGCTGATCGGCAGCACGGCGGCGTTACCCAAAGGAGCGGCTGATATGGCCCCCACGCTTGGAGATGTTGCCCCCACGCTTGCCACTGCGTGTGCTGCGCTGCCCCCCGGGGGGGCTAATCCACCTTGGGGCGGCCCGGCGGTGGATTCCGTTGCCCCATCGCTCGGCACTGCGTGTCTTTCGTTGTTGATGTGGCCGGGCAGGTGGGGCACCAGGTCGGCGACGACGCAGACTGGGCCGACGCCGGGGCCGCCGCCGCCGTGCGGGATGCAGAAGGTCTTGTGCAGGTTCAGGTGGCTGACGTCGCCGCCAAATTCGCCGGGCGCGGCCAGGCCGACGAGGGCGTTCATGTTGGCGCCGTCCACGTAGACTCGCCCACCGTGCTGGTGCACCAGGGCGCAGAGCGCCTTGACCGATGTCTCGAACACGCCGTGGGTGCTGGGGTAGGTGATCATCACCGCCGCCAGATGCTCGCTGTGCTGCTCGCACTTGGCTTGCAGGTCGGCCATGTCTACGTTGCCCTGCTCGTCGCAGGCGGTGACCACCACCGTCAGCCCGGCCATCTGGGCGCTCGCCGGGTTGGTCCCGTGGGCGCTGCTGGGGATCAGACATATGTGGCGGTGGCCCTGGCCGTGCGCCGCCTGCCAGGCGCGAATCACGAGAAGACCTGCGTACTCGCCCTGTGAACCGGCGTTGGGTTGCAGGCTGATGCCGGCATACCCGGTGGCCTGGCACAGCCAAGCGCGCAATTGTTCGTCCAGCGCGGTGTAGCCTGCCCGCTGCGCTGGGGGCGCAAATGGGTGGATATTGGCGAACTCGGGCCAAGTGATGGGGATCATCTCGCTGGTGGCGTTGAGCTTCATGGTGCAACTGCCCAGCGGGATCATGCTGCGGTCCAGTGCCAGGTCTTTGTCGCTGAGCCGGCGGATGTAGCGCAGCATGCTGGTCTCGGACTGGTGCGAGTTGAAGACCGGGTGCGTGAGAAAGGCGCTGCTGCGCCTCAGTTCATGTGGAATCAGCGGCTCCAGGCCTTTCTCAAACGCGGCCACCTGTGGCAGTGCCTGGACGTCCTGCGCAAATAGCGCCCAAAGCGCCACCACGTCGCCGCGGGTGGTGGTTTCATCGAGCGAAATGCTCAGCCGATCTTTTGAACCAAATCGAAGGTTAAGCCTTGCTGCGCTTGCCTTTCTAGCTATTGATTCAGTAGCGTTTCCGGTATGCAGCGTCAGCGTGTCAAAGGCGTAGTCATTGACCGGTGTGTAGCCCATCTGCTGCAGGCCGCGCGCCAGCATGGCGGTGAAAGCGGCTACCCGCTGTGCGATCCGGTGCAGGCCCACAGGCCCATGGTAGACGGCGTACATGCTGGCCACCACGGCTGGCAGCACTTGCGCTGTGCAGATGTTGGAAGTGGCTTTTTCACGCCGGATGTGCTGTTCGCGCGTTTGCAGGGCCAGCCGGTAGGCGGGGTTGCCCTCGGTATCGATGCTGACGCCTACCAGCCGCCCTGGCATCGAGCGCTTGAACTCTTCGCGGCAGGCCAGGTAGGCGGCGTGCGGGCCGCCATTGCACAGCGGCATGCCGAATCGCTGGCTGTTGCCTACCGCGATGTCGGCGCCCAGCTCAGCGGGCGGCACCAGCAGCGTCAGCGCCAGCAGGTCGGCGGCCATGACCACCACGCCGCCGCGCGCCTTGTAGGCAGCAATCCAGTTTCGGTCGTCGCGCAGACGACCGCTGACACCCGGGTATTGCAGCAGCACGCCAAAGCTGTCCTCGCCCAGACTGACCTGCACGCTGAAGGTCTTGACAGTGATGCCCAGCGGCCGGGCCCGGGTTTGCAGTACGGCCAGTGTCTGCGGCAACACCTCGTCGTCCACCAGGAAGGTGCTGGACTTGGATTTGCCCATGCGCATGGCCAGTGTCATGGCCTCGGCAGCCGCAGTGGCCTCGTCGAGCATCGACGCATTAGCAATCGCCATGCCGGTCAGGTCTGTGATCATGGTCTGAAAGTTCAGCAGGGCCTCCAGCCGGCCCTGACTGATCTCGGCCTGGTAGGGCGTGTAGGCGGTGTACCAGGCCGGGTTTTCCAGGATGTTGCGCAGGATCACGCCAGGCGTATGCGTGCCGTAATAGCCTTGGCCGATGAAGCTGCGGAACACCTGGTTGCGGCTGGCGATCTCGCGCAGCTCCGCCAGCGCAGCGGTTTCAGTCAAGGGCGCCGGGATGGCCATGGCGCTGCTTCGGGCAATGCTGGCGGGCACGATGCGCGCCATCAGGCTGCGACGCGACTCGGCGCCAACGGCCTCCAGCATCAGGGCCTGGTCGGCCGCGGTGACACCGATGTGGCGCGCGGCGAACTCATGGCTGTCCTCCAGCTCACCCAGGGGTTTGGCAGATTGCATCAACATGGCGGCCTCCTCGGCGCTTGGGGTTTAGGCTGCGGCGGCAAAGCCGGCGTAGGCGGTTTCGTCCATCAAGTCCTTGAACTCGGCGGGCTGGCTGACCCGGACCTTGAAAAACCAGCCCGCCCCGAGCGGATCAGAATTGGCCAATGAAGGGTCAGCGCGCAGGGCTTCGTTGACCTCGGTGACTTCGCCCGAGACCGGCATGAACACATCGGCTGCAGCTTTGACCGACTCCACCACGCCGGCCACCTCGCGCGCGGCCAGGTTTTTGCCTACTTCGGGCAGGTCGACAAATACCACGTCGCCCAGTGCGTCCTGGGCGTGGTGGGTGATGCCGACGGTGACGATGTCTCCAACACCAACAGGGTTTGTGTCGGTCTGCAGCCATTCATGGTCGGGGGTGTACTGGACGGTCATGGAGAGTTCCTTTCAAAAAATATCGAAAAATTGCAATAACGATCAGGGCTGGTGAGTTAGCCACGCACGTAGCGGTGCGGCACAAAGGGCAGGGCGACGACTTCCGTCGGCACAGGCTTGCCGCGCACCAGCGCCTGCAGCCGGGTACCCGGCGTGCTGAACTCGGGCGGCACATAGCCCAGCGCAATCGGCACATCCAGGCTGGGGCTAAGCAAGCCACTGGTGACTTCTCCCATTGCCTGACCGTCTGTGGTTTGGAGCACGCTGTGCTCACGGACCGGTACCCGCTCCAGGGCCTGAAGTCCAACGAGTTTTCGGCCTGTGGCCCCCGTCCCGCTTGATAACTGCGCTAGTATTTTTGTAGCGCCTGGAAAACCGCCGGCCCGTGCGCCGCCGCTGCGGCGTCCCTTCTGGATGGCCCAGCCCAGGCCGGCCTCGACCGGGGTGGTGGTTGTGTCGATGTCGTTGCCGTAAAGGCAGAGACCGGCCTCCAGCCGCAGCGAGTTGCGGGCGCCCAGGCCAGCCGGACGAACCTCGGGCTGGGCCAGCAGAGCGCGCGCGAGTGCCGGTGCTTCGTCTTGATGCGCCGAAATCTCGAACCCGTCCTCGCCGGTGTAGCCGCTGCGGGTGATAAAACAGGGCACCTGCCGGCTGCCGCCACCCAGGGTGCAGTCGATCTCAAAGCCGCCGCCGGTCATGAACACCAGCCGCCCGATAGTGGGGCACAGGCGCTGCAGCGCCGTGACTGCCTGCGGACCCTGCAGTGCCAGTAAGGCCAGCTCGGGCATTGCCTCCACCTGGCAGCGGTGGCCGATGCCCGCCTGGATGTGTGCCATGTCGGCGACCTTGCATGCGCCATTGACCACCAGAAACAGGTCGCCGTGGCTGTCGATACGGTTGACGAACATCAGGTCATCGATGATGCCGCCTGCGTCGTTGAGCAGCAGCCCGTAGCGTTGGCGGCCGCTCGCCAGGCCGATCACATCCACCGGCAGCAAGGTTTCCAGCGCGGCGGGTGCATCGGGCCCAAGCAGCCGCAACTGGCCCATGTGGGACACATCAAACAGGCTGGCAGCCTTGCGGGTGTGGTGGTGCTCCGCCATCAGACCGGCCGGGTATTGCACCGGCATGCTGTAGCCGGCAAAGGGCACCATGCGGGCGCCCAAACTCAGGTGCAGGCCGTGCAAGGGCGTCTTGAGCAGTTCATCCGACGGGACATTCATGGGGCATTCCTGGACAGTCAATACGCGGGCACACGCCATGACCTAGGCCATGGTTGGCCCCCGCTGTCCGTGGTACCTGAGAGATTCGCCGGGCCAGTTGCACCAGACCTCTGGCGCAGTGGGCTGCGGGTTGCTCCTTCGGTGGGCGGCATGGGCTGCCGCCTCTCTCCAGTGGGGAGTCGTGGATTAACCAGCAAGATCAGCCCACGTTTGTCAGTCCTTTTGCCTGAGCGTTCAGACTGCTGTGATCAGCCGTCATGCGCCTTCGGCGGCTGGTCTCTGTTCCAGCGCTCTCCTGACCTGTCAAATTCTAACCCCGGACCAAAGTCGCCATCTCCTCTTATTTGGCGTAAACCAGATCTCTCAGAGTCAGCGATATGGAGGGAACGTAGGTGATCACCATCAGGCAGGCCAGGATCACCAGCACAAAGGGGACCAGTTGGCCGATGATGCGGTCGAGTGAAATTTTGGCCACTGTGCAGGCCGCAAACAGGTTCACGCCAAAGGGCGGCGTGATCATGCCCAGCGCCAGATTCACCACCATGATCAGGCCGAAATGCACCGGGTCAATGCCAAAGTGCATCGCCACCGGCGCCAGGATTGGCGCCAGTACGATGATGGCCGCACTGGTCTCGATGAACATGCCGATCAGGAACAGCGCTGCATTCACCCCCAGCAGAAACATGGCTGGCGACTGCAACACCGACTCCAGATAGGTGCCGATCGCGGCAGGTACCCCGGCACGCGTGATCAAAAAGGCAAACAGGCCGGCGTTGGCAATAATGAACATGATGACGGCACTGGAGAGCACCGATTTGCGCAGGATCGCCGCCAGATTCTTAAAGTTGAGCTCGCGGTACACCACACCACCCACCAGCAGCGCGTAGAACACCGCCACGGCCGAAGCCTCGGTCGGCGTGAAAATGCCGCCATAGATGCCGCCCAAGATGACGACGGGCATCATCAGGGCCCAGCCCGCTTGCCGCGTGGCGGCGAAAAATCCTAGCCGGCCATCGCCATCGTTCTTGCCCCAGCCCTTGTAGCGGCAGTAAATGTAGACAAACAGCATCAGCGCGCCGCTGATCAGGAAACCCGGACCAAAACCGGCAATAAACAGTTCGCCAATCGACACCTCGGCACTCACGCCGTACAGGATCATGGGAATGCTGGGTGGGATGATCACGCCCAGTTCTGCACTGGTGGCCTGCAGCGCGGCGGCGTAGCTCGTGGGGTAGCCATGCTTGATCAGGGCCGGGATCAGAATGGCACCGACTGCAAAAGTGGTGGCCACCGACGAGCCTGATACTGCAGCAAAAATCATGCAGGTCAGCACGCAGGTCATGGGCAGACCGCCCTGTACGCCACCCACAATGCTCTTGGCAAACTCCACCAAGCGCCGCGAAATTCCGCCGGTTTCCATCAGGTTACCGGCCAGAATGAAAAACGGGATGGCGGCCAAAGGGAACTTGTTGATGGAGGAAAACATTTCCTTCACCGAAATCAGCATATTGATGCCCGATACCTGGATACCCAGAATAGCGGCCAGCCCGATCGACACCGCCACCGACACGGTCAGTGCAAAGCACAAGACCATGGTGATCAGCATCATCACGCTCATTGGGCGGTCTCCAGTTCCTGCCGCTGCGGGTCCAGCAGGTTGCCCACAATGCCCAGCACACTGAACAGGCCGCCCACAGGCATGGCCAGGTATGCCCAGAACATCGAGACATTCTCCAGCCCAGCCATGGACTGCACCTGGCCGCGCAAGGCGTAGGCCCAGCCCCACCAAACGATGATGCCCACCAGCAGCAGTGCAGCGCCGCACACCACCCAGTCCAGCACGCGCTTCATGCGCGGCGGGCTCCAGCGGTACAACACGTCAACACTGACCATGGCGCCTTGCCTAAACGCCGCTGCAATGCCCATGAACACCATCCAGATCAGGCTGAAGCGGATCAGGATCTCCGACCACTCGGCCGGCTGCTCCAGCACAAACCGGGTGATGATCTGAAACATGCCCAAGGTGGAGGCCACCACCAGCATGGCACAGGCAATGGCCATGGCCAGGCTAGTGGTGCGGCGCTCCAGTGACAGGAACAGGGCTTTCAAGGGGTGACGAACCGGTTATTTGGCGTTGCGAATGGCGTCGAGGTTGGCCTTGCCGAACTGTTTCTCAAACTCTGCATTCACGGGTGCCAAAGCGGCCACAAACTTGGCCTTGTCCACGTTGTCGATCACGACCATGCCCTTAGAGCGTAGTTCCGACACGCCCTTGGCATCGTCAGAGTCGACCCGGGCCCGGTTGGCCTTGGCGGCCTCCTTGGCAGCTTCAATGAACGCGGTTTTGTCGGCGGCGCTGAGTTTCTCAAAGGAGGCCTTATTCATCAGGATCAGGCAGGGCGAGTAGACATGGCCGGTGAGAGACAGGTGCTTTTGCACCTGGTCAAACTTGGACGCCATGATCACCGACAGTGGGTTTTCCTGGCCGTCAACTGTGCCCTGCTGCAAGGCGGTGAACACCTCGGGGAACGCCATGGGCGTGGTCACGATGCCCAGGCCCTTGTAGGCGGCAATGTGCACCGGGTTCTCCATGGTGCGCATTTTCAGACCCTTCAGGTCCTCTGGCAGCTTCACATCGCGCTTGCTGTTGGTCATGTGCCGGAAACCGTTTTCCGCCCAGGCCAGCGCCTTGAAGCCCTTGCTGTCAAACTTGGTCAGCATGTCCTGGCCAAACGGGCCGTCCAGCACCGCGCGGGCATGGGCTTTGTCACGGAACAAAAATGGCACGTCGATGATCTTGGTTTCAGGCACGAAATTGGGTACCGGCCCGGTCGACGTCATCGTCAGTTCCTGGGTGCCCAGTTGAACAGCCTCGATCGACTCGCGTTCGCCACCCAGCGAGCCGTCATAAAAAGTCTGCACCTTGTAGCGGCCAGCCGTGCGCTTTTCAACCTCTTGCGCAAATACATCGATGCCAACGCCCTGGTGCGAGTTTTTGGCGGTCGAAATGCTGATCTTCAGGGTGGTCTGCGCGGCAGCGCCGGCCATCAGGCCAAGTGCCAGGCCAAGGCCCAAGGCGATTCGGGACAGGGATTGCTTGTTCAGTTTCATGGGGTTCTCCGGGTTGATGGTCTGCCTGCAGACCAAGTGTGCCCCATTGTGACGCGCAGATACGCCCGCCAACATCGGGGTTTTCTCGGGTATGGGTCCGGTCTTCCCGGAGCCCCTGGGCTTACATGCCGGCGTAGTTCGGCCCGCCGCCGCCCTCTGGCGTGACCCAGACGATGTTTTGGGTCGGGTCCTTGATGTCGCAGGTCTTGCAATGCACGCAGTTTTGCGCGTTGATCTGCAGCCGGTCGGAGTTGTCGTCGTTTTTGACGTACTCATAGACGCCGGCCGGGCAGTAGCGGGCCTCGGGGCCGGCGTACTTGGCCAGGTTGATGCTGACCGGGACAGAGGCGTCCTTGAGCGTCAGGTGGGCTGGTTGCTGCTCTTCGTGGTTGGTGTTGCTGATGAACACGCTGCTCAGGCGGTCGAAGGTCAGTTTGCCATCGGGCTTTGGGTAATTGATGGGCTGGCACTCGGCGGCAGGTTTGAGGTAGGCGTGGTCGGGTTTGTCGCGGCGCAGGGTCCAGGGGATGTGGCCGCGCAGCACAAACTGCTCAAAGCCGTTCATCAGCGTGGCGGTGGTCAGGCCGTACTTGAACCAGTTTTTGAAGTTACGGTCCTTATTCAGCTCGGTGTGCAGCCAACTGGCCTCAAAGGCGGCCGGATAGGCGCTCAGTTCATCATGCTGGCGGCCAGCGAGCACGGCCTCAAAGGCGGCCTCGGCCGCCAGCATGCCGGTCTTGATGGCGGCGTGACTGCCTTTGATGCGGCCCACGTTCAGGTAGCCCGCATTGCAGCCTATCAGTGCGCCACCTGGGAACACGGTTTTGGGCAGAGCGTTGAGGCCGCTGGCATTGATGGCCCGCGCCCCGTAGGACAAACGCTTGGCCGTGACCTCGCCTCGGTCGTTTTCAAAGTAGTAGCGCACGTTGGGGTGGGTTTTCCAGCGTTGCAACTCTTCGAATGGGCTCAGATAGGGGTTGGTGTAGCCCAGGCCGGTGACGAAGCCCAGCGCCACCTTGTTGCCCGGCAGGTGGTACAGGAAGGCGCCGCCATAGGTGTCGGATGCCATGGGCCAGCCGGCGGTGTGCATCACAAAGCCGGGTTGGTGCCGGCTGGGGTCGATTTCCCACAGTTCCTTGATGCCGATGCCAAAGCTTTGCGGGTCGCGGCCCTCGTCAAGCTTGAACTTGGCGATGAGCTGCTTGCCCAGGTGGCCGCGCGCGCCTTCAGCAAACACCGTGTACTTGCCCAGCAGTTCCATGCCGAGCTGGAAGCTGTCCATCGGCTCGCCATCCTTGCCCACGCCCATGTTGCCGGTGGCCACGCCTTTGACCGAGCCGTTGTCGTTGTACAGCACCTCGGCCCCGGTGAAACCCGGGAAAATCTCGACACCCATGGCTTCGGCCTGCTCGGCCATCCATTTGGTCACCTCGCCCAGACTGACGATGTAATTGCCATGGTTGTTGGCAAACGGAGGTAACACCATATTGGGCACCCGAAAACCAGTTTTCTCGCCCAAAAAGACATAAGCGTCGTCCGTCACAGGCTGATTGAGCGGCGCACCCCGTGCCTTCCAATCAGGAATGAGTTCGGTCAGTGCTTTGGGGTCCATGATGGCGCCCGACAGGATGTGGGCGCCCGGCTCCGAGCCTTTTTCTAGCACCACCACCGACACATCATGGCCTTTTTCGGCAGCCAGTTGCTTGAGGCGGATGGCCGTGGCCAGACCACCAGGCCCGCCGCCGACCACGACCACGTCGTAGTCCATCGCTTCGCGGGGGCCGAACTGGGCCAGTAGGTCCTGGTTTGTCATGCTGATCCTCAGGTGAAATTCTCGTTTGATAATCGCGGCTTGGCTAGGCTTCCCAGTCAAGGTCCGCAGGCCTTGTGGCTAGTTGGATTTTATTCGGTGAATCGGCGCGTCCGCAGGCGGCCCGAACCTCTTTTGTGGAGAAACGAGATATGGCCTACAGCATTGACTTATCCGGCCGGGTGGCCTTTGTAACGGGTGCCTCCAGCGGGCTGGGCGCCCAGTTTGCCCAGACACTTGCGCGAGCAGGGGCTGCCGTGGTGCTGGCGAGCCGGCGCGTGGAGCGGCTCAAAGACCTGCGCGCCCGCATCGAAGCGGATGGCGGTAATGCCCATGTGGTGGAGCTGGATGTGACCGACCACGGTTCGATCAAATCGGCGGTGGCCCACGCCGAGACCCAGGTCGGCTCAATCGACATCCTGATCAACAACTCGGGGGTGAGCACCACCCAGCGCATCCAGGACGTGACCGAGGAAGATTTTGACTTCACCTTCGACACCAACGTGAAAGGCGCTTTCTTTGTGGCGCAGGAGGTGGGCAAGCGCATGCTGGCGCGGGCTCGCGGCTCGGCGCCTGGCACCTACACCGGCGGACGAATTGTCAACATCGCGTCGGCGGCCGGCTTGCGGGTGCTGCCGCAGATCAGCGTCTACGCCATGAGCAAGGCTGCGGTGATTCACATGACCCGGGCCATGGCCGTGGAGTGGGGCCGCTTTGGCATTAACGTCAATGCCCTCTGCCCGGGCTATATCGACACCGAGATCAACCACCACCACTGGCAGACCGAGCAGGGCCAGAAACTGGTGCAGATGCTGCCGCGCAAGCGGGTCGGGGAGGTGCAAGACCTGGACGCTGTGCTGGTGATGCTGTGTGCCAACGAGAGTCACTTCATCAACGGGGCCGTGATCTCCGCCGACGACGGTGCCGGGGTGTGACAAAAACCCCATGAAAATTGAGATTCCCGAGGTCAAAAAGCTGGTGTTCGAGATGCAGATCCCGATTCGCTGGGGCGATATGGATGCCATGAACCATGTCAACAACACCAGTTATTTCCGTTACCTGGAGACCTGTCGCATTGACTGGATGCGCTCTATTGGCTGCCAGCCCGATCCGCAAGGAGAGGGCCCGGTCATCGTCAACGCCTTCTGTAACTTCTACCAGCAACTGGAGTATCCGGGCGATGTGTTGATCAAGATGTACACCAGCGACCCAGGCCGCAGCACGTTTGAAACCTGGGCCACGATGGCCCGCACCGACCAGCCTGAGGTGATCTACGCAGCGGGCGGCGCCACCACCATTTGGGTGAATTTTCCGGCGCAAAAGGCCAACACCCTGCCAGACTGGCTGCGCGCCATCGTCACGCCCTGATCATTTCTGCTTGGGAACCCTGCCCATCAGGTAAAACTCTGGGTTGGGCATCATGCTGCTGAATGAGGCCATGCGGTTCGACAGCCCAAAAAAAGCGGTGATGGCGGCAATGTCCCAGGCGTCTTCGTCATTGAAGCCGTGCGCATGCAGGGCTGCAAAGTCGGCGTCCCCAAGCTCATCAGAATGCTGGCAGACCTTCATGGCGAAATCAAGCATAGCGCGCTGGCGTGGTGTGATATCGGCCTTGCGGTAGTTCACCGCCACCTGGTCGGCCACCAGCGGTTTTTTCTCGTAAATGCGCAGAATGGCACCGTGCGCCACCACGCAGTACAAGCAGTTGTTGGCGGCGCTGGTGGTGGTGACGATCATCTCGCGGTCGCCTTTGCTCAGGCCTGAGTCTTCCTTGAGCATCAGTGCGTCGTGGTAGGCAAAAAACGCCCGCCACTCCGCCGGGCGGCGGGCCAGGGCCAGAAACACATTGGGCACAAAGCCGGCTTTTTCCTGGACTTCAAGCACTTTGGCGCGTATGTCGGCGGGCAGGTCGGCGAGTTCGGGGGCAGGGTAGCGGCTCATGGGGTTTGTCTCCAAATAGGTGCGGGCATTATCCGGGGGTCCACACGGGCTCCGCCGGGGTGTCACGCCGTTGTCATAAAAAAGTCTCTTGCGCGCGGCAAAATGTGGTTGCTGTTTAAACCCTATTTCTGACCGTCACCTCATGAACATCAACAACCTGACCCGTCGCGCTCTGCTGCCCTTGGCGGCGGCAACCCTGATCTTGTCGCAGCTTCCTGCCCAAGCCCAAAATGCGGCCAACTACCCGGAACGGCCGGTTCGCATCGTCGTGCCCTTCGCCCCCGGCGCTGGCACCGACGCCATGGGCCGGCTGGTGGCCCTCAAGCTTGGCGAAATCATGGGCGGCACTTTTGTGGTGGACAACCGCGCCGGTGCGTCTGGTGCCATCGGCACCCAGCACGTAGCCCAGCAACCGGCGGACGGCTACACCCTTCTCCTTGTGGCTTCGCCCTTCACCACTGTGGCGGCATCCCTGCCCACAGCCGGTTACGACGCGCTGCGTGGCTTTGCGCCTGTGGGCCTGGTCGCCACCGGCCCCCTGGTCTGGGCCGCCAATGTCAGCCTGCCGGTTACCAGCATGAAAGACGTGGTTGAACTGGCGCGGCAAAAGCCTGGCGCACTGAACTATGGCTCGGCCGGTGCCGGTGGTGTGAACCATTTGGTGCTGGAGCAACTCAAGGCGATCACCTCGACCGATATCGCCCACATCCCTTACCGCGGTGTTGCGCCGGCCGCAGTGGACATGATTGCCGGCCAGATTCAGCTGGTGACCGGCACTATTCCGGCGCTGCTGCCCTTTATCAAAGACGGTCGCGTCAAAGCCCTGGCTGTGACCAGTGCCAAGCGCTCCAGCGCTTTGCCTGATGTCCCGAGCATGAGTGAGGCCGGTTTCCCCGGGATCGATGTGCTGAACTACTTTGCCATCTCTGCGCCAGCAGGCACACCGGCAGCCGTGGTTGACAAGCTCAATGCCGCCTTGCGAAAGATGGTGACTCTGCCCGACGTGCTGGCGCGCTTCAAGTCTGATGCCGTCGAGCCGGCGGTCGGCACACCCGCTCAGCTGGCCGCCTTCATTGAGGCCGACTACCGGGCCTGGGCGAGCGTCGTCAAATCCCAGAACCTGAAGATCGAATAAAGCCGGTTTTTGGTCGGTGCGCCAGCCGCATTGACCCGACTCATCAGGGTTCGTCCCGTAAGAAAAACGAGGCACTGGCACGGGTAACATCGTGACCAGGCGCAACATTTTTTGGAGATTGACCCGTGAACAAAATTTTCCCCAGTGCGGCGGTGGCCTTGCAAGGCATCGTCCACGACGGCCAACTGCTGGCTGTCGGCGGTTTTGGCTTGTGCGGTATTCCCGAAGCCTTGATCGAAGCCCTGCGCGACAGCGGCGCGCGCGACCTCACGGTGATCTCCAACAACGCGGGCGTCGACGGCTTTGGCCTGGGCAAGCTGTTGGAAACCCGGCAAATCAGCAAGATGATCTCAAGCTACGTGGGCGAAAATAAGGAGTTTGAGCGCCAGTACCTGGCCGGCGAGTTGCAGCTGGAGTTCACCCCGCAGGGCACGCTGGCCGAGAAGCTGCGCGCGGGTGGTGCCGGCATTCCGGCCTTTTACACCCGTACTGGCGTCGGCACCCAGGTGGCCGAAGGCAAGGAAACCCGCGAGTTTGACGGCCAGGTTTACGTGATGGAGCGCGCCCTGGTGCCCGAGGTATCGCTGGTGAAGGCCTGGAAGGCCGACAAAAGCGGTAACCTGGTCTTCCGCCGCACCGCCCGCAACTTCAACCCGGCCGTGGCCATGGCCGGCAAGATCACCGTGGTGGAGGTGGAAGAGATCGTTGACACCGGCAGCTTTGACCCGGATGCCGTGCACCTGCCCGGCATCTATGTGCACCGCATCGTGCTCAATGCCCACCCTGAAAAGCGCATTGAAAAACGAACCATCACCGAGAAAGCAGGAGTCTGACCATGGCTTGGACACACGACCAAATGGCGGCCAAGGCCGCACAAGAGCTGCAAGACGGCTTTTACGTCAATCTGGGCATTGGCCTGCCGACCCTGGTCGCCAACTTTGTCAACCCCAACATCGAGGTTTGGCTACAAAGCGAAAACGGCATGCTGGGCATCGGCCCCTTCCCGACCGAAGACCAGGTGGACGCCGACTTGATCAACGCCGGCAAGCAGACAGTGACCACCATTGCCGGCTCCAGCATTTTTGGCAGCCATGACAGCTTTGCCATGATCCGTGGCGGAAAAATCAACTTGAGCATTCTGGGTGCGATGCAGGTCAGCGAAAAAGGCGACCTAGCCAACTGGATGATTCCTGGCAAGATGGTCAAGGGCATGGGCGGCGCCATGGACTTGGTGGCCGGCGTCAAGAGTGTGGTGGTGCTGATGGAGCACGTGGCCAAAAAGAAAGACGGCACGATCGACCTCAAAATTTTGCCCCACTGCACCCTGCCGCTGACCGGCGTGGGCGTGGTGGACCGCATCATCACCGACTTGGCGGTGCTGGATGTGACGCCGCATGGCCTCAAAGTGGTCGAGATGGCGCCAGGTGTTACGCGCGACGAGCTGCAGGCCAAAACTGGCGTGCCGCTGCAATAGCCGCTCATTCATTTCATGAAATTGCCAACATGACGCAATCGCTTGATATTGTCGGCCTGGGTGAGGCCATGGTGGAGTTCAACCAGGTGCGCGACACCACCGGCCGCACCTACCTGCAAGGTTTTGGCGGCGACACCTCCAACACGGTGATTGCCGCCAGCCGTCAGGGGGCCCGCTGCGGCTACATCTCTGCCGTGGGTGCGGACGACTTTGGCACACTCTGCTGTGACTTGTGGCGCAGCGAGGGGGTCGACATCAGTGGCGTTCAGGTGAACCCTGACGCCCCGACTGGCATTTATTTTGTACGCCACGACGCCCGGGGGCACCGCTTCTCGTACCTCAGAAAAGGCTCGGCGGCCAGCCGCATGACGCCGGCGGACCTGCCTGTGGCCTTGCTAAGCCGCGCCAAGTACCTGCACGTGTCAGGCATCAGCCAGGCGATCAGCGAGAGTGCGCGCCAGTCGGTGGCTGCAGCCATCGCCGCCGCACGGGTGCATGGGGTAAGGGTGTCGTATGACCCCAATCTGCGACTCTTGCTGTGGCCGCTGACGCTGGCCCGCGCCACCCTGGAGCAGACTCTGCCGTTGTGTGATGAATTCTTGCCCGGGCTGGACGACATGTCGCACCTGGCGGGCTTGACAGATCCTGGTGCGATAGTCGACTGGGCGCATCAGCATGGCGCGCCGGTCGTGCTTTTGAAAATGGGCGACCAGGGTGTTCTGGTCTCTGACGGTCGTCGCCACGAACGCATTGCGGCCTGCCGGGTCAATGCTGTAGACGCCACCGGTGCCGGTGACTGTTTTGACGGCAGCTACCTGGCGCGGCGCGCGGCCGGGGACGATGTGTTTACCAGCGCACGCTGGGCCGTAGCGGCCGCCGCACTCTCGACCCTGGGTTATGGCGCGGTCGAGCCCTTACCGCGTGCTGCACAGGTCAGCGCCTTTAGGGCGACGCAGCCGGCCTGACCACATTCAGCAACGCGCGGCCGTCCGCCAGCCGTGCGATGTTCTCGGCCAGAGTGGCTTGCCGCCGGCGCACGGTGCCGGTGGTCCAGCCTGACATATGCGGCGTCATCACCAAGTTGGGCAGGCTGCCAAAATCCAACTGCGAAGGCGCGCATTCGGCCTGAGCCGGTGTCGGGTACTGGTACCAGGTGTCGACGATGGCGCCGCCAATCTGCCGTATGGCCAGCGCGTCAAACAGCGCCTGCTCGTCGATCACCGGGCCGCGGCCCACATTCAAAAGCACCGCATCGGGCCGCATCGCCGCCAGTGCGGCCTGGCCCACCAAGCCCTGGGTTTGCGGCGTGAGCGGCAGCGACACCACGACCGCATCAGCAGATCCCATGAAGGCCGGCACGTCATCCAAACTGAAATATTGGTCGACCAGCGGATTGACCACCGGGCTTCGGTTGGCCACATGCACCTGCATGCCAAAGGCCTTGGCGCGTGCGGCGACGGCCTGTGCAATATGGCCAAAGCCCAGCAAGCCGATGGTCTGGCTGCCCAGCTCGGTCCGCAGCGCCGTGGGGCGGCCCGCCCAGTAGGTCCAGCGTTGCGCTCGCAAGTCGGCGTCGGCGGCGGCCAGGGGCACATGCCGCAGCAGCAGGGCGGTCATCACGTACTCTGCAATGGCGGCCTCGTGGCCAAAGCAGTTGCACAGCGCTGCCGTGGTCGGTAACAAGGCCAGGTCGACCGCGTCGGTGCCAGCTGCGGGCGCATGAAACAAGCGCAAGCGCCTTGGCAGAGGCAGGTTGGCGTTGAACTTGACGCCAACAATCACGTCTGCGTTTTCGTAGCTGTCCCGCTCACCAGAATTGTCCAGGTTGTCGCTGATATCGGTGATCTGGTGCCGAGCGTCGATCAGGCGCTCAAAGCCCTGGCGAAAGTTGGTGGCGTTGGCGCCGTGGAAGACGATGTTGAGGGGGGTGCTTGTCATCGTGATTCGGACTGAGATGACCTTGTGGAGCGGGTGAAGGGAATCGAACCCTCGTATGAAGCTTGGGAAGCTGCCGTTCTACCATTGAACTACACCCGCGATTCCAAAGAGTATAGAGGATGCCCTTTCGCGACCAATCCACAAAATCTAGCTTGGTAACCAGCGTGACGCCCAAAGTAACCGCAGGTGATGCGATAAGTTTGTCCAGCGCGTCGCTGTTGCGGTCTGTGTAGGCTGCGCAGATCCAGCCGTAGGCCATCGCGGCCTGTGCATCAAACGGGGCGACCAAAATGTATTTGAGCAGGCTCACCAAAGTCGCCGATAAAGCACGCAGCAAAGGTATCAGTGCGCAGCGCTGGGCGCCGCCACCTTGCTACGCAGGTCGCCATAGGCGCCGGGTACATCTAACAAGTTGAGATGCTGGGCGCCGGCTGGGGTGACAAAACGCACCGCCACCTCAGTCCCCTCAAAATCGTACTCGACCAGACCCACCTCCTTGGTGCCGATTCGGGGCTGAAATTCGTCGGGCAGGATAAATGCCGTGGAGGGCGCCCAGACATGGCGCACACCGTCGTGCTCGAACATCCGATGCTGGTGCACATGGCCGCAGGCAACCAGGCGGACCTTGGCCTGCCGCATCAGGCCCAGCAGTTGCCTGCGGGGCTCGCGCAGCACATAGCGGCCGGCGGCCTCATGCGTCTCATCAGGGGTGTCCCGGAACAGCGGCTTGTGCAGGAACAGCGCCACGGGGCGCTCGCCCGCCGTGGCGAAGGCCTGGTCCAGGAATGCCCACTGGGCTGCCTCGGCTGGCAGGCCAGAGCCCAGCAGCTGGGCATTCAGTGCAATGAAGTACCAATCGCCGGCGGTCATGGTCCATTGCTCGGCACCGAAGTGGCTGCGGTAGATCTCGCGGCGCGGGTCACTGATGCCGGCGCCATGGCTGTTTGGGCTGGGGTTGTCACCAATGTCGTGGTTACCGGGAATGGCGTGTACTGGCACGGTCAGGCGGCCATGCTGCTCGGCGGCGAAGGCCAGATCGTCAGGCACGTTTTCACCATTCAGGGCGATGTCTCCCGTGTTGAGCAGCATGTCCGGCTGCGCCGCGTTCACATGCGAGACCACGGCATCCCAATTGGGAACGAAGTAAGGGCGCTCGCGGCTGAGGTGGGTGTCAGATACCTGGATAAGCTTGAATTTGGCCATGTTGATCTCCTTGGATCACTTTAATTTACCGCGCACGCATGACTGACGGATGACGCCTGCCGCGACCGACGGCGACGGTGCTTACCGTCACACGGCTGCCATGTCGCGAATGTAAAAACAAGGCGTCAACACAACTTGGAGCAAACCAAAGTGGAAAAAGTCCGTACCCTCCTCGCCGGCCTGGCCCTGACCCTTGTGGCCGCAACTGCCCAGGCGGCGACTGAAATCGTCTTCTACCACTACCAGACCGGCGCGCCCGGCAAGACACTGCGTACCATCCTTGACGATTTCCAGAAGAGCAACCCCGACGTGGTGGTGAAGGACATTTACAAGCACTCCGAGCAGATCACCGGCGAGGTGCAGGCCGCACTGGCCGCCCGCCGCCCGGTGGATGTGACATCGGTGATTGGCAAGAACATCGTCTTCTTCGCAGGCGCGACGCCTGCCGTCGCCCTGAACGACCCCAAGAACGGCGACGCCAAGTGGCTGGACGCCTATTTGCCGAACTTCTTGGATGCGGGACGCATCGACGGCAAGGTCTACGCCATTCCGCATTCCTATGGCACGCCGCAGCTGTACTACAACAAAGACATCTTTCGCAAGGCGGGGCTCGACGCGGACAAGGCGCCCCGCACCTGGGATGATGTGATTGCAGCGGCCACCCAGATCAAGCAAAAAACCGGCATGGCGGGTGTGGCGCACCTTCACGCTTCCATGGGTGACTACGGCACGATGGTGATGGTGACCAATGCCGGTGCCACTTACCTGAACAAGGCCGGGACCAAGGCCGAGTTCGACAGCCCGCAGGGTGTTGCGGTGTTGCAGATGTGGCAAGACATGGCCAAGTCAGGCATCATGCCGGTCGCCAACGACCAGCAGTGGGGCGCGGCCTTTCAGGCCGGCCAGATGGGCATGTACATCACCTCGTCAGCAGCGCTGCGCGGCTTCGTGGCTTCGGCGCAGGGCAAGTTTGACCTGGGCGTGGCGCAGTATCCGCTCTGGAAAGAGCAACCCCGCCGGGTCAACAATTCCGGCGCTGCGATCATGCTGCACGCACCGGAGGGACCGCGTCGCGAAGCCTCCCTGAAGCTTCTGCGCTATCTGTCGCGGCAGGATGTGTCGAACCACTGGTCCCGTGATACCGGCTACATGCCCCTGATCCGCAACCCGCAGGCAGACCCGGCCATGGCGAAATACATCGCCGAATTCCCCTTGGTGCGTCCCTCCATCGCGCAGATGGCCGAAACGCTGCCGACAGCGACCTGGCCTGCCGAAGGAACCCTGGAAGCTCAGGTGCACATCAAGAACATGCTGGACGAGTTGTGGGCGGCCAAGCGTCCGGCCAGTGCCATCGTGCCGGAGACGGTCCGCAAGGTTAATGAGGCCTTGTCCGTGAACCTCAAAAAGTGAAGCCGAGTGTGTCCCTGGCGGCCACTGTACCCCCGCTGGGCGCCACGACTCCGCCCGCTAGGCGCGGACGCCAGTGGCACCTGGCGCCTTTCCTGTATCTGGCGCCGATGATCGTGTTGCTGGCGGCGTTCACCTACTGGCCGCTGCTGCACACCATCTACCTCAGTTTCGTTCAATGGAATATGAACCCCGACCAGCCGATGCGCTGGGTCGGCACGGCCAACTACCGCGGCATTTTCAACTCGCCGCTGTTCGATGCGGCGTTTCGCAACACCCTGATTTACATCATTGCGTCTATCCCGCTGAAGGTTTTGCTGCCTATTCCCATTGCGATATTTGTGTGGACGCTAGGGACCCGGGGCCAGGTCTACCGGGCCCTGCTGTTTCTGCCGACGCTGTTCAGCTTCACGGTGGTGGCGGTCGTGTTTCTGTGGATGCTCAACCCCATTGGCGGTCATTTCGTGCAGATCGCACGCCTGCTGGGCGGGCAGTGGCCCAACGTGCTCACCGACCCGGACCTGGCGATCTGGACGATCCTGCTGATCTCCACTTGGAAGGTGATCGGCTTCAATACGCTGCTTTACGTGGCTGGTTTGGCCAGCATCAACCGCGACTATGTTGAAGCCATGCGCTTGGATGGTGCCAGCGACTGGCGCTTGGTGCGCCACCTGCTGTGGCCGCTGCTGACGCCGACCACGCTGTTCGTGCTGATCTCCACAGTGATCTTCGCGATTCAGCAGGTGTTCACGCCGATTGACATCATGACCGAGGGCGGCCCGCAGAACGGCACAACCAATCTGTTCTACATGGTCTACCAGTATGCGTTTCGCACCTTCAACGTGGGTTTCGGTGCGGCCGGCACGGTGATCATCTTCGCTTTCCTGCTGGCGATCACCTTGCTGAAGATGCGGACGCTGGATCGCCATGTGCAATACCAACAGTAAGGAGCGGCAATGACACTCGGTGCGCCGTGGCGGGCCGTTGGCCATCTGGTTCTGGTTCTGCTCTGCCTGTCCATGGTGGTGCCACTGCTGGTGGCGCTGGGCATGGCCTTCAAGCCGCCCAACGAGGTGTACTCACTTGTCCCGTGGCCGCAGGCGCCGACACTGGACAACTTTCGCCGTCTGTTCGAACAGGTGCCCTTTCACCTGTACCTGTGGAACAGCATGGCGACCACTGTTTTGCGAGTGGGCGGGCAGATTGTGATTGCCGTGTTGTGCGCCTATGCCTTCGCGCGCTGGGAATTCCCGGGCCGGGAGTGGCTGTTTGGTGCCGTGCTGGGCGCAATGATGGTGCCGCACACGCTGACCATGATTCCGATCTACATGATGATTGCCGACCTGCAGTGGTTCGACACCTGGCGGGCGCTTGTGATCCCGAATCTGGCCATGCCGTTCGCCGTGTTCCTGCTCCGCCAGCATTTCCGATCCTTTCCGCGAGAGTTGTTCGACGCCGCCGAGATGGACGGCGCCGGGCACTGGCGTGCGCTGTGGCTGGTTGTGCTGCCGAACCTGAAGCCCGTCTTGTCGGCATTGGCCATCATCTTGTTCATCGACTGCTGGAACGAGTATTTCTGGCCGCTGCTGGTGACAGATGCGCCGGAGTCGCGCACCGTACAGATCGGTATCCGCGAATTTCTGGAGGCGGACCACAACGATTTCGGCGGTCTGATGGCCGGCGTCACGCTGGCCAGCCTGCCGGCTCTGGCGGTCTTCTTCCTGTTCCAGCGCAAGGTGATGGACACCTTCGTGGCCTCGGGCATCAAGTGAACAACGGGACAACGACACATGGCATCCATCTCTTTCCGCGGCCTGGCAAAACACTTCGGCGAGGTGGTCGCCGTGCAGGATTTCACACTGGACGTGCCAGATGGGGAACTGCTGGTCTTGGTCGGTCCCAGCGGCTGCGGCAAGACCACCACGCTGCGTATGCTGGCAGGGCTGGAGGCGCCGACTGCGGGCGAGATCTGGCTGGGTGAACGCGAGATCGCACGCCTGCCGGCACGGGAACGCAACATCGCCATGGTGTTCCAAAACTACGCGCTCTATCCGCACATGAGCGTGGCAGAGAACGTGGGCTTTGCGCTGCGTCTGGCCGGTGTCAAACGCGATGAGATAGCGCGCCGCGTAGTGACGGCAGCCGAGATGATGGGCATTGAAGGCTTGCTGGCGCGGCTTCCCCGTGAACTCTCCGGTGGCCAGCGCCAACGCGTCGCGGTGTGCCGCGCCATCGTGCGTGATCCGCAAGCCTTTCTGTTCGATGAGCCCTTGTCCAACCTGGACGCCAAATTGCGCATGAGCGCGCGCGCCGAGATCCGCCGGTTGCAGCAGCGCCTGGGCGTCACCACTGTGTATGTGACCCACGACCAGGTGGAGGCGATGACACTGGCCGATCGCATGGTGGTGATGCAGGATGGCTCCATCCAGCAGGTCGGTCGTCCGCTGGACATTTATGCGCGGCCCGCCAACACCTTCGTCGCCGGTTTTATTGGCAGCCCGCCGCTGAACCTGCTGCCGGTCGGCGTGTCCGGCATGCTGCGCTTGCCCCGGCCCCTGCCGTCATTGGGGTCTGAGGTGGCGACCATCGGTGTTCGTCCGGAGAGTATTTCGCTGCGAGCCTCCGACCTGCGCCGCCCGCTGCACTTCACTGCCCACCTGGAGTTGGTGGAAGCGCTTGGCGCTGAGTCTCTGCTGCATCTGCGCCTGGGTGAATGGCCCCTGCTGGCGCGGGTTCCGGGGACTGTCGCTGTCGCGGCCGGCGACCGGCTTGACCTCGCCATGGACGGCTCGGCACTGTGCTTCTTCGGACACGATGGCAAGCTGATTGACGACTGTGACCTTCAACGCAGCCTGGCCCAAACGCACAATGCCTCCCTTGTCCTGCCTGAAACGGTAAACTAAAAAATGCTAAACCAACCCGCTGGGCCTAAGCCATGATCATTCCTTTGCGACTTGTCCCGCTGTCCGGCACCACCAATTTCCGTGACCTGGGCGGTTATGTCGGCCATAACGGCCGCTCGGTGCAGTGGCGCAAACTGTTTCGTTCGGACCACCTGGGGGCGCTTACCTCAGAAGATATCGTGATGTTGTCGGACTTGGGGCTCACACGCGTGGCCGATTTTCGCGGGACGGACGAGCGCCAGCAGCAGGCCTGTGCCATGCCTGGCCTGACGGTTCACTCCTTGCCGATCGACCCCAGCGTGGTGCAGAGCATGAAAGCCCACCTGGCTACGGGTCGCCACTTGAACGCCGAGGACACGGTGCGTTTGATGGAACAGACCTACCGTGCGTTCGTGCATGACCAACAGCACCGTTTTGCGGCGCTGTTTGCACTTTTGCTCGAGAGCGACAGACCGTTGGTTTTCCATTGCACCGCGGGCAAGGATCGCACCGGTTTTGCTGCGGCAATGATTCTGCTCTCGCTCGGTGTTTCGCGCGACGTGGTGATGCAGGACTATCTGCTCACCAATGCCCACTATAAGATGCCGGATCCGGGCGCATCGGAGCTGCCACTCGAGGCACTGCAGGTGTTGTGGCGAGTTCAGCAAGCCTTCCTGGACGCGTCTCTCCAGGCGGTGGATACCGATTTCGGCGGTGTCCAAAACTACCTGGTGCAGCAATTGCAAGTCGGCCCCCGCGAGCAGGCGCGGTTGGCCGAGATGTACCTGCAAGCCTGATCTGGTGAGTAACCCGGCGCTCCCTTGAGGGGATAAGTCACCAAGATCGGCCAGGAGCACGGCAGTCATTGGACTTCCCGTGCCAAAATCAAGCCGTGATGATCGGCTTTCCATTTATCAACACCGCTGCCGGCTGCAAGCTTGGCTGGCGGCTTTTCAGCCAGGCCGTGCGCTCGGCCATTGACTTTTGAAAATCTTCTACGGCTGGCGCATGGCCGGCGCCGCTTGTGGCATTCAGCTGATGCTGGCGGCCCTTTTGAACCAGTCCTTTGGCGCTTATGTGGCCGTACTGTCTGAAGAGCGCGGCTGGAGTAAAACAGCCTTGTCTGGGGCGGCGGCCTTGCAGTCGGTGGAGTCGGCCATCATGGGCCCGGTGCTGGGTTATTTCTTGGACCGGTTCGGGCCGCAAGGCATGATTCGGTTGGGCATTTGCATCTTTGCGCTGGGTTTCATCGGGTTGAGCCAGATTGATTCGCTGGGCGGTTTTTATATCTGCGCCGTCCTGCTGGCCATTGGTGCCAGTTTAGGCGGGTATTTTCCGCTGACCGTCGCGCTGATCCAGTGGTTTGAACGCTACCGCGCCCGGGCCCTGTCGCTGGTCAGCCTGGGCTTGGCCCTTGGGGGCCTGCTGGTGCCGCTGGTGGCTTGGTCCATGCACCATTTCGGCTGGCGAAACACCGCCATGGGCTCTGGCGTGATCGCTCTCATGGTGGGGTTGCCGCTGGCGTCGGTGATCCGACGTCGGCCACAAGACCATGGCGAGACCGTCGACGGCCTGCCGCCAGCGCCTGCCCTCAGCGCGGGCGAGGCGCTGGACGGTCGCCCAACACAGACTGAATTTACCGCCAGTCAGGCCTTGCGCACCCAGGCCTTCTGGTTGCTGGCGATGGGACATGCCATGGCCTTGCTGGTGGTCACAGCCGTCAATGTGCATGGCATCACCCACATGAAAGAGGGCCTGGGCTATTCGGTGCCACAGGCGGCGCTGGCCATCATGCTGATGACGGTGGGCCAGTTGGCGGGGGTTGGCCTGGGCTTGCTGCTCGGTGACAAATATGACAAGCGTTATGTCGCGGCGCTTTGCATGCTGGGCCACGCCGTGGGTCTGCTGCTGCTGACCTATGCCACGAGCCCGCTTGAAGTCGCTGCCTTTGCGCTGTTGCACGGGGTGGCCTGGGGCCTGTGTGGGCCCTTCATGCAGGCGATTCGGGCCGACTACTTTGGCCGCAACGCCATTGGCATCATCCTGGGCCTGTCCGCGGTCGTGACCGCGCTGGGTCAGATCGGCGGACCCATGGTGGCCGGCATACTGGCTGACCTGACCGGCAATTACCGCTCGGGCTTCACCGTGCTGGCGCTGGCGGCGGCCTGCGGTTCAGTGCTGTTTTTGCTTGCCCGGCCGCCGGTGTTGCCGGTGACGGTGACGCGGTGACGGCGTCTGTCTCAGGTGACTTCCAAATCCCGCGTGGCTTCATCGAGTACAGACTGTGCGACCCCATGTTTTCTGAGGGATTCAAGCAGTCGAGCTTGGGCACTGAAAGCAAATTGCTGCTCATCGGCGCGCAGCCCTTCGCTCAGATAGGCCTTGAGTAAGGACTGGTAACCGGCAAAGCCCCGTTTTGGCGCAATGTTTTTCATTGATTCCACAACATCGACCGGAATTCGCAGAGTGATCGATGTCATGGGCCTGTCCTTTTTCAGCCTCTTCTTGAGAGTCTCAGAAATGCTCATAGTCGTGCCTTTCGCTGTGATTGGCCTTGCGAGCCGAAATAATGCGTATGAATGAGTCCTCGATCTGGATATGAACCACAAATAGTAGCCGGCCTGAAGCATCAAATCCGATGATGGCATCTCGAGCTTCATCGTTGCGCCCAGCATCCAAAACCCGAAAAAACGGATCGAAAAATACGGTGGCAGCATCCACAAACGTCACGCCATCGTGTTTGCCCGGATTGCTCGCTGCTTTACGGTCATTCCACACAAAGTCGCTGCCATTGAGGTGATGTGTGACATCCATCTCGTCATTCTAATTTTCGTATTGTCTTTGTCAATACGCTCCACTAAATATGATATTTCGCTGGCCTCGTCTTTGCGGGTTGCGTCCCCGCCCAGGAAACGTCTTACTTCAGCACATCCCCAATACACAAGTACTTGATTTCGACATAGTCGTCGATGCCGTGGTGCGAGCCTTCGCGGCCCAGGCCAGATTGTTTGACGCCGCCAAAGGGCACGTGCTCGGTGGCCAGGATGCCGACGTTGATGCCGACCATGCCGTACTCCAGCGCCTCGCTCACGCGGAAGATGCGGCCCACGTCGCGGCTGTAAAAGTAGCTGGCCAAGCCGAACTCGGTGGCGTTGGCGGCGTCAATGGCCTCTTGCTCGGTCTTGAACCTGAACACCGGGGCAAAGGGGCCAAAGGTTTCTTCTTTGGCGCACAGCATGTCGGCGCTGGCCTCGGCGATCACCGTTGGCTCAAAAAACTGGCCGGCCATCTTGCTGCCGCCCACCGTCACCCGGCCACCCTTGGCCAGGGCGTCGGCCACATGGCGGCTGACCTTGTCCACCGCCGCGTCTTCGATCAGCGGGCCCTGCATCACGCCGTCTTCAAAGCCGTTGCCGACCTTCAGCGCTTTAACCTTGGCCGAGAACTTGGCCAAAAACTGGTCGTACACGCCTTCCTGCACATAAAAGCGGTTGGCGCAGACGCAGGTCTGGCCGGCGTTGCGGTACTTGCTGAGCATGGCGCCTTCGACCGCCGAGTCGATGTCGGCATCGTCAAACACAATAAAAGGTGCGTTACCGCCCAGCTCCAGCGACAGTTTCTTCACAGTGGGGGCGCTCTGCGCCATCAGGATGCGGCCAACCTCGGTGCTGCCGGTGAAGCTGATATGGCGCACCACGTCGCTGGCGCACAGCACCTTGCCTACGGCGATCGAGTTGGCCGAGTCGGCGGTGATCATGTTCAGCACGCCCGCTGGAATACCGGCGCGCATCGCCAACTCAGCCGCGGCGAGTGCGGTCAGCGGGGTCAGCTCAGCCGGCTTGATGATGACCGGGCAACCTGCGGCCAGGGCCGGCGCCACCTTGCGTGTGATCATGGCCAGGGGAAAGTTCCAGGGCGTGATGGCAGCGCACACGCCAATGGGCTCTTTCAGAATGATCAGGCGGCGGTTGTTGTCAAACTGCGGCAGGGTTTCGCCGTTGATGCGCTTGGCTTCCTCGGCAAACCACTCGACAAAGCTGGCACCGTAGGCCACTTCGCCTTTGGCCTCGGGGAAGGGCTTGCCCTGCTCAGCGGTCATGATGCGGCCCAGGTCGTCCTGGTTGGCCATGAGCAGGTCGAACCACTTGCGCAGAATGATGCTGCGCTCTTTGGCAGTTTTTTTGCGCCAGGCCGGCCAGGCGGCGTTGGCGGCGGCAATGGCTGCTTCAGCCTCGGCCGGGCCCAGGTTGGCCACATCGGCCAACTTGTGGCCGTTGGACGGGTCAAGTACGTCAAAGCGGCTAGGGCCTGAGCCCCCTGCGGTAGGCGCCGCTACCCACTGGCCGTTGATCAGGCTGTCGGTCTTGAGCAGGCTGGGGTCTTTGAGCAGGGAGAGTGGGGAGGTTTTCATGTCCATGGGGTGCTTCCAAAAAAAGTGCGTATGTCTGCCGAGCAGGTCCAAAGTCGTAAGCGTACTGGTTTTTGACGGGGTTTGGCGGGCTTTGGCGATCAGGCCAGCAAGCCGTTCAGGAACTCATCTGCGCGGCTCAGGGTCAGTTCGCCCACGCTGTAGCTGTGCCGCAGGTTGCGCACCACCTGGCTGGCCTGGGCGCCCGGGTGCTGCAGCGCAAAGCGTCGCAAGCCCCGGTGTGGCTTGTCGTCGGACAGCTTGCATTCCACCAAATGGGTGAGCTGTTTTTTTTCACTCAGTACAAAGTCCACCTCGGCGTCGTCCTTGGTGCGAATGTAATGCAGTCCGGCCTCTCGGCCCAGGACGTCGTGCTGCCACTGCACGTGCTTGAGCAAGGCCGTGGCCATCAGGTTCTCGAAACGGATGCCCTCGTCGCCTTCGACCAGGCCGGTGTCATAAAAATACACCTTGGGCGCCTGCAGCACCGAGCGGGCGATGTTGTCGTGCCAGGGGCGGACCACGAACACAACGAACAGGGCTTCCAAAATGTCCAGGTATTTTTTTAGTGTCACCGGGGATACCGCGAGGTCTCGCGCCATGCTGGCCAACGACAGTGGCGAGCCGACCCTGCTGCGCAGCATCTGGGCAAACAGCTTGATGGTGTTGACCTCCTGGATGCGCGAAAACTCCAGCACATCGTCGCGCACCAGCCCGTCAAAATACTGCCTGCGCCAGCGCTCTGCCTGCTCAAGTGACTCGGCCAGGCATGGCTCCGGAAAACCGCCGCGCTCCAGCAGGTGTGTCAAGGCGGCGTCGGCTTGGGCACCGGTTTGCTCGCACCACTCTCGCACCGAAATAGGGTGCAGGCGGATGCCAAAAAAACGCCCTGCCAGTGACTCGCCGCTTTGCCTGAAAGTGTCAAGGCGGGCGCTGCCCATGACCAGCAGACGCTGCGCCGCAGGTTTTCCGTCGTACACGCCTTTGAGCCAACTCTTCCAGTGCGGCATTTTATGGATTTCGTCCAGTACCAACAACGCGGCCTGGGGCCGCCAGCGCTGCTTGAGGATCAGTGCGCGGTCAGCCGCTACGTCGTAATTAAGGTACTGACCGCCGGTCTGCACCATCAGTTGTTGGCTGAGCGTGGTTTTGCCAACCTGGCGCGGGCCAGTCAAGAAAACCATTTTTTTTGCCAGGTCCAGCCGCACCCGGTCGTCCAAATAGCGCTTCATGGGTTGATCGTCCGCTTCAATGAGGCTTAATTATCGTTTAGTCGCGACTTTTTTCCATACTTATTTAAATTAGACGCTTTTTTGATCGTCCAACACCTGGACAGCAGCCCGCCGAGCCACACGTGCTGCGGGAAACGATAATCTGAGGCTAGCCGCCAATGGCGCCCGTTGACCCTGTACAAAAAAGCCCAGCCATGACCCAGCCCGTAGTGAGCGTTGCCGATATCCGCCAGATTTTTCTCGATTTTTTCGAGTCCAAGGGGCATACCGCCGTGGCATCGAGCCCGCTGGTGCCGGGCAATGACCCTACGCTGATGTTCACCAACTCGGGCATGGTGCAGTTCAAGGATGTGTTTTTGGGCAGCGACAAGCGCTCTTATGTTCGGGCGGCTTCGGTGCAGGCCTGTCTGCGCGCCGGCGGCAAGCACAACGACCTGGAAAACGTGGGCTACACCGCGCGCCACCACACCTTTTTTGAGATGCTGGGCAACTGGAGCTTTGGCGATTACTTCAAGCGCGAGTCGCTCAAGTGGGGCTGGGAGCTGCTGACCCAGGTCTACAAGCTGCCGGCCGACAAGCTGTGGGCCACGGTCTACATCGACGACGACGAGGCCTACAACATCTGGACCCAAGAAATCGGCCTGCCGCCCGAGCGCGTGGTGCGCATCGGCGACAACAAGGGTGCCAAATACGCCTCGGACAACTTCTGGATGATGGCCGACACCGGCCCCTGCGGCCCCTGCTCGGAGATTTTCTACGACCACGGCCCCGAGGTGGCGGGCGGCCCGCCCGGCAGCCCCGAGCAGGACGGCGACCGCTACATCGAGATCTGGAACCATGTGTTCATGCAGTTCGACATGCAGGCCGACGGCCGGCTGCTGCCGCTGCCAGCGCCCTGTGTGGACACCGGCATGGGGCTGGAGCGGCTGGCGGCGATTCTGCAGCACGTGCACAGCAACTACGAGATCGACCTGTTTGAAGCACTGATCCGCGCCGCCGCGCGCGAGACCGGCTGCACTGACCTGGGCAACAAGAGCCTGCGCGTGATTGCCGACCACATCCGCGCCACTGCTTTCCTGGTCAGCGACGGTGTGGTGCCGTCGAACGAGGGGCGCGGCTACGTGCAGCGCCGCATCGTGCGCCGCGCCATCCGCCATGGCTACAAACTGGGCAAAGGCACGCCGTTTTTCCACAAGCTGGTGCCCGACCTGGTGGCCCTGATGGGCGAGGCCTACCCCAAGCTCAAGGCCGACCAGCAGCGCATCACCGAGGTGCTCAAGGCTGAAGAAGAGCGCTTTTTTGAAACGCTTGCCAACGGCATGCACATCCTGGACGAGGCGCTGGCCGGCGGCGTGACCGTGCTGCCGGGCGATGTGGCCTTCAAGCTGCACGACACATTTGGGTTCCCGCTCGACTTGTCGGCTGACGTTTGCCGCGAGCGTGATTTGAGCGTGGACGAGGCGGGTTTTCATGCCGCCATGGAAAAACAAAAGGCCCAGGGCCGCGCGGCCGGCAAGTTCAAGATGGACAAGGCGCTGGATTACGCCGGCGAAGGCAATGATTTTGTCGGCTACGACGAGCTCACCGCTACGACAAAAATCGTCGCCATCTATGCCGACGGGGCGCCGGTCAGCGCCCTGAAAGCCGGGCAAAGCGGCGTGTTGGTTTTGGCCGCCACGCCCTTCTACAGCGAGAGCGGCGGCCAGGTTGGGGACCAGGGCGCGGTGTTTTGCGACCAGGGCCTGTTCCAGGTGGCCGACACGCAGAAGATCAAGGCCGATGTGTTTGGGCACCACGGCACGCTCAAGAGCGGCAGCCTGGCGGTGGGAGATGCCGTCACCGCCCATGTGGATGCGTCGATGCGCGCCGCCACCATGCGCAACCACAGCGTCACGCACCTGATGCACCAGGCGCTGCGCGAGGTGCTGGGCACTCATGTGCAGCAAAAGGGTAGCTTGGTGAACGCCGAGCGCACCCGTTTTGACTTTGCCCACAACGCGCCGGTCAGTGACGCCGAAATCCGCGAAGTCGAAGTCCGCGTCAATGCCGAAATTTTGAGCAATGCCGCCACCCAGGCGCGGCTCATGGACATGGAGTCTGCCAAGCAGACCGGCGCCATGATGCTGTTTGGCGAAAAATACGGCGAAGTGGTTCGCGTGCTGGACATCGGCAGCACCACCGAGCTGTGCGGCGGCACCCACGTGCAACGCACCGGCGACATCGGCCTGTTCAAGGTGGTGGCCGAGAGCGGCGTGGCTTCGGGCGTGCGCCGGATCGAGGCGGTGACCGGCCAGCACGCGCTGCACTATCTGCAAGACCTGGAGGCCACCATGGGCCAGGTGGCCGGTGCCCTGAAGGCGCCGGTGGCCGAGCTGCACGATCGTGTGGGCCAGGTGCTCGAGCACGTCAAAGGCCTGGAGAAAGAATTGGCCGCGCTCAAGGGCCGGCTGGCGTCCAGCCAGGGTGACGAGCTGGTGGCGCAGGCCATCGACCTCAAAGGCATCCGCTTTCTGGCCGCGCGGCTGGACGGCGCTGACAGCAAGGCGCTGCGCGAGACCATGGACAAGCTCAAAGACAAGCTCAAGAGCGCCGTCATCGTGTTGGCCACCGTGGACGGCGACAAGGTACAACTGGCCGCCGGCGTCACGCCCGACGCCACCGGCCGGGTCAAGGCCGGCGAACTGGTCAACTTTGTGGCGCAGCAACTCGGCGGCAAGGGCGGCGGCAAGCCCGACATGGCCATGGCCGGCGGCACCGGCGCCGCCCAACTCCCCGCTGCCCTGGCCAGCGTTCAGGCCTGGGTCGCCGAGCGGCTTTGAAGCTGCGCGGCGGATTTCCGGTCGAGCCGGTGATGACGACCGGTCGCGACATGGCCGCGGTCCATGTCATCCCGCCCCCTCCGTCATCCCGCGCCCCTCTGTCATCCCCGCGCAGGCGGGGATCCACCCCTCGCCATGCCAGGCAGCCTTCGGCCTGGCCCTGATCTGAGCTAGTGCGCTTTGCACTTGTAGGCCGCTACCTCGCACTGGCGGGCGGCGTGGCTTGCGTTCTCCGGCCCACGCTCGCGGGCCACTGTCTCTGGCGCTCTAAGTCTGCTGCGTCAACGCCGAGTTTGGTTGGCAAAGGGGTGGGCAACCGCGAATGGGGCCTGCGCCCGCAAACCCCACCGCCCACCGAGAGGGGCGAAGTGGCGCGTGACGGAACAGCCAAGGTCACGGGCCTTGCGATCAGGAGCCGATGTTTGCCGGCTGTTTACGCCGCGCCAACCCTCCTGTCTGGCTGGTGGTTTGGGTGTCCGGGCGCAGGCCCCATTCGCGCTTGCCACAGACTGGGCAAGTCAGCCACGGTGTTGATGAACGAATGTCTGCACGCCGATGCGGTTCAGCCCGAGCGTGGGCCGGAGAACGGACACCCGGACCGCCGGCCTGCCGACCCGCTTGGATCGCCAACGGTATGAAAATCTTGCAGGCAGCAATCTCGCGCTGGCGGGCGGCGTGGCTTGCGTTCTCCGGCCCACGCTCGCGGATGACTGTCTTTGGCGCGCTGCGATTACAGCGTCAACGTCGCGTTTGGTTGGCGAGCGGGTGGGCAACCGCGAATGGGGCCTGCGCCCGCAAACCCCACCGCCCACCGAGATGGGCGAAGTGGCGCGCCAATACCTCGGTTGGGCTGGTGGTTTGGGTGTCCGGGCGCAGGCCCCATTCGCGCTTGCCACAGATTGGGCAAGCTAGCCACGGTGTTGATGAACGAATGTGTGCACGCCGATGCGTTTCAGCGCGAGCGTGGGCCGGAGAATGGATACCCGGACCGCCGGCCTGCCAAAGATCTCAACGCTCCAGGGACGATGAATCCAACTGACTCAGCCGCTCCAACGCCAACAACCGCCGCTCACTCTCGAATCGTCGAACCAAGCCCGTCAGCGGATCGGTAAATTCCAGCGCCTGGGCCAGCAACTGCAGCGGTAGCGCCGGGTTGGTGTGGCCTTCGGGCGTGAGGTTGGGGTAGATGCCGTCGCCCAAAATCGGCAGGCCCAGCGCGTTCATGTGCACGCGGAGCTGGTGCCGGTGGCCGGTGATGGGCTGCAGCTGGTACCGCGCCAGGGTGCCGTGCACGGCCAGCGGCTGGATCAGGGTGACGGCATTGGGCGGGCCGGGCAGTTCTTGCTGCTGCATGAAGTGCGCGCTCTCGCCGATGCGGGTCTCGCGCCGCAGCGGCCAGGGCAGGGTGGGGTCCCAGCGGGCGGTGGCCTGGTAGGTTTTGCGCAGGGTGTGCTGGCGAAACATGGCTTGGTAGATGCCGCGTGTGGCAGGCTGAACCGAGAACAGCACCAGCCCGGCGGTGTCGCGGTCGATGCGGTGCAGCGGCACCAGGTCGGCCAGGCCGAGCCGGCGTTTGAGCCGCACCAGCAGGGTCTGCTGCAGGTAGCTGCCTGAGGGCACCACCGGCAAAAAATGCGGCTTGTCGGCCACCACCAGGTGTTCGTCCTGAAACAGCACGGCCTCCTCAAAAGGAATAGGCGCCTCGTCGGGCACCGAGCGGTAGTAATACAGGTGCAGGTCGGGCTGGTAGGCCCGCTCCAGCGTCACCAGGGCACCCTGCTCATCTACCACGTCGCCTTGCAGCAAGCGTTGTTGCCAGACCTCAGCGGCAACGCCGGGAAAGCGCTGTACCAAAAAATCCAGCATGGTGGCCCAGGGGCCGGCGGGCAGCGAGACGCAGCTGGGGCCGACACCGTCGCGCATGGGCGGCAGCAGGGGTGGCAAGCGATATGCCAGCTTGCGGCCGCCTGAACTAGACCCGCTCAAACACCAGGTCCCACACGCCGTGGCCTAGCCGGATGCCCCGGTTTTCAAACTTGGTCAGCGGACGGTAGTGGGGTTTGGGCGCGTAGCCAGCCAGTTCCGGGTGGCTGGCCAGGGCGCGGTTGGCCAGCAGGGGCTCGGCGCCCAGCACTTCCAGGATCTGCTCGGCATAGGGTTGCCAGTCGGTGGCGCAGTGCAGGTAGCCGCCAGGTTTCAGGCGGGCGGCCAGTTTCGCAACCAGGGGGGCTTGGAGCAGGCGGCGCTTGTTGTGTTTCTTTTTGTGCCAGGGGTCGGGAAAGAAAATTTGCACCCCGTCCAAGCTGGCCAGCGGCAGCATGTGGTCGATGACCTCCACCGCGTCGTGGGCGATGATGCGGATGTTGTGCAGGTCTTGCTCGCCAATGCGTTTGAGCAGCGCGCCCACGCCGGGCTCGTGCACCTCACAGCACACAAACCGGGTGTCTGGCAGCAACGCCGCAATGTGCGCCGTGGCCTCGCCCATGCCAAAACCAATCTCCAGCACCAGTGGCCGATTTTTTAGGTCATTTAGGTCGCCAGCCTTTGTCGCATCTACAAAGACTGCTTCAAAATCAATAGCGCCAGCCTGGTAAGGCAGCAGCACCCTCGGGCCGAGATCGGCCAATGCCTTGGCCTGGCCGGTGGTGGTGCGGCCGGCGCGCCGCACAAAGCTCTTGATCGCCTTGGGGTAGGCCACGTCGCTGGGAGCGTGGCCGGTGCGCCGTGGTGCGGGGGGAGGGGTGGTGTCGTTCACAGGGCGGGATTGTAGAGACGCGGCCCGGGCTGAGGAACGGGCATAGCCTATGTCGCCAGCCATGTTGCCCGCCATTGCCCGACCCAAGTGGCCAGGGCGTCGCCCAGGTTCTCAGCAACCGGCAGCAGGCCCAGCACGGCGGCGGCGGCGTTCAGCGCGGCCAGTGGGGTGCCGGTGTCCAGCGCCGGGGCACCGGTTTGTTTGGAGAGTTTTTCGCCCTGCGCGTTGCGCACCAGTGGCGTGTGCAGGTAGCGGGGCGTGGCCAGGCCCAGCTGGCGCTGCAACAAAATTTGGCGTGCGGTGTTGTCGGCCAGGTCTTCGCCCCGCACCACATCGGTGATGCCCTGCGCCGCGTCGTCCACCACCACCGCGAGCTGGTAGGCGAAACCACCATCGGCGCGTTTGAGCACAAAGTCGCCCACCTCGGCGGCCACATCTTGCTGTTGGGCGCCCAGCCGGCGGTCCTGCCACGCCAGAACGGGGTTTGCTCCTGAATCAATAGCTATAACCCCAATATCTACGGGGGCTAGAGGCTGATTTGGCATATAAATATCGGTGCGAAGCCGCCAGGCGCGGGCCGGCTTGCCGTGCAGGCCGCTGCGGCAGGTGCCGGGGTAGACCAGCTCGCTGTGGCGCGGCCGCTCCTTGCCCCGGCTGGCCAGCACCAGCTCAATGTCTTTGCGCGAACAGCCGCAGGGGTAGGCCAGGCCGCGCTGCACCAGTGCATCCAGCGGCGCCTGGTACAGCGGGCTGCGCTCAGACTGCCACACCGGCGCCTCGTCGGAGACTAAGCCGCAGTCCGCGAGTTGCCGCAGGATCAACTGGTCTGCGCCAGCGACGCAACGCTCGCGGTCGGTGTCTTCCAGGCGCACCAGCCATTGGCCCTGGTGGGCCCGCGCATCGAGCCAGCTGGCCAGCGCCGCCACCAGCGAGCCAGCGTGCAGCGGGCCAGTGGGGGAGGGGGCAAAGCGGCCCCGGTACCGGCCGTTCACGCCACGGCGAGTGCGAGTTCCAGACCAGAGACAAAGGCGTTCTCAACCCGGTGGCCCAGGCACCAGTCGCCGCAGGCGCCCAGGCCAGATTTCGCGTCCCACAGGTGGCTTTGACCCAGTGGGGTAGTGGTTTGGGCATAGCGCCAGCGCTGCGTGTCCACGTGGGCGGGTTCTGCTCGGATGCCGGTCACCTCGGAAAAAGCTTTGAGCAGTTTGCCTTGCACCCTTTGTTCATCGTCCTCCAGGTGCTCTTGTGACCAGGCGGCGCTGGCCTGCACCGTCCAGCGCTCGATCTGCTCACGCCCCGGCTTGCTCGATTCACGTGCCAGCCAGGCGATGCGGTGGTGGGTGCTGCGCGCAGCATTCCACTGGGGTCCCAGGGCGCTCATGCCGGGCTGCATGGCCTGCGGAAAAGCCAGCATCAGGGTCCAGCAGGGCGCTACCTTCACCCGGTCCAGCCGCTTGACCCAGGCCTTGGCCAAGGCCGAGCTTTGGAGTAACTCCCGGGTTTGGGGGGAAGGCAGGGCCAGCAACACGCCGTCAAAGCCGGAGTACACGTGTTGCCCGCCATCGGGGCCCTCTGTACGCAGTTGCCAGTGTTTGGCATTCAGTGCGTCGCGCTCCAACCGAGTGACGCGGGTTTGCAGGTTCAGTTGGGCGTGCAGTGGTTGCGCCCACTGCCGGGCTAATTCGTTCATGCCGGGTACCGGCACCCAGTGCGAATCGCGCGGGGGCAGCGCGGCGGCGGTGACCCGGCCGTGCTCGTCCAGCACCCGCACGGTGTTGGCGCTCCAGGGTTTGCACAGCCCCGGCACAGTGGCCAGTGCCTGGGTAAAGCGCGGGTCGCGCTGGGTGAAGTACTGGGTACCATGGTCAAAGCTGCCGAACGGGCTGCGTCGCGTCGCCATGCGGCCACCCACGCCCCGGCTTTTTTCAAAAAGTTGGACCGTGTGGCCGGCCTGCACCAGCGTGCGGGCGCATGCGATGCCGGCCATGCCAGCGCCAATCACAGCCAAATGCTTGGGGGCGGATAGGGTCATGGCGGGGATCTCCTGATGTTGTGGTGTTGCATGCACTTTACACGCCTTGGTGGCGCTCAAGCAAAGCGGCACGCGTGGCCGGCTGCGCCAATTGGCCCAGCCACCACTGCAGCGCGCGGCCCTGGCCCTCTTTGGCGGTGCGGCGCCAGGCGTAATGCACTGGCACCACGCGTTGCGGCTGTGCCATCGGCTTGACCACCAGGCGGCCTGACTCAATGTAGGGCCGGGCCATGCTTTCCGGTACATAGCCGCTGCCCAAGCCGCGCAGTTGGGCGTCGAGCTTGGCCTGCATGGTGGCCACCGTGAATACATCTTGGCCGCCCAACAGGCCGATCGACACACCGCCGCCGCGGGTGATGGTGTCAGCCACCGCCACCGCCCGGTGCTGACGCACGTCGTCGTCGGTCAGCGGCGCAGTCGCTTCCGCCAGAGGGTGGTGCGGCGCTACCGCGTAGACAAAGCTGACCTCGCCCAGCGGCTGACCCGCCAGGCCGTCCTGCAGATACACCTCGGCCACCCCAATCGCCAGGTCGGCCTGGCCCGAGGTCAGCGCTTCTAGCGTGCCCGAAAGGGTCTCGTCGCGCAATTTGATGCGGGTGGGCGGTTGCAGCGCCAGGAACCGCGCACAAAGTTCCATCACGGTTGCCTTGGCGATGATGCTGTCCACGGCAATCGTCAGCTGCGACTCCCAGCCGGTGGCCACGCGTTTGACCCGGTTGGCGACCGCCGCCAGATCGGCCAACAGCCGGCTGCCCTCGCGCAACAGCTCGGTACCGGCCTCGGTGGGCCGGGCCTGGCGCGAGCTGCGGTCGTACAGCAGCACGTCCAGCGCCTCCTCAATCTGGCGCACTCGGTAGCTCAGTGCGCTGGGCACCATACCCAGAGCACGAGCGGCTGCGGCAAAACTGCCGGTGCTGGCGATGGTTTGCAGCATGCCAAGGGCATCAGGGGTCAGAACATCGCGTGCGTTTTGCATATTTAGCTTAATCAGATTCAAATAAATTGAATGATGCTATCAAATCCGCTGGCACTCAAGGCTCAGCGCCGCCCGTACAGTAGAGCTTGTTTTAGGAGATACACCATGCTGACCGTCCGCCCCTCAGGCGACCGTGGCTACGCCGACCATGGCTGGCTCAAGTCGTTTCACAGTTTTTCGTTTGCCGGCTACTTTGACGCCCAGCACATGGGTTGGGGCAATTTGCGTGTGATCAATGAAGACCGTATTGCCCCAGGCACTGGCTTTGGCACGCACGGCCACCGCGACATGGAAATCATCAGCTACGTGCTGTCTGGCGAGCTCGCCCATAAGGACAGCATGGGCAACGTGAAGGGCATCCCGCCAGGCGACGTTCAGCGCATGAGCGCCGGGCGCGGCGTGCAGCACAGCGAGTTCAACCACGCACCTGAGCAAAACACCCATTTCTTGCAGATCTGGATCGAGCCCAATGTGACTGGCATCGAACCCAGCTACGAGCAAAAAACCTTTGCTAACAGTGACAAGCAGGGTCGCCTGCGACTGGTCGCCGCACCCGGTGGTGCAGAGGGCTCTGTGACCTTGCATGCCGATGCCCGTCTGTTTGCCGGCCTGTTTGATGGAGAGCAGAGTGCCGACTTGCCACTGGATCCGTCGCGAAAAGCCTACGTGCAGGTGCTGCGTGGCCAGATTCAGGTCAACGGCACTGCCCTGCACCAGGGCGACGCCGCCCTGCTGGCCGACGAGACCCAATTGCGTTTGAGCCACGGCCAGGACGCCGAGGTGCTGGTGTTCGACCTCAGCGCCTGATTGAAGCGTCATTCCCGCCCCGTCCCGTCATTTCCGCCCCCGCTCGTCATTCCCGCGCACGCGGGAATCCACGCCTCCTTCCCTTCCCTTTCTGACCCTTCAAGGACCCTTCCATGCTGAACCAATACCAATCCGCTTTCTCCCTCACCGCCCGCATTCTGCTGGCCGCCCTGTTCTTGCCTGCCGGCCTGAGCAAACTGTTCGGCTTTGCCGGAACGGTGGGCTACATTGCCTCGGTCGGTTTGCCGCTACCCACCTTGGGCGCAGTGCTGGCGGTCGCGTTGGAGGTGCTGGGTGGGCTGGCCTTGATCGCTGGCTACCAGACCCGTTGGTCCGCCCTGCTGATGGCGCTGTTCACCGTGGTGGCCGGTGTGTTCTTCCATAATTTCTGGGCCGCGCCGGCCGAAGCCATGCAGATGCAGCAGATTATGTTCATGAAAAACCTGGCGATTGCTGGTGGCCTGCTGGCCCTCACCGCCTTCGGCCCGGGCGCGTTAAGTCTGGACGCCAAGCGCGGCGCCTGAGCCGCCATCCGCCTTCAATTTCCCGGGGTTTGCACGGTGCGGCCCCTTTCTTTCCGCCACATCAAGGAGTATCACCATGGCAAAAGTCGCAGTAGTTTTTCATTCAGGTTACGGCCACACCCAGCGCCTGGCCCAATCGGTGGCCCAGGGCGCCGGGGCTGAGCTGCTCACCATTGACGCCGATGGCAACTTGCCCGACGTCGCCTGGGACACCTTGGCCGCCGCCGACGCCATCATTTTTGGCTCACCCACCTACATGGGCACGGTCAGCTGGCAGTTCAAAAAATTTGCTGATGCCTCCTCCAAGCCCTGGTACACCCAGGCCTGGAAAGACAAGATTTTTGGCGGCTTCACCAACAGCGCGAACATGAATGGGGATAAACACTCCACATTGCACTACTTCATGACCCTGGCCATGCAGCACGGCGGCGTCTGGGCCGGCACCGGCATCAACTACAACAACACCAAGGCCTCGCAGCGCAGCGACGTCAACTACCTAGCCTCAGCCGCCGGCCCGATGGCCCAGACCCCGGGCGATGCGGGCGCTGCCGAGATGAACGCCGGCGACCTGGAAACCGGCCGCCTGTTCGGCCAGCGTATCGCCGAACTGGCTGAAAAGTTCAGCCGCTAAGCAGCCATGGATGCCCGGTCAAGCCGGGCATGACGGGTTTGGGCGGTCAGGCCGGGCATGACGGTTTGGGCTGGGGGTCCAGTTGGGCATCGACGGTGCGGCGTTCGTCAAACACGAAGCAGTTGCCGCGGTAGTGCACACCGCCGGTTTCCTCAAGGTACTTGAGAATGCCTCCCTCGAGCTGGTAGGTATCCGGCAGGTCGTGCTCACGCATGAAGATCGCTGCTTTCTCGCAGCGAATGCCGCCGGTGCAAAAACTGACCACGGTCTTGTCTTGCAGTTCGGCACGGTGTGCGAGCAGGGCCTGTGGAAAATCGCTGAACTTGTCCAGACGCCAGTCGATGGCGCCCTCAAACGTGCCCTCGTCCACCTCAAAACCATTGCGCGTGTCGAGCAGCACCACGGGCCGGCCATGATCGTCCATGCCGGCGTCCAGCCAGCGTTTGAGTGTCTCGGCAGTCACGGCCGGCGCACGGCCGTCTGCCGGTCGGATGGCCGGATGGTCCATGCGGATGATTTCGCGTTTGACCTTGACCAGCATCTTCTTAAAGGGCTGCGTGGCTGACCAGCTTTCTTTGGGTGACAGGTCAGCCAAGCGCGGGTCTTGACGCAGCTGCGCCACAAAATCATGCACCGCAGGGGCCAGCCCCGCCAAAAACAGGTTGATACCCTCTTCAGCCAGCAAGATGGTGCCCTTGAGTTGCAGGGCGTTGGCATGCGCCATGAAGGGGCTCCGCAGGGCCTCGGCATCTGGCAAAGGCACGAACTTGTAGGCGGAAATATTCAAGACAGTGGGCACCCACCTATTTTAGAAGGGGGCCAAGCCGCCACTTTGAAAAAAAGCAAGAAAGGCGTTTGTCTGGTGCAAAATAAGAAAAAAGGGGTGGAAAAAATGAAGCTGATGCTGGGCATTCGTGACCGGATGTTGCTGGCGGCGCTGCTGCCCGTGTCCCTGGTCGCCTTGGGTCTGGTGGCGGCTTTGATGGCCTTGCACCTGAATGACTTGCAAACCACGCACCAGCAACGCTTGCGCTCAGTGGCGCAGCAAGTCGCGGTGGCCAGCCGAGTGGGCCTGGCAGCGCAAGACCGGGACCAACTGAACGCGGTTGCCAGCAGCGCCCTGCGGGAGCGCGAACTGCGCGCTGTGACCATTTTGAACTTCGATGGCCGGGTACTGGCCAGTGAGGGGCAGCCCGTGGCCAGTGTGCGGCCTGCCGCCACACACCTGGCTGGTCAGCAATGGGATGCCGCAGCTGAGCGTGATGTGCTGGTGCAGCCCGTTTGGGCCATGCGGGTTTGGCCAGAACATTTGGACGAGCAAGCACTGACCATGGGTGTAAGGGTCCCCGGTTTACTGGGGTATGTCCGGCTGGAATTCGCCGACAACTGGCTGGCCGAGCGGCGCAATGAGGCCCTGTTGGCTGGCGCCGCGGTCGCCCTTGTTGGTATGCTCATTGGAGGCCTGATGGCTTTGCGCTTGGCACGTGGTTTCATTGAGCCGGTGGTGCGCATGTCGCGCATGGTCAAACGCATTGGCGACGGTGATTTGTCGGCTCGGGAGCCAGAATCGTCGCATACCCCACTGCGTGAACTGCAACTCGGCCTGAACCAGATGGTGCGGGGCCTAGAGGTCGGGCGTGACCAACTGGAGCAGCGCGTGGCCGAGGCAATCCGTGTCCTGCGCGCCAAGATGGATGAAGCCGAGCAGGCCACGTTGGCAAAAAGCCGCTTTCTGGCGGCTGCCACGCATGACCTGCGGCAGCCGGCGCACGCGCTGGGCATGTTTGTCGAGCGGCTGCGGCAACTGCCCCACGACGCCCAGACCAGGCAGGTGCTGGGCAACCTAGAGGCTTCGGTACAGTCCATGCAGGAGCTGCTGGACGCCTTGCTCGATATTTCCCGCTTTAACACCAACGCGATCCCGGTACAGGTGCACCCCTTTGCCCTCAATGAGCTGTTTGACAAATTGCGCTCTGCCATGGACAGCACGGCCCGAGACAAAGGCCTGCGTTTGCGGATTCGCCCGACAGGCGCCTGGCTGATGACTGACGCCGGGCAATTGCAGCGCATCCTGTTGAACCTGGTGGGCAATGCCCTGGCCTACACGCCCCGGGGCACGGTCCTGGTCTCGTGCCGGCTGCTTGCGGGCGGCAGCCTGGCCCGGATCCAGGTCTGGGACAGTGGCATTGGTATTGCGCCTGAGCACCATGAAGCGGTGTTTAAAGATTATTTTCAGGTCGACAACCCGGCCCGCAGCAACAGCAAAGGCCTTGGCCTGGGTTTGCACATCGTTGACCTGACAGCCCGGCTGCTGGGCCTCTCGGTGCAGCTGCGCTCCAACCTGGGCTGTGGCAGTCGCTTTACCATCGATGTGCCGCTGGCAAAAAGTGGGATGGTCGCGCCGGTGCAGCTGCCGCCTGAGTCGCTGCCGCTGCCTATGCCTCGCGGCCTGGTGGCGATGGTGCTGGAAGATGACCGCCTTTCGCGCGAGGCCGTTGCCAGCTTGTTGGGCGGTTGGGGTTTTGAGGTGCGCAGTGCTGACAGCCTGGCTGTGGCCTTGCAATTGATCGAGGACCAGGGGTCGCCAGACGTGCTGGTGTCAGACTACCGTTTGGCCGACTGGGTGAACGGCATGGACGCTGTTCGGCAACTTCGCGCCGCTGCCAACCGGCCAATCCCGGCCTGCTTGATGAGCGGCACCAGCACACCGGCCTTGGTCCAGGCGGCTCGTGACGTCGGTCTCACATTGCTTCAAAAACCGGTGCGCCCGGCCAAGTTGCGCGCGCTGGTGCGCCGGTTGGTGCTAGAAGCTGGCCTGGCTCAAAAAGGGGACGAGGACGCCGAGGAGGGTGGTGCAGCCATATAGCCAGCCCGGCCGGCGGCCAGTACGGCCTGAATGCGGGACTCGACGCCGAAAAATCGCAAAATTGCGCTGACGTGGTTGCGGGTGGTTTCGTCTGAAATGAACAGTTCGCTGCTGATGCGCTTGTTGGACGCGCCCGCCAGCAGCATGGCCAGCACCTGTTCTTGCCGCTGCGTTAGGCGGGGTTCCGGCGTGACCCCGTTGGATGTCTTGGCGGACGGGCTGGCCCCGGGTCTAGGGTCTTCGCCAGCCAACACCTGGCGCAGCAGGCGCAACATGTCCTGGCTGTTACCCCCCTTGCTCAGGAAGCCGGCGGCGCCGCGCGCCAGCAGCCGAACCTCGAGTTGCGAATCAGCCGAGCCGGTCAGTATGACCACCGGCAGTTCGGGGTGGCTCTTGCCGAAGGCTTCCAGGCCAACCAAGCCATTGAGGTCCGGCATCATGTAGTCCATCAGCACCAGATCAAGGTCCGGGTGCAGGTCAGCCAGTTCGAACGCTCGAGCGCAAGCAGATGCCTCGAGCACCTCGATCTGCTCGTCCAGCCCCTTGAGCACCTGTCTCAGGCCTTCGCGCACCAGCGCATGGTCATCCACCACCAAAATTTTCATGTTTACCCCCTCTGCCATTGTAGGTAACCATAGGCGTCTTGCATGCCATGACAGCAGTTTGATCAGCAGGGCTATTGGCGGGGCACAATAGCGTTTATGTTTGTCCATTTACGTTTGCATACTGAGTTTTCTGTGGTTGACGGAACCTGCCGCATTGACGATGCCGTCAAAGCCGCCAGCCGTGACCAACAGCCGGCGCTGGCCATTACCGACCTGAGCAACTTGTTTGGGGCCATCAAGTTCTACAAAGAGGCGCGCAAGCGCGGCGTCAAGCCGCTAATTGGCGCAGAGATCTGGCTCGAAGGCCTGGGCAAGGATGCCTCGGCCCTGTCGCGCGTCCTGCTGTTGGTTCAAAACCAGCAGGGCTACCTCAACCTGTCAGAGCTACTGGCCCGGGCCTGGACCCAGAGCAGCGGCCGGGCGCAGGCCGTGGTGCGGCTGGACTGGCTGCGCGAGCGCCACGAGGGTCTGATTCTGCTGTCCGGGGCGCAGGCGGGGCCTGTCGGGCAGGCCCTGTTGCAGGGCGACGAGGCACGCGCCTTTGAGCTGGCCCTGCAACTCGCCAGTGTGTTTCCCCACCGCTTTTACCTGGAGTTGCAACGGGCCGGCCGCGCCGATGACGAAGCCCATGTCATGGCGGCGGTCCGCCTGGCGGCCCGCATGGCCCTGCCGGTGGTGGCTACGCACCCGGTGCAGTTCATCGAGGTTGACGATTTTGAGGCGCACGAGGCCCGGGTCTGCATCTCGGAGGGCGAAATCCTGGGCAACCCGCGCCGCCTGCGTCGCTTCACGCGGGAACAGTATTTCAAATCTGCTGAGCAGATGCAGACCCTGTTTGCCGATGTGCCCTCGGCCCTGGCCAATAGCCTGGAGATTGCCCGCCGCTGTAATCTGACGCTGGTGCTGGGCAAGCCCCAGTTGCCCGAGTTCCCGACGCCAGAGGTGAATGGCGAACGTCTGTCACCCGAAGCCTATTTTCGCCACGCGTCGCACGAGGGGCTGGAGGCGAGGCTGCTGCACCTGTACCCCGACGCCACCCGGCGCGACGCCGAGCGGCCACGCTATGTGGAGCGGCTGGAGTTTGAGATGGCCACCATCTTGAAGATGGGCTTCCCGGGTTATTTTTTGATTGTGGGCGACTTCATCAACTGGGCCAAGACCCATGGCTGCCCGGTGGGGCCGGGCCGGGGCTCTGGCGCCGGTTCGCTGGTGGCCTATGCGCTCAAAATCACCGACCTTGATCCGCTGCAGTACAAGCTGCTGTTTGAGCGCTTTTTGAACCCCGAGCGGGTGTCCATGCCCGACTTCGACATCGACTTTTGCCAGGGCAACCGTGACCGGGTCATCGATTACGTCAAGCTCAAGTATGGGCGCGAGGCGGTCAGCCAGATCGTCACCTTCGGCACCATGGCTGCCCGCGCCGCGGTGCGCGATGTGGGCCGGGTGCTGGACATGAGCTACACCTTTTGCGACGGCATCAGCAAGCTGATCCCGAACAAGCCCGGGGTGAGTGTGAGCCTGCAACTGCCGCCGCCCGACCGCAAAAAAGACGACAAAACGGTGTACGCCACCGAGGCCGAGCCGCTGTTGGCCGAGCGCGAAAGCCGCGAAGAAGATGTGCGCACCCTGCTGGAGCTGGCGCGCAAGCTAGAAGGCCTGACCCGCAACGTCGGGATGCACGCCGGCGGCGTGCTGATCGCGCCGGGCAAGCTGACCGATTTTTGCCCGCTCTACCAGCAGCCCGGCAGCGATTCAGCGGTGAGCCAGTACGACAAAAACGACGTGGAGGCCATTGGCCTGGTCAAGTTCGACTTTTTGGGCCTGGCCACGCTGACCATTTTGGAGATGGCGCGCGAGCTGATTCGCACGCGCCACGCGGGCCAAGAGAATTTTGCCTTTGAGGACCTGCCGCTGGACGATGCCCGGGTCTACAAATTGTTTGCCGAGGGCAAGACCGAGGCGGTTTTTCAATTTGAAAGCCGGGGCATGCAGGGCATGCTCAAGGACGCCAAGCCGACCCGTCTGGAGGACCTGATTGCGCTCAACGCCCTGTACCGGCCCGGCCCTATGGACCTGATCCCCAGCTTTGTGGCGCGCAAGCACGGCCGCGAAGAGGTACTCTACCCGCACCCGCTGGTGGCCGAGATGCTGTCTGAGACCTACGGCATCATGGTCTACCAGGAACAGGTGATGCAGACCGCGCAGATCCTGGGCGGCTACTCGCTGGGCGGCGCCGACATGCTGCGCCGGGCCATGGGCAAAAAAGACGCCGACGAGATGGCCAAACACCGTCAGATCTTCCGCGACGGCGCTGCCAAAAACAGCATCGACCCGGCCAAGGCCGACGAGATCTTTGACTTGATGGAGAAATTTGCCGGCTACGGCTTCAACAAGTCACACGCCGCGGCCTACTCGCTGTTGGCCTACCACACCGGCTGGCTGAAGGTGCATTACACCGCCGAGTTCTTCTGCGCCAACATGACGGTGGAGATGGACGACACCGACAAGCTCAAGGTGCTGTTTGAAGACGCGCGGCGCATGGGCCTGAACTTTGAGCCACCCAATGTGAACCGCGGCACGCACCGGTTTGAGCCGGTGTCCAACCAGGTCATTCGCTACGGCCTGAGCGCGATCAAAGGCACCGGCCAGCAGGCTATCGAGGCGATTGTGGCGGCGCGCGAAGGCCGCGGCACCGGGCCGATGGCCAATGAGGCCCGCCCGTTTGACAGCTTGTTTGACTTTTGTGCCCGGGTGGACCGCAGCCGCATCAACAAACGCACGGTTGAGGCGCTGATCAAGGCCGGTGCTTTTGACACGCTGCAGCGCAACCGCGCCAGCCTGCTGGCCTCGCTCGACCTGGCGTTTGACTTTGGCGCGGCCATGCTGGCCAATGCCAACCAGACCAGCCTGTTTGACATGGGCGGCGACGACGAACATGGCGCCAGCACGCAAGAGCCGCCGTTGCTGCCCGCCACGCCCTGGGGCGTGCGCGAACAGCTCAGCATGGAAAAAGCCGCTGTGGGCTTTTATCTGTCGGGTCACTTGTTTGACGAGTCGGTGACCGAGGTGCGTCGTTTTGCCAAGCGCCAGATCGCCGACCTGATTGACACCCGTGAGCCACAGTTGCTGGCCGGCATCATCACCGACTTTCGGGTGATCAACGGTCAGCGCGGCAAGCTGGCCCTGTTCAAGCTCGACGACAAATCCGGTACGGTCGACGCCCGCGCCGACGAGGCACTCATCACCGCGCATCGGCAGTTGCTCAAAGACGACGAGTTGGTGGTGGTGATGGGCAAGCTGCAGCCTGACCGATTTGCCGGCGGCATGCAACTGACTGTGACCCAGCTTTGGAGCCTAGAGCAGGCACGCTGCCGCTTTGGCAAGTACCTGCGTGTGGCAGTCAATGGCCATGCGCCTGATGTGGCCCGCTTGTTGGCGGCGCACCCACCGCTGCGCGAGATGAGCGAGCAGGGTGAACTGCTCAAGGGGCTGGCGCTGCGCCTGGCCGTGTCACGCCCGGGGCAAACCGGGTCGGTCACGGTTGACCTGCAGCTCGGTGAGCAAGCCCGCTTCTACCCCAGCGACGCCGCCCTGGCCGGCTGGCGCGCCCAGGCCGACCAGGGGCAGGCCGTAGTGGTTTATGAGTGAAATCGGGCTCTAGGCCACGTGCTTATTGGGTTTATTGCTATTTAAATCGTAGCGTTTATCTTGGTCGTTTCGATTTAGGGTTCCGTTGCTCGTCGTCCCCGGCTTGACCGGGGATCCATGACTTCCCCTGTCATCCCCGACATGATCGGGGATCCATGACTTCCTGGATCCCATTGGTCGTGGCCGGGAATGACGACAAGGATACGGGAATGACGAGAAACGCGCGCAAACCCCGCCATGTGGCAACTGGGATCAGTCAGCACGGAGCTTGATGACGCCAAGAAGGTCTTGCAATATGCAATTTCCAAGCTAAGATGATGCTAATCCTGGGAGTATTTTGATGCGCATGACACTTACACTTGATGACGATCTAGCTGAACAATTGATGCAGTTGACAGGTCAGCAAACACCCTTGTTTGCGATTCGCCATGCGCTCAAAGACTACCTCCTGTCGGTGCGAAAGCAAAAACTGCTTGAGCTTCGTGGGCAGGTCCAGGTCGAGGACAACTGGCGCCAGTTGCGGCAGTTGGATATGAAGGAATGAGCAGCCGCATCCTCATTGACACCAGTGCCTGGATCGATTTTTTGCGCAGCCGTGGCGGAGTCTTGGGCGATGCAGTCGCGAGGGCACTGTCTGACGATACCGCGCTACTGTGCGGCGTTGTGATCGCTGAGCTATTGCAGGGTGCTAAGGGCCAAAAAGAAAGGCAGCAACTTGAATTTCTATTTGCCAACGTGGAATGTCTGCCTGTGCTTCCCGACGATTGGCATAGCGCAGGTAGGGCCTTGCAGGCCTTGCGCTTGAGCGGCATCACACTGCCTTTTTCAGACGCCATCGTCGCAGCGGTGGCGAAGCGGCATGCGGTGTCCATTCTGACGGCCGATGCTCACTTTCAGCATCTTTCGGTGGGGTTGGTTGACATGCCGCTGTTGCCCGAACCATGAGCTCACAGGTCCACTGCTGCGCCAGCGTCAGTCCTTCGGCCTGAAAGTGAACTCCAAATGGCTTGGGACTCGCCCGTCAATGTCGCGCGGTAGTGTTTCGGTTTTGTCGATGGCTTTGAGTACGGCCTCATCCCAAGCCCTAATGCCACTGGATTTGAGCAATTTACGGCTGATGATGGTGCCGTCGGTGTCAGCGCGCACTTCCACTTCGGCGCCAGGATTGCCGATGATGCCAGCCACGTCGCCAGGAAAGGTGATGTTGGGCCGAATGCGCGCTACGAGGCGACCGCCATAGCTTGCCGATGGACCGGCGGCTTGCGCCGAGGTGCCGGTGGCAGTTGCAGCGCCAGTAGCGCCAGGGGTGACCGGTGCGGGTACGGTAGCCGGGGTAGGACTTGGCTTGACGGTCGTCACAGCTGGAGGCGTCACGGCTGGGGCAGGTGTCACAGCGGGAGGTGTCACGGCTGGAGGTGTCACGGCCGGTGTAGGCGTTACGGCTGGCGGTGTCACAGCTGGCTTAGGCGTGACAGGTGCCGGCGTGACGGCAGCGCCGGTTGCGGCGGTGGCGCGTGACTGGGCCAGGGCGCGCTTCATTTGGTCCAGTCGCAAGGCCTCGGCGCGCTGGGCTTCCTGCTTGGCTTCTGCGAGCTGCCGTTTCTTCTCAAGCGCGGCCGCTTCCTTCTCCAATTTTTCTTTTTTCAGTTTCTCCTGGCGTTCCAAGGCCTTCAGTTGCACCTGTCGCTTGCGTTCTTTCTCTTGGGCCAGGACGATGTCGGCCTTGGCCGTCTCGGCCTCAGCCGGGGGAGGTGGTGGAGGCGGAGGTGGCGGAAGCGTGACTTTGGGTAAAAACTTAGGGATTGGCGCGGGCTCAGGGGGCGGCGGCGCTTCGACCACCTTGGGCGCCGCTTCCTTGGGCACTGCAGCCCACAACTCAGCGTCCGCACTGAGGGTTGGGGTTTGGCGCTTCCAGCTCACACCCCAAGTCAGGGCGACCAGCAGCAGCACGTGCGCCAGCACGGCCAGGCCAAACGAGCGCAGTTGTCCCGGCGGCCGAGGCGGCGCGAATTCCAGGTGTTCCTTCGCAACGGGCACAGCGGCTATCCTAGTTAACCATTTGCACCGAGAGGCCCACGCGCTGCACTCCGGCCCGCTGCAGCGTGTCCATCACTTTGACCACCGACTCATACTTAATGCTGCGATCGGCGCTAATGACCACGGCCGAGTTGCTGGCGCCGGCCTGGGCCTGGCGCACCGCCCCGGCCAGTTCCTTGAGCGATGGTTTGCTGGTTTTGTCCTTGGTTTTAAGCTCCAGGGCGTCGCCCTCGCTGAGGATGATCTGCACCACCAAATCCGGCTGTTTGGCGGCCTTGCCGACTTTGGGCAGGTTGATCACGCTGGGGGTAATCAGTGGCGCAGTGACCATGAAAATGATCAGCAGCACCAGCATCACGTCAATAAAGGGCACCATATTGATCTCATTGATGGTGCGGCGACCTCTACCCCGGTTCACCATGGCAGGCATGAGCGGGCTCCTTTCAGCGACTGGACGCCGACTGGGCACCCAGGTTACGTTGCAGGATATTGGAGAACTCTTCGATAAAGGTCTCCAGCTTGATGGCGACCCGGTCGATGTCGCGGGCGAAGCGGTTGTAGGCGACCACCGCTGGAATCGCGGCAAACAGCCCGATGGCGGTGGCCACCAGTGCCTCTGCAATGCCAGGCGCCACGGTGGCCAAGGTCACCTGCTCCAGCGCAGCCAAACCGGTAAAGGCGTGCATGATGCCCCAGACCGTGCCGAACAAGCCCACGTAGGGTGAGACCGAACCGACCGAGGCCAGGAACGACAGATGCGTCTCCACCACATCCATTTCACGCTGGAAACTTGCGCGCATGGCGCGCCTTGCGCCGTCCAGCAGGGTCGAGGTGTCGGTGATGCGCTTTTCGCGCAGTTTTTGAAACTCGCGCATGCCACTGGCAAAGATGCGCTCCATGGGGCCGGCGCCGCGCGCGTTTTGCGTGGCCGCTGCGAACAGGTCATTCAGGCTGGTGCCCGACCAGAATTCGCGCTCAAAGTGGTCGTTGAGCCTGCCCACCCGCCGCAATGCAAACATCTTGCGGAAAATGGCGGCCCAGCTCCAGACCGAAATTACCACCAACAGCAGCATCACCAGCTGAACCACGAGGCTGGCATTGAGCACCAGGTGCAGGATCGAGAGGTCTTGGTTCATGTCAGGGCTTCCAGTACAGTTAACGGAATTCTCGCTGGCCGATGGCGTTCGGCATCGACCCAGCCGATGCGAATGCTGCCTTCGCACAGCACCAGCGGGCTACCTGTAGAGTGTCGCACTGCCCGCTGGCGTATTGTCAGCGATGCACGGCCAATCTCCAATGCTTGGGCTGTCACCAGCAACTCATCGTCCAGGCGGGCTGGGTTGAGGTAGCGCAGCTGCGTGTCGCTCACGACAAAGATGCCGCCGGTGGTCTCACGCAGCCGGGCTTGGCTGATACCGCGCGAACGCAGCCATTCGGTGCGGGCGCGCTCAAAAAACTTGAGGTAGTTGGCGTAAAACACAATGCCACCGGCGTCGGTGTCTTCCCAGTAGACCCGTACCGGCCAGACGAACTCAGTGCCTGAGGGTAGGAGCTGGCTCACGGTTGCAGTGCGCCGAGTCGGGCAATGGCGGTTTGCAACGCTGCCATAGAACTTGCCGTTGAAAACCGGATGAAGCGCCCGGTCTCGGCCAGTCCGAAATCCCGCCCCGGCGTGACCGCCAGGTGGGCCCGACGCATGATTTCGAACGACGCGTCCCAGCTGTCTGCCACGCCCAGTTGGCGGCACAGTGCGCTGCAGTCGGCCCAGGCGTAAAAACCGCCGTCGGGCAGCACCGGTACCGTTAGACCTAGAGCATTTAGAGCCGGAATAAAGTAGTCGCGCCGGTCCTTGAACTCGGCGCGACGGCGCTCATACTCGGCCAGGCTGTCGGGCTCAAAACAGGCCAGTGCCGCATGTTGGGCCAGGGTGCTGGGGCAGATGAACAGGTGCTGTGCCAGTCGCTCGACCACATCCACCAGCTGCGGTGGCACCACCAGCCAGCCCAGGCGCCAGCCAGTCATGCTGAAATACTTGCTGAAGCTGTTGATGCTGACGATGTTCTCATCGAGTGCCAGGGCACTTTGACCATAGCGCTCGTCAAAGCTCAGGCCGAGGTAGATTTCATCGATGAGCGTGATGCCCCCACGTTGGCTGACCACCTGATGGATGCGGCGCAGCTCAGCCGGGTCAATTGAGGTGCCGGTCGGGTTGGAAGGGGAGGCCAGCAGTACGCCGCGGGTGTGCGGTCCCCAGGCGGCCTGTACTTTGTCAGCGCTGAGTTGGAAGCGCTCGGCAGCGGTGGTCGGGACCAGCACGGCGCGGCCGTCGGCAGCACTGACAAAATGCCGGTTGCAAGGGTAGCTGGGGTCCGGCATCAAGACCTCGTCGCCAGCCTCGATCAGGGCCAGGCAGGCCAGTTGCAGGGCCGCCGATGCGCCGGCGGTCACCACAATGCGGCTGGCCGGCACCTGCAGGCCAAAGCGGCTCAGGTACCAATCGCTGATGCGTTCGCGTAAGTGCGGCAGTCCGGTGGCCTGGGTGTACTGGGTGGCGCCATCGTGCAGGGCGCGCTCGGCGGCAGCCTTTACCAGGGGCGGGGCGGTGAAATCGGGCTCGCCGATGTTCAGGAACACCATGGGCCGGTCGCTGCCCGCAGCCTCGCGCGCCAGTGCCGCAGCGGCCTTGGCCACTTCCATCACATAGAAGGGCTCAATCCGCTGCGCTCTGCCCGAGACCCTCATCGCCCAGGCGCGTGGCGTTCGGCAGTGACCTCGTTCACCCGCAGTTTGGCCGCCAGCCCGTTGAGCACGGCATTGACGTATTTATGACCATCGGTGCCGCCAAACTCCTTGGCCAGTTCAATGCACTCGTTGAGCACCACGCGCCAGGGCACATCGAGGCAGTGCTGAAACTCAAAGACGCCAATCCACATGACGGCGTGCTCAACCGGCGAAATCTCGGCCATTTTGCGGTCTAGCAGGGGCAGGATAAGCGCATCCAGTGCCTCGGCATGCGTCATGCAGCCTTGCAGCAGGGCATCAAAGTGCAGCGTATCGGCTTTTGCAAAACCGGCCAGATCCCTGGTGAAGGCGTCAATGTCTTCGAGTGTGTTGCGCCCGACCAAGCTCTGGTAGAGCCCCTGAAGGGCAAATTCGCGGGCGCGGGTGCGGCCTGATTTACTTCCCGCCTTGCGGGCGCCGGTGCTGGTCAGGCCCGTGCGGCTTTGGCGGGGTGGACGGTTGCCAGCGCTTCGGATACTGATGTTGTCCATCAGATGCTGTCCAGCAGATTGGCCATCTCAACCGCAACGCGGGCGGCATCACGCCCCTTGTCGTGTTGCCGGGCCACCGCCTGCGCCAAGTCTTCAGTGGTAAGGATGGCATTGGCAATGGGCAACTGAAAATCAAGTGCCACCCGGCTGACGCCGGCCCCCGACTCATTGGCCACCAGTTCGAAGTGGTAGGTTTCGCCCCGGATGATGCAGCCCAGCGCCACCAGTGCGTCGAATTTGAGCTTTTCCGCCATGGCCATCAGCGCCACCGGCACTTCCAGCGCACCTGGCACCTGCACCAGTTCAATGTTTCTCTCAGCGACGCCCAGTGCCAGCAGCTCGGCCCGGCAGGCCTGCGCCAGGGCGTTGGTGACGTCTTCATTGAAGCGTGCCTGCACGATGCCAATGCGCAGTGAGCGACCGTTCATGCGTCGGTCAGTTGAATCCAGCGTTGCGCTGTCGTTGCCAAACATGGGCAGTCCTTACGTTGTTATTTTGTGATGTAGCCGGCGATTTCGAGTCCGTAACCGGCCATGCTCGGCATGCGGCGCGGGTTGCCCATCAGGTTCATTCGGCGCACGCCACAGTCCCGCAGGATTTGGGCGCCAATGCCATAGCTGCGCAGGTCCATGCGGCCACGCTCGGGCCCATGGCTGGCGCGCGCCGTGCCGTCGAACTGAGCCAGCAGCTGAGCCGCGCTTTCGCCACAGTTGAGCAGCACCGCTACACCCCGGCCCTCTGCAGCGATGCGGGACAGGCTGGCGTCCAGGCTCCAGGAGTGCATGGCACGATTCACCTCCAGCGCATCAAGCACCGACATCGGCTCGTGCACGCGGGCCAGCACGGCTTCGTCTGCCGTCCACTCGCCCTTGACCAGCGCCATATGCACACCCTGGGCTGGCTTGTCGCGAAAAGCGTGCACAGTGAATTCGCCAAAAGCCGTGTTCAGCACCCGCGAACCTACTCGCTCCACCAGTGACTCGACTCGGCTGCGGTGTTCGATCAGATCGGCAATGGTGCCGATCTTCAGGCTGTGTTCGGCGGCAAACACTTGCAGGTCCGGCAGGCGCGCCATGGTGCCGTCGTCTTTCATGATCTCGCAGATCATCGAGGCTGGCGTGCAGCCGGCCATGGCTGCGAGGTCGCAGCCGGCCTCGGTGTGGCCGGCGCGCATCAGCACGCCGCCATCCACCGCCTGCAGCGGGAAAATGTGGCCGGGCTGAACCAGGTCGTCAGGCCGGGCATTTGGCGCCACCGCTGCCAGCACGGTGCAGGCCCGGTCGGCGGCGGAAATGCCGGTGCTCACGCCTTCTGCGGCCTCAATCGAGACGGTGAAAGCCGTGCCTTTTTTGTCGCCATTGCGCAAAGCCATGGGTGGTAATTGCAGACGTTCGCAGCGCTCGCGCGTGAGGGTCAGGCAGATCAGGCCACGGCCAAAACGCGCCATGAAATTGACGGCCTCGGCCGTGACATGTTGGGCAGCGATCACCAGATCGCCTTCGTTTTCACGGTCTTCTTCGTCGACCAGGATCACCATGCGCCCGGCGCGCATGTCGGCCACGATGTCCTCGATCGGTGAAATGGCCACAGGGGGCAAGGCAGTCATACAAATGTCTTTCACAAAAAAGGGGGGCGACCGGCCTCAATCGGCGGCTGGCTGGGCCACTGGCGCGCTGAGCATGCGCTCCACGTAGCGCGCGATCAGGTCGATTTCCAGGTTGACACGAGCGCCCGCGCGCAAACTGCCCAGCGCGGTGTGGGTCACGGTGTGCGGAATCAGATTCATGCTCATTTCGCAGCCCGTTGCCTGGTCGGCAATGCGGTTGACGGTGAGGCTCACGCCGTTGATCGTGATCGAGCCCTTGTAAGCCAGGTAGCGTGCCAGCATGCTCGGCGCCAGCACCCGCAACTCCCAAGACTCGCCGACCTGGGCAAAGTGAGTCACCTGGCCAATCCCGTCGACATGGCCTGACACCAGGTGGCCGCCCAAGCGGTCGTTGGCGCGCAGTGCTTTTTCCAGGTTGATAGTGCCGGTGTCTGTGAGGCCAGCCGTTTTGTCCAGCGATTCGGCGGACACCTCGACCGTGAAGCGACTCTGGGCCGGGTCCAAATGGGTGGCGGTCATGCAGGCGCCATTGAGGGCAATGCTGTCGCCCAGGCCAACGTCGTCGAGGTAGCCCGCAGGCGTTTCGATGGTCAGGCGTTTGCCGTGGGTAGAAGAGCTGCCGAGGGCGTGGACGGTGACGATGCGCCCCACGCCGGTGATGATTCCGGTAAACATGGCGATATTTTCGCAGGGATTAGGCCGCTCGGACGGCCCGGGCGCGCAATTCCCCGATTCAGAAGGTGTCGCGACCGGCGACGCGGGCCAGAATGCGCAGGTCCGGGCCCAGCAGCTGGGTCGAGTGGAACACCAGGGGCAAGGCCTCTGACAATGCGCTCAAGGGCCCAAAATTGGCCATATCCCGCCCCTGACCGATCAATTTTGGCGCCAGGTAGACCAGGAACTCATCGACCAGCCCGGTTCGCACCAAGGACCCGTTGAGTTTATGGCCAGCCTCCACATGGAGTTCATTGACCTCGCGTTTGGCCAGATCGCGCAGCATGGCCGCCAGGTCCACCTTGGTGGGGCCAGCGGGCGTTGGCTCGGGCAGCGCAATCACCGTGGCGCCACGGGCTTGCAAGGCCTGAATTTTGCCGGCGTCATCTGAGGCGGTGTACATCAGCACGTTGCGCTCACGATTGAACAAGCGGGCGGCGAGCGGCGTTTCCAGCCGGCTGTCCACCACCACCAGCGCTGGCTGGCGCTCGGTTGCCACCAGACGCACATCGAGCTGGGGATCGTCTTCCAGCACGGTGCCGATGCCGGTCAGCACGGCGCAGGCCCGGGCGCGCCAGGCATGACCGTCGGTGCGTGCCGCCTCGGCAGTGATCCATTGGCTGGTGCCGTTGTCGAGCGCGGTTTTCCCGTCCAGCGAGGCCGCGACTTTCAGCCGTACCCAAGGCAGCTGACGCACCATGCGGCTGAAAAACCCGATGTTGAGTTCCCGCGAGGCGGCAGCACCCGGCCCGACCACCACCTCGATGCCGGCGGCGCGCAAGCGGGCAAAACCGGCGCCGGCGACGCGAGGGTTGGGGTCTTCGAGCGAGGCCACCACTTTGCCGATGCCGGCCCTGATCAAAGCGTCGCAGCAGGGGCCCGTGCGGCCTTGGTGGGCACAGGGCTCTAAGGTGACAAAGGCGGTCGCCCCCGCGACTGACAGGCCGCGGGCCTGGGCCGCGTTCAGCGCCATGATCTCGGCGTGGGCTGCGCCGGTGCGTTGGGTCTGGCCCTCGCCGAGGATTTGGCCGCCGGGCGCCACCAGCACGCAGCCGACGGCCGGGTTTGGCGGGCAGACCCCTCGCGCCTGGCGAGCCAGTTCAAGGGCATGATTGATCATGGGGTAACGGTAAGACCGGGAAAAAGTTGGGCAAGACAGTAGGTTTGATCATCAAGTCTACCGCCTGGCGGCTCCGGCCTGCCGACTGTCGGACTGAGGCACCGTTGCCGCCCATCGGCGTTATGCTGGCAGCATGCGTCTGCGCCATGCTGGCTTCACCCTGGTTGAACTGATGGTCACCGTGACGGTGTCAGTGATACTGATCGCCATCGCAGCCCCCTCGTTCGGGACACTGTTGCTGAAGCGGTCGGTGCAGGTGGCGGCAGACAACCTGGTCAGCGACCTGCGGTTTGCCCGCTTCGAGGCGATCAAACTGTCGCGTACGGTCAGCGTTTGCAGCGCCACCACCAGCACGGCCTGCAGTGCCGGCGCCAGTTGGAAAGACGGCTGGATCGTCTTCGTCGACGCCGATGGCGACGGGACTCTGGACGCAGGCGATCAGATCTTGCGCGTGCAAGAAGCCCTAAGCTCTATCGCATCATTGGCGAGTGCCTCACCCGGCAGTGACCGGTCGTTTTTCGTCTACCAGCCGACCGGCATGGCCCGTGGCGCGACCCAGACCTTCATCGTCACCCCAACCGGGGCCGATGCCAGTAGCCTGACCCGCGTGGTCTGTGTGTCGATCCAGGGGCGCGCTGCGCTGCGGGCTTTAGGAACGGTGTCATGCGCTTGACTCACCAGCGTGGCTTTTCGATGATCGAGGTGTTGGTGGCCATCGTGATCTCTGCTGTGGCCCTGTTGGCGCTGGCCGGCGTTAATGCCACTTCGCTGCGCTACACCAAGATGTCACAGTACCGAGCCACGGCCACTCAGCTGGCCAATGACATGGGCGAGCGCTTGCGCGCCAACAAGGGCAACCTGGCTGATGGCGCGCTGGCGGCCACCGGGTTTTTTGCAGGTGCTTACGATTTCACCACTGACTTTGCCGGACAGGCCACCGGCGCTGACCTTCCCTTGGAATTGTGTGACACGGCAGCCAGCAACTGCACCCCGGCCGACATTGCTGCCCTGGACCTTGCCCAATGGCGACGACTGGTACGCGACCAATTGCCGCAGGGCTCGGTGTTTCTAATGCGGCAGGCGGCACAGACCGCCATGGATCTGTGGCTGGTCTGGCGCGATCCGGCCGTGGCGGCCACGGACGAGGCGCCAGCGCTGGCCCTGGAATGCCCCGACGGCCTGAACCGCGGCGGAGACGCCAGCGTGCGTTGCAGTTACTTCAGGATCAACTTGTGAGCGCAGCCGTCCGCTTGCGTCGAATGCGGGGACTGTCGCTGGTGGAGGTGATGGTGTCGCTGGTCATCGGCTTGGTGGTGGTGGGCGCGGTGCTGGTGAGTTACATCACTGCAGGGACCACCGGGCGTCAGCAAGCTGCGTATTCTGAGATGAATGAAAACGCTCAACTGGCCTTGACCTTGATTGCCCGGGATCTCCTGCTGGCTGGCTTTGCCGCCCCGACCGGCGTGGCCGCCGATGGCCTGAGCTTTACCCGCACTTTTGCCAGCAGCCCGGTGTTTGGCTGCCGCACCGGTTTCGCAGCCCCGTCCACCACGGGTGCAGTGGCCTGTGCGGCCAGCGGCAGCGACGCCCTGGAAGTGGTCTACCAGGCTGACGGGGCCAACAGCGTGCCCACGGCGGCCGATCTGCCGACCGATTGTTTGGGCAATGGTTTGGCAGACGCCGGGGGCTTTTACCTGGCCTATAACCGCTATTACCTGGCCAACAGCAGCAGTGGTCGCTCCGAGCTGCATTGCGCTAGCCGGCAGGGCGCCGCCGGGCAGCCGCTGGTGGACAACGTGGAAGGCATGAGCGTTTGGTACGGTGAAGCCAATGCAGCCAGTCCGCGAGCGGTGGCGCGTTATGTGCGAGCGGATGCCGTCAGTGATTGGGGCAGGGTGCTCAGTGTGAGGGTCTGCCTGCTGATGCGCAGCAGCGAGGCGGTGCTCGCCAGCGACGAGGACACCGTGACTTACCTGGACTGCGACTCTGTGCAGCAAACCAGCTCTGGCGGCTTTGTGCGCCGTGCTTTTTTCAGCACCACCACGCTGCGCAACAAGATGGCGTTTTGACGATGTTGACCGTGCCGCGCTCAGACCACGCCCGTTACCCGACCCGGCCCGCGCCTTCGCTGGCAAAGCAGGCTGGCGTGTCGCTGATCATTGTGCTGATCATGCTGGTGATCATCGGCCTGACCTCAGCAGCGGCCATGCGTAACGCCACCTCGGGCGAAAAAGTGACCAACAACATTCGGCTGCAGAACCTGGCTCAGCAGTATGCCGAGGCGGCATTGCGCTACTGCGAAGCTGAGATGCTCAAGGCCGACGCCGATCGGGTGGTGACGCTGGCTGAGGCCAACATCAGCACCACCCCCGCGGGGACGGCTGATGCGGCGACAGGTTGGGGCCAGGCCGCGAGCTGGACAGGCGCGGGTGGCGTTGCTGCCACCAAAACCACCCTGCCCGAGGCGCGGGTGAAGTCTCAGGACAGCTCGTTCAGGCCCAGCCGATTGCCGGAGTGCGTGGTGGAGCGCCAGGGCTTGGCTGATGGCAGTCTGGCCTATGTCATCACCGCTCGTGGCTTCAGCCCGGGCTATACGGCCGATGCTGTCAGTGGCGTGACCACGGCGGGTTCGGTGGTGTGGTTGCAGTCCACCGTGTTGTTGGACTGATGATGAGGTGCCTCATGACGAAATCAACCCCAAGACCCACCTATGGTTTGTTGCTTGCGCTGGTGGGCTGGCTCAGTCTCTGGCCAGCGACCACCTTGTTGGCGCAAGCGCCATCTCAAAAACCGCTGCTCAGTCGCGACGGTGGGGGTGCCAAGCCCAACATCATGCTGACCATGGACGATTCCGGTTCCATGATGTTCCAGCACATGCCGGAGGAGACCATTTACGCCGGCAGCTTTTCAGTGGCCAGCCCTGTCGGTTCCAAGTCAGTCAGCATGGATCCGGGCGACAACGCCACTCTGGCCGGTTTTTTCATAGGGACGGTCGCCGCCCAACGCAGCAACACCAACTGGCGGCAAAAAATTATGCGCTCGGCGGACACCAATACCGTGTACTACAACCCTGAGGTGCGCTACCAACCATGGGCGCTGGCCACCTACCCGCTGCCAGCGGCAAGCGGTATCTCGCCGGCTGGACGCAAGGCTAATTCGCCTGTTGCAGCGGCCTACCGCGACCCGATGAACCCGGTCAGCGGCGGCACGGTCAACCTCACCAACTTCCGAAACTTGTCCGCCACCTGGTGCTACCGGGACAGCCGCAGCGATTGCAGCAGCGCCACCGAATCCTACGATCCGGGCCTGTATTACCGACTGAAAAAAGACGCTGCCGGGGCCTACCTGAATCCGAGCACCGCCGCCAACTACACCGAGTACTCGATCAATCGGGAGTTGACCTTTGCCAAGGTGGCGGCGCGCACAGACTGCGCTGGGACCATTGGCGCCAGTGGCTGCAGCCAGGCTGAGGAGCGGCAGAATTTTGCCAACTGGTTCAGTTACTACCGCACCCGCAATCTGCTGGCGCGCGGCGCCCTGGTGGAGGCCTTTGCAGACTCGACCGACACCTTCCGCGTGGGCTGGGGCCGCATCAACCAGTCCAGCAGCACCAACATTGACGGTGTCAGCACCATGGTGATCCAGGCCGGCGTACGCGATTTCACCTCGGCCACCAAGACCAGCCTGTTCAACTGGCTCTACGCCCTGCCAGCAAGCGGGGGCACGCCATTGCCCGGCGCCATGCGGGCGGTGGGTCAGTACTACGCCCGCGGCGACACCAAGGGTCCTTGGACCGATAACCCGGGTTCGGTCAATGCCACCGCCGACAAGTCCTGCCGGCGGGCTTATCACATCATGGTCACAGACGGCTACTGGAATGCCACGACCACTTCGGTCGGCAACTCGGACAACACCACGGGCTCTGTCATCACCGGGCCAGGCCGAACCTACCAGTACCTGGCGACACGGCCTTTCAAGGACGCCAATTCCAACATGCTGGCCGATTACGCCATGGAGTACTGGAAAAAAGACCTGCGCCCTGATCTGATCAACAACGTCGTACCCTCTGCTGAAAACCCGGCTTTTTGGCAGCACATGGTGAATTTCACCGTGGGATTGGGTGTGCGCGGGACGCTTAAACCTGACAAGCTTCCCGGCGGAGTGCCAGATCCGGCCACCGATCTGCCGGCGCTCACAGCCGGCACCAAGAGCTGGGGGACCGATGAAATTGACGACCTGTGGCACGCAGCCCTGAACAGTCGGGGTGGTTTTATCAGTGCCAAGGACCCGGCTGAACTCGCCTCCGCGATCCGGGATTCGGTTGGGCAGGCCTTGCAGCGGGAACTGCGCGAAGCCGGTGTCGCCACCGCTTCCGCTGTGTTGCAGGAGGGAAACCGCAAATATGTGCCGCTGTACCGCACCGGTGATTGGACCGGCGAAATTCAGGCCTATGTGCTCGATGCCAGTGGCCAGACGGGTGCCCAGGCTTGGACCGCGGAGGCCAGAGTACCGGCATTTGGCAGTCGCAACATTCACACCTGGCGCACCGACACCACACCGCCCTCGTCGGCACTGTTCAACTGGACTGACATGGGTGCGGCGAATCAGGCTGCACTGGGCAGCGTGGCTGCAACGTACACCAGTTCCTTTGTGAATTTTTTGCGTGGTGACCGAAGCAAGGAGGGTGATGGTCAGCCGTTTCGCGAACGCAAGGGTGTTCTGGGTGATTTCATCAACTCCAACCCGGTGTTGATCAAGGACGCCGTCAACATGGGCTACGGCAGTCTGCCTACGGGCGGGACCAGCTATGCCGCTTTTCTGACGGCCAAGGCGGCACGCACGCCCGTGTTGTTTGTCGGCAGTAATGACGGCATGCTGCACGCTTTCAAAGATTCGCTGGGCGTGGCGGCGGCGGAGGACGGCCGTGAGGTGTTTGCCTATGTGCCCCGCTCGGTCTACCCCAACCTGTCCAAATTGAGCGACAAGACCTACGGCTCTGCCCTGCTGTCCCACCAGTATTTCGTCGATGGTCCGCTGATGGAGGCCGATGCCTTTGTCAATGCGCCGGGTGCCGGTGCTGCCAGTTGGCGCAATTACCTGCTGGGTTCGCTGGGCTCTGGCGGGCGGGCGGTGTTTGCCCTGGATGTCACAGACACCGCCAATCTCGGCGCCAGCACAGTGCGCTGGGAACTCAGCAACGCGACCCATACCGACCTGGGTTATGTGGCGGCGCCGATCCAGGTTGGCGTTTTACCCAACGGTGAATGGGTGGCCATTTTTGGCAATGGGAGTTACAGCGATGCCGGGCGTGCGGTGCTGTTCGTGGTGAACCTGCAAACTGGAGTGGCGCAGACACTGATCGTGGATGGTGCCGGTGCCAATGGCTTGGGTGGCGTGGGCGTGGTGCGCAACAGCACCGGTGAAATCACCACGCTTTACGCAGGTGACCTAAAGGGTAGTCTCTGGAAACTGGACTATCTGGGCAGTGCTGCCAGTCGTTTTGAGATCTCGGGGGGGGCTGCCCTGTTCACCGCCACCAGTGCCGCGGGCGTGGCGCAACCCATCACCCAGGCGCCGCTGGTGTTTGACCATTCGCTGGGCGGCAAATTGCTGGTGTTCGGTACCGGCGTGCTCAGCACTGAGGCCGATGCCAATTCGACGGCAGCTCAATCCATGTACGGCGTGCGGGATCAGGCGGGCGATACACTGGCGCGCCCCATGACCCGTGCAGTCCTGGAGGCGCGTACCCTGTCCCAGGTTGCGGCCACCAGCGGCGCCACCTTTTACTCGCTGGCGGGGACGTCGGTCAACTGGGCAACGCAGCGCGGCTGGGTAACCGACCTGAACGCCCTGGCCGGGATGCGGGTGGTCTACCCGTCGCAGATGGTGAGCAACAAAGTCGCGTTGGTCAGCACCGTGGTCCCAGCCCGAGATGTGATTGTTTGCGACGCCGCGATCGGGCAGGGCGTGAATTTTTTGTTCCCCGTGGAGCAGGGTCTGAACCCGGACTACCCCATGTTTGACACCAATGGTGACGGTTTGTTTACCGTAGCCGACAGCCTGGTGGCGGGTTATGGCACCAACGCCGACGGTATTGACGCTGTCATCCGCAGCACCCCGACCTGCGCCGGCGGCGTCTGCAAAACCGTGATCAGTATCCAGAACACCACCAGCCAACAGCGCGCGACCGTCGAAGCGCCTGATCTGGCCAGTGGCGCCCGGGTGATGCGTGACCGTGTCTGGCGGCGTATCATCAATCCACCGATTCGCTGACCCAAGCCGATAAAGGACACAGACCATGCGCCTGCCCCCATTGCCAGCCCGCCGGCGGCCAGCCGGTGTCGCCACCGGGTTCACCTTGATCGAATTGATGATTGTGCTGGCCATCATCGGCATTTTGGCCATGGTTGCCTACCCGAGTTACATGGAAAGTGTGAAACGCGGTCAACGCTCGTCGGCGCGGACTTCGCTGCTTGAGGCGCAGCAGTTCATGGAGCGGTTTTATGCAGCCAATAGCCGCTACACCACCGATGAGGCCGGGACAGTTAGTCCGACCCTTCCTGCCCGCTTGCAGGCAGTGCCCACTGAAGCGCCGCGCTACAACCTCGCGGTCGTAGCCACGGCAAATGGCTACACGCTGACAGCAACACCTATTGGAACCGACCTATGTGGCGATTTGACGCTGACCCACACCGGCGTCAAAGGACGCTCGGCCACCGAGCCTACCGTGGCTGAATGCTGGCGCTAGCGCCGGACCTCGTCGACCAGCGTTTTGAATTCGTCAATGTCCTCAAAACTGCGGTACACGCTGGCAAACCGCACATAGGCGACCTTGTCGAGCTTCTTCAGCTCACGCATCACCAACTCGCCAATTCGGGTTGAGGCGACTTCACGCAGCCCCAGGTTGAGCAGCTTTTCTTCAATTCGCTCAATGGCGCTGTCGACCTGCTCTGTGCTCACAGGGCGCTTGCGCAGCGCCAGGTTCATCGAGGCGAGTAACTTGGCCCGCTCATAGTCAATGCGCCGGCCATCTTTTTTGACGATGGCCGGGAAGTTGACGTCTGGCCGCTCATAGGTGGTGAAGCGCTTGTCGCAGGCTGCGCACTGACGCCGGCGCCGGATGAAGTCGCCCTCTTCTGAAATGCGCGTCTCCACCACCTGAGTGTCTGCATGGCTGCAAAACGGACATTTCATCAGGGCGGCAACTTGGTCCGGCCGGATGGGCGGGGTTTAGCGGTAGACTGGGAATCGCGCAGTCAGCGCGTTGACCCGCGCCCGTACCGACGCGATGTTGTCAGGGTCGCGCGGCTTGTCCAGCACATCGGCGACCATGTGGGCGGTGAGCCGCGCTTCCTCGTCGCGAAAGCCACGTGTCGTCATGGCCGGCGTGCCGATGCGAACACCGCTGGTCACCATGGGTTTTTCTGGGTCGTTCGGGATGGCGTTCTTGTTGATGGTCATGTGCGCAGCGCCCAGCACCGCTTCGGCTTCCTTGCCGGTGATGCCCTTGGACCGCAGGTCGACAAGCATCACGTGGCTTTCGGTCCTGCCGCTGACAATCCGCAGGCCGCGCTCGGTCAGGGTCTCAGCCACCACCTTGGCATTGATCAGCACCTGTTGCTGGTACAGCTTGAACTCAGGCGCCAGCGCCTCCTTGAAAGCCACCGCCTTAGCGGCAATCACATGCATCAGCGGGCCGCCCTGCAGGCCGGGGAAGATGGCGCTGTTGATGGCTTTTTCGTGCTCGGCCTTCATCAGGATGATACCGCCGCGTGGACCGCGCAGGCTCTTATGCGTGGTGGACGTGACCACATCGGCGTGTGGCACCGGGTTGGGGTAGACGCCTGCAGCGATCAGGCCGGCGTAGTGCGCCATGTCGACCAAGAAGATGGCGCCTACCGCCTTGGCCACCTTGGCAAAGCGCTCAAAATCAATGTGCAGGCTGTAGGCAGACGCGCCGGCGATGATGATTTTGGGGCGTGCCTCATGGGCTGTGCGCTCCATGGCGTCGTAGTCAATCTCTTCCCGGGCATTGAGGCCATAGCTGACCGCTTTGAACCACTTGCCGCTCATGTTCAGCGCCATACCGTGGGTCAGATGCCCGCCCTCGGCCAAACTCATCCCCATGATGGTATCGCCAGGCTTGAGAAAGGCCAGGAACACGGCCACGTTGGCCGAGGCGCCGCAGTGTGGCTGCACATTGGCGCAATCAGCACCAAACAGCTGTTTGGCCCGGTCTATGGCCAGTTGCTCTGCCACGTCGACATTTTCACAGCCGCCGTAATAGCGTTTGCCCGGGTAGCCTTCGGCGTACTTATTGGTCAGTTGCGAGCCCTGCGCCGCCATAACTGCTGGTGACGCGTAGTTTTCGCTGGCGATCAGTTCGATGTGGTGTTCTTGGCGCGCGTTTTCGGCCTGGATAGCGGCAAAAAGTTCGGGGTCAGTCTGCTCGATGAGAGTGTTGCGGTGGTACATGGCGATAAATGGCTAGGGATAAATGAACTAACGAGAGTTTAGCCAAAAGACCATCAGAGCGTGGTCAGCAATGCGACGCTTTGCGAACTTTGTGCGCCTTTGCCAGGCGCTGGAGCTACCGAGGCGCCGGCGGCAGAGGCGGGCACAGAGCGGCCGGCGGCCACGGACTGCAAACGGCTGTGCTCGGCGATGACCTTGCCGACGTAGCCGCCGTCGTCCTCAATGTTGGCCGCACCCACATAAAACTTGAGCCCGGCTTCGGTGGAGCCTCCGCGGATGATGCATTCTTTCAGCACCCGTGCGCCGACGCGCAGGTTGGTGAGCGGGTCGAACGCGGCAAAGACGCCACCAAAGTTGTCGTACTTGTCGCTGTGGACCCGGGTGATGACTTGCATCAGGCCCTGCGCGCCCACAGGGCTTTGGGCGAACGGGTTGAAACCCGATTCAATGGCCATCACGGCCAGGATCAGGGTTGGGTCAAGCTTGGAGCGTTGGCCGATTTCATAGGCTTCTGCAACGATCGCACTTAATGGCTCGGGGGCCACGCGGTACTTCCGGCTGAGCCAATAGGCCAAATCCGCGTGCTTTTTGGGCAGGGCTTGCGGATTACTGGCCGTGGCGCGGTCGATGGCACTCAGGTCGATGTCCACGCCAGCGATACCCTGCCGGGTTTGCAGCCAACCGAACAGCTGAGACTCACCGGCTTGCCGAAGCTCGGGCTGCGTGATCAGGGTGAGCGCGCCACACATGACAGCCAAGCCGATCAAAGCAAAGCCGTTGTGGGTGATTTCAAGAAAACCTTCGGCGATGTCGCTTGCGAAGGTTCGCAGGCCTCGGGTGAATGGGTCTAACGCTGTCATAGCTTCTCCTTCTTTCGCGGGTCCTGGCACGGACACTGCTGGCAGTGCAGAAGTTCCAGGCGCGCCGTTTGGGTTGGTACGCTGTCAATGTCCTGCGCTGGCAATCTTGGATTTGGCAGAGACTTGAATATGCCGGGGTCGGCAGCGGATGCGGGTTTTCCCTTGTCAATCAAGGGGGGGTGGCGCATTTTAGGGGTACTTTATATACCAAGTCAACCATATCAAAACTATTTGATATTCATAATAAGGTTTATAAATTGGAAAAACTGCTGTTGCCAAAAGCTTTTTTAACTGGCACATTGACCTTTTGCCGGTCTCATTGAACACTTACAGCATGAATTTACAAGCTCCCTTTTTTATGCGCTGGTTCAAACGCCTGCTCTGGCTTTGTGGTGTGGTGTTGCTGCTTTGGGGCCTGGGTTGGCTGGCGCTGCCGTCACTTCTCAAGCCACAGATTGAAACTATCGCCAGTAGCCAGCTTGGGCGTGCCGTTACCTTGAACCGGCTTGAGATCAAGCCCTGGTCGCTGGAACTGGTGTTGCATGGCCTTGCGGTTGGCGCCGCTCCAGGCCAAGCCGACCGGACGCCCCAGTTGGTGGTGGAGCGCATCTATATAGATGCATCGCTGGAGTCGCTGCTGCGCTTGGCGCCTGTGCTGGATGCCGTAGATGTCCAGGGGCCAGCGCTGCGGCTGACCCACCAGGGCGAGGGGCACTACGACATTGATGACATCCTCCAGCGTTTCAAAAATAACAGCACCTCATCCGATACTGCAACCCCAGGCTTTTCCTTGCATAACGTGACGCTTTCTGCGGGCCGGTTCGACATGGATGACCGCCCGGTTGGCCGACAGCACACTGTGCGTGAGCTGCAGCTCAGCCTGCCGTTCCTGAGTAGTCTGCCGTCCCAGCGTGCGGTGACGGTGCAGCCCAAGCTGGCTTTTCTTTTGAACGGCAGCCGGTTTGAGTCGAGCGCTCAGACCACGCCGTTTGCGCCAAGTCGGCAAGCGGCAGTGCAGCTGAGCATGGCCAGTCTGGACCTCGCGCCCTGGCTGCCCTATCTGCCCGCCGGTTTGCCGGTCCGATTGAGTTCGGGCGTGCTCAGTGCCCAGCTGCAGCTGGCTTTTGAGCAGGTCCCTGCCAACCGCCTGCGCATCAGTGGGACGCTGGAGGCGGCCCAGGTCCGGATGCACGATACGCAGGCGCAGCCCAAGCAGGCGGGTACGGCGGCGTCTGCGGCGCCGCTGCTGGCGTTTGATCGGCTCAAGCTGACGCTGGACGACTTGCGGCCGTTCGAGCGACAGGCCCGGCTCAGCGCCGTCGAACTCGTGGCCCCCCGGCTGACCTTGGTTCGCGATGCCACTGGGCGCTTGCTGCTGCCCGGTTCTGGTCCTGCCTCATCTACTACAAAAAAGATAGCTATCGACCCAATAGGGACAAGGGCTGAGGCCGATTTATCGCCTCCTTATGGTGGCTGGAAGATTGCGTTGAATCGTCTCGCGGTCCAAGACGGTGGGCTCAGTTGGCTCGACCAGAGCACGGTGCCGCCCGCTCAACTTGGTTTGACCGGGCTCACATTGGATGCCAGCGCCATCGCCTTGCCTTTCGAGCAGCCGCTGCAGTTTCAGGCGGCCGCAGGGCTGTTGGCCGGTGGTTCTGCGGCTGCCGACGTTAAAGGCGTCCGGTTGAGCTTGCAGGGCAGTGGCACCGACCGCGCAGCCGAGCTGCGCGCGCGGGCAGACGGGCTGCCCTTGGCGCTGGCCGCCCCCTACCTGACGCGTTGGCTCAAGCCAGAGCTGACCGGTAGCCTCAATGCCGAGCTCGGTGCCATCTGGAAGGCTGCCGCCAGCCCCGGCGGGGTGGATCAGTTGCAGCTTGAAGTGGCACGCCTGGCGCTGGACAAGCTTGACCTGAGACAGGACAAGGTCAGCCTGGCCAGTCTCGCGCAGCTGCGCCTGGCCGGGCTGCAGTTGGACCTGACGGGCCGATCCGCAACCCTGGGCCAGTTGGCACTTCAGGGGCCACGGGTGGCGGTTGGCCGTGGCGCCGACGGTCGCTGGATGTTTGAACACTGGTTGCAGCCGCAAGCGCTCAGCGACCCCGCCGCAAGCACCATGGGTCAGGCGCAGATCGCTGCCTCTGCCACAGCCCCAGCCCCAGCCCCTGCCCCTGCCCCTGCCCCTGCAGCACCGCCATGGTCGCTGCTGGTGCGCGACCTCACGCTGGACGGCGGGTTGTTCAGCTTTTCTGACAAATTGCCTGCCAGGCCGGTGGCCTTTGCCGTGCCGGCGGTGTCCTTGCAAGTTAAAAATCTGTCGACGGCGGGGAAAGAGCCGATTCAGATGCAAGGCGCCCTGCAATGGCAGGCTGGCGCGGCGCCGGCCGGTCGCCTGAAGTGGCAGGGGCAGGCCCGGCTCGATCCCCTGAGTGTTCAGACCACTTTGGAGGCGGTGCGGCTGCCTCTGCATGTGCTGGAGCCCTACGGTGCCGAGCTTTTGAACATTGAGGTGTTGCGAGCCGATGCCAGCTTCAAAGGCCAGCTCGCTTACGCCCCAACCCCCGCCGGCACCAGCCTGCAACTCAATGGCGATGTCGCGCTGGAAGACGTTCAGGCCAACTCCTTGTCGGCCGCCAAGAGCGGAGCCGCCAGCGCTTCGTCCCCCAGTTTTGGCGAGGAGTTGCTGAACTGGAAGGTGCTGAGCTTGCGTGGGCTGGCGCTGGCGATGGCGCCGGGGAGCCCTACGCAGGTCGATGTGAAAGAAACCGTCTTGAGCGATTTCTACACTCGGCTGGTGCTCGATCCGACAGGACGGTTCAACTTGCAGGACCTGCTGAAAGCCGATGCGGCGCCGCCTCCGACTGCCAAGCCAAGCTCATCTCCATCTCCATCTCCATCTGCATCTGCACCCGCAACTGCGTCTGCCGCGCCGGCTGTGGTGCGCCTGGGCCCGGTCAGCCTGACCGGTGGCCGGGTCGATTTCGCCGACCGCTTCATCAAGCCCAACTACTCGGCCAACCTGACTGAGCTCACCGGCAAGTTGGGGGCGTTTTCGTCGCAACCGCAAGCCGGCGAGCCGGCAATGGCCGAACTGGTGCTGCGTGGGCGTGCGCAGGGCACAGCGACGCTTGACATCCAGGGCCAGATCAACCCCCTGGCAAAGCCGCTGGTGCTCGATCTCAAGGCCCGTGTGCGCGACCTGGAGCTGCCTCCGCTGTCGGCCTATGCTGTCCGCCACGCCGGCCATGGCATCGAACGCGGCAAGCTCAGTGTTGACCTCACTTACAAAGTGCAGGCGGACGGCCAGTTACTGGCCAGCAACAACATCGTTCTCAACCAGCTGAAATTTGGTGACAAGGTTGACGGTGCGCCGACCAGCTTGCCGGTACGTTTGGCGGTGGCGCTGCTGGCAGACCGTCAGGGCGTGATCGACATTGACCTACCGGTGAGCGGATCGCTGAACGACCCTGAGTTCAAGCTCGGGCCGATCGTCTTCAAGCTGATCGTCAACCTGGTGGTCAAGGCTGTCACCGCACCCTTTAGCTTGATCGCGAGCGCCTTTGGCAGTGCCGAAGAGCCCGGCGTTGTGAATTTTGCGCCGGGTTCGGCTGCCTTGGACCTTGATGGACGGGCTGGTCTGGACAAGGTGGTGAAAGCCTTGCAAGAGCGGCCTGCTTTGCAGATGACCGTGGTTGGCATGGCCAGCCTGGAGCTCGAGCGCGAGGCCTTCAAGCGGGAGCAACTTAATGCACTGCTGTTAGGCGAGCAGCGCCGAGAAGCGGTGCTAGCTGGTCGCGCAGTGGCGCAAACCGGAGCCGGGGTCAGCGTCCCCCCAACCCTGAGCCCCGAAGAGTCCCTGGCGCTGCTCGGTGCTGTGTACGGACGCGCAGCCATACCCAAACCGCTGACCGCCCAGGGTCAGTTGCAGCCCTTGGCCAAGGAAGACATGGAGAACCTGCTGCTGAGCCACCTGCCGGCGTCCGAAGACCAGATGCGCGAGTTGGCGGTGCAGCGCGGCGTGGCGGTGCGCGACTATCTGGCGGCCCGCCAGATTCCGATGGCCCGCCTGTTTTTGGGCTCGGCGCGCACCGTGCCACCAGAGACGAAATGGCGGCCGCGCGCGCAATTGAGCCTGAGCACCCCCTAGACTTTTTACCAACGGGTGAAATAGCGGTGAAAATAGCGGCTCAAACCCCCTCGCGATGCGTGGGGGGTCAATTTTTCTGATCTGTTCGTCATGTTCCCTTTTCCTGCTACTCCCAAGACCCCCGAAACACCTGCTGTCGCGCCTGCCGCTGTCAAAGCGCATGAGTCGCATCCGCTGGACCAACTGACCGGTGGCGCGTTTTCTGCCCACACCTCAAGCGAGCGTACTGCCCGCATTCGCGACTGGCTGGCGGGCAACCCTTCTGCAGAACAGATGCAGGCCGTGTTCAAGGAACTCAGTGGCAAAGACAAAGGCGCAGCAAAACTGCTGCGCGAAAAGCTCGATGAGATCAAGCGCAGCCGCGGCCAGGAATCCATTGCCCAGGAATGGGCCGAGCGCGGGCAAGTGCTGTTGGCAATCGCCAAGCTCAACATTGCCGATGCCATGGCCTGGCAGCGCGACGCGGCCAAAGCCGGCGCGCCCCTGAGCCGTGAGCCACTGCTGACCCTCAAGGCGCAACTCAGCGACCGTGTCAAGGGTATTGAAGACCTGCAACACCGGGTGCAGGTGCAGCGCGAGGCTGCGGTGTTGCTGGCGCAACGCATTGAGGTGCTGTCGACCAAATCCTGGCACGATGCCCAAGGCGCAGCTCAGGCCCTACAGGCGGATGTCGACCACTGGCAGGCCCAGGCGGCGGCATTGTTGACAGACGCCAATTGGCCCAGTGTTGAGGCTCGCTTTCCCCCCTTGCTCGAGACTTCACGGGCCCAGTTGCTTGTGGTCTGCGACGCATTTAGGGAGGCCTTGGCGCTGGCCACAGCGGCCGCCGCCGATGCAGCCGCTCCGTTGCCACCGGTACCGGTCTGGGCTGACGAGTTGCGTGCCGCGCGCGGTGTCCCGGCGGAGGCGGCGAGTAAGCCGCAAAAACCCAAGATTGACCCTGAAATTCGGGCTCAAGCGACCAAGACAGTGCAAGAGGCGCTGTCAAAACTTGAGCTGGAGATCGCCGAGGGCCACGGCAAAGCCAGTGCTGGCGCCGCCGCAGCACTGCGCAATGCGCTCAAGGAGCACGGTCGCCTGATCGACGATAAGTTGGAGAACTTGGCCCACGCCGCGTTGGCTGCGGCCGGCGAGCTCGAGGGCTGGCAGCGTTGGCGCGCCGACCAGTTGCGCGAGGCGCTGGTGGCCAAGGCCGAAGGTCTGCTCAAGCGGCCTGAAGGTCAGGCCATTGGCGGGCGCAAGATGCAAGAGCTTTTGCGGGCTCTGCGCGAGGAATGGAAGCAGACCGATCAGGGCGGTGTGCCCAACCACGGCCTGTGGAAGCGTTTCGACGAGGCCTGCAACGATGCGCACAAGGTGGTCGAGGGCTGGCTGGACAAAATGAAGGCCGAGGCGGTGGAGCACCGGGCACAGCGCCTGGCCATGATCGACGAAGTCAAGCAGTGGGCCGCCGCCAACACCACCGCCCTGGACGGCGACTGGAAGGGCTTTACCCGTCTGCTGCACCAGTTTGGCGACCGTTGGCGCGAAGCCGGCCATATCGGCGAAAAGGCCTTTGCCGAACTGCAGCCTCTCTGGAAGGCTGCCATGGCCGCAGCGAGCGCGCCGCTGGAGGCATTGCAGGCGCAAAGCCTGACCGTCCGCCAGGCCATGATCGAGGATGCCAAGGAGCTCGGTGCGGCGCCCATGTTGCGCATCGACGCCGTGCGTGCGCTGCAGCAGCGCTGGCAGTCCGAAGCCCAGCGCGTGCCGATGGACCGGCGCCAGGAGCAAAAGCTCTGGGATGCGTTTCGCAAGCCGATCGACGACGCCTTCAACCGCAAGACCCAGGAGCGTGAGCGCAGCGAGGCGGCCCTGGGTGAGCGTGACCGCGTCGTGCTAGACGCCGCACGGGCGCTGGAGGCTGCCAACGCCGGCGGCGATGCGCAAGCCATCCGCGGTGCCATGAACGCGCTGGAAGCCGCCCTGCGCGGCCAGGCCCAGGCCCAGGCGGCGGTGCAGGCGCTGGCTGTGCCGGCACCAGATCTTGCGCCGCATGCGCCATCAGCCGAGGCGTCCGCAGAACTGTCCACCGAGTCACCCGTTGAACCGCCAGCCGACGGCGATACCGACGCGCCAGCCAAGCCGCCGCCTTTGGCTGCCGAGAAACCTGTGGCCAAACCCGTGGCTCGGGCGGTGGTGGCGGTGCGGGGCGACGATCGGCCCGGTATGAAAAAGACCGAGCCCGCCATGCCGGGGCGTGGCGGCAAGTTTGGCGACCGCAAAGACGGACCCCGTTTTGGCGCTGGCGACGGTCCCCGCGGCCCGCGCGACGACCGAATGGGAGGCCGTGGGCCAGACCGCCGACCGCCACAGGATGCCGCTCCCGGGGCTTGGCAAGACGCCCCGCGTTTGGGCGACACCGCGTTTCGGGCCCAGCGCGACGCGCTGGAACGGGCTCAGCTGGCTTTGCGCAAGCTCGCGGCGCAGGCCCATGGCGAGGCCCTGACTCAGCTGTTGGCGGCCTGGGAGCAGCGCAGTGCGGCGCAGCTGCCCTCGGCGCAAGAGCTGGGTGCACGTGTCAACGCCGCGACCCGCAGCGCCTGGTCGCAGGCGCTGACCCAAGCGCCGGTTGCGGATGCCCAACAGGCCTTGCTGCGCTTGGAGATGGCGGCCGAGCTGCCCACGCCGGCTGAACACCTGGACGCTCGCCGGGCGATGCAGCTGCAGCTGCTGACCCGCCGCCATGACGCGCCCCCGAGCCACACCTGGGGCCAGGACGTGGCGGGCGCTCTGGGCGCAGTGTTTGAGGCCGGCAGCGCACGTCGACTGCAGAGCGTGCTGAAAATTCTGCTGCGAAACTGACGTTGTAGGGGGAGCCACTATGGAAACTATTGACACCGTTCTGGCTCGCCTTGAGCGGCTCAATGAGATCGGCGCCTCGCTGTCACGTGAGCGCGACATCTTGCCACTGCTTGAGCGAATTCTTCTGGCGGCCAAATCCATCACCAACGCCGATGGTGGCACTTTGTACCGGGTCACCGAGGATGGCACAGCCCTGCGTTTTGAGATCCTGCGAACTGACTCACTCAACATTGCCATGGGTGGCAGTTCCGCTACCCCGATCAAATTTCCCAACCTGCCGCTGCGCAACGCGGACGGGGCACCGAACGACTCGCTAGTGGCAGCCCACGCCGCGATCCAATGCCGTACTATCAACGTGGCGGACGCCTACACTGACCCGGCCTTTGATTTTTCTGGCACCCGGCGCTTCGACCAGAGCACGGGTTACCGGTCCAAGTCATTCCTCACCGTCCCGATGAAGGACCACGAAGGTGAGGTGATCGGGGTCTTGCAGTTGCTTAATGCCCAACAGCCTGGTACCACCGAAGTGGTGCCGTTTTCGCTGGCCGACCAAAGCCTGGTGGAGTCGCTGGCTTCGCAGGCTGCAATCGCTCTGAACAACCGGATGCTCATGAGCCAGTTGGAGGTGTTGTTTGAGTCGCTGATCCGCTTGATCAACGTTGCCATTGAGGAAAAATCCCAATACACCGGCGGCCATTGCTCACGCGTGCCTGAACTTACGCTGATGCTGGCCGACGCCGTGGCTCAAACCACCACCGGCCCGTTGGCAGACTTCACCATGGACGACCGGGACCGCTACGAACTCAAAATTGCCGGCTTGCTGCACGACTGCGGCAAGATCACGACACCGGTGCACGTGGTTGACAAGGCGACCAAGCTGGAGACTCTGTTTGACCGCGTGGCGCTGATCGATACCCGCTTTGAAGTACTCAAGCGCGATGCCGAAATCGAAGCGCTTCGGGCCCAACTGGCCTTGCGGCCCTGCGTTGACGCGCCTGCTGAGGCCCTGTTGGCTAGCCAATGCGATGAAGCCTTGGCAGCCATCGATTCCGATCGCATCTTTTTGCGCACCACCAACAAGGGCGCCGAGTTCATGAACGATGCGGCGATTGCCCGGGTGCAAGCGATCGCCAACCAGCGCGTCTGGCGCAACGAAGACGGCGAGGTGGTGCCGTTCCTGACCGCCAATGAACTCGAAAACCTGAGCATTCGCGGTGGCACGCTGACCCAGGGCGAACGCGCCACCATCAACCACCACATTGTGGCCACCATCAAGATGCTGGAGCAGCTGCCCTGGCCCCGGCACCTCAAACGTGTGCCGGAATACGCGGGCGGCCACCATGAGCGCATGGACGGCAAAGGGTACCCTAAGGGTCTCAAGCGCGACGAGATGTCAGTCCAGGCCCGGATGATGGGCATTGCTGATATTTTCGAAGCGCTGACGGCGGCTGACCGGCCTTACAAAAAGGGCATGAAGCTGTCGCAGGCCACCAGCATCATGCAGAAATTCAAGGAAACCGGGCACATTGACCCGGATTTGTTTGACGTGTTCATGCAGCAAGGCGTTTACCTGCGCTATGCCGAGCAGTTCCTGTCACCTTCGCAGATTGACGAGGTCCCCGCCTGAACTGCCGGCCAGTGGAATACGTTGGACCAACACCGCACCGCCCGGATTGGCGCGTTCCAGACTGAGTCGCAAGGCCTCGGCCCGTGGCCGCGCAGCGATCAGGTCCCAGTCGGTGAGCACCAAGCGTTGTAAGCCGTCACCTAAATCATGTGTCGCTGGCCGGTGCGTATGGCCGTGGATCAGGGTGGGTGCCCGGTTGAGCTTTAGCCAGGCCCGGGTGGCGGCTGGGTCCAGATCGGCATAGACCACACCGCTTTGCTTGCGGGCCTCGCTCTGGCGTCGCAGTGTACGGGCCGTCGCTTGGCGTGCCGCCAAGGGTTGTGCCAGAAAATCCTGCTGCCAACTGGCGCTGCGGACCTGTTGGCGAAACTGCTGGTACTCGGTGTCGTCCAAGCACAGCGCGTCGCCATGGGACAGTAACCAGCGCTTCCCGCCAAACACTAGAACCGTCGGGTCGGCCAGCAGGCTTAGCCCAGCGGCTTCGGCAAAGGCTGGGCCGAGCAGGAAGTCTCTATTGCCGTGAAGCAAGAACAAGCTTCGTTGTTGGGCGGCCGCCAGCAGGGCGTGGCAGCAATTGGATTCAAAGCTGTCAGCCCCACCGATCCCACCGATCCCGCCGGCTGCGCCGAGTACATCATCGCCTACCCAAACCTCAAACAGATCCCCCAAGATGACCAGAGCGTCGGCTGGGCTGCTGTGCAGGTACGCCCTCCAGGCGGCTACCGTGGCTGGATCGCCGGCCTGCAGGTGCAGGTCCGAGATGAAATCAATGCAGGCCCAATGCTCAGGCGCGATGAGCTCTGGGGCCGGCATGGCAAGGGTCAGAGTGCGACAGCCCGCCCAATCACCACGTCCTCAACGGGCACGTCGTCGTGGTACCCGCTGCGGCTGGTCTTGACCGCGGCAATTTTGTCTACCACTTCGGCGCCGCCGACCACCTTGCCAAACACGGCGTAGCCCCAGCCCTGGGCCGAAATGGCCGTGTGGTTCAAAAAGCCGTTGTCCGCCACGTTGATAAAGAACTGGGCGGTGGCCGAATGCGGGTCACCGGTGCGGGCCATGGCCACCGTGTAGTGCAGGTTCTTCAGGCCGTTGTTGGCCTCGTTGTCGATGGGCTTGTCGCAGGCCTTTTGCTTCATGCCGGGCTCCATGCCGCCGCCTTGCACCATAAAGCCGGGAATAACGCGGTGAAACACCGTGTTGTCGTAGTGGCCCTTGGCCACGTATTGCAGGAAATTGGCGACCGACTTGGGTGCCTTGTCCTGGTCGAGTTCGAGCGTGATCACGCCAAAGTTGTTGATGTGGAGTTCGACTTGGGGGTTGCTCATGATTTATTTCACCAGGGTTGCAGAGTTGATAAGAATGGCGGTTTTGGGTACATCGGAAGGGAAGGGGCCGCCCGGCCCGGTCGGTGTGGCCTTGATCTTGGTGACCACATCCATGCCGCTGACCACCTTGCCGAACACGGTGTAGCCAAACAGCTGTGGCGCGTTGATCAGGTTGGCGCGCGGCGTATTTTCGTACACCCGGCCCTGGTATTCAAACTTGGGTACCGGGTCGCCGGGCGGGATCAGGGTTGGGTCCAAAAAAGCGTTGTCGCGCACATTGATGAAAAACTGGGCGGTGGCCGAGTTCGGGTCGTTGGTGCGCGCCATGGCCAGCGTGCCAACCACGTTTTTCGGGCCGCCACGGCTCAGCGCCTCGCGCCCCTCGTGGGCCACGGGCGGGCGCGATTTGCGCTCGACAAACTTGGCGTCAAAGCCGCCGCCCTGCACCATGAAGTTGTCGATCACGCGGTGAAAAATGGTGCCGTCGTAATGCTTGTCGCGCACGTACTGCAAAAAGTTCTCCACCGTCTTGGGCGCCTTGTCGGGGTAGACCTCGACCACGAAGTCGCCGGCGCTGGTGGCAAAGCGGACTTTGGGCGCTTCGTCTGCCATTACGCCAGTTGCTATTAAAAAAGTAGCTATAAACCCTTGCTGGACAAGGGCTAAGCACCATTTTGATATCAGACTCATCCGATGTTCCCCTCAAAAAATATTTTCCATTGGCTGCCTTGACGCGCCCAGTATTGCCGCTTGGTCGGGCCGGTCCGGCTGCCACTGGGCACCTCGCCAAACGTGACAATCATGGTGTCGGTGGCGTCGATCCATCGCAGCATTGACAGGTCCTTGAGCTCAATGCTGCGTCCCTTGATGTGGGCCTGCTCGGTGCGCAGGACCGGGGTCCAGTCGTTGAGGGTCTTGCCGTAGCTGTTGAAGGTCGGGCTGTAGTGGTGCAGCAGGTCGGTCAGGTTGCCGGCCGATTTAGCCTGCTGCCACGCTGTCAGGGCGTTACGGAAGGCCTGCGCCTCGGTCTGCGCCTTGCCTGGCGCTACCCAACGCAGGCGCTGCGAGATCACCACCGGCGTGGTGCCGATCTCGACGGTCTGGATCACATGGCGCAAGTCTGGGTTGGTTAATACCACGCAGCCGTCGGTCGCTTGCGGTGGCCGCGAAAACTGCCCCGGCGGCGTGCCATGCAGCCAGATACCCTTTCCGGTTTTGCCGCGCTGGCTGTCAAGGATGTTGGGGTAGTTGATGGGCAGGGCGCCTGCGCCGTAAAAATTGGTCAGCGATTTGGGGTCCAGATTGCTGGTGATGAAGTACACGCCCAGCGGCGTGCGCAGATCACCCTCGACCTTCTTTTCAACGCCCGATTTACCCACCGAGATGTAGTAGTCGGCCACCAGCCGCATTCCGGTCGCGCTATTGGCAAACAGGTAGAGGCGCGAGCGCGAGGTGTCCACCGCAATCGCATGCTTGTTACGGGCTGACAGGTTGATGAATTCAGCCGGCAAGGCGCCTTCCGGCGGACGCTCGGTCAAGGATTTCAGGCGCGCCTGCGACTCGGCGCGCAGCTCCGTTAGGCTGGCTTCGCCTTGCGGGTTCAGCGGGCTCGGCACATCACCCATGCCGCGCACTGGCCTTTGGCGTGAGGCCAGGATATCGCCATGGACCAGCTGGGCCAAATGAAAATCAGGGTAGGTCTGTACCAGCTGCTGCGAGATATTCAGCGCCGCCCGGCTCTGCCCCCTGGCCAGTAGCTGGTAGACCTCGATCAGACGCGCTTCGGCCTCCCCGGCCCCTGGTTGTTTTGGCTTGGGCTTTGCCTTGGATTTGGGCTTGTCGGGCGCTGCTGCAACGGCCTTAGCATGGGATTTTTTTGACGCCTGTACACCGGGCGCGGCGAACAGGCCAAGAGTGACCAGCAATACCAACGGCACCAGCTGTCTCATGGCAGCACAGGGTTGGTCATGGCTTCAGTAGCGCCATTTGTAGGCTGGGGCTCAGCGCGCTCAGTTTCCGGTGGATTCCTTGACGATCAACCAGCGTTCGCCGACCCGCTGCAGGTCCAGCGTCTTGCGGCTGGAGACTGAAAGGGAGTCAGCGCGGTAATCTTGACGGAACTTGGCGACTGCCTTGTTACCGTCGACCGTGACCGCCAGGTTGTCGAGTTTGACGCTGATGCTTGACTTGCCGGTGATGCGCTTGCGGCGGTCGTCTTCCCAGGCGCTGCGAGTCTGGTTGCCCGGTGGGTCAAAGTCTTTGCCGTAGGCGCTCAGGTAGGCTGCCATGTCCTTCGTCGCCCAGGCCTTGGCCCAGGACGCCACCGCCGCCTCAACGTCTTTGGCGGCGGCATCTGCCATGGCCGGCTTGCTTGGCACAGCGGCAGGTGCTGGCGTCGGTGCGGCAACCGGTGCCGGCGCGGGAGCCGGTGCCGGCGCGGGAGCCGGTGCTGGGGATGGAGCCGGTGCTGGCGCCGGGGCGGGCGTTGGAGCAGGCGCGGGTGTCGGTACTGGTGCGGGCGCTGCTGGGCTGGTCGCCGGGCGCTGCGTCTTCAAGTTTGGCGTGAACAGCTCGAGGATCAAGGCCAGCTTGGGTTGCACCGCCGTGTTGCCGCTGTCGAGATGCAAGGCCTTGTTGTAGGCCTGGCTGGCCAGCTTGGCGTAAACGTCACCTAGGTTCTCGTGGGCCGTGGCGTAGCTCGGGTTGGTGCGGATGGCCTGCTCCAGTGCGGCGCGCGCTTTGTCAAATTGGCTCTGACCGGCGTAAAGCACCGCCAGGTTGTTATAGGGCTCTGGCAGTTCCGGGTAGTCTTCGGTCAACTTGCTGAAGGTGGCAATTGCTTCATTCATCTTTCCGGAATCCCGCTGAATCACCCCCTTGAGGAAGCGCATTTGCGGATCCCGTGGTTTGGCCGCCAGGAACGCGTCTGCTTTGGCCTGGGCCTCCACGAGTTTGCCCGTGCGCAGCAGTTGCAGGGCATCGGTGTAGTCGTCGGCATGTGCAGCCCCGACCAGGCCTATCGCCAGGAACAGCAGGGCAGGGATGATCGATAGCGGCGTTTTAACGTACTTCATGGGTGTCTATTAGGCGTCAGTCAGGGCTAAAAAAAGCTGGGACTGGCAAAGGCAGGGGCGATATACTGAAATTCATTGTAGCCCAGCAGTGCCCGTATTGACCGCCCCAACAACCCTGCGCTGAGCCCTCCACCCGGCCATTTAGACCCTGGTCCCAGACCTGCTTACGGACTAAAACCTGCCCCCCTGTCGCCAACCCATGAGCCTGCGTATTTACAGCACCCTGTCGCGTGCCCTTGAGCCCCTTTCCCCGCTGCAGCCCGGGCATGTGCGCTTGTATGTCTGCGGCATGACCGTGTACGACCTGTGCCACTTGGGACACGCCCGTTCCATGGTGGCATTTGACGTGGTGCAGCGCTGGCTCAAGTCGAGCGGCTTGCGTGTGAGCTACGTGCGCAACATCACCGATATTGATGACAAAATCATCCGCCGGGCGGTGGAAAACGGTGAGACCATCCGCGCCCTGACCGACCGAATGATTGAGGCCCTCCACCAAGATGCCGACGCGCTGGGCATTGAGCGGCCCCTGGCCGAGCCGCGCGCCACCGACTATGTGCCGCAAATGCTGTCGATGATCGGTCGGCTGGTCGACCGGGGTCTGGCCTACCCGGGCTCCGACGGCGACGTTAACTACGCAGTGCGCAAATTCCCTTCCTACGGCCGCCTCAGCGGCAAATCGCTCGATGACCTGCGCGCTGGGGAGCGGGTAGCGGTGGTTGATGGCAAGGACGACCCGCTCGACTTTGTGCTCTGGAAGACGGCCAAACCCGAGGAGCCGTCAGAGGCCCAGTGGGACAGCGCCTGGGGCCGGGGCCGGCCGGGCTGGCATATTGAGTGCTCAGCCATGTGCGGCGAATTACTCGGTGACAGCGTGGACATCCACGGCGGTGGCGCCGACCTGCAGTTTCCGCACCACGAAAACGAGATCGCCCAGAGCGAGGGCGCGACTGGCAAGCCCTTGGCCAGCATCTGGATGCACAACGGCTTTGTGACTCGCGATCACGAAAAAATGTCCAAGAGCCTGGGCAATTTTTTCACTATCCGCGACATTCTGGCCCGCTTTGATGCCGAAACCACCCGGTTTTTCATCGTCCGGGCCCATTACCGCAGCGCCCTCAATTACAGCGACGCCCATCTGGAAGATGCGCGCAGCGCACTGCGCCGGCTCTACACCGCTCTGGCGCTGGTGGCGCCTGCGCCGGTAGCGCTGCCCATCGACTGGGCCGGGCCGTTTGCCAGTGCCTTCAAGGCCGCCATGGACAACGATTTCGGCACGCCCGAAGCGATGGCGGTGCTGTTTGACCTGGCAACGGAGGTCAACAAGACCCGCTCGCCCGAGTTGGCCGGCCTGCTGCGTGGGCTGGGCGGCAGCCTGGGCCTGTTGCAAGCCGAGCCAGGCCGCTTTTTGCAGGCTGGCGCCGGCCTGGACCCTACGGCCATTGAAGCGCTGATTGCGCAGCGGGCGCAGGCCAAGGCCGAACGCAATTTTGCCGAGGCTGACCGCGTGCGGCAACAGCTGCTGGCGCAGGGCATAGTGCTCAAAGATGCGCCCAGCGGCACCACCTGGGAAGCTGCGCCATGATCAGTTTCAAGGCGTTTTTGCCTGCTAAGCCCCTAATTCATTGACATGGCTGCTCCTAAAAAAGCAGTGGATCAACTGCTCACCCCAACTTACTGGGGCGAGGCCTGCGAGCACCTGATGAGCCGAGACCGGGTCATGAACCGCCTGATTCCTCAGTTTGGTTCGGGCTGCCTGCAAACCCGTGGCGATGCCTTTGTAACGCTGGCGCGCAGCATCGTGGGCCAGCAAATCTCGGTCAAGGCGGCGCAGACTGTGTGGGACCGGTTTGCATTGCTGCCGCGCAGTATGACGGCGGCCAATGTGCTGAAACTCAAGGTGGATGACATGCGTGCGGCCGGCCTGAGCGCGCGCAAAGTGGAGTACTTGGTTGACCTGGCCTTGCACTTCGATAACCGGTTGTTACACGTCAAAAATTGGGCCGAGATGGACGATGAAACCATCATCGCCGAGTTGGTGGCCATCCGCGGTGTTGGCCGCTGGACAGCCGAAATGTTCCTCATCTTTCACCTGATGCGGCCTAATGTGCTTCCGCTGGATGATATTGGGCTGATCAATGGCATCAGCAAGTGCTATTTTTCCGGCGATTCGGTCAGTCGGAGTGACGCACGTGAGGTGGCCGCAGCCTGGGCGCCCTACTGCAGTGTGGCGACTTGGTATATTTGGCGCTCGCTGGATCCCTTACCGGTCAGTTACTGAATCCATTGACGGGAACCCGTTTGAAGCAAAACGCAGAGGAGCGCTGATGGCCAAGAAGATATTCCTCGATTTTGAGCAATCGATCGCCGAGCTGGAAAACAAGATTGAAGAGCTGCGCTATGTGCAGACCGAGTCAGCGGTGGACATCTCCACCGAAATCGACCAGCTCGCCAAAAAGAGCCTGCAGCTCACCAAGGATGTGTACAGCCAGCTGACTCCCTGGCAGATCACCAAGATTGCCCGCCATGCCGAGCGGCCCTACACACTGGATTACGTCAGCGAAATCTTCACTCATTTTGTTGAGTTGCATGGCGACCGGCACTTTGCCGACGACCTCAGCATCGTCGGCGGTCTGGCCCGCTTCAATGGCACGCCCTGTATGGTGCTGGGCCAGCAAAAAGGCCGGGACACCAAAGAGCGTGGCCTGCGTAATTTTGGCATGAGCAAGCCCGAGGGCTACCGCAAGGCGCTGCGGCTCATGAAGACCGCCGAGAAATTCAAATTGCCGGTGTTCACCTTTGTGGATACCCCAGGTGCTTACCCGGGCATTGACGCCGAAGAGCGTGGGCAGTCTGAAGCCATTGGCCGCAATATCTTCGAGATGGCCCAGCTAGAGGTGCCCATCATCACCACCATCATCGGTGAGGGCGGCTCTGGCGGCGCGCTGGCGATCTCGATTGGCGACCAAGTGCTGATGCTGCAGTACTCCATTTATTCGGTGATCAGCCCGGAGGGCTGCGCCTCCATTCTCTGGAAAACCTCTGACAAGGCCCAAGAAGCGGCTGACGCTCTGGGCATCACCGCCCTCCGGCTCAAGGCGCTGGGTGTGGTCGACAAAATCGTCAATGAGCCGGTAGGCGGCGCCCACCGAGACCACAAACAGACGGCCGCCTTTTTGAAGCGTGCCCTGACCGATGCCTTTCGCCAAGTCAGCGACCTCAAGGTGGGCGAACTGCTGGAGCGCCGCTATGAGCGCCTGCAAAGCTATGGTCGTTTCACTGACACCCGGGCGGCCAGCCGCTAGTTGTCGCCCAGCGTGACCATGAGCACCAGCCTGACTGAGGCGGTGCGCCTCTTTGCCCCCACCTTGCCTCTGGCGGTTGCCTTAAGCGGCGGCGCCGATTCCACCGCTTTGCTGCTGGCCTGTGCCGACAAATGGCCGGGCCAGGTGCATGCCTTTCATGTGCACCACGGCCTGCAGACTGCCGCTGACGACTTTGAGCGCCATTGTCGGCAGGTGTGTCAGGTGGCGGGGGTGCCACTGCATGTGCGCCGGGTCGACGCCCGACACGCGCCAGGACAAAGTCCAGAGGACGCCGCCCGGCGTGCCCGTTATCAGGCTTTTGAGGCGCTAGCCCTTGATACCATTGGCTTAGTAGCTATTAAAGATATAGCATTGGCGCAACATGCCGACGATCAGGTAGAAACCCTGCTGCTGGCCCTGAGCCGGGGTGCCGGTCTGCCGGGTTTGAGTGGCATGCCATCGCGATGGGTGCGTGCCGGCCTCAACTACCACCGGCCTTTGTTGCAGGTGCCTGGGCCCGAGTTGCGCGCCTGGCTGAGCGACCGCGGCACAGCTTGGATCGAAGACCCGAGCAATGCCGACAGCCGCTACACCCGCAACCGCATCCGGGCCGAGCTGTTGCCAGCGCTGGAGGTGGCCTTTCCCCAGTTTCGCAGCACCTTCGCCCGCAGCGCAGCCCATGCCGCGCAGGGGCAGGGTTTGTTGATCGAGCTGGCCGAGCTCGATCTGGCACAGGTTGGTGTGCCGCCCGAACTGACGCTATTACAGCGATTGAGTCGGCCGCGCCAGGCCAACCTGCTGCGCCACTGGCTGCACAGCCAGTTTGCCGCCGTGCCCAGCACCGCCCAACTGGCGGAACTGCTTGACCAGGTTGCCGCCTGCACCACTCGCGGTCATCACATCCGGATCAAGGTGGCCGCCGGCTATGTAGAGCGGCGTGGTGCCGGACTGCATTGGTACAATCCCGCGCTTTCGTCTTGACACCCTTCCTGATTCACGCTGATGGCCCTGATTGTTCATAAATATGGCGGCACTTCGATGGGCTCTCCTGAGCGCATCCGCAATGTCGCCAAACGCGTTGCCAAGTGGGCGCGCGCCGGCCACCACATGGTCGTGGTGCCCTCCGCCATGAGCGGCGAAACCAATCGCCTGCTCGGGCTGGCCAAAGAACTCGCCCCGGCCCACGCCGATGAAGCTTACTGGCGCGAGCTGGACGCCCTGGCCGCTACTGGCGAACAGGCGTCGAGCGCTTTGCTGGCCATTGCGCTGCAGGCTGAAGGCATGGCCTCTGTGAGCTATGCAGGTTGGCAGGTGCCGATCCGAACCGACAGCGCCTACACCAAGGCCCGCATTGAGGCCATTGACGACACCCGCGTACAAACTGACCTGGCTGCTGGCCGTGTGGTCATCGTGACCGGCTTCCAGGGGGTGGATGCCCAGGGCCACATCACCACATTGGGTCGGGGTGGCTCTGACACCTCGGCCGTGGCTGTGGCGGCCGCCATGAAAGCGGCCGAGTGCCTGATCTACACCGACGTGGATGGCGTCTACACCACCGACCCGCGTGTGGTGCCTGAGGCGCGGCGCCTGCACACCGTGAGTTTTGAGGAAATGCTGGAGATGGCCTCCATGGGCTCCAAGGTGCTGCAAATCCGCTCTGTCGAATTTGCTGGCAAATACAGGGTGCCGCTGCGCGTGCTGAGCAGCTTCACCCCCTGGGATATCGACATCGTTGAAGAGGCCAAGTCTGGCACCCTGATCACTTTTGAGGACGACGAACACATGGAACAAGCCATCGTTTCCGGCATCGCATTCAACCGCGACGAAGCCAAGATCTCGGTGCTGGGCGTGCCCGACAAGCCCGGCATTGCCTACCAGATCCTGGGTGCCGTGGCCGACGCCAACATTGAGGTTGACGTCATCATTCAGAACATCAGCAAAGACGGCAAGACCGACTTCAGCTTTACCGTCAACCGGGGCGACTTTGCCCGTACCGTTGAGCTTCTCAAAACCCGGGTGCTGCCAGGTCTGGGCGCGCAAGAGGTGGTGGGCGACGCCAAAATTTGCAAAGTCAGCATTGTGGGCATCGGCATGCGCAGCCATGTCGGCATCGCCAGCAAGATGTTCAGGTGCTTGAGCGAGGAGGGCATCAACATTCAGATGATTTCCACCTCTGAAATCAAAACTTCGGTGGTGATTGACGAGAAGTACATGGAGCTGGCCGTACGGGCCCTGCACAAGGCTTTTGACCTGGACCAAGCCACGGCTTGACCAAACGCCCGGCAGTCGTGAGATAATTTGAGCGTGCCAGGAATCGTGACCGAGTGGCCGAAGGTGCTCCCCTGCTAAGGGAGTATGGGGTGTAGAGCCTCATCGAGGGTTCGAATCCCTCCGATTCCGCCAGTTAGAAACCCTAAGTGACGAGTTTACTTAGGGTTTTTCTTTTGAGCGATCTGAAAAGTGACATCAAAAGATCATTTGCAAAAGCACTGACGCTTAGTCGGCTTGCTTTGATAATCATCTGATCCAAACGGCTGTGGCCGTCCTGCCATTCTTGACATAGCCTGTTAGCTGTTAAATAATAATAGTTATTAACTGTTAGGAGAGAGTCATGCCCACCAGCGTTGCCCTGAGCCCCCATTTCGAGACCTTCATCCGCGACCAAGTTGAAAGCGGCCGCTACAACAACGTCAGTGAAGTCGTCCGTGCTGGACTGCGATTGCTCGAGGACACCGAGCGCCAGCAGGCTATCCAACTCCAATCGCTGAGAAATGATATCGCTGCAGGCAAGGCCAGCGGCGCAGCACTTGCTGCGGACCCCGTGTTTGATCGATTACAAGCCAAATACGCACAGCAGGCGACTCGCCAAGCTCGCTAATGCAGTTACTGATAACGCCTTTGGCAGCGGTCGATCTTGAGGAGATCAGCGACTACATTGCACAAGACAATCCGCTTCGCGCCGGAACTTTCGTGGCTGAGTTGCGTGCCCATTGCGAAAAGATTTGTCTCAACCCTGCGGGCTATCGGCGGCGGCCCGAGCTGTCTGATGACTTGCGCTCATGCGCGCATGGCAACTACGTGATCTTTTTTGAGTCCACGACAGAGCAGGTCACCATCGTTCGCATATTGCACGGCGCACGCGGTATTCCTGAAGTCTTGAACCCCACGTAAAGTTACTCAGTTTTGTAGCGGCTCAGCGGTGCTGACGCTTTTCTCAGCGGCCCTTTGTTCCCTTTTTTGTCGATCGAGAAAGCGGATCGCGCCTTGGGCGAGGATGGCACCAATGATGGCCATAGGACTTGGCTCGGGCCTTGAGTCGATTCGTTCTTGTGGGTGTGATTGCATGCTGCGAGCTCGTTTTGTTTTTCGCTTGGCCTGTCTCAGTAGTGGTAGCGGCCTTGCAAGAACTCGACTCGGTCGGACTTGATCAGGTAGACACAGCGATGCTCCTGCGTAATGCGCCTGGACCAGACATCGGGCCCGAGGTATTTCAACGGTTCGGGCTTGCCGATGCCGTCGAAGGGGTCGCGCAAGATGGCCTGCACCAACTCCAGCAGCCTCTTGGCGGTGCGGCGATCCGTCTCAACCCAGTGCTGCAGGTCTTCTAAAAACTCCGTGTGGCAGACCGCGATTCGATCCCCTTTAGGCATCTACGCCCACCAATTTTTTCAGGTGGGCCATGGTCGTAGGTGCAATGTTTTTTGAGCGTGCACGCGATAGCGCTGAAAGCAGCCGCTCTGCGTTCTTCTCAGAGCGCAGCAGGTGCGCGGTCTCTACCAGGCTCTCGAGTTCATCGGCAGCAATGATGGCCACGTCGCCCCCGGTGCGACGGCGCACCATGATGACCTCACGGTCGTCGACGGCGCGATCCATGAGCGACTTCAACTGCTCTCTGGCCTGGCTGTAAGTGGTTTCAATGGTCATAGCGGGCCTTCTCTAATTGGACAGCAATATTGTACAAAATAGTGAATTTAAATTGGTTAACCAGTAAAGTCAAACAGTCGCCAACAGCCAAACTGTTGCCCAATGCCCGCAATCTGCGCACCCAATCGGTCTGATCGACTCGGTCGAGTGGCGTCACTACCCTTGAGCCACGCTTCAAGCCTTCGTCTGAAGCTGCAGCCCGACGATGCCCACGATGACCAGCCCGATGCAGCTGATGCGCGCCAGGTTTGTTGGTTCATCGAAGAACAGCATGCCGATAACGGCGGTGCCCGCCGCGCCAATGCCGGCCCAGACCGCATAGGCGGTGCCAATCGGCAGGACGCTGAGCGTGAGGCTCATCAGCCAGATGCTGAGCAGTGCCGCCAGCACGGCGATGACGGAGGGAGCGAACCGGCTGAAGCCCTGGGACAGCATCAAGCTCACAGAAAAGCCGATTTCCAGCAGGCCTGACAGCAAGATCAGCAGCCAAGCCGATGTTGTGTTTGTGACGGTGAGCATAGGCAGGGATTGGGGGGATCGGCACCACTGCCCGGCAGGGCGGTTGGTGAACGCAGCAGTGTAAGCGCCCCGATGGTTTTCGGCGTGGCAAGGCGTCGGGGGTGACGCCTCTGGTTGGGGCTGCGCGACCAGAGCTGGCATGAATCCTGCGCTTACACTCGCCCGGGCAGCTCACAGGACCACCATGCAATTCCCACGCGCCAGCGGTGTACTGCTGCACCTCACCGCCTTACCCGGGCCGCACGGCAGCGGCGATCTCGGTCCATCGGCCTACCATTTTGTCGACTGGCTGGTGGCCGGCGGGCAAAGCCTGTGGCAAATGCTGCCGTTGGGTGGCATCGGCTTGGGCAATTCGCCCTACATGAGCAGTTCGGCCTTTGCCGGCAACCCGCTGTTGATTGACCTGGCTGAGCTGCAGCGGCAGGGCTGGCTGGATGGCGACGGTCTGCCAGCAGACACACGGTTGAACGATGAGTCGATTGACTTCGAGGCTGTGATTGCCTATCGCATGCTGGCGCTGGGCTGTGCCGCCGCCGGCTTCGAGGCCCGCGCCAGCGCGGCAGACCGCCAAGATTTTGAGGCCTTTTGCCTGGCGCAGGCCACCTGGCTGGACGACTACGCGCTGTTCATGGCCCTGCAGGCGCAGCACCCCAACCTGCCCTGGAACCAGTGGCCCCAGCCCTTGGCGCAGCGCGAAGCGTCGGCCCTCGCGCAAGCCAGTGTGGCGCTGGCGGGCGCCTGCCTGTTCTGGCGCTTTTGCCAGTGGGTGTTTTTTCGCCAGTGGCGGGCCTTCAAGGCCTATGCCAACGGGCGTGGCGTGCGCATCATTGGCGACATCCCGATCTTCATCGCCCACCAGAGTGCTGAAGTGTGGGCCCGACCGGACCTGTTTGAGCTGGATGCTGCCGGTCATCCCACGGTGGTCGCTGGCGTGCCGCCCGACGGTTTTAGCGCCACCGGCCAGCGCTGGGGCAACCCGCTGTACCGCTGGTCGGCCCACGGCGCCGACAATTACCGCTGGTGGATTGCCCGCATCGCTGGCACCTGTGCCCTGGTGGACCTGGTGCGCCTGGACCACTTCCGCGGCTTTGAGAGTTATTGGGAGATTCCGGCCAGCGCGCCCACGGCCGAACTGGGACGCTGGGTGGCAGCCCCGGGGGATGCTTTGCTGCGGGCGGTGGCCCAGGCCCTGGGTACCCTGCCCATCATTGCCGAGGACCTGGGCGTGATCACGCCAGAGGTGGATGCACTCCGCCAGCGCCATGGCTTGCCCGGCATGCGGGTCCTGCAATTTGCCTTCGGTGACGACCAGGACGCCAGCTCGCGCTACCTGCCGCACCATCACACCGCCGACAGCGTGGTCTACACCGGCACCCATGACAACGACACGACCCAGGGCTGGTGGCACGCTTTGTCGGAGCCGACGCGCCAACATGTGCGCGATTACCTGGGTTCGGACGGGCAAGGCATGGCCTGGGCGCTGATTCGTGCCGCCTGTGCCAGCGTGGCCGACATGGCGATCTACCCGATGCAAGATGTACTCGGCTTGAGCGGCGCCCACCGCATGAATCAGCCCGGCGTGGGCGAAGGCAATTGGGTTTGGCGCTTTCAGTGGTCCCAGGTAGGCCCCGAGCCGGCACAGCGGCTGTACCACCTGGCGCGTCTGTGCGACCGGCTGCCCCGGCCGCCTGGGGAGTCTCATGCTGCAGCCTGACGATATTGACGCGCTGATGAGCGCCAGGCATCCCGATCCCTGCGCCGTGCTGGGCATGCAGCAGCGCGAGGGCGCCCTGTGGGTGCATGCGCTGCTGCCGGGTGCCCTGCGCGTGGATGTGCTTGACAGGGCCAGTGGGCGCTGTGTAGCGGGCCTGCAGCGGCTGGCTGGCAGCGAGGTGTTTGGCGCCCGGCTGGCCCGGCGTCGCCAGCCTTTTGACTACCTGTTGCGCGTGCAGTGGCCGGCGGCGCCCGGGCAGTTGCTGCCGGCACTGCAGCGGATGGAAGACCCTTACCGCTTCGGTTTGGTGCTGGGCGAGCTCGATGCCTGGCTGCTGGCCGAGGGCACTCACCGCCGCCCGCACCAGTGCCTGGGTGCCCACCCGCGCGAGCTGCAGGGTGTGGCTGGCGTGAGCTTCGCCGTCTGGGCCCCGAATGCGCAGCGCGTGTCGGTGGTGGGGCCGTTCAATGGCTGGGACGGCCGCCGCCACCCCATGCGCTTGCGCCGTGAGTGCGGCATCTGGGAGCTGTTTGTGCCCGGCCTGGGCGTGGGCGAACCCTACAAGTTTGAAGTCCGTACGCCGCAGGGCGAACTGCTGCTCAAGGCCGACCCCTTTGCCTTTCGCAGCGAACTGCGGCCCGGCACTGCCGGCATCGTGCAGGGCCTGCCGCCGGTGCGTCCCATGCGGCCGGAGCGGGCAAAAGCAAACGGCTTCGACCAGCCGATCAGCATCTACGAGGTGCACCTGGGGTCCTGGCGCAAGGCCGAGGGCTGGCGCTGGCTCAGTTATCGGGAGCTGGCCGACACCCTGGTGCCCTACGCGCGTGAGATGGGTTTCACCCACCTGGAGCTGATGCCGGTCAGCGAGCACCCGTTTGACGGCTCCTGGGGTTACCAGCCGGTGGGCCTGTATGCGCCGACCGCGCGCTTCGGCACGCCGGAGGACTTCAGACACTTTGTCGATGCCGCCCATGACGCCGGCCTGGGCGTCATCCTGGACTGGGTGCCGGCACATTTTCCGTCAGATGCCCATGGGCTGGCCCGCTTTGACGGCACCGCCCTGTACGAGTATGCCGACCCGCGCGAGGGCTTCCACCAAGACTGGAACACGCTGATCTACAACTTCGGCCGCGTTGAGGTGCGCAATTTTTTGGTGGGCAATGCGCTGTACTGGCTGGAACACTTCGGCATCGACGGGCTGCGTGTCGACGCGGTGGCCTCCATGCTGTACCGCGACTACAGCCGGGCCGAGGGCCAATGGCTGCCGAACCGGCACGGTGGCCGCGAGAACCTGGAGGCCATCGCCTTTTTGCGGCTGATGAACCACACCGTCGGCGTGGAGCGGCCCGGCGCCATCACCCTGGCCGAAGAATCCACCGCCTTCCCCGGCGTGAGCCGCCCACCCAGTGCCGACCTGCAGGGTGGCGGGCTGGGCTTTCATTACAAGTGGAATATGGGCTGGATGCACGACACCTTGGCCTACATGGCGCTGGACCCGGTGCACCGCCGGCACCACCACGGCGAGATCACCTTCAGCCTGGTCTACGCGTTTGATGAGAATTTCGTGCTGCCGCTCTCGCACGACGAGGTGGTGCATGGCAAGGGCGCCATGCTGGCCAAGATGCCCGGCGACCGCTGGCAGCAGCTGGCCAACCTGCGGGCCTGCTATGGGCTCATGTTTGCCCACCCCGGTAAAAAGCTGCTGTTCATGGGCTGCGAGTTCGCGCAGCCCACCGAGTGGAACCATGACCTGAGCCTGGACTGGGCCCTGCTAGAGCAGCCCAGCCACCAAGGCGTGCAGCGGCTGGTGCGCGACCTGAACCTGGTTTACCGCGCGCACCCCGCGCTGCACCAACTTGACACCGAGGCTGCTGGCTTCGCCTGGCTCAGCCACGACAACGCGGCGCAGTCGGTGCTGGCCTTCGAGCGGCGCGCCCGCGATGGCAGCGCGCTGGTGGTGCTGTGCAACCTCACGCCGGTGCCGCGCCTGCGCTACCGGGTTGGTGTACCGCAGGCCGGGCCGTGGCGCGAACTGCTCAATACCGATCAGGCGGTGTATGGCGGCAGTGGCCTGCCCAGCGCGCCCGGTGTCACTGAGGCGCTGCCGTGGCAGCAGCGGCCGCAGTCGCTGTGTCTGGACCTGCCGCCACTGGCATGCATCGTGCTGCAGCCGGTGGCATGACTGCCACCGCGAACCTGCCTGGTGCACCGGCGCTGCTGCCGGGCCAGGGCGCCACTTTGGGCGCCGAAATGGGGCGCGACCGCATCGAGTTTGCGTTGGCAGCGCCCCATGCCCAAGCCGTGGAGCTATGTCTGTTTGATTCGGCAGGCGAGCGCGAGACTGCGCGCCTGCGCCTGCCCGAGCCGCAAGGCGGTGTCTGGCGTGGCGGGCTGCCGCTTGGGCCGGGTATCGGAGCTGGCCTGGTGTACGGCTGGCGTGTGCACGGCCCCTGGGCACCGCATGAGGGGCACCGTTTCAATCCAGCCAAACTGCTACTGGACCCAGCCGCGCGCGCCGTGCTGGGCCGCTACACCGGCGACGACCTGCACCTGGGCCATGACCCGCACAGCTCGGCGGGCGATCTGCCCGACCAGCGTGACAACGCGGCCACCGCGCTCAAGGCGCGGGTCTTGGCCGATCTGCCCCAGACACGTGTGGCCAGGCCGCAGGTCGACCCGGCCCGCCGCGTGATCTACGAGTTGCACATCAAGGGCTTCACCGCGCTGCACCCGGCTGTGCCAGCCAGCCAGCGCGGCCGCTATGCCGGCCTGGCGCATCCGGCGGTGCTGGCCCATTTGCAGCGCTTGGGCGTGACCACGGTCTGCCTGATGCCGGTGGCCCACCGTGCCGATGAGGCCCGGCTGCAGGCGCAGGGCCTGAGCAATTACTGGGGCTACAGCCCGGTGGCCTGGAATGCGCCCGAGGCACGCTACGCCAGCGAGGGCCCGGCCAGTGACCCGCGCACCGAGTTTCGTGCCATGGTCGACGCGCTGCACGGCGCCGGGCTGGAGGTGGTGCTCGACGTGGTCTACAACCACACCGCCGAGCTCGATGAGTGGGGCCCCACGTTGTCGCTGCGTGGCATCGACAACGCGCTCTACTACCACCTGCTGCCCGGGCAGCAGCAGCGCTACGCCAACTGGACCGGCTGCGGCAACTGTGTCAACTTCGACCAGCCACTGGTGCGGCGCCTGGTGCTGGAGAGCCTGCGCCGCTGGGTGCTCGAATTTGGCGTGGATGGTTTCCGCTTTGACCTCGCCCCGGTGCTGGCGCGCGGCGGCGAGGCGGTGCAGGGCGCTTTTGCGGCCGACGCGCCACTGCTGCAGGCCATCGCCGCTGACCCGGTGCTCAGCCCCTGCCTGATGATTGCCGAGCCCTGGGACATGGGCCCGGGTGGCTACCAGCTCGGTGGCTTTCCGCCCGGCTGGCTGGAGTGGAACGACCGCTTTCGCGACACCCAGCGCAGCTTCTGGCTGCATGGCCAGAGCAGCCGGGGTGACATGGCCCGCCGGTTGGCCGGCTCCAGCGATGTGTTTGTGCCGGGCCGGCGTGGCGCCCACAGCAGCGTCAATTTCATTACCGCGCATGACGGCTTCACGCTCCGCGACCTGGTCAGCTACGCCCAGCGCCACAACCAGGCCAACGGTGAGGACAACCGTGACGGCCACGCCCACAACCTCAGCACCAACAATGGCATCGAGGGCGACACCGACGTGCCAGCCGTGCTGGCGCTGCGCGCGCGCCAGCAGCGCGTGTTGTTGGCCACGCTGCTGCTGTCGCTGGGCACGCCCATGCTGCTGGCCGGCGACGAGTTCGGGCACAGCCAGCGCGGTAACAACAACGCCTACTGCCAGGACAACACCATCACCTGGCTAGCCTGGGCCCACGCCGACCAGGCGCTGTGCACCTTTGTCCAGAGCGTGCTGGCACTGCGCCAGCGCCTGGTGCTGCTGCAGGCCGGCCAGTGGTGGCAGACCATGGCCTCGGCGCAGGGCCCGGCCGCGTATTGGTGCGACGCGGCCGGCCAGCCCTTGAGCGCTGCCGCCTGGGACGACCCTCGCAGCCAGGCGCTGGCGCTGCAGCTGCACGGGGCCGGGCCGGGCGTGCTGCTGCTGCTCAACCCACAGCCTGAGCCCGTGACCTTTGCCCTGCCGCCCGGCGGCTGGCAGCTGCAGCTAGATACCAGCGCCACCACCAATGACCGGCTGCTCGGCGCCACAGAAACCCTGCCGGCTGGCACCTTGTGGCTGGCTGTGGCAGAGTCGGGTCTGGTCTGACCTCATTTACCGACTCTCTCACCCACCCATCCAGCCCGCCCCACCATGAGCCTGATCAGCCTGCCCACCCAACCCTATGCCGGCCAGCGCCCCGGCACCTCCGGCCTGCGCAAAAAAGTGACGGTGTTCCAGCAGCCGCTTTACCTAGAAAATTTTGTCCAGGCCCTGTTTGACGTGCTGCCCGCCGCCACCGGCCAGAGCCTGGTGCTCGGCGGCGATGGCCGCTACCACAACCGGGTGGCAATCCAGAGCATCCTAAGGCTGGCGGCGGCCAAGGGTTACGCCCGGGTGCTGGTAGGGCAGGGCGGCATCCTGTCCACCCCGGCGGTCAGCGCGGTGATTCGGCGGCATGGCGCCAGCGGCGGTATTGTGCTGTCGGCCAGCCACAACCCCGGCGGGCCTGAGGGCGACTTCGGCATCAAGTACAACGTGGCCAACGGCGGCCCGGCGCCCGAGGCGCTGACTGAGGCCGTCTACCAGCGCAGCCTGCAGCTGCAGGTCATCCACAGCAGCGACAGCCCCGACCTGCCGCTAGATGCCCTGGCCACCCTGGCGCTCGACGGCATGGCCGTGGAGGTGATTGACCCGGTGGCCGACTACGCCGAGCTGATGCGCAGCGTGTTTGATTTCGACGCCATCCGGCGCCTGCTGGCTTCGGGTTTTCGCTTGCGCCTGGACGCCATGTGGGCGGTGGGCGGGCCCTACGCCCGTGCCTTGTTGGAGGGCGAGCTGGGTGCGCCGCCGGGCACCGTGGTCAACGCCGAGTCGCGCGAGGACTTCGGCGGACTGCACCCGGACCCGAACCCGGTCAATGCCGCCGATCTGATCGCCCACCTGTACGCCGCCGATGCGCCAGACATGGGCGCCGCCACCGATGGCGATGCCGACCGCAACATGATCGTGGGTCGGCGTTTCGTGGTTTCGCCCTCTGACAGCCTGGCAGTGCTGGCCGCCTACGCGCGGCTGGTACCCGCCTACCAGGCTGGCCTGCGCGGCGTGGCGCGCTCCATGCCCAGTTCTGCCGCTGTCGACCGGGTGGCCAAGGACCTGGGCATCCCCTGCTTTGAGACGCCCACTGGCTGGAAGTTTTTTGGCAACCTGCTCGACGCCGGTCTGGTGACCCTGTGCGGCGAAGAGAGCTACGGCACCGGCTCCGACCACGTGCGTGAAAAAGACGGTCTGTGGGCCGTGCTGTTTTGGCTCAACCTGGTGGCGGTGACTGGGCAGCCGGTCGACATGCTGGTGCGTGAGCTCTGGCTCCGGCACGGCCGGTGTGTCTATTCGCGCCATGACTACGAGGGCATCGCGCCGGAGCGGGCGCAGGCCTTGATGCGTGAGCTGCGCGCCGCCTTGCCGCACCTGGCCGGCCAGACCCTGGTCGGGCAAACTGTGGCCCTGGCCGATGACTTTGCCTACACCGACCCGGTGGACGGCAGTGTGAGCCGGCAGCAGGGCGTACGAGTGATTTTGCAAGACGGCTCCCGCCTGGTGTTTCGACTCTCGGGCACCGGCACCGAGGGCGCCACCCTGCGCATTTACCTCGAACGGCATGAGCCCGACCCGGCCCGCCATGACCTGCCGGTGCAGCAGGCCCTGGCGCCGCTGGTGATGCTGGCCGAGCAGCTGGCGCGCGTGCGCCACTGGACCGGCATGGCGCAGCCCAGCGTCACGACCTGATTCCCCTAACAAAAATACAAGCCCATAAGCAACAACAGCCAGGAGACAAACATGCAAGACACCACCCCAGCCCCGGCCCCTTTTGACCGGCAGACGCAGCCCCACATGCTGGTGCGGCGCACCATCGCGCTGGTGTTGGCCGGCGGGCGCGGCTCGCGCCTGAAGCAGCTGACCGACCGGCGGGCCAAGCCGGCGGTGTACTTCGGCGGCAAGTTCCGCATCATCGATTTTTCGCTGTCGAACTGCGTCAACTCCGGCATCCGCCGCATCGGCGTCATCACCCAGTACAAGTCGCACTCGCTGCTGCGCCATCTGCAGCGCGGCTGGAGTTTTCTGCGCGCCGAACTCAATGAAATGGTTGACCTGCTGCCGGCCCAGCAACGCCTGGACGACGAACACTGGTACCGCGGCACCGCCGACGCCATTTACCAGAACCTGGACATCATCCAGTCCAGCAGCCCTGAGTACATCGTGGTGCTGGCCGGCGACCATGTGTACAAGATGGACTACTCGCTGATGCTGCAGGACCACGTCAGCAGCGGCGCTGATTGCACGGTGGGCTGCATCGAGGTGCCACGCGCCGAGGCCTCGGCCTTTGGCGTGATGGCGATCGACGCCCGGCGCAAGATCATTGATTTTGTCGAAAAGCCCGACCAGCCGCCGGCCATGCCGGGCAATGAGGCGCTGTCGCTGGCCAGCATGGGCATCTACATCTTCAACGCCCAGTACCTGTACCGCCTGCTTGACGAAGACCTGGCCAACCCCACTTCTAGCCATGATTTTGGCAAGGACGTGATCCCGGTGGCGGTGCGTGAAGGCCGGGCCCAGGCGCACCCGTTTTCCATGTCCTGCGTGTCCACCTCGGCCCAGGCCAAGCCCTATTGGCGCGATGTCGGCACCATTGACGCGTTCTGGGAGGCCAACCTCGACCTGGCATCGGTCACGCCCGAGCTCGACATATACGACAACGACTGGCCGATCTGGACCAACCAGCGCCAGCTGCCGCCGGCCAAGTTTGTGCAGGACGCGCAAGGCAAGCATGGCCTGACCATCAACACCATGGTGTCGGGTGGCTGCATCGTGTCGGGGTCCAATGTCAGCAACTCGGTGCTGTTTTCCAGCGTGCGGGTGCACTCGTTCTGCCAGATCGATCAGGCCGTGTTGCTGCCCAACACCACCATCGGGCGCGGCTGCCGCATCAGCAAGGTGGTGGTGGACCGCGGTTGCACCCTGCCCGACGGGCTGGTGATCGGCGACGACCCTGAACTCGACGCCCGCCGTTTCGAGCGCACCAGCAATGGCGTGGTGCTGGTCACGCGCAGCATGCTCAGCCGGCTGGCCGAAACAACGGCCTGAAGCGGAGCGCCCGGGTATGCGTGTTCTGCAAGTCAGTGCCGAAATCTTTCCCCTGCTCAAAACCGGCGGGTTGGCCGACATTGCCGGCGCCTTGCCGCAGGCGCTGGCCGATGCCGGCTGCGAGGTGCGCGCCGTCTTGCCCGGTTTTCCGGCCATCCGGCAGGCGCTGCTGGACTCGGTGTTGGTGGGCCAGTTCCGCACGCCTTGGGGTGAGACGGTTGGCGTGCGCCTCGGGCGCCTGGCTGGCGTGCCAGGTGGTGCTGGGCCGCTGAGCGCCTATGTGCTGGAGGCGCCGGCCCTGTATGACCGGCCGGGCAACCCCTATGAAGACGCCCAGCGCCGGCCCTATGCCGACAACCACCGCCGCTTTGCCGCGCTGGGCTGGGCCGCAGCGCACCTGGCGCACGGGCTCGATGGCGGCTGGGCGCCGCAGCTGGTGCACTGCCATGACTGGCATGCCGGGCTGGCGCCCGCCTGCCTCAAACACTGGCCAGGCCCGGCCGCTGGCCACGTGCCCAGCGTCTACACCGTGCACAACCTGGCCTACCAAGGCGTCTTTGATGCCGCGGTCTTTACCGAGCTCGGCCTGCCGGCCTCCGCCTTTGCGGTCGACGGCCTCGAATTTCACGGCCAGGTGTCGTTCATGAAGGCCGGCCTGTACTATGCCGACCACCTGAGCACCGTCAGCCCCGGCTACGCCCGCGAAATCCAGACGGCCGAGCAGGGCTGTGGCCTGGACGGGCTGTTGCGCGCGCGGCGCGACCACTTGAGCGGCATCCTGAATGCGGTGGACGAGGCGGTATGGAACCCGGCCACCGACACCCTGATCAGCCACCGCTTTCGGCCCGAGCGCCTGGCCGGCAAGGCCCTGTGCAAGGCCGCGCTGCAGCGCCACAGCGGGCTGGCCGAGCAGGCCGATGCGCCGCTGTTTGCGCTGGTCAGCCGCATCACCGGGCAAAAAGGCCTGCCGCTGGTGCTGGCCGGGGTGGACGAGATCGTGGCGCGCGGTGGGCAGTTGCTGGTGCTGGGCAGCGGCGAGCCCGACCTGGAGCAGGCCCTGCAACACCAGAGCCAGCGCCACCCGGGCCACGTGGCGGTGCACCTGGGCTATGACGAGGCCCTGGCCCACCGCATTTTTGCCGGCAGCGACGTGACCCTGGTGCCCTCGTTGTTCGAGCCCTGCGGCCTGACCCAGATGTACGGCCTGAAATACGGCAGCCTGCCGCTGGTGCGCGGCGTGGGCGGCCTAGCCGACACCGTGACCGATGCCGACCTGGCCACGCTGGACGACCACAGTGCCACCGGTTTTGTGTTCGGGCCCTTCACCGACGCGGCCTACCTGCACGCGTTGCGGCGCGCCTTTGCCCTCTACCGCAAGCCTGCGGCGTGGGCCCGCGTGCGCCAGACCGGCATGCGCCAGCCGCTGGGCTGGGCGCCGGCCGCGCTGGCCTACCGGGCCATGTACCAGCAACTTCTTTTCCCTTGAACTATCCGCACCCATGACCGTTTCTACGCTGCCACCTGCTGCACCGGCCTCCTTTGATGTCGATTCCCCCGCCCACGACCTGGCGGCACTCAAGCGCGCCATTGCCAACAAGCTGCTGTTCACCGTTGGCAAAGACCCGGAGGCGGCCCAGCCGGTGGACTGGCTGCATGCCGCCGCCCATGCGGTACGCGACCAGTTGGTGGAGCGCTGGGTCAGCACCACCCGCGCCAAGAACGCGCAGGATGTGAAGCACGTCTATTACCTGTCGATGGAGTTTTTGATGGGGCGCACCTTCAGCAACGCACTCATTGCGCTAGAGCTGCACGACACGGTGCGCCAGGCGCTGGCCGAACTCGGCGTCGACATGAACGCCGTGGCCGAGCTGGAGCCCGATGCCGCTTTAGGCAACGGCGGCCTGGGCCGGCTGGCGGCCTGTTTTCTGGATTCGATGGCCACGCTCGGCATCCCGGGTTACGGCTACGGAATCCGGTACGACTACGGCATGTTCCGGCAGACCATTGTGGACGGCCGCCAGGTGGAGGTGCCCGACTACTGGCTCAATGCCACCAACCCCTGGGAGTTTGCCCGGCCCGAGGTGAACTACCGCATCCAGTTCGGCGGCCATGTGGTGCGCCACGGCGACCGCCACGAGTGGGTGGACAGCCACGACGTGCGCGCCATGGCTTATGACACCATCATCCCCGGCTACGGCACCCAGGCCACCAACACGCTGCGCCTGTGGTCGGCCAAGGCCACCGAAGAAATCGACCTCAATGCCTTTAACCGCGGCAATTACCTGGCAGCGGTGGAGCGCAAGAACCAGTCGGAAAACGTGTCACGCGTGCTGTATCCCGACGACTCCACGCCCTCCGGGCGCGAATTGCGCCTGCACCAGGAGTACTTCTTTGTCAGCGCCAGTGTGCAAGACCTGTTGCGCCGTTACCTGCGCCAGCACAGCACCTTTGACCAGCTCAGCGCCAAGGTCAGTATCCACCTCAACGACACCCACCCGGTGCTGGCCATCCCCGAGCTGATGCGCCTGCTGCTCGACGAGCACCACCTGCCCTGGGCCGATGCCTGGCGCCTGTGCCAAGGCGTGTTCTCTTACACCAACCACACGCTGATGCATGAAGCGCTGGAGACCTGGCCGGTGGAGGTGCTGGGCCGGGTGCTGCCGCGCCACCTGCAGATCATCTTTGACATCAACGCCCACTTTTTGGCGCAGCTCACGCAGCAGCATGGGCCCGACATGGCGCTGATGCGGCGCGTGTCGCTGATCGACGAGGGCGGGGAACGCCGCGTGCGCATGGCCTACCTGGCGGTGCTGGCCAGTCACTCTGTCAATGGCGTGTCGGCGCTTCACTCCGAGCTGATGCAGCAGTCGATTTTTGCCGACTTTGCCCGGTTGTGGCCCCGGCGTTTCAACAACAAGACCAACGGCATCACGCCCCGGCGCTGGCTGGCACTGGCCAACCCGGCGCTCTCGGCCGTGCTCGACGCGCGCATCGGCCGCGTCTGGCGCCGCGACCTGTCGGGCCTGCAGGCGCTGCAGCCCCACCTGGATGACCCGGCCCTGATTGCTGCGGTCAGCCAGGCCAAGCAGGCCAACAAGCAGCGTCTGGCCGCCTGGTTGCAGCAGCACATGGGCATCAGCGTGGCCACCGATGCCCTGTTTGACGTGCAGATTAAGCGCATCCACGAGTACAAACGCCAGCTGCTCAATGTGCTGCATGTGGTGACGCGTTACCTGCGCCTGCTGGAACAGCCCGGCGCCGTGACCGTGCCGCGGGTGGTGATCTTTGCCGGCAAGGCGGCCTCGGCCTACCACATGGCCAAGCTCATCATCCAGCTCATCAACGACGTGGCCAAAACTATCAACGCCGACAACCGGGTGGCGGATCAGCTCAAGGTGGTGTTCATCCCCAACTACAGCGTCAGCCTGGCCGAGCTCATCATCCCGGCGGCCGATTTGTCGGAGCAAATCTCCACCGCCGGCACCGAGGCCTCGGGCACCGGCAATATGAAGTTTGCGCTCAATGGCGCGCTGACCATCGGCACGCTCGACGGCGCCAACGTCGAATTGCTGCAGAACGTGGGCGCTGACAATATTTTCATTTTTGGCAACACCACCCCCGAGGTGGCTGCCATCCGTGCCGCTGGTTACCAGCCGCGCGCCATCCTGCAACGCAAGACCGAGCTGCAACGCGTGTTAGAAGCCATCCGCGACGGCCGCTTTTGCCCGGAAGAGCCCACCCGTTACACCGCCATTTACGACGTACTGGTGAACTGGGGTGACCAATACCTGCTGCTTGCCGACTACAGCAGCTACATCGCAGCCCAAGATCGGGTGGATGCCCTGTACCGCACGCCCGATGCCTGGGCCAAGAAGGCGCTGCGCAACATTGCCGGCATGGGCCCGTTTTCGTCCGACCGCACCATTGCCGAGTACGCGCGGGACATCTGGCGCGTGCAGCCCATGCTTTTGGCGGGCTGTTTCGGCCAGCCCTAGGCTACTGGGAATTCTGTGAACCGTGTGCAAGCCACTTGCAACCAGGCCAGGAATTGTTCGGTTGGCAAGCTGACTTCTGCGGCTGTGGGCAGTAGCGCGTAATAGTTGGACGAATGTACGCAGGTGTGTTTGAAGGCTTTGACCAACTCGCCCCTTTGCAGCAGGTTGTCGGCGATTGAGCGCCGTGTCAGCGCTACACCCATACCCAGCCTTGCCGCCTCCAGCAAGTGCGTCGAATCGGTGAACTCCATGCGCGACTGCGGTCTGTGCAGTGGCGCATCGGTGCTTGGCATCGAAGAAATCCAGGCGGCCCAATTTTCACTGGAGTGCAGCAGAGGCATCCGCAGGACCTGATCTAGCTTTTGGGGCTGCTGCTCGCCTAAAAGCCCCGGTGCGGCAACAAGCAGCAAGGTGTCAGACATCAAGGGGCGAATGACTGCATCGGACCAGTTGCCATGCCCAAAGCGGATAGCGCAATCAACCGTGCCCGAGTTCAATTCAACGTACTCCATCGAGCCATGGAACGCCAACCGAACTTGCGGATACAAGCGGCAAAAACCCTGAAGCCTGGGCAACAACCAGCCCTGGGCGAAAGAGGGCAACAGCGAGACCCGTACCACTTGCTCGCCGTCTTTTGCTTTGCTGCGCCGCTTGGTGTTTTCTGTGGCGGCGGCAAGGTCATCCAGTGCCTGGCGCACTTGGTAGCCGTAAATCCGGCCCTGCTCTGTTAGCACCAGTCGTCGCCCAGTACGCTCGACCAACTGCACTTCAAGAAAACCCTCCAATGCCCGGATCTGGTGAGCAACTGCCCCTTGGGTCAGGCTCAGCTCTTCGGCGGCGGCGCCAATGGAGCCTAGGCGGACCAACGCTGCAAATGAGCGCAAGGCGGGCAGCGGTGGGGTGCGTGTGGGCATGTGAATAATTTTCGCTGTTGCTGCGAAAAAGCTTAGCACACGGGCTGATTCAGATTTTCATTACCCCTGCGAATATCAGTTACCCGCAGCTGTCCAGTTTGCCGCTGTGTCAGCGGAACACCTGCGCTCAATAGAAAACGCAGTCATTTTCAGATTTCTGAGGTATCGAATTTGGATGTCTGAAGGCCCTTTGGGCATTAAAATCCATTCGACAGCCACGGTGTCAATAAATAGGCGTCTTTAGAGTGGTTGGGAACACACACACAGGGTGAAGAATTGAATTCAACTTTGACGATGCCGGCCCGCAAGCGCCATTTCCAAATTAAACCTATAGCCCTTGCCCTCGCTGCCCTGGCGCTGTCGGCCTGCAGCACCATTGCTCCCGTGCAATTGACCAGCCAGGCTTTGTTGCCGGCCAACCAGGCCGACCGTGCTGCCATGCAAAAGGGGGTGCAGCCCATCACCGGCGCCTTGACCCTGGACGAGGCTCTGGCTCGGGCCCTCAAATACAACCTGGAGCGGCGCGCCAAGATGATGGAAGAGGCCTTGGCCTTTAACCAGTTGGATGTCAGCCACTTCGACATGCTGCCCCGGCTGGTGGCCCAGGCCGGCTACGCGGTTCGTAACAATGACCGCATCAGCCAAAGCCGCAACACCGAAGACGGCACCCTCTCGCCGTCGCGATTTGTGTCACAAGACCGCGCCCACGAGATGCTGGAGCTAGGGTTTACCTGGAACCTGCTTGACTACAGCCTGGGCTACTACGGCACGCGCCAGCAAGCTGATCGGGTGCTGATCGCCTCGGAGCGCCGGCGCAAGGCCATGCACGTGCTCATGCAAGACGTGCGCACCGCCTTCTGGCGCGCCGCCAGCGCCCAAAAGCTGCGTGACGATGTCAGCAAAACCATTGCCCTGGCCGAAGACGCCCTGGTGGACTCACGCAAGGCTGAAGCCGAGCGCGTGCGCAACCCCATTGACGCGCTGCGCTACCAGCGCCAATTGCTGGAAAACCTGCGCCTGCTGGAGTCCATCGACCAAGAGCTGTCATCGGCGCAAGTGGAGTTGGCCACCCTGATCAATGCGCCCATCGGTCAGCCTATTGCTATCGTCGAAAGTGACGCCAACCTGGCCGATGCTAGCGTGCTCAAGGTGACCATGCAGGCCATGGAAGAAGCCGCCCTAGCTCAAAACGCCGACCTGCGCGAGCAGCATTACAACGCCCGAATTGCCCGCGAGGAAACCCGCCGCACCCTGGTGCGCCTGTTCCCCAACGTCTCATTCAGTTACGGCATCAAGTACGACTCTGACACCTACCTGGTCAACCGCAACTGGAACGAAGCCGGCTTGCAGTTCACCTTCAACCTCTTCAACCTGATGACTGGCCCGACCCAGATCAAGCTGGCCGAGGCTGGTGTGGCGCTGGCAGACCAGCGCCGGGTGGCCACACAATTGGCCGTGTTGAGCCAAGTGCACCTGGCGCGCCTGCAGTTGCTCAACGCGCGCAACCAGTTTGAACGCGCTGATGCCATTTACGCTACCGACGTGAAGATCTCAGGGATGGTCTGAAAAACCCGTTCACAAAAGCGCTACTGGGTCATTAATTTTCAAATAGTGGGATTCTCAAGAAATCCCGCGAAATTTTGACACTTTTCCGCCCATTTCAGGCTGTTTTCACCCGTT